>JADMIO011398577.1_pt1 | contig 102169 bp, 72 predicted proteins | sample 8958161 | NCBI WGS metagenome assembly JADMIO01 (sample SAMN16585339, study PRJNA669376) | soil metagenome | isolation source: Crop rotation soil | place: USA: Cullars Rotation, Alabama | collected 2011 | reverse complement strand
CGCGACAACTTGTCCACGTGGAATTCTAAGCTTAGGATCCCAATGTGCTGGAAAGGAAAACCAGTTCATTCCGCCGTCAATGCTATGGGTCACTCCAAGGTAGGACGTTCCGGCGCGCAAGCGCAGAGTTCCGGAGCTGAGCGGGTCAATCGCCAGAGAGGAGACGGGACGGTTCCGCAGCCGGAACTGGACCGGCGTCCATGTCGCTCCGAAATTATTACTCCGAGACCAGGAGTCGCCCGCGCGGCCATAGAGAGTGCCCACTGCGTCAATCGCTGCCAAAAATCGAAACACCGGGGGCCAAGTCTCCGTGGTCCAGCTTGCGCCGCCATTGGTGGTCCTGTACATCGTGGTGGGGGGAACGCCCGAGGGGGGAAGGCCCGAGGCGTACAACGTATTCGGGTTTTGAGGGTCAAGGAACAGACGATCACAGCACACCGGAACACGGCCTGCATTATTGGGCAGTCCCGAGTTTGCTGGACGCCAGCTTGCTCCGCCATCCGTGCTTTTGTAGATTCCGGCGGGCATTGTCGCCGCATATAAGGTTCTCGGGTTTTTGGTATCGATCACCAAGCCCATGACAGGCGCCGTTTGCCCCAGAAAGGTGAGCGGCAGTCCGGAGTCCGACTGGTTCCAGCTCGCACCTCGATCCCTGCTCTTGAAAACCTTGGCGATGGGACGCGTATTCAATGTTCCGGGGTTTTCTGTTCCCTGAATCGCCGCGTAAACCGTGGTGGAGTCTTGCGGGTCAATGGTCACGATCATATAGTTGACCGGCTGCCCGGGAAGCAAGGAGGTGGCAGCCCATGCCGCTCCCCCGTCGGTGCTCCTGAATAATCTGCGTTGCGGGTAAACCCCGGCGATCGCGTAAAGGGTTGCGGCGTTGTCGCGGGACACCGGCAAGAGCTCGGTGCTCGCGTAGCCCTGCACGGGAAGTCCTGAGCCGGCCTCACTCCAGGTCGTTCCTCCATCGTTACTCTTGAACACCTGGTTCGCATTCAGGCGATCATCCGCCGCCTCCAGGAACGCCGCCGCGTACAGGGTCTCGGGATTCAATGGGTCAATCACCAGGCTAGCCACCTTCCGGCCAATCAGGCCAGCATTGCTCCAGTTCTCGCCTCCATCCTTGCTCTTGAAGACGCCAGCCGTGGTCCCCGCATAGATTGTGGCCGCCTCCTGAGGATGGAAGACCAGGAATCCCGGACCGGGACCGTCAGGCCCGACGTTTGTCCATTGGTTGACTTCGGCGCGCGCCACACCTGCCGCGAGGAATGTCAGCAACAGCATCAAGATCGATCGCTGCCAGGATCTCATTTTGCTTTTCTCCAATTTCTTAGAACTGGCGATACACGGGTCGGGGCTTGTTGCGAGACCGGGACCAACGCGCGAATCCGGTTGCCGGCAGTGTCGGAGAAATACACTTTGCCGGTGGCGTCCACGGCTACGTCGCGTGGGCTTCCCAGCACGGCGTCACTGGCTGGGCCATTGTCTCCGGCGAAGCCTACACTTCCAGTTCCGGCTATTGTGGTGATCACTCCGCTCGAGACCATGCGGAGGCGAGGATTGTTCCGGTCCGCGATGTAGAGGTTTCCCAGGAGATCGATGGCGATGCCAGTGAGGCTATCGAACTGCGCGCTTGTGGCAGGACCGTTGTCACCGCCGAAGCCCTTCGTGCCGTCCCCCGCCACCGTGGTGATCACCCCGTTCCGGACTTTGCGGATTCGCCGGTTCCCTGAGTCCGCGATGTAGAGAGCATCATCGGAGTCAATCGCAAGAGCAACCGGGTTGTTCAATTGGGCGCTGGTGGCTGGACCGCCATCCCCGCTGAAACCGAAGCCGCCACTGCCCGCCACGGTCGTCATGACACCGTCCGAGAGCTTGAGCACGCGATTCGTGCCGGAGTCGGCAAGGAAGAGGCTGCCGGCCGAGTCCACCGCGACACCAGTGACAAACGGGTCATTATCACTGCCGAAGTCTAGCTTTCCGTCCCATTCGACCGTGGTAATCACCCCGTTTGAGACCTTGCGGATCTGGTAGTCGTACATCTGGGCGACGTACAGGTTGTCGCCCGGATCGATGGCGATGGCGGAAGGATTGCCCACTTGTGCGCCAGTGGCCACCGTTGTAATTACTCCGTTTGAGATCTCACGTACGCCGTCCCCACCTATATAGAGACTTCCCGCCGAGCCGATGGCGAGTCCGGCAGGGTAGCCCAAGCGCGCGGCGCCGGCAGGACCGCCGTCACCCGTAAAGCAGCACGTGCCGTTTCCCGCAACAGTCGTGATCACGCCGTTCGCGACTCTTCGAACGCGATAGTTCCCATAATCCGCGACGTAAAGCAGGCCGGTGGGGTCTATCGCGATGCCATGTGGGATGTTGATCAGCGAAGCGGTGGCTGGGCCGTTGTCGCCCGGGTCCACCCGAATCCGCCACGCATAGACAGAGCGGAGAAGGACCGACGGAATTACGTTCCCTGCAAAGGGAAATCCAGTCATGGGGTCGATCATTGGCGCCCCGAATCCCTTGAAGTCCCCGTTTCGTTCCGCTACTGTTGGCACGTAGGCCTGCACGGAATAGCCAGGGGCGAGTTGGACACTCCCGCAGAACGCTTGATCGGGTATCGCCGGAAGCGGCAGATTATTCACGGCCTCAAAGTTTGCGAGGCCTCCTTGCAGCAACCGATCACCGGCGCTATTCGGGAAGGAAAGGAAAGACACAGAGGTGAATGGAACAACGCCGGCAGGATACGGTGCGCAGGACGCATCCGGCGGAGGGGAATATTGCACCGCGCCTCCCGCCACCGTGGTGATCGTGCCGTTGGATACCTTGCGAATCCGATTGTTGCCTCTATCCGTGATGTAGAGGTTGCCGGATGCGTCCAGTGCGATACCAGAAGGACTAGACAATTGCGCGCCATTGGCCGGGCCGCTGTCGCCACTAAAACCCGGCTTCCCGTTTCCTGCAATTGTTGTGATCACGCCGTCGGCGATTCTGCGGACGACATGGTTATTCACGTCCGCGACGTAGATATCGCCGCCGGAGTCAACCGCGATTCCGGAGGGGTTATTCAACTGTGCGCCGGCAGCCGGGCCAGTGTCGCCACTAAAGCCCGCCGTCCCGTTCCCCGCGACGGTGGTGATCACCCCGTTTGAGACCTTGCGGATTCGATTGCGCGCGGCGATGTAGAGGCTACCGGCAGCGTCCACGGCGATCCCGGCGATGCTGTTCAACTGGGCGTCTGTAGCCGGTCCGTTGTCCCCCGGCGAGACCGTTCCTCCGCCGGCGACGGTCGTGACTACTCCATTCGAGACCTGCCGAATTCTGCCTGCATCCGCGATGTAGAGGTTGCCGCCGGTATCAACGGCGATGCCGGAAGGGTTGTCGAATTGTGCGCGAGTGGCGGGACCATTGTCACCGCTAGAGACGCCGGGTCCATTCCCGTTCCCCGCCACCAACGTCAGAAGCCCGGTCGCAGCATCCCAGCGCACGACGACGGCGTAGTCAGGAACTGTCATGAAGACGTTGCCGTTCCGATCGGTCGCAACGCCCTCAATCCGGCCGAGGCTGGAGGATGGACCAGTTATGTTCAGCGGTAGCCCGCCGCCGGCGACTGTCTCAATCGTGTAAGTCTGGCCAAAGACCGAGCACGACAGGACGGACGTCATCACCACGCCGCGGAGCACACGTCTTGTGTGGCAGGACAAACGAAGAAGCGATCGCAACATCGACAGATCTCCTAAACCAACAAAGTGACTTCGGCCATCAAGACCATCATCGGGAGCAGGGTTGCTGTAGGGTTCCCGACCAGCGCCGCCAGGATGCTGACACAGAGCGCTCGCAGGGTATGCTTCGTTTCGTTTCGCATGATGTTAGCCTCGAGCGTTTAGCGTGCTCCTGTGTCGCCGAAAGCACAAGCAACCTGGGGTGGGCGGGGGTTAGCAACACAGGTATCACATTGAATCCATGTGTGGCAAAGGATGAATCGGGCACAGCCGGCCGCAGCCCGCAGCCCGCCCAAAGAAGCTACGAACGCAATAACGACAGTGTACGAAGCGTGGGCAAAAATGGGGCGAAGAGTGAGATTGTTCATTCATTTTCTCCATTGATGCGCGACAAGTCATGGCGCCTGGATCTCAGTCAAGGTAAGCGGAGACAGGTTGGAATCGCTTGTTTTCCTCCCGCCCTCAGGCTGGTTGCCTTTCGGCTTCCACGATGCCTAGCGCAATCGGTCGGGAAAATAGCTCAAAGTTCGTTCAAGCATTCACGGCGCCCTCGACGAGAATCGGTCGATTGCTGCGCTGAAGTGGGATTGCGGCGCAATCAGTGCGATGATGTCGAAATGAGTTGGCAAGGCGAGATACTCCACATTCACGTTGCGTCGGAGGCATCGGCAGCGATGAATGAACTCCCTGAGGCGATGCTGGTCGGAGGAGTCGGCATTGCGGGTGACCGCTACGCGACGGGACGGGGGACATACTCGAAGAGACCCCACATTGATCGTCAAGTGACGCTGATTGAAGTCGAGGTACTGGAAGCGATCGCTCGCGACCGCGGAATTGCACTTGCGCCCAGCGAGCACAGGCGCAACCTGACGACTCGGGGCGTTCCGCTAGGGCATCTGGTAGGGCAATATTTTCGCGTTGGCGATTGTGTGCTCTACGGAGGGCGCTTGAATGTACCTTGCCTCTATTTGGAGACCCTGCTGGCCAAGAAAGTGTTCAAACCACTGATCAACCGCTCGGGTCTGAACTGCAGGATCATTCTAGGAGGGATGGTCCGCAACCGTGAGCGCATCGAGTGGTGCGACCCCGCTTCTCTCGACCTCTCAGTCCGTCTGGCAAATGAAGCCACGCCCCTTGACCCTCCGCCAGAAGTCTGACGAGGTCCATTCGTTCAGAGCCGGCGGTTATGCAGCACGTCGGGATTGTCATTCTGCCAGCCTGCAACTTCGAGAATGTCCCGGCGAAGGTAGTCGCCACGATCTTCACGCTGACTGGCCAAGATCGCCGCCAAACGGCCGCCTCTTTCTGTCTGCACGGTTTTTAACCAATGGGGGCATGACGCTATCGAGTCCAACCGAACAGGCTGATGTTGTCCTGTGTTGGGTTGAAGAGCTGGCCTTAGTTAGACTCTTCATCGAATTCGCACGCGGCTTGTGTTTTCGACGCAGCTCCGCGCGGGTGCGAGGAGGTTCTTGAAGATGTACTCACCGACCCTACGACCCAGTTCGGCGCCTTCGTCCTGGTCGAACCGGTAGTGGATACCGCCGTAGACGCGCGCATCACTGATGTCGTCGGTGATCTGCCTGAGCTTCGTGTAATTCAGAGTAATGCCGGGTACAGCGGTGTTCGATAGAGTGATGGGTTGTGAGGCAGCGGAGAAGAGTCGCTCGAGCACCTCGCGAGCGGACCCACTGAGTGTTCCATGTGCCGATGGATAACTCGGAAAACAGGGAGTCAGGATAAACGGCACGTTCGACGGATCCGGATCGGTCCTGCTGTTGCCGTCATCCCCTGAAAATCGGATCGCAGTTTCGGGGCGCCAGAAGTTATAGAAATACTTGGTATCGAAGACGGCAACCGCGCCATCGCTGATCGTCATGTTGAGGAGGGCGAAAATGCGTGCGTTTTCCGAAAGGGTGCTGCCACGCGCGGCGCTCAGTTGCCTCGCAGCGAGGTTGAAGATGGCGACGGGAGTGACGGCCGCGTAGTATCTCGCTACGTCAGAAAGGTCAGCAGAACGCTCCGTGCTGTTGACACTGCCCACTTGCTTTACCTCGTTGTAATCGCGCGTATACCGTGGACTGGTCAGTGCCGGAGGCGGATCCAGGCGAAATTGGTCCGGGCTTTCGATGCCGAAAGGCTTTACGTTGCGCCAATGGAAGAAGACACCACCGGTGGCGGGACAACTCGGCGTCGGCTGCCACTGACCTGCATCGGTGGAGGAGGGAAGATAGAACTCGCCGGTTTCCGAGCCATCGCCGGTTCGCGCGGTGATCATGGCCTGCGCGGCTGCTTCCCCGGTTGCGATGCCTGTGGTTTTGGCGGGGCTGTCCGGAATCGTCGCGAGCGAACTCACCCTTGCGGCGTCCAGGGTCGACGCGGAGGCAGGGAAATAGGTGACAAGGACGCGATGGGCAGCAGAGATTGCCGCGGCGTCCGCGGATGCGCCTGGGGCGGCCGGGATTGTCCCGAGGTACGGCTGGTAATCGCCGGTGACCGCGTTGACCGCCTCGAACACCGCCAATTGGGTAATGGCTGCGAACCGCGCCTGGGGAAATGGCGGCTGCCCACTGACCGTGTTCTGCATGATGATGTTCCAGTCGGAGACTGCGTCTGCAGCAGCAATCCCCTGCAAGCACGGCATCAGCGCCAGCACGGCGACGGCAACGTGTCTTTGCGTTTTCAAGATGTTCATTGGTTAGCTCCTGTTCATTTCGCTTCTTACCGGCCGTCCGGCTCATGGGATTGACGTTGGAATACATTTGGATTTTGGGGTCCCAAAATCCCAGAGAAATAGAGAACTGCAATGGCTGGCGCTTGGGGTTGGTCATGCGCGCCACACCTCAACTCGTTAGAGGCAATTCCGTTGGAGGCGAACTGGACGGGGCTGGTGTAATCCGGGTGGTTGCTGCCCCCTACTGGACCTGGAGCAGGGATCCCACCCGAGCGCTGCCAGGACGCCGACACTGAGCACTCGCACGGTATGCTTCGTTTCGTTTCGCATGATGTTATGCCTCGAGCATTTAGCGTGCTCCCGTGCAGCTCAAAAGACCAGCAACGTGGGGTGGGCGGGGGGTTAGCAACACAGCCATCACATTGAATCCATGTGCAGCAAAGAGTAGAATTGGGTCACATCGGATGCCGCTCCCAGCCACAGAACCTGTCCGATCCCAACTGGACAGGGTGCTCTCCAGCAGAGGATTCGCGCGCAACGAGCGGCTCAGCGGCTTTCTTCGGTTTGTGGTGGAGCAGGAGCTTTCCGGGCGGGGGGACGAACTCAAGGAATCCGTCATCGGCGTGGAGTATTTCGGCCGCCAGCCCGATTACGACGTCCGGCAGGATTCGGTGGTGCGGAATGAGGCCGGCAAATTGCGGTCCCGCCTGGCGGAATACTACGTCGACGAGGGAGCCGCGGACGGGTTAATCATCGAGCTGCCCAAAGGCGGATACAAACCCGCATTCCGGCAGATCGAAAAGGCAACCGCTCCGGTGGCGCCGCCTACCGGTCCGCGTCGGAGCGTTTGGTTATGGTTTGCCGCCGCGTTGGCGGGATGCGTAATTGCGTCGGGGGGCCTGTGGTGGCAGGTGATCCAGCAAAAGGCGCCGATTTCAATCGCAGTATTGCCGCTGATGAACCTGGATCGGAATCCCGGCCACGATTACTTCGCGGACGGGCTGACCGGCGAGATCATCCGCAACCTGTCCATCATTGACGGGCTGGCGGTTCGCTCGCAGACATCGTCTTTTGCTTTCAAAGGCAAATCGCCGAACGTGGAGGATGTCGGAAAGCAACTGGACGCCGAATATATTCTCGAAGGTTCGGTCCTGGTCTCAGGCCAGCAGTTGCGCATCAACGCCCAATTGATTCGGGTGCGCGACGACTTCCCCTTGTGGACGGGAAAATTCGATAAGGAACTGACGGATGTCTTCGCTATCCAGGACGAGATTTCCCGAGGGATCGTCAATGAGCTGCGGCTGAAACTCGGCCGAGGCCAACGCCGGTATGAGACGAGCATCGAAGCCTACGATCTCTACCTTCGCGCCCGGGCGCTGCACTTTCGCCAAGGCTCGTCCGGCTATGACCCAAGCATCGAGCTCTTCAAAGAGGCGATCACGAAGGACCCTTCGTTTGCGCCCGCTCATGCCGGACTCGCCGCGGCTCACGTGCATCGATCCACCTTCTTTCGTCTCGAGAGCGCCGATGAGTTAACCAAAATGCGGTCTGCGGCCGAGCAGGCGATCCAGTTGGACCCTTTGTTAGCCGAAGCGCACGACGCGCTGGGGATGGCGTCTGCACGGGATGGGCATTGGGAACAGTCGGAAAGGAGCTTCCGCCGGGCGATCGAAATCGACCCCAATCGATCGGAATCGCACCGTCATTTCGCTACATTTCTTCTCTTGACGCTTGGCAGGGTCGAGGAGTCGCTGCGCCAGTTGCGCGCGGCGGAGAAGGCCGATCCGCTCTCGCCGGCAACTCGCTTCCACCTGACCTACGCACTGATTTCGGCGGGCAGGTACGACGAGGCGGCAGGTCAGTGCGAACGGCGGTCGATAGAGTTTGTGGGCAAGGATTTTCTGTTGGGCTGGGCGCGGCTCGGCCAGGGCAACATTCCTGAGGCGATTCGACTGCTCGAAACAGCTTCACGCGGGGGCGTCAAGGACGGTTCTGAGGTTTGGGGGGTACTTGGACTTGCCTATGCGCGAGCCGGCCGGCACGAGGATGCCCGGCGGCTGGTGACATCCATGCCTTCCCGAAACCCGATCAATCGAGCCTTGGTCTTCGCCGGTTTGGGGGATAAAGACCGGACGTTCGAAGCTCTTGAACTTGCTGTTGCGGGCGGGCCTACCCGCATCGGCCGGGCGCTCGCGTTCCCGGAACTGGCTCTCCTGCGGGGTGATCCGCGCTTGAAAGCTCTGCGCAAGAGGGTCGGCTTGCCGGAATAGTCAACTGAAGTTCCGCGCTGGAGTTTCTACATTTCGACGCTCCACGCCCGGTTACGGTCTCGTCTCTGTTTGGGAAACCGGGACCGGCTAGACGTTCTCGGGCACGACGTACGGAGCCCGGTAGTCGCGCGTCAACAGCGAATTGGCTTCATCATCGCCGAGGAACCGCCCCGTTGACGTGTTCATCCGCAGGCTGCGCGCCACGCGGTATGCCACATTGCCGATATGGCAGAACGCCGCCGAGCGTGCTCCAATCGCGATCTCGGCATGCAGCAGTTTGTAGTCGCGTGCGCGAATCGCGTCGAAGAAATTCTTCATGTGAGGAACCGTGTCCTCACCCGAGCCTTTCTCCTCGGCTACCTTTTCGAAGCGGTCGCGTCCGCCGGCACTCGCGCCGCGGGCCGCATCGCCGCTGATGTTGAGCGTCCCCTTGTAGATCCGGTAACCACCGGCATCCACGGCAAGAAAGCCCTGATCCCCGAAGAAGAGGTTGCCGACGTAGTTCGGGTTGCCGGTGAACGCGGCCAGGCCCTCCGGTGGCGTCGGCAAATTTCGCGTATCGAAGCTCAACTCGGCATCGCCAAAATCAAACACCGTATGCAGCGTGTTCGGAGTCTCCTGATCATCCTTCCAGACATACTTTCCGCCGCTCGATTGCACTGCGTTCGGCCAGGCGGTTCGTCCCAGGCCCCACAGCGCCACGTCCATTTCATGCACGCCCTGATTGCCGATGTCGCCGTTGCCGGTATCCCAAAACCAATGCCAGTTGTACGCGAATTTGTTCTTGCTGTACGGCTTGTACTGGGCCGGCCCCAGGAACATGCTCCAATCCAGCCCGGCGGGAACCGCTTCGTCCGGAGCATGCCCGATGGAGAAACGCCGCCGGAAGCACAATCCGCGCGCATGGTACACCTGCCCGACAGCGCCTTCCTGCAGCAGTTGAATCGCGCGCATCTTGTGGGGGATTGAGCGGCTTTGTGAACCCACCTGCATCATGCGGTTGTATTTGCGCGCCGCTTCGACCATTTTGCGGCTCTCGTAGCAGTTGTGACTGGCCGGCTTTTCGACGTACACGTCTTTGCCGGCCTGGCAAGCCCAAATGGCCGCGAGCGCGTGCCAATGATTCGGAGTCGCAATGGACACGGCATCGACGTCTTTCGACTCGAACATCTTGCGCATCTCGGAATAGTCTTTCGGCGCGAATCCTTTTTCTTTTTGAATGCGAGCGACGGCGCGCTCCCGGGCTGCCTGGTTGACATCGCAAACCGCAGCCATCCGGCACTCGGTATCGAGCTTGCCGTAAAAATTCATGTGATCGTTGCCGCGACCGCCCAATCCGACAATGCCGAGTTGCACTTTGTCGTTGGCGCCAAGGATGGGAAACGCGCTGGTGGCCACAGCAGCGCTCATCTGGACAAACCGGCGGCGGGAAGAAGAAGTGTTCATACAATCTCCAATCTAAGAAGAAATTTCATTCTATCTGGTGGCGCAGGGTCTCAACGTGCCGTGCCGCGCGGCGTCGTTAGTCCCGCAAACCGAAGGTGAACAGCGAATGCCCCACCGCAATGGTGATGTACTGCTTGCCATCCACGAGGTACGTCACCGGCGAAGCCGCCGTCTGCCCGCCGAGGTATTTCCGCCACAGCAGTTTCCCATCGCGCGCATCGAGCGCAAACACATTCCCCTCGCGATTGCCCGTGAACAGCAGGTCCGACGCGGTCGTCAGTAACCCGCCTTCACTCACATCGCCCATCTTGTAGTCCCACACCTTCTCCCCGGTGTCCCAGCGCAGCGCACGGATCGCCCCGTACCCACTCTTCGGATCGCGGCGGTTCAATCGAGCGCGCCGGGTGGACGAGATGTCCGCCTTGACGCCACCCGCCGTGTACCATTTGCCTTGTTCAAATTCCTGATCCCACGAATAGAACAAGCTCGAATAATCGTCCCAGACACTCAAGTAAAACAGCCCCGTCCGCGCACTGTAGGAAGGAGCAAACCAATTCGTACCGCCCTGCACTCCAGGAAACGTCAACGTGCCTTGCGGACTCGGCCCTCGCCCCGGCACTTTGATGGGCCGTCCCTTCTCATCCAGACCTTGCGCCCAGGTCTGCTTCACAAACGGAGTGCCTTGTAGAAACTGACCCGTCGCGCGGTCCAGGACGTAATAGAAGCCGTTGCGATTGCCCCACAGCATGAGCTTGCGCGGCTGGCCTTTCCAATTCCCATCTACAAGAACCGGAGTCTGCACGGCATCCCAATCCCATTCGTCGTGCGGCGTGAATTGAAAATGCCACTTGAGCTTTCCCGTGTCTGCATCCAGTGCCACGACACTATCGCTATACAGGTTGTCGCCGGGGCGCAAGGCGGGATTCCAATCCGGCCCCGGATTGCCGATGCCCCAGTACGTCAGATTCAACGCCGCGTCATACGAGCCCGTGACCCAGATGGAGCCGCCGCCGTGAATCCAACTTTCGCGCCCTCTCGCATCTTTACCCCAAGTCTCATTTCCCGGCTCGCCCGGCTCGGGAATCGTTTTGAAGCGCCAGCGCTCCTTTCCGGTCTCTGCATCGTAAGCCGCGATGTAGCCGCGAATTCCCAACTCGCCGCCGGCCGTTCCTACAATGACTTTGTCCTTCACCACGAGCGGCGCGACCGTCAGAGCATAACCTTGTTTGTAGTCGCCGACCAGCGTCTCCCAACGTTTCTCGCCGCTGGTTGCATCTACAGCCACCAGCTTCATGTCGAGCGTGCCCATGAACAACATGCCGTTCGACAACGCCACGCCGCGATTCACTTTGCCGCAGCAGGGAAACGTCACCTCAGGCAACTTGTGTTCATACACCCAATATTCGCGGCCAGTCGAAGGGTCCAGCGCGATGATGTTGTTCGGCGCTTCGGTGAGGTACATCACTCCGCCCGACACGATCGGGGTGGTTTCGAACTTCTCCAGCGATTGGGCCTGCCACACCCACTTGATTTCCAGATCTTTCACATTCGCCGGAGTGATCTTGGCGAGCGTGGAGTGATGGTGGCTCAGCGGAGTGCCGTGATAGGTGAGCCACTCCGCTCCCGTTTGCGCCTGCAGGGCGCAAGCCGCGAACAGCATCGCGAATCTCATTGCCTGGTTCCTCGCAGGCTCACGAGGTAAGCCACGACACAATCGAGATCGGTGCCGCGCAATTTGTCCGCGAAGGAAGGCATCTCCGACTTCTTCGTGAGCTCGGCCGAAGCGATGGCCTCTTTGGAGATGGTACGAAGCTGCCCCTTTTGCATGGTCTGGACGCTGAACGTGTCTTCGTTCATCCGCCGCCCTTCTACCGTCGATCCATTCTTAAGCTGCCAGCGCCATTGCCAGTATTCGGGAGCCACATCGGCGTCGGGGTCAGTGAGCGCCCGGCGCAGTTCCGCGGCCGCCAGTCGAGCGGCTGCGTCGGACAGGTTGGGAGCCCGTCCCGAATGGCAGCGTGCGCATTGCAACTCCGTAAACAAGCGCTGCCCGCGCGCCACGTCGCTACTCACGCCCGCGGCCTCCTGGTTCAACCCTCGCAGGAATGCCACCAGTTGCCACCCGCCCCGGTCGTTGAATACGAATCCCGGCATCGACGTTCCAGGAATCCCTTTACTGATCACGCGGAACATCGCCTCTTCGGACACCGCATATTTGTATTGGCCGCGCGAAAGATCAGGCCCCGCCGAGCCGCCCTTGGCGTCCGGCCCGTGGCAGGTGGCGCATTGGGAACGAAAAACGGCAGCGCCCTGGATACGGTCCTCAGGCGAGTTGTACGGATTGCGGATGGCGGACGAGCTGTGCTCTTGACCGTACGTGCCGGACGCGCACAACAGCACAACCCAAATCCGCATCAGGCCAAACCTGCCGCCCGCAACATCTCTTTCACCTTCACGACATCCCGCTTGAAGATCGACAGCAACTGTTCTTTCGGGATGGAGTACGTTGCCTTGCCGGAGTCCGCGCCGCCAAGCTCCGGATACTCCATGTGCAGTTGCAGCGGCCCGTGGAAACCCGAGGCCTTTACCATGGGCAGGAATTGTTTGAAGTTCACCATTCCTTGCCCCAGCGCGCACCAGGCCGGTGCCCAAGCCCCGCGGTCGTTCTTTTTCCACGCAAAATCCTTCAATGCAATCCCGCGCGTGTAGGGCAGCAGGAGCCGGCTTGAATGGATCCATCCCCCCAGTCCGCCTTCCACCGTCGCGTGGCCCACATCGTAGTTCACCGAAACATACTCCGGATCGAAATCTTTCAGAATGATATACAGGTCCCAAAACGAGGCGCCCACCTGGGTCACGCCGGAGTGCGTGTGGTACATCGCGCACACCTCATATTGCTTGTTCATCGCCGCCAGATCGCGGGTGCGTGCCTTGAACTCCTCGAGCTGTTTGGGAATCGGCACGCCATCGACGTAGCGGAAGCCGCCCCAGCGATAGTAATGGATACCGAGCTTGTGGAGCGTTTGCAGCACTTTCTCTGCATGCGGGGACTTCACATCAATGATGTCGCTGGTGACCATCGGCATCGTGATGCCGGCCTTTTTCACAATCTCGAACGCTTTCGGGAGATCTTCCTCCACGCGCTCCGGCAGCACGTGGCCGCCTTTGCGCAACGTGAGGTCGATGCCTTCATACCCCCAGCCGGCACACAACTCCGCGCACTCTTTCACATCCGTCCACTGGAAATGTTTCGAGAACGCGCAAAGCGTCATCTTGTCGCCTGCCCCTTTGGCCGGCGCCATGCCTGATGCGGGTAACGCAGCCGCAGCCGCGAGCGTCGTGATCGTTTTACGGCGTGACACCATGTCTGATATTAGATCGCAAAACCTCAGGCCGTGCTTCCTGTAAACAGGAGCTTACAGAGACGACGCTGTATAATTCCGAGCATGATGGTCCGCTTCGCGGTTTTCCTCGCCCTCCTTATGTCCATGCGAGCGGCGGCACAGCAAACCGTCACATTTCCCGCCGCGGATGGCGCCCGGGTTTGCGCCGATCTTTACGGACAAGCCGCTCGCGGGGTTGTGCTCGCTCACGGCGGCAGGTTCAAGAAAGAGAGCTGGCGCGAGCAGGCTCGGGCTTTGGTGGCGGAAGGTTTTGGAGTTCTCGCCATCGATTTCCGGGGGGCCGGCTGTTCCAGCGGAGCCGGTGCGGCTGACGCGCAGGACCCCCGCTATGAGAACGATGTGCTCGCTGCGGTACGGTACTTGAAAGCGCATGGCGCCAAGACCGTGTCGGTGGTGGGGGGCAGTTTCGGCGGCGCCGCTGCCGGCGATGCGTCCATCCAGTCCGCCCCGGGTGAGATCGATCGCGTCGTGTTTCTCGGCGCTGCGCCGGGCCGCTCGGCCGACAAACTGCACTCGCGGTCCCTCTTCATCGTCGCGCGCGATGATGCCAACGCTGCCGGTCCACGCCTTCCCGGAATCCAGGCTCAGTATGAAAAAGCGCCGCAGCCGAAGGAACTCATCGTGTTGGACGGTTCTGCCCACGCTCAATTTCTCTTCCAAACAGACCAGAGTGCGCGGGTGCTGCGCGAAATTGTGCGATTCCTTTCGTTGCCGTAAAAGTCGCGCTGCACACGAAAGAACATCCAGGCAGGTTATTGCGTGAGGCTGCGCATCGCTTTGCTTCCGGCCAGTCCACGGCTGCGGTTGGCATGCTGGCGTACGGCCGCGCTGTCGGCGAAATTGGGAGCCAGGGTGAGGTAGGCATCGTAGGCCAGAGTCGCCCTCGCATAGTCGCGCCGGTTCTCGTAGTGGATGCCCAATTCCAAATAGGTGGGCGCATAGTTGGGATCCAGCGCGATCGCTTCTTTGCCGGTCCGCTCCACATCCGCCGGCCGGTCGAGCAGCCGGTAGGTATGCAGTAGCGTCCAGCGGGCCGCCATCGACCTGGGATTGAATTGAGCCGCTTTCTCAAAGTACGGAAGGGCTTGTTTCACCTTATCCGCGGCGAGCAGTTGCTGGCCGATTTGATAGAAGGGCAACGACCACTCCGGCGTCAACTCGGCCGCGCGGTCAAACGCCGCCCGCGCTTCGGCGGAGCGCCCCTGTTTCAGAAGCGCGACGCCCAGCGCGTTATGCGCACAGGCAAACTGTTTGTCGATCGCCAGCGAGGCGCGAAGACTTTGCTCCGCATCCTCGAACTGCCCTACGGCGATCTGGGCGCGGCCGAGACAGAACTTCTGCTTGGCAGCAATCGCGCGATCGTTGGGCCGCAGAGCCTGGAGCGCCTCATAAGCAGCAGCCGCCCGGAGCAACATCTGACGCTTCAGATTCATTGAAGTGGACTGCACGTAGTCACTCACGCACCCTTGCCCCAGATTCTCCAAAGCACCGGCCATCACAAACCTCGCAGCGGGAAGATGCTCGGCCGGAAAGCGCTGGCTGCGAAAGTACTCCCAGGCGCCGCCGCTCTCTAGAATGACGCCTTTGTCGACGAGCGACCTCAACCGGAGCAAAGGCCCTCCCGCGAGCTGACTGATGTCGATGACGCCCTGGCCCTGTACGCCACCCACTTGCAGCATTTGCTCCACGGAGTAGCCACCGGGGAGGTCCACGGAGAGACGGCGCGGCCCGGCAGCGACAGCCTCCAGCCGCAAGTCCCCTGTATTCCGAATCGCTCCTCGAAACACATTATCCAGATAAACTGTTGCGCCGGCGGGCCCCTTCAAATTGAGAGCGGTGCTCCCCACTGCCGCCGTCCGATTCCGCGGCAGAATGGCCAGCGCCAGACGCGGTTCGAAATTGCCGGCAATTCGAGGATTCTGTTTTGACCCGGTTTGCTCCGGCACGACGCGCGAGACATAGTCGATCAGTTCGGACGCGCGAACAAAGCCGTCCGCCTCGCGCTCGGCGCTCCCGCGCAAACCCTCCAGCAACGACTGCGTGAACACGCCATGGCCGCCTCCCCAGCGCGCATCCTCATACGACCGCTCACTGGGGCGGGAGGCGAGAAGCTTCAGCACGAGCCGATCTTTGGAGCCCAGCGACTCGAATGCGGCGTGCGCGGTATTCATCGTTTCCGGCGGACCGGTCCAGCCGATGCTGCCCGAATGACAGGCATCCGCCACCAACACCACCATACCCGCGCGCAGGTTGCCGATCGCCTCGTTCAACTCACGGAACGGCAGCGCTGTCGCGTGCAGGTTTTGCGGATCGGAGTCGTTGGCGACAAAGTACGCCTCGCCGCCTTCTCCCACGACGCCGTGCCCGGCAAGAAAGATGTACACAATGTCTTTGGGCCCTGTCGACTCGCGCAGCCACTGGTGCAGCGCACTTCGTATCGACGCGACGCTCGCCTTCTCCTCGGTCAGCAGCCGAAGCTGCGATTGAGGAAGACTTCCGCCCTGGCTCTCACTCAAGAATCGCGCGTACTCTTCCGCGTCGCGATGCGCATAGCGAAGCTGCGCCCGGGGCGGCAGATACTGGTAGGTCGAAATACCGACGACAAGGCCCCAGCGGGTAGGAGTTCCGGCGGCCCGGGCTTGCGGCGTCGCGGGCGTGTCGTCCAAATCGAGCCGCAGGTCTCGCGAAACCTGCATCGCCAGCAACGGGGCGCAGATGGCTGAAAGCGAAACAAACGTCAATCGGTTTCTCGTCATAGGTCCTCCTTCACGCTGGCCCCTCTCAGCGAATGAAATGTACATCGTCTGAAGCGGCGCCATGCAAGAGGCATCCACTTCAACAACCTCAGAGTAAGCGAATCGCGGCGGGGAATCGTGAAGCCGAAGTAAAAGTTTCGTAAAGACGGAAGGTTGCCTGAGGCACCGTTCCGTGGGAGTCCATGAGCTGCGGGGTAGGGAAGCGCGGAAAACGAGTATCTGTTACGGGTTACGACCAGCGCGATTCCAATGCCGGATGTGCCGCGGATACTGACCGGAATCCGGCCAGGCGAACCTCGTCCTTATTCGCGTAAGCAATCAGCGTCATGAGCCCCGTCTCGTGGATCTTCTCCACCGCCGTTTCCGATAGAAACACTTCCGTCGACGGCGTCATCTTGCCCTCACCGTCTTCCTTATACAAGTGCATCGGCAGCTTCCGCAGACCCGGAACTTCCGTCCCATCCATCTGCCAGCCCGAATCGCTGAAACAATGCCCGAGCAGCGTCGCACAGAAGAACGCCGGGTTCCCCCAGAGATACCAGTCGTGATGCGGCGGGACCGGCATTTCTTCGAAATCGAACGACTCAATCCGTTCCCCGGACTTCCCGTACGGCATGCGCAGCAGAAACCGCGGCAGGATCAATCCGATGTGTCGGGCCTCGGGTAGCGACCGGATGAGATCCCAGCCTTCCCGTTCCGCGCCCGGTTTCCAATCCTCCGGATATGGAGTCGTCGCCAGACACTGGCAACCAAGCAACGCCGGCGACGCACCGGCCAGAAAGGGAGCGTGCGCCATTCGCGCCAGCAGCCCCATGCGGCCCAGCACGTTTAAGTCATCCATCACCGGCGAGAAATCGTAAGCGCCCACGATCACAGCCCATGGGTGCGCGCCGGGTGTCCGGACCGTCTGCTCGACGAGAATGCGATGCATCACCGTCGTCCGGAGATCATCCGCCGTCGCCACATCGGCTTCCAATTCTTCGCGCGAAATGTCCAGTAGAAACACTTTCAACAGCGGACCAGTCTCCAACTCGCGTACCAGAAAATACAGCGCGCGCCACGCTGCTTCCAACTCCTGAAAGTAGGGATGATGCAGGACGTCGCGCAACGCACCGCTGATGGCCGTATCGACCATCGAGATCACTTCCTTCTTTTTCGCATCGGGCTTTGGAGCGAGGTGCGGCGCCACCAGCGCGCGAACGTAATTCGCCAACGGATCCGAACTGCGTGCAGCGCCCGGCGCTACGCCGCGCGACTCGGTCGCTTCCAACGCCTGATCGAGAAGGCTTCCTCCCAACAAACTGCCGGCAGTTGCGGCCGGGGGAGGCGGGGGCGGCGCAGGCTCCGCAGCGCCAGACGGCGTCGTGTCAATTCCGAGATGCCGTGCCGCGGCGGCGAACGTCGCAGGATCGTCTAACTGCTCCCGCAAGCTTCGCAGTTTCCGAAACACATCGAGCCGCTGATACAAACGGTCCGGATGAAAATCGTCCAGTTCCAGGATCCGGATCGCAAGCCCGTCTCCGCCCTCCACCGGCAAACGCACTTCGACGTGCAACCCGTCCAGCACATCTTCAAAATTGTCACGATCGATCGGAATCGGCCGCCGCGGACCTTTGGTAGCGATTCCACGGCTCCCGCGCCCGCTGAAATCCCCCATCACTAAAATACGGAAGGGAGTCTCCGAATCTTCACGTTCTTTGTTGCGGACGCGTTGGGCAAGGGGTGTATCGGGGTCCACGTCGAGATGCACATCAGCGTAGGCTGGCTTCGGCATAGTTGTTTGTTTGATTCCTCCAGCGCTTTCCGATTATACGGTACAGCGAAGGATTTGTGGATGTTGGTGCAGTGTATTTACCGCGGGCGCGAGCTTAGAAGTAGATAAGTGATGCCTGTATTTCTACTACTCCTCGCCCGGACGCTGGTTGCACCGCCGGCAGCCCGCACCCAGACCCCCGACAACTCACTCAAAAGCAACATTTCCGCCGGATTGTATGGCATTCCCACCGGCGCCCCCTAGACGCTGGATCGTGCCCATGGCTGGACGGTCAGTTATTCTTTCCAACCGCGCCCTTTTCTGTCTTAGGAAACCGGGCTCGAACAAACTTCACCACGCGATACTCGCGTTACGCTGTCCGGAGGTATTCCGTGCTTCCGCATGGGGGATGCAGTGGGTCGTAGCGGGCGATTATGCGTTGACCCGCTCCGGCCATTTCAGCTTAGGAGTGCAGGCCCGCGTTTACTATCTCGATGTGAATCCCTTTCAGAAAGGCCGCATATTCCCATCGGGCTAAAGCTGAGCTACTCGTGTTGGTAGGAAAGCTGTGCGGTGACTGCTCGCTCCGCTCGGCATATCATAGCAGGATGAAGTTCCTCCATCTGTCGATCGCTCTCCTCCTGCCCGGCATCGCAACCGCACAGGACGGCTGGAAGGCCCTCTTCAATGGCAACAACCTCGAAGGATGGGAAACCAAAGGGGACGGCAAGTGGAAAGTGCTCGCCGGCGGCGTCCTGATCGGACAGGCCGCGTCCGGCCAGAAGAATCCCTTCTCGACGCAATGGCCCGTCACCCTCACTGAGAAAGCCTACACCGACTGGCGGCAGACGCAGTCCTGGCTCTACACCGCCGCGGAGTTCGGCGAGTTCGACTTACACGTCGAATACCTCACCCCGTCCGGCGGCAACAGCGGGATCTCCCTCCGCGACCCCACTCGCGGCCGCTATGCCGTCGGACCGTCGCCCGACTATGAGAAGACGCCCGCCCATCACGGCTACGAAATCCAGATCATCAATGGCGTCAAAACGAAGTACCCGAGCGGAAGCATCTACCTGTTCGCGCCAGCCGCCTTCGGTCACGAAAAGGAGAGTGACTGGAACACCCTCGACATCGAATCCAGAACCAACCTGATCCGCGTGAAGTTGAATGGCGTCGAAGTGGCAAGTCATCCCGGCGATCCCGCGCGGCCCAAAACCGGTCCCATCGGTCTCCAACTTCACGACCGCTTCAACATGATCATGTTCCGCAACATTCGCATTCGCGAGTTGGCGCGCTGACGCGCCCGACCACGTTGACCCGCCGGCCAAACCGTCCTTCGCGAACGAGTATGATATTGAAATCGATTGTCGCGAAAGGCGGTGTCCTCTGAGTGGCATGTAACCAGTTCCGATCGACTGGAAGAGTTCATGCCGGCGGTCTACGATGAACTGCGGCGCCTGGCGTCGCGATTTCTGCGTCGCGAGGGCAGTCATCACACACTGCAGCCGACGGCGCTGGTGCATGAAGCGTATCTGGAACTGCGCGAATGGAAAACTCTTCACTGTGAGAGCCGGACCCACTTTTTCGGCGCGGCGGCGTTCGCCATGCGTCGCGTGCTTGCGGCTGCGGGCCGCAGGCGCCTGAGCCTGAAGCGGGGCGCGAATCCGTTGCTGATTAACCTGGAGCATGCATCGCTGCTTTCGCACGATCCGTTGTTCGATGTCGTAGCCGTCGATATTGCACTCAGCCGCCTGGAACAAATTCACCCGGAATGCAGCCGCGTTCTGGAATTGCGGCTCTTCGGAGGTTTGACCATCGAGGAAACAGCGAGTTTCCTCTCCATTTCGCCGGCAACCGTGAAGCGTCATTGGACAGCCGCGCGGGCATGGTTGGTGAGAGAACTGGCGGGGGCGGGATGACTCCCCAGCGCTGGGAGAAAATCGAGGATCTGCTCAACCAGGTCGTCGACCTTCCCCCGGTAGCAAGATCAGAGTTTCTTCAAGTCCAATGCCGCAGCGATAAGGATTTGCGGCTCGAAGTGGAGTCGTTGCTTGCGGCAACATCAACGACATGTCCACCTATCTTCTCGCCGTCTCGCCGGGCAAAGCGAGTCGCATTCGTGAGGTGGCAGACTTGCGGGGCGGAATTGTTGGCTTTTCGAGCTTCGGCGGCCCTGATCACCGCATGTTGGCGTATTACCTGCGGCGCTCCGGATTGTCTCTTGCGGACGTCCAACTGACTGCGGTAGGCGCGGGTTCCACGAAGGTGGCGGCGGTTCAGCACGGGAAGGTGGATGCCGCCATGATCGTCGGTCTGGACGTGGCGCGCCTCATGCCCCACGCTCCGGGTCTGCGGATCCTCGTGGACCCGCGGTCCCGCGAAAAGTCAAAAGAGTTATTTGGCGTAGAGGTTTTTCCCGGAGGAACCGGACTCATTGCCACCTCGCGCTGGCTTTCGCAGAATCTGGATAAGGCGCGCCGCATGGCGAGAGCGATGAGCCGCACCTTGCGCTGGATTCGAGAACATTCTCCCGAAGAGGTTCTGAGCCGGGTAACCATTCCGATTGGAACGGACGACCGGCCGTTTTTCCTCGAGCACATGCGAGTGGTCATTGGGGGACTCTACTCCAGGGATGGGCGCTTTCCGCCCGGTGGAGCGGAGGCGGTGCAACACGTATTGGCCGCGTCGATGGAAGACGTCAAAACGGTGAACCTTGCAGCGACGTGGACCAACGATTTCCTGGAGGAGCGATGAAGTGGTGCCTACTTGCGCTCGTAACGCTTGCCGGATGCACGGCAACGAAATCGACTCCCGTGGTGAGGCTGGCGATGGTGCGAGGCTCGCTTGCTCATATGCTGCCAGCCCTCAGCCATGAGCTGGGCATGCTTAAGGAGGAGGCGGTGGATGTGACGATCGAATCGGTCCCGAGCACGGCGAAAGCAACGGAGGCGTTGCTTTCCGGAGGCGCTGACATCATCACAACTACTACGGAGCAGTTGCTCCAGGTAGTGGCCGAAGGCCGGGACTTGCGTAGCTTTGTTCTGACAACCGCGAGACCCTTTTCAGCGGTGGCAGTCGCGCCGGGCCGAACCGGCATCCATTCCATTCGTGATCTCAAGGGCCGCACTGTCGGAGTGACAGGACTGGGATCAGCAAACCATCAGTTCCTGAATCATGTGCTCGCCTTGAACGGTCTGAAGCCGGCGGATGTGAGCACGGCAGGCATTGGAACAGGCCTGACGGCGATGGCCGCGGTGGAAAGAGGTGTCGTGGATGCCGCCGTGGTTTCCACAGGTGAGTACTTCCGGTTGAAGGCGAGATTGCCCGGTCTTGTCTTTCTCGCGGACGTAACGACTCCCGAGGGCGCCAAGAACATCTATGGTTCGGAACTGTACCCGATGGCGATACTTGCTGCGAGGAGCGAATGGCTCGATCGCAACCCCGATGCAGCGCGGCGTGTTGCTCGTGCCGTGCAACGTCTGCTTGACTGGCTCCAATCGCATTCAACCGAAGAAATTCACAACCGTTTGCCTGCGTCCTACCGCACCGATGATCGGAACGGGGACATCGCATCGCTTGAAGCGATGAAGTCGATCTGGTCGAAGAACGGAGTGATGCCGGCAGACGGACTGGAGAATGTGCGGAAGGTCTCGTCGCTGACGCAGGAGAAGATCCGTAACGCGCAGATTGATCTCTCCAAAACGTACACGAACGATTTCGTATCGGAGACGCATTGAAGAGGTACGTGCTGGCTGTTGTGATGCTTTCCGGATACACAGCTTGTTCAAAGCCGGACGCACCAGTGTTCCTCAATGCCGAAGGTGTTACGGTTTTCCCAAATGCATCGTCTGCGGTGCGTGCGGGAAACCTCGTCTTTCTTTCGGGCGTGATCGGAGTCAAGCCCGGAACCCGGGAATTGGTGCCGGGTGGAATCGGCAATGAAACGAGACAGGCGCTGGAATCCATGCGAACGGTCCTGCGTGCATCGAACGCGACGCTCGATGATGTCGTCAAGTGCACGGTGTTTTTGGCCGACTTTGCGGAGGCTCCAGCCATGAACGCTGTGTACAGTGAGTTCTTTCCCCGGCGCCCGGCTCGGAGCACGGTGCAGGTGGCGGGACTGGCGCGCTCCGCGCGAGTGGAGATTGAATGTGTCGCAATTCGGAGATAGGGAGCGTTGGGAGGAGGACAGGTTGGAAATGGCGCGCAGCGAATTTCGGTGAGGCTACGTATCGGATTTCGCGATCATTGCCGTCGTCGGCGGCGCGTCCAAAGGCATTGCTATGCAATCGAGCAGGCCGAGGGTGTGTTTGAGACTACCGGAGTGGCTTAGTGGCGCACTTGATTCCGAAGGTCGCCTTTTCCAATGATCACCGCAATCCGCGGCACACCAGCTCCAGGGCGAATTCCACATCGTCGGGACCCACCCTCCGTCCCCACCCGCGGAGCTCGCGTTCAATCAACCCGCGCGTGATGTCGCACACCGTGTACGCCGCTAACACCGGATCCACATTCCGGATCTCGCCGCGCGCGGCGGCTTCCGAAAATGCGTCCGCCAGCAACGCTTCTCCCTGCTGGATCAGTTGATAGAGCTCCGGCTCAATGGGCTTCCCCATCATGCACCGCGTGCGAAACTCCGTCACATAGATGCGAATGAAATCCTGATGCTGCCGGCAATAATCGAGCTTGGTCTCGACGTAGGCCCGCACTTTTCCTTCCCACGACGTGGCTGCGGCCATCGCCTCGCGCGCCAAGCCATCCAGCCGCCGCGCATCCTCTAATAGTGCCGCCAGGTAAATCGCATCCTTCGACGGGAAATAAAGGTAGAGCGTACCCTTGGCAATGCCGGCTTGCTCGGTGATGTCCTCCACCGCCGTGTCGGCATAGCCTTTCCTCGCAAATACGGAACGCGCTGCTTCCAGAATCGCTTTCCGCTTCAAGGTCACCGACGGTTTCAGGGCAACATCTATCATCTATTTCGTCCGCAAGCTGTTGGATGAAAGTTTACCGCATTCGATGCAGTTCCTCTGCATCGAAAATGACTGGCCAGTCATCTACCCCACATGAGAGGCTTGAATGAATAATCCGGGTCGCGTATCGATTTCTTTGGGACTAGTCTTATCCGTCAGTTTGGTTGGTTGTTCTTCCCGGTCGGCGGAGGCAAAAGCCGGGTCACAGACCCCGCCCGCTCCGATCGTCGAAGTCTCCGAAATCCGTCACTCCAACGCCGAGGTCTTCGCGGAATTCCCTGCGCAAACCTACGCGCGCAATATGGTCGAAGTCCGCGGGCGCGTCGAAGGCTATATCGAAAAGTGGATGTTCCGTCCGGGGCAGGAAGTACAAGCCGGGCAACCTTTATATACGCTCGATCTGCGCCCATTTCGCGCGCAGGTGACGCAGGCACAAGGCGCGCTTCGCCAATCGGAAGCCGACGTTGTCTTCGCCGAAAAGCAGGTTTCCTTACTCCAGGCGGAAGCCAACCTCGCCTCGGCACAAAGCAATCTCGTCAAGGCACAGCAGGATTACGCCCGCATCAAACCGCTCGTCGAGCGGGATGCCGCGGCGAAACAGGATCTGGATGCCGCAACCGCCGCACTCCACGCCGCTGAAGCCTCCGTCCGTGCCTACAAAGCCGCCGTCGATCAGGCGCGCCTCACGACCGACACGCAAAAACAGTCCGCCCAGGGCAAACTCGAATCGCAGCGCGGAGCCGTGGAAACCGCCACGCTCAACCTCGAGTACGCAACCATCCGAGCTCCGATCGCCGGCCTCATTGGAGACACGCTCGTTCCCGTCGGTGGCCTCGTGAGTCCTAATTCGAACCAGCCACTCACGACCATCGTTCCCCTCGACCCGATTTGGGTCCGCTTCAAAGTCAGCGAGGCGCAATACCTTGCCGCGTTCCGCGTCAATGGCGCAGGCATCTCGAGCCCCAAACTCGAATTGCTCCTCGCCGACAACTCCACCTTCCCGCAAACCGGCAAAGTCACCAACGTCCTGAACCAGGTCGATCCCCGCACCGGGACGCTCGAAGTCCAGGCGGAGTTTCCCAACCCGAAACATACCCTGCTTCCCGGTCAATTCGGGCGCGTTCGTTTCGTCTCCGAACGCCGCGCCAATGCCATCCTGGTTCCGCAGCGCGCGGTCCAGCAAAACCAGAGCATCCAATCCGTCTACACCGTCGGCGCCGACAACAAAATTGAAGTGCGCCCCGTCAAAATCGGAGCGCGTGTCGGCGATGACTGGATCATTGAACAAGGTCTCCAACCCGGCGAGCGTGTCGTCGTTGAGGGTTTCCTCACCGTCCGTCCCGGCATGGTCGTAAACCCCGTTCCCTACAAACCCTCCAAGGGCTGACCCCATGGCAAAATTTTTTATCGACCGACCCGTCTTCGCGATGGTGATCGCGATCCTTATTGTCATTCTCGGCGCCGTAGCGATACCGTCGCTGCCCATTTCCGCCTACCCCGAAGTAGTTCCGCCTTCCGTGCAAATCACCGCCAGCTATCTCGGCGGCAACGCACTCGACCTGGAAAAGACCGTCGCCCAGCCCATCGAAGAGCAACTCGTCGGGCTTGACGGGATGCTCTATTACCAGTCGACGATGGCCAACAACGGCTCGCTCATCATCAACGTTACCTTCAAACTCGGCACCAATCCCGACATCGCTGCCGTCCAAACCCAGAACCGCGTCAATGTCGCTTTGCCCCGCCTGCCTCCTGAGGTCCAACGCCAGGGTGTCACCGTCAAAAAAGTCTCCACCGCCTTCCTCATCGCCATTGGTCTCATCTCCAACGACGAGCGATACGATTCTCTCTTCCTCACCAATTACGCGCAGATCAATCTGGTGAACCAGCTCGGCAGCCTGACCGGCGTCGGGGAATCCCGCCTCGGCATTCCCCAAACGTACTCCATGCGCGTCTGGCTCGACCCCGACAAAATGACCAAGCTCGGCATCACCGCCACCGATGTCAGCAACGCCATCCAATCCCAGAACCGCCAGAATCCAGCCGGCGCCATCGGCCAGGCTCCCGCCCCCAACGGAACGCAACTGCAATACTCCGTCGTTGCTCCCGGCCGCCTCACCACGCCCGATCAGTTCGGCGAAGTAGTCATCCGTGCACTCCCGGATGCCTCCCTCCTGCGCGTTCGCGACATCGGCCGGGTCGAACTCGGCGCACAACCTACGGCGGATTCTCCCGCCTCAACGGCCGTCCCTCCGCCAACGTCATCATCTTTCTCTCCCCTGGCGCCAACGCCGTCCAGACCGCCGACCAGGTCATCCAGTACATGGAAGAAGCCAAGAAGAGCTTCCCGCCCGGCATCGAATACGTCATTCCCTACAATTCGACGATGTTCGTCCGCGCCGCCATCCACGACGTTGTTCAAACGTTGATGATCGCCGTGGGACTCGTCATCCTGGTCGTCTTCGTCTTCCTGCAAAACTGGCGCGCCACGCTCATCCCCCTGATGACCGTTCCCGTCGCCGTCGTCGGCGCCTTTGCGCTCTTCCCCTTACTCGGATTCTCCATCAACATCACGAGCATGTTCGGCCTCGTCCTCGCCATCGGTATCGTGGTGGACGACGCCATCGTCGTCGTCGAAGCGGTGCAGCGTCACATCGACGATGGCATGTCGGCGCGCGATGCGACGATTCGCGCCATGGAAGAAGTGTCCGCGCCAGTCGTCGCTATCGCTTTCATTCTGGCCGCCGTGTTCATTCCCGTCGCCTTCATTGGCAGCATCAGCGGGCAGATCTACCGTCAGTTCGCACTCACCATTGCCGCCTCGGTGCTGCTCTCCGCGTTCAACGCGCTCTCTCTAAGCCCGGCGCTGGCCGCTCTTCTCCTGAGGCCGAAGAAACAAGGCACCAACTGGCTGCGCAAGCCTTTCGATTGGTTCAACAGCACTTTCGAGTGGTCCACGAATCGCTACCTGTCCGGCGTCGGCTTCCTCATGCGACGCTCGATCGTCGCCCTCCTCATCCTCGGCGGTATCACGCTCCTCAGCGGCGGTCTTTTCAAGAGTCTACCCACTGCCTTCCTTCCCGACGAAGACCAGGGAGCGTTCTTCATCTCCGTCCGCCTCCCCGACGGAGCCTCCACCGAACGCGCCGATGCCGCCGCTCTGAAGGTGGAAGCCATCCTCAGCAAAACCCCCGGGGTCGACCGCTATTTCACTATCGGTGGTCTCGACATCGCTACCGGTACCTCCAATTCCAACGTTGCTACCGTCATCGCTACCCTCATCCCGTGGGATCAGCGGAAGTCCGCCAACCTCCAACTCCCTGCCATTCTGGGCAGTGTGCAGCAGCAGTTCTTCCAGATCCGCGAAGCCTTCACCTTCGCCTTCGGCCTTCCCCCCATCCTTGGTCTCTCCGTCACGGGCGGCTTCCAGTTCATGCTCGAAGATCGCGCCGGCGGTGACATCAACACCATGTCCAACGCCGCCGATGCCCTCATCGCGGCAGCCCACAAGCGCCCCGAGCTCGGCACCGTCATCAGCACTTTCCGCCCCAGCGTTCCGACGTACTCCATCCACATGGACACCGACAAAATGCAAACCCTCGGCGTCCCTGTCACCGATGCCTACAACGCGCTGCAGACCTTCCTCGGCGGTCTCTACGTCAACGACTTCAATCAATTCGGCCGCACCTGGCAAGTGCTGCTCCAAGCCGAAGCCGCCTTCCGCGATCAGCCCACCGACATCCAACGCTTCTACGTGCGCAGTGCGCAAAACGAAATGGTGCCTCTCTCGACCCTGGCCACCATCACGCCCTCCGGCGGCCCCGACGTTGTCTACCGCTACAATCGCTTCCGCGCCATACAAATCCTGGGCGGTCCGGCGCCCGGCTACTCGAGCGGCCAGGCCCTCCAGGCGATGCAAGAAGTCGCGGCCAGCCTGCCTCCCGGCTTCAGCTTCGAGTGGACCGGAACCACCTATCAGGAAAAACTCGCCGAAGGAAATGAAGCCGCTATCTTTGGCTTTGCTGCTGTGCTCGTGTTCCTCTTCCTCGCCGCTTTATACGAAAGCTGGTCCATTCCGCTCGCCGTTCTCTTCGCCCTCCCGCTCGGCATCTTCGGCGCGCTCGGAAACATCTGGCTTCGCGGCTTTGCGTACGACATTTACACGCAAATCGGCATCGTGACCTTAATCGGGCTCACCGCCAAAAACGCCATTCTGATCGTCGAGTTCGCCAAAGAGAGTCATGAGCACGGCAAGAGCGTCCTCGACGCCGCCATGGAAGCCGCCCGTCTTCGCTTGCGACCAATTCTCATGACTTCGTTCGCCTTCATCTTCGGTGTCGTTCCCCTTGCGCTCGCCACTGGTGCCAGTTCCGGTGCGCGGCGCTCGCTCGGCACCGCCGTCCTGGGCGGCATGGTCACGGCCACCATCTTCGCCATCTTCATCGTGCCCGTGCTCTTTGTACTGATCGAGAAGCTTGTCGAACGGCGCCGCCGCACCGTCACCGGGCCCGATGCCCTTCCGGAGCCTGCCAAATGAAACACTACGTTCTGATTTCCGTTCTCCTCACGCTCACCGGTTGCACGATGGGGCCCAACTACAAGCGGCCTCAAGTTGCCGTACCCGGTGAATTCCGCTCCGCTCCCGCCTCTGCCCAAGGCGCGTCTCTCGCCGAAACAAAATGGCAGGAATTGTTTCCCGACGACCAGCTCCGTACGATCGTCGACGCCGCGCTCGCCAAGAACTTCGACCTCCAGATGGCCACCGAGCGCATTGAACAGGCCCGCGCGCAATACGGCATCACCCGCGCCGACCAGTTCCCGTTTCTCGACGCCCGCGCCGGCTTTACGGGAACCCATCCGTCCACTCTCGGCGCCAACACCTTCGTCCGCCCCGGCACCAACCTCAGCTCGGCCTACACCTCCGTCGGTCTCGCGCTCTCGTGGGAACTTGACCTCTGGGGACGCCTCCGCCGTCTGACCGAATCCGCGCGCGCACAATATCTCGCCTCCGAAGAAGCCCGCCGCGGCCTGACGGTATCGCTGGTCTCCGACGTCATGTCGTCCTACTTCCAACTGCTCGAGCAGGACGCCGAACTCGCCATCAGCCGAAAGACCCAACAAGCCGCCCGCGACAGCCTGCGCCTCGTCCAACTCCGCCGCGAAGCCGGGGCAGCCTCCGGGCTCGATGTCCGCCAAGCCGAGCAGCTGATCTACACGACCGCCGCGCAAATGGCCGCCGCCGAGCGAAATATTACCCAAACCGAAAATGCGCTCAGCCTCCTGCAGGCGGTCGCGCCTACCGCCCAGACCCGTGGCCGCAAGCTCGAAGAAATCCCCGTCCCCGACCAGGCGCAACCCGGCATGCCGTCGGCCCTGATCGAGCGCCGGCCCGACATCCGTAGGGCCGAGCAATCCCTCATCTCCGCCAATGCCCAAATCGGCGCAGCCCGCGCGTTGTATTTTCCGCAGATCTCCTTGACCGCGCTCGCCGGCGGCGAAAGCCGTTCCCTCACCAGCCTCGTCACCGCGCCCGCCCGGACATTCTCTGTCGCCCCCGTCGCGATGCAAACGGTCTTCCGCGCCGGCCAGGTCCGCTCCACCGTGAAGCTCACCGAGGCTCAACAGCGCGAGCTCCTCATCGCTTACCAAAAGACGATCTTCACTGCTCTTCGTGAAGTCTCCGACGCACTTGCTGCCTTCGACCGCACGCGCGAGCAACGCAATCAGCAGGAGCAACTGGTTCGGACATTGCAGGACACCGTGGCCCTCTCCGAGCTCCGCTACAAAGGAGGCCTCGACAGCTTCCTCCAGGTCCTCGACGCACAGCGCAACCTGTACGGAGGGGAACTCCAACTGGCCCAACTCCGCCTCCAGGAGCGCGTCGCAGTCGTCCAACTCTACCGTGCCCTCGGCGGAGGCTGGTCCTAAGTACCCGCTCAGATCGCGCACACTCCGGCGTACCGTGGTGCGCGGCGTTCCGTCCGCTCTCAGTAGTGCGGGATCGTCGTCCGATTGAGCGCTGCTGCGATCAACATTCCCGCAAACGCAAGATCCGCGGTCACCGGTGTATCGAAGGCCATCCCGCGCCGCCAACTCGCCGGGGCCTCCGGGTGTACGCCGCTCAGAATCACCCAACCCTCTCCAACCGGTCCCTCGACAATTGCGGGGGTTCCGTCCGGATATTTGCCCACGACATCGCCCCATCCAGTGAATTGAGGGCCGTCCTCCCAATAGTGATCCAGTGCCACTCCGTCCGCCGTCGTAATCCGGACCGCTGCCTTCCGGGTGCCGTTATTAGCGGCTGCGTAGAACCCGAACTTCACTCCCGAACTCAAATTGAAGCTGTTGTAGGGCGCTGGAAAACTGCCTGCCAAAAAGCCGCCTGCACAGATTCCCAGATAATTCACTCCCGCCCGCACAGCGCTGCGAACCTTCGCCGCTGTGTTGGCCGTGAGGCTGTTCCCCATTTGAACGAAATTTCCACCCGGAATGATGAGCAGCCGGTATCCCGAAATCTGCGGCTCCGTCATGGCATTCAACTGGAACGAGTCCACTCTCGAGTAGCCTGTGTGGTTGCCGTTCAGGATGCTCTCAATCGCGGCTACATCGTTAGCAGAACTGCCAGTGCCGCTGAACAAGAGAACGGGGCCTTGCCCACTCGAGGTTGCAAACCTCTGGCCGCAGCCGGTCGCGAGGACGGAAAGCAGGATGAGAGAAACAGCGTGACGTGGATACATTTTGACCATCACCCGCTCGAGGCCCGCCGCCACGCGTCGCCCGCGCTTCCTTTGATGAAATAGACCTGCAACCTCAAGCTCGCCCGGCCGCCGGCCACATCCTTCGCCATCGGATCCGCGTGATGGCAAGTCCGGGCAGGATTCGTGAACACTGAGTCGCAGTTGTGCGCAAAGGTTGCCGCAGTCCAACCCGCCGGAGTGGATTCCGTTGCCAGAAACGCAGCGTCAGCGGCTTTCGACTTGAAGTATCTCGTGATGCCGTCAACCCGCTCCTCGCGGTACGCCCCTTTGGCGTCATTTTTGCCAACTTGAGCGATGTAGCGGCAGGGCAGCCACTCCTCCGCATTTTTCCTCAAGCGGCCAGGCGTCTCCGAAGCAATCAGTTCCAGCCCATCCCGGTGATGAACGTACGTGCGATCCAGGAACACGTCCGTGAATGGCCGGTACAGCTTGACGCACGTAGGTGCCGCGACTGCCGCCAGCCGCCGCCCTGTTCCGCTGTTCACCTCATAGCTGATCGCCACTGCGCCCGCCTCCAGTACGGCTTTGGCGTTCATCGAGAATCCGGATGGCGTCTTCATCGAAAAGGCCAGACCATTCTTCAACCTCGACCACTCGACCTGGCCCTGGGACGCGGCGTCCGAACCATACATCCTGTAAAACCATGCCTGTTCGTCAGCAGGCTTTTCTCTTCGCCATGCATGTTCCGGCATCTCGATCACCGCGCACGGCGCCGTTCCCTGGGGCAAGAATACCGATACCGCGGGGAGCTGCGGATTCCCATGCCGTTCCAGCCGGAGCCCGGAGCCCGGAGCCCGGATCCGAGATCACCATGGGCGCTGTCCCCTGCGGCCACACGGCTTGGCAAGTCGCAGCCATGAGAACGCTTCGGCGCGAAATCTTCATTTCTTCATTTTGCAACGGTTAGGCGGCGATCTCTCCATCCATAGGATGGGCATGCTGAGACATCGAGGCTTGTCAGCACCCTTGCCGGACCGGTGCTCGTCCTGATACCCTCGGCACATGACGAGCCTTCCAACTGGGTTGCTCCTCGCAGCGTTCGCCTTTCCATTGTTGAGTCAAACTTCCGACCCGGCGGCCGAAAAGCGCAAAGCCGCATTCGAAGCGCATCAGTCCGACTTCGATTACCTCCTGGGCGACTGGGAGTTCACAACTCTCTCCAAGAAGTTCGGGAAGGGAAGGGGTTACTGGAGCGCCGTCCGCCTCAGCACCGGAGCCATTCTCGACGAGTTCCGGATCGTCGGCGACAACGATGAGACTTACTACGTCACCACGACTGTCCGTTCTTACAACGCAGCCCGCGACCGCTGGGAGCTGGCCGGCATGGACGGCGCCGGTGGCTTACAAGACACCGGCTACGGCCAGCGCAAAGGATCCGAAGTCCACATCGAGCAGCAGTTCTCCGTAGCGACCGGCCATCCCAACACCCTCCGCATCCGCTATTTCAACATCCAGTCCGACCGCTTCTCCTGGAGAGCCGACCGCTCCGAGGACGGCGGCAAAACCTGGATCAAGGACGATCAGCAGATCGAAGCAAAGCGGATCGGCCCGCCGCGCCCGATTGTGCTCACTTCTCCAAAAAACGGAAAATAACGCATCACACCCTCGGTTCCCGGTCCTCGAGCAAAATGCGAGGACGGCAGTGGCAGGCCACTGCGCTATCCTGGACCCGATGAAGATGCTTGCACTCTTTGGGGGCACGCTCCTGCTGCTCTCAGCAGCGGAGCCGAACAGCCTCACTCCGGAGGAGAAATCCGCGGGTTGGAAGCTGCTCTTTGATGGAAAATCATTTCGCGGCTGGGAAGATCCCGGCTTGAAGAATCCGCGCGGCATGTCGTGGTTGATCGAGGACGGCTGCTTGAAATCACGTCCCAAGCCGGGGCTGCGAGAAGATCTCTTCACCACCGAATCGTTCGCCGATTTCGAGTTGGTTTTCCAATGGAAGATTTCCCAGGGTGGTAACAGCGGGCTGAAGTATCGCATCCAGGACCGCTTCTTTGTCGATGAACGCCGTCTGAAAGGCGGATCGTTCCAGCGCTTCGAGGACCTCGCGAATGACGCAATCCACACGCGCGCCACATCGCGGGCCGACGCGACTCAGGAGTACATCGTCGGTTTTGAATACCAGGTGATTGACGATTCCGGACATGCGGACGCGCGGCGTGGACCTTTTTATCAGGCTGGCGCGCTCTATGACATGATCGGCGTCAGCAAAGCGGCCGCGCGGCCGGTTGGTGAGTTCAACGACGCGCGCATCGTGGTGCGAGGCAAGCACATCGAACATTGGCTCAACGGTGTGAAGGTCGTGGAGGGAGATCTGGGATCTCCGGACGCCACCGCCCACGCCGCCAAACGCTGGACCACAGAGTCTCCCATCTATAAAGCGCTCGCCAATGTCCCGAAATCGAAGACCCCCATCTGCCTCCAGAATCACAACGACGCTGCCTGGTTCCGTTCGCTGAAAATCCGCAACCTCCGTTAGGGACCCCGGGACGCTTTGTTGACAAGCATCCCGTTTCGCGCTACATTCTGTAGCGCTACACTTTGTAGTGAAACAGCATGCCCCGCCCACGCACCCGCAAACCGCTCAGCCCCCTCGAACACCTTCTCCTTTCCGTCCTCTGGAAGAAATCTTCCGCCACTGCCTTCGAAGTGACCGAAGCGCTCGCACCCACCAAGCCGCTCAAAGAATCGACGGTCCGCACCGTTCTGTCGCGGCTCGAGGAGAAAGGGTACGTCCGCCATAAGATCGATGGCCGGACCAACATCTACTCTCCCACTGAGCCGCCGGCTAACGTGGCGGTTTGCATGGTGCGCCAGGTGATCGACCGTTTCTGCGGCGGATCGGTGCAGCAGTTGTTGATCGGGATGGTGGACGAGCAGGTGATCGACAAGAAGGAACTACAGGCACTGGCTGACCGGTTGGCTAAGACTCCGCGAAAGGATGCATGAGTCCCATGGAATGGTTGGAATTGCTCGGAACTCTGTCGGTTCGCGGCTGTGTGCTGTTTGCGGTCGCCGCATTCGCCATCGCGATCCTGCAGCTCCGCAGCGCCGCCGCGAGGCACGCTGTCTGGACAGCGGTTCTCCTTGGCCTGTTCCTCCAGATCCCGCTGCACCCGCTACTTCCGCCCTTGCCGCTACGGGTTCTACGTGCTCCCAAGGTGGTGGACGCGAGCGCGGCATTTTGGCTCCGCCCGATGCAGTCCCGGGCTCCCGCGTCACCCGTCACGCACTGGCCGCCGTCGAAAACACAGCTCGCCCTCGGCGTCTACGTGGCCGGTGTCCTCTTCGCAGGACTTCAGCTGGTCGCCGGATTCCGCCTCACGCGCCGCATCACGCGCAACGCCATCCCGCTCGACGGCGGCACCTCCGAATCCAGTCAGATTTCCGTGCCCATGACCACCGGCTGGCCGCGCGCGACGATTCTGCTGCCGGCCTCGTGGCGCGATTGGGAAGAGCCCAAGCGCCTCGCGGTTCTGGCACACGAGCAAGCGCATGTCGATCGCCGGGACTGGATCATTGCGCTCGTGGCGCGTGTCCATCGTTCGCTCTTTTGGTTTCATCCGCTCGCCTGGTGGCTGGAACGTCAGTTGGCGAACCTGGCCGAGCACGCCGCCGATGACGCCGCCATCGCGCACACGGGCGATCGCCGCCGCTATGCGCAGACTTTGATCGAGATCGTGCAGGATCTGCAAGCGGGATCCGGCCGTTTTCTGACGGCGATGGCAAAGAGCGCCAATGTGCGCCAGCGCATCGACGCCGCGCTGGACGAAAGCCGTCCTTCGCCGCGTGCGCCGGGCCGCAGATTCTTTGCCACGCTCGCCACCGTTGCGCTGGCCTGCATTTACTTCTCTTCCATTCTCCGTTTGGCGCCCGCTCAGACGCAGGCCGCGCCAACCACTCCCTATCAGAAGTGGCTGGCCGAAGACGTCGCCTACGTCGTCACCGAGGAAGAGCGCGAGGCGTTCCAGCGGCTCGCCGCCGATGCGGAGCGCGAGATGTTCATCCAGCAATTCTGGCTGCGTCGCGATCCCACTCCAGGGACCGTTGAAAACGAATTCAAGAAGGAGCATTACCGGCGCATCAGCTACAGCAACGAGCTGTTCCGCACTCGCACCGGCCTTGCCGGCTGGAAAACCGACCGCGGGCGCCTCTACATTGTCTTTGGTCCCGCCGATGAGATCGAATCGCATCCTGGCGGCGGATCGCATGAGGCCCTCGTAAAACTCCTCGGCCCGCTGCCCGGCCTCAGCGACGATGCCAGCCCCTTTGAAGTCTGGCACTATCGCAACCGCAACTGGTGGTTTGGGTTCGTCGACAAAAACCGTTCCGGCGAGTACCACATCGTGGAGCAGGATTGGCCCCCGCGCATTCTCACTGCCGCCTCTGTGGACTATACCCCTGGCGCTCTCTCGCGCAAGGTCGAAGGTTCGATCAGTCTGCGTGTCACCATCGGCCGGGACGGCACTGCGCGGAACGCCGTCATCACCCGTTCCCTCGATGCCGAAATGGACCAGCAGGCGATCCTCGCCGCACGCAAGTGGATCTTCCTTCCCGCGCTCAAAGCCGGCGTTCCCGTCGAGTACGAGATGGAACTGCACTTCGCCGTGCGCCTCCCATAGAAGAGACGCGACCGTGAGGGAGGATGCTTGAACAGTTTGGCGCCCGGAATGACGATCCGGACCGTTCAGTTTTCGGTCGGCGTCTTCTCTACGTGGTCAATCACCAGTTGCTCCACTGTAGCTTTGCGCGATTCCAGCTTCAATCCCATCGATTGCACAGCCTGCACGAGCGTTGAAGTGCCGCCAGGATCCGCTGCAGCATTGCCCGGCAGCGCCGCTCCAGGAGTTTCGGCGGGCCGGTTGGGTATCGCCATCCCCTGAGCTCGTGCGATGCTCATCAGATCTTCCAGCGAAAAGCTGATGGCCACCTTGTAATACCCGGTCAGTCCGGTCATGTCTTTCACTTGCCGGCCGCCGCCCGTCGCCTGCGAAAGCGAGTTCAGCAGATCGACGAATCCCGACATCGTGACCTGGCTGGCTTCGAGCTTCATCGACCGCGTGGCCTGGTCCATGGCGTAGCGGATCGTTCCCTTTTCTCCCATGTTCACCGTGGCGCTGCCCATCTTCGGGTTGGCTGTAACTCGGATCGGCCCATCGGGGCCGTCCATTGCCCTTTCGCCGGGAGCCAGTGGCGTATCGGGGTTGATCGGCTTAGGAGCCTCGGCGGACTCCTCCATCTTCGGCCCTCCCTTGCCAACGACCAGCGCCAGCACCGGACCTTCCTTGCTCTCCCGATGCAGCGCCAGCTTGAATCGCTCCTCGAGCAGCGACTGCAGCATTCGGGGAATGTCGTCCCTGGAAGCTCCGTCAGGCACCTTCGCAACAATGTCGAAGCGCTGCGTCCCCATCCAACCCGGCCCAGTGATCTGATACGGTTTCACCTTGTACGCAATGGCGATCAAATCTCTCAGCGCCATCAGAATGTACTCGGCCCTGGCACCATCTACCCGCGGTCCGATCCGCGGCATTCCTCCGCTCTGAACCTGCGCTGCCAGCTTCGCCATGTCCAACTCCGCCGGCCGGATGGAGGCCACTTCGAAGGCCGGCTTCGTCTGGGCAACCGCCAGGGCAGCCGCCCAAGCCAAACACAAAACACTCGTGAAACGCCGCAGGACGGTATGCATGTTGCTTTCTGAACTCGATGGTACAGCACAACTCCAACCCCGCTCAAGACGGCTGTACGGGCGAACTTCTACCCAATGCAAGAGAGACGCGGCCGTAAGGGAGCGCGTCGCGGCATAGCCGGCTGAAGGTTTTTTGCGGTGACAACACACTAGCGAAAGTCGTGCGTCTGCACCGTGACGGGACTTGCAAACGGACAAGGTTCGATCGCCTCCGCTCGAATCGATGCAACGCCGCGCTGGTTCTGCAATACCCCGTCAATCATGAGGAACGAGTGATTCACCACTACGTGCCGCAGCCGCTGGAACACATCGGGCTGGAGAATGATGTTGGCAATTCCCGTTTCGTCCTCCATGCTGAGAAACACGAACCCCTTCGCGGTCTCGGGCTGCTGGCGGCAAATCACAGCGCCCGCGACGCGAATCCACGACCCATCCGAGTGCTCCTTGATACGAGCCGCGGGAACGACGCGCATCTCCTCCAGTTGCGCCCGTCGAAACTGCATCGGATGCGGCCCAATGGAAAACCCGCTGTTGGCGAAATCAGCTTGTAACCGCTCCATCGGATTCATGGCCGCCAGCGGGGACGGCACCTCCGCTGGTCCCGCTTCTTCGATCAACTCCCCTGCCGGCCGCAGCGCCAATTCCGCTTGCCATAACGAATCCCGTCGATGGCGGCCACCTTTCCCGACTTCATTCAAAGCTCCAAGATCCGCCAGCGTCGTCAGCTCGTCCTTGGACAATTGCGGCACGCGCCGGCGCAAATCATCAATGGATTGAAACGGGGACCGCGCACGTTCCTCCACCAGCACTTTCGCTGTGTTGGCACGAAATCCCTTCACATAGTTCAACCCCAGCCGGACCGCAAGTCCGTCCCCACGAGGCTCGATCGTGCACAACCATTGCGAGCGCGTCACATCCACCGGGAAGAAGTGAAGCCCGTGCCGCTGGGCGTCTTTCACCAGCGTGAGGGGACTATAGAATCCCATGGGCTGATTGTTCAGGATCGCGGCTGTAAACGCGGCGAGGTAGCGGCATTTCAAATAAGCACTCGCATACGCAATCAGTGCGAAGCTGGCCGCATGCGATTCGGGAAATCCGTACAGCGCAAACGAAGTAATCGAAGTGACGATCGTGTCCTGGACAGCGCCCACGATTCCGTTCTTCGTCATTCCCGACCGCAGTCGCTTCTCGATCTCCTGCATGCGCTCTTCGGACCGTTTGAACCCCATGGCGCGCCGCAGTTCTTCCGCTTCACCCCCGGTGAAATTCGAAACGATCATCGCCATCCGCAGAAGCTGCTCCTGAAACAGGGGAATGCCCAGGGTGCGGCGGAGCACTGGCTCAAGCGATGGATGCAGGCAGACCGGATGTTCCGTTCCCTCGCGCCTGCGCAGGTATGGATGCATCATCTTGCCAACAATCGGGCCCGGCCGGATGATCGCTACCTGCACCACGATGTCGTAGAAGCGTTCGGGCTTCATGCGGGGCAGGCACGACATCTGCGCGCGGCTTTCCACTTGAAACAATCCAATCGTGTCGGCTCGCTGCAAGGCAGAGTAGACGGCGGGATCGCCTTGCGGCAATCGGGACAGATCCACTTCCTCGTTGTAGTGATTCCGGATGAGGTTGATCGAGTCCTTCAGCACGGCCATCATGCCCAATCCAAGCAGATCGACTTTCACCAACCCAAGATCCGCGCAGTCGTCCTTGTCCCACTGCACGACGACTCGTCCCGGCATGGTCGCCGGCTCCAGAGGGACGATGGAATCCAACTGACCCTGACAAATGACCATGCCGCCGGAGTGCTGACCCAGATGACGCGGCAGGTTGCGAATCTGGCGCGACAGTTCCAGAAGCTTCGCCACACGCAGATTGTCAATGCTCATGCCGGCATCACGGAATTGCCGTTCGGGAGAGTATCGGGACGGATCCACCTCTTCTTCCTGGCGTTCCCAACCGCCCATCGCGGTCAGCTTCGACACACGGCCAAGAACCTCTTCGCTGAAACCCAGCGCTTTGCCTACATCCCGCACCGACGACTTGGCCCGATACGTAATCACATTGGCGGTCATCGCGGCGCCCAGCTTCCCGTAGCGCTGATACACGTACTGGATGGCACGTTCGCGATCGTCACCACTGGGCAAATCCAGATCAATGTCAGGCCACTCTCCGCGTTCTTCAGATAGGAAGCGCTCAAAGAGCAACTCCATGCCAACCGGATCGACAGCCGTGATTCCGAGCGAGTAGCAGACGGCACTGTTGGCCGCTGATCCGCGCCCTTGCACCAGAACGTCTTCCTTCCGGCAGTACTCGACGATGTCCCACACGATCAGAAAATATCCCGACAGCTTCAGCTTCGCGATGAGCTGCAACTCCCGTTCAATTTGGGCGTAGGCCTTCGGATGATCCAAACCGTAGCGAGCGAGCGCTCCTTCGTAGGTGCGCGCACGAAGAACGGAATCCATGGTCTCGCCTTGCGGCACGGGATAGCGTGGAAATTCATAACCCAGCCCGGCAAGGGTGAACTGCAGACGGTCGGAGAGTTCCGCGGCGCCGGAAATCGCCTCTGGATAGCCGGCAAACAGTCGCGCCATCGCGCGGGGTGTCTTCAAATAGCGCTCGGCATTGCGTTCGAGCAACAGTCCAGCTTCGAGAATATTGGTTTTGTTCCGCACGCATGTCAGAACATCCATCAACTCGCGATTGTCCTTGCGGGCGTAGCGCACACCATTCGTAGCAATCAACGGCAGCTTCCATCTTTTTGCAGACTCGCTGAGGTGGTGATTGAGCTTCTCCTGCTCGCGGTTCAAGTGCCGCTGCAATTCCACGTAAACGTTCTCTTGTCCGTAAATACTGAGCAGGTTCTCCAGGGGCTGCGAGCCATCAGCCAGACAAACCAGCCCGCCCGAATACAGCCGGAACTCGGCCTCGGTCGCTGCGGCTTTGCCTTTCGGACAACGCAGCTTCATCGACGAGATCAACCGGCAGAGGTTCTGATAGCCATTCCGGTTCTCCACCAGCAGTGTGTAGCGGCCACCCACCGCAGCGGTGATTTCCGCTCCGATGTGCGGCCGGATCCCCACCTTCTTCGCGGCCATGTAAAAGCGCGGAGCGCCGCTCAAATTGTCTGTATCCACCAGCGCAATTGCCGGAAGATCGAGCGCTTGCGCCTGGCAGATCAAATCCTCCGGGAGCGACGCTCCTTCGAGAAAACTGAAAGCCGAACGTGCATGCAATTCGGCGTACATCAGTCATAGCTCCCGTCGACGAACCACTGTTCGCCGGCAAGGTAGATCCGGTAAATCCCGCGATCCTTCAAAACCACATCCCATTCGTCACGCTGCCATGCGGTCGGCGTCCACCAGTCGCCGGAGGATCGCCAAGGACCGCCCGCTTCCAACACCTCGCTCGAAATCACGGACGAGATCACCCGTCGCGGCGTGCCCCCCTGGACGGTGACACGGGCCGGTATCGCGGGCCGGAAATACCGGAACGCCAGTCGTAGTGCGGAACTGCCGTTGCCGTCCGGCTCTCCCGCTTCCAAGAGGCACGAGCGCAGGCGCCACGAATCCGGCCGGTGCGTATTGAGGATTTCCGGCGAGCCCACGTGCTCGGGACCAACCAGCGTCTGCAATCGCGCGAGCAGGGTCTGGAGCTTTTCCGGCTCCGGTGCGGCGGGCAGAAACAGGCCACCGGGAACAATGCGCGGTGGCGCAGGCTTCAGTGTGATGCGAACAGCGATGCTCGCACCGGGAGGCGGATGCGCTTCCAATGATCGCTGCACCTGCTTCAAAAGCGCGCGCGAATCACCCATCGGAAAGGGCAGCTCGATTTCGCGCGTAAACTCAGCTCCCCCTTCCAACTCGAGAACGAGAGCGATCTGCCGCGTCGCTTTGCCTTCGTGCCGCATCTCGCGTGTCAGATCGTGTAACTGTGCGGAGATGAGAAACAACAGCGGTTCCAACAGCTCCACTGGATCATCCAATTGGCGACGCGCGGTGTATTCCTTCTCCGGGATCGCCACGTCCAGCAGATGAGTTCCTTGGCCCATCGCGAGCCGGCGCAAACGGAAACCGGCTTCTCCGAAACGCTCCACCAATCCAATCTCGGGCAGCGCCGCAAGATCTCCGCACGTGACGATTCCCCATCTCGCGATCGTCGCGCGCAAGTCATCCGGCATCGGAAGAGCCGTGATCGGAATGGGTGCCAGAACGCGCGCTTCCTGCCCAGGGGCAATGACGGTCACTCCCGAAATGTTGCGTGCAGAGAGCATCGCAGCCGAAGCATTCTGCGAAATCGCCAGTCGCGCCGATATTCCCAGTTGCGATCCTGCTCGCGCGATGGCGGCAGCAATCTGGGACGGTCCTCCGATGAGCCGCCCCAGACCGGCAATCGAAAACACGATGGTGTCCGCCGAGACTTGCTCCACCAGCGGAGAGAACTGGCCGGCTAAATCGGCAAGCTTTGGCGAACTGGCAACGACGCAGGCAAACACGTCACGAAGCCTCTCTAGCTTCCGCGACGAGAAGCGTCGAAGCGACGCCCATCGGCTTTCGGGAGACAGCTTCGAATTCCACTCGCTGCAAGGTTCGGAAAGGAGCCTGTCCTTGCCACACCACATGCCTGCTTTCGAGAGCGAACTGCCGTCTCGAACACGACTTTGCGATCGACTGCCGGGCCAGAATCAGCAGGCTCGACGGAGCCGGTTCCAACGCCCGCTGGAAGCGATACCAACAGGACGAGGGCACCCTCTGAAACTCCGCTGCCGCGACGTGACAAACATCGAGGAGAATGACACCGAATCCTCCGCTGTGCAGAATCATGTCCGCCGCGCGCAACGCTTTTTGCAGGTTGTGGCTGCATTGCACCCACAGAGTTTTTCCCAAGTCCACGCCGGCCTGTTTCGCGGACACCGGATCGAAAGAATTATTGCAATCGACCATGGCGGCCACCTCACCGGCTTGCGTGGCGGCGGCGAGAAGAGAGAGGGCGAGTGCTGTTCGTCCAGACGAGGGATTGCCGAGGATTTCGGAAATGGCGCCTTTGGGGAGAAAGGGAAGTGATAGAGGGGTGGGGAGTTGCAGCGTAAGGGCGGCAGTTTTCGCCATTTCTTCTCCTCTTAGGAGTTTCCTACGAGACGGGCTGTTTGTCAACCGTTCCCGTCACCGTTTTCATCGAAAGGGTCTGCCTGCCCAAGGTCTTCGTAATGCTGTTTGCGCGAGACAACTGCTCCTCTGTACAGTAGCCGCCTTGGAGGAGTTGCTTCGAAACGTGGTCAATCACTCCTGACCAAATGCTGGTGTCTGAGGACGGCTGCTCGACGGGGCGAACTTCGATGTCCGTCAATCCTACAGATTCGAACAGTGCCGCCAGGTGATCGGCCATATCGTTATCCCAACCATTGTCCTGACGCCATCGAAGAAACGCCTGGTAGAACTCGCGGAACCCGGGCGGCGGTTCCGGCTCCCACCTATTCTGATTGTGGTTGTAATCCAGGACGACGATCAGGCCGCCGGGCCGGGCGGCTTCCGCCATCTTCCGGATTGCCAAAGCGGGCTCGGCAATCCATTGCAGCACCCGGGCGGCAGTCACGATATCGAACTGCGCCTGAACGTTCAAACTGGTCGCATCGCCGGGTTCGAACCGCAGGTTGGGAATTGCGCCGTGCTCGGACCGGGCCAGTTCCAAGAGAACCTCATCGCGATCCACGCCTACGACATTTCCAGTTGGCCCGACCGCCCTGGCGATGCCCGCCGTAATTGCCCCGGTGCCGCACCCGACATCCAGCACGGCCATCCCCGGCCGGAGCAACTCCGCCAGCCTCGTATGGTCACACTCGAGAGTCCGGCGGCTCAAGATGTGAGGATCGGAGCGATGCGATTGCATCTCTTTACGATAAGCGGAAGAGGCAAACAGAGAGGCAATGACCAACCTTGACAGGTCTCCAGAGCGCGATATATAAGTAGATTATGCCTCGGGTACCTATGCCTCCGGGAACGCTTGCGATGTTAGTGCTGCGTGTCCTCCAGAGCGGCTCGCTTCACGGTTATGCCATCGCGCAGCGGATTCGCGCGCTATCGGATTCGGTCCTCGAAGCGGAAGAGGGCTCGCTGTATCCGACGCTCCAACGGATGCTGCTGGAAGGTTGGGTCTCGGCGAAAGACGGGCTTTCCGAGACGGGCCGCCGCGTCCGCTTTTACACCCTCACGCGCGCCGGCGAGAAGCAGTTGCGCCGGGAAATCGAGGAGTACGAACAAGCCACGATCGCCATCCAAGCCATCCTCAGGACCGCGTGATGATCAGCAAACTGTTCCGCCGCTTCGCCGCTTTCCTTCATCGTCGAAAATTGCGCGACGAACTCGAAAACGAAATGGCAGCGCATCGCGAGATGATGACCGCCGACCGGCTTCCTCACTTCGGCAGCACGCTGCGGCTGCAGGAAGAAACCGCCGATGTTTGGGGTTGGACGTGGCTTGACCAGCTTCGACAGGACCTCGCCTACGGGATTCGCTCGCTACGCCGGTCGCCGGGGTTTACGGCAACGGCAATCGCGGTTCTTTCGCTGGGCATCGGCGTCAATCTAGCGGAGATTCACTTCTTCAATGCGGCGATGCACCGGCTGGCGGTTCGCGAGCCGGATTCCTTGTGCCGCTTTTTCCGCATCACGAAAGAGGGAACTTCCGGCAACTTTTCTCTGCGCGAGCTCGAGTTTTATCAACGCAGCAACACTGTCCTTTCGGCCACGGTTTTGGAGACTCCGGTGCAGTCCGTGTTCCTCGATCAGGATCCGGAAGATCTCCGGTGCAGCCTGGTGAGCGGCAATTTTTTTGGGGAATTGGGAGTGTTGCCTGCGTACGGGCGGGTGCTGGATGAGCAGGACAACAAGGCAGGCGCGACACCGGTGGTCATTCTCGCGCACGCTCTTTGGCAGGGTCGCTTTGCCGGCGACGTGGCAGTGGTAGGGCGAACCATCCGCTTAAACAACAAGCCCGTTCAGGTGGTGGGAGTCGCATCGCCCCAGTTCGGAGGACTGGTCAGGCAACCGACGCAAATCTGGGCGCCGATGTCGAGCTACAGCTACCTCACAGGCGACTCACATTCGCTCGCGGATCCATCGAGGGTAGCGACGTCGTTCTTCGGCCGCCTCAAACCCGGCATTCCGTTTCAGACCGTGGAAGCGCAATTCCGCTCGTTCACCACCACTTTGCAAGCGCAGAATCTGCGTCCTCCTGATCCGAGTGAGCATCTGAGAGTGGTTCGCGCGGATGGCATCCCCAACCCGAAGCCGGAAGCCATTCTGGTCATGTCGACGTTTGCAATGTTGGTGTTCCTGGTACTGCTGGCGGCGTGCGCCAACCTGGGCAACATGCTGCTGGCGCGCGGCATTGTGCGCGAGAGGGAAATCAAAATCCGGCTCGCGGTGGGTGCCGGACGATGGCGCCTCATCCGGCAGCTTTTAACGGAGAGTCTTCTGCTGGCAGCGCTGGCATCGATCGCGGCTTTGGCAGTGGCCAGGCTTTCGGTCGGCATCATCGTGAGAATGATCGACGTGCCGGCGTTCGTGCGCCTTGATACGGATTGGCGCATCATCGCGGCCTGCGCATTTCTCGGCATCGCGGCGACGCTTGCATTCGGCCTGGCGCCTGCTTTGCAGACGGTAAGGCCTGGGCCTAAATCGACACGAGCACGCAAAGTCCTGGTGACGGTTGAGGTAGCAGTGAGCTGCGTTCTCCTGATCTTGAGCACTTTGTTGACGCGTGCCGTTCAGCAGGCGTTCCGTACGGACCTGACGTTCGACGTCCGGGGCATGGCCGTGCTCGATCCGGGGTTCATGATCCGTGGGCACAAGCCGGCGCAAGCCAGGCAAGCAGCTCTGGATCTGCTGGTGCGGCTGCAGCAGGTACCGGGCATTGACTCCGCCACGATTGTCAGCATTCCGCCGTTGCAGCGCATCTCGATCGAGCGGATCAATGGAAATCCGCTCTACTTGAACGCCGTGGACCCATCGTATTTCGACATGATGCGGTTGCCGTTGTTGCAGGGCCGACTGTTCGGGGCGACGGAAATGAATGGAGTGGTGGTGAGCGAATCGGCGGCGCGGCGATTGTGGCCGAACGAATCAGCGCTCGGGAAATCTCTGAAGATCGGCGGAACACCACGGGCCGTGGCGGGCATTGTGAAGGACAGCGGTGTGAACGTCATGGTCAGCCCCGAGTCCGTGGAGGTCTATACTCCTTTGGATGACAGGAACGCACCGATCGCGACGATCCTGGTACACACGACCAGCAATCCGTCGGAGATGTTCGGGGCGCTGCGGTCGGCGGCAGGGCTGCCGGGAGCGCCGCCGTTGGTGTACACCATCCAAAGCCGCATCGATGCGCAACTGGACTCCATCAAAAACATGATCGCTGTTGTCGGAAGTCTCGGCGCAGTTGCCAGCGTGCTCGCGCTGGTGGGTATTTTTGGACTGCTGGCATTCAGCGTGGCGCAGAGGACGCGCGAAATCGGGGTTCGCATGGCGCTGGGTGCGCGGACGCGCGACGTCCTCTCGTGCGTGGTTGGCCAATATGTGCTGCCTGTTGGCATCGGTGCAGCCGTGGGAATCGGCTTAGCGGCAGGCGCAGCGAAAGTCCTTCGCAGTACGATCCACCGTTTTCTTCCGTTCGATCCATTGAGCTTCGGGGCGGGGCTGATCCTGTTTGCCTGCGTTGCGCTGCTTGCTTCGATTGCGCCACTCCGTCGCGCGCTGCGCATTGAACCCTCCTCGGCCCTGCGATACGAATAGCAGCGACGCTTCCAATTCAAACCCCGCTTTGGGGATACGGAAACGCTGCTCCTGGACTAGCGAGCTGCGGATTGAACCGTGTTCGGAGAGCGGCGTCTGCGACGGCATAGCCCCAGTTGATCAAACGTTCCTGTGTCCTATCGTCGAGCTTCTTGAGCCGCGTCGCCTCTTGTGCCAGCGCCGTGGTGTTCGATATGGGGCACGGCAAAGTGGAGGGCGCGGTGTAAATTCCGATATTTTGCCGGATGCCCCAAAAGGCCCCCTTTCGGGCGCCGGAATCGAAAAGAGTGATAATCTGCCGGGTCCGTAGCGAGCGCACCTGGCTGTCGATGAGATCCAGCACCCGGTACGCATGCCGTGTCCAATCGTGATGAGGCGCGGGCTCCGGCTGGAAGTGGCCCCCTCCGTCGCTGACCAGAATGGTGTCGTATTCCTTCCACGCCGTCTCCAGCCCGAGGTTGTCATACACACCGCCGTCGCTCAAAACCATTTTCGAGATGTAGGGTTCCATGTGTAGATCCTCTCCCCCATCCGGCGGTTCGAATTGCAGGCCGAGGTCGCGCAGATCGATCTCACAGGGTGAGAGGATCGGCGGAAAGGCCGATGACGCCGCGACTGCTTTGGCCAGCGGCAGCGTCGGATTCTTGATCATGCCGACGCGGTAGTCCCTGATATACGGTTTCGAGAACCGGACGAGCACGCCCGACTGAACGCTGGTGGCGTTGATCACAAAGCGCGGGCCGCTGTCATCACCGGGCAGGTCCTGCAGAGTCTTCTTCCCAAAGAGAATGTCTGCGTAATGGTCCGCAATGTGGTCGGAGATGCTTCCGGGAAGGAAAATGCCTCCAAACACCGCGCTTTCGTCGATGGTGGTGGATGCCATGCGCCGGATCGGTTGTACGACCAGTTCATCGAACTTGCCAGCGGCGGCGACGGGAGAGGTGTTGGAGATACCCAGCCTCGCCCAATTCATCCCGAGTACGCCTGCCGTAATCGACCCACCGGACACGCTGGAGACGCGGCTCAGTGTGCTGAGAAGCTGCAATTCGTTCAACCGCCAAAGGCAGCCAAGGTGAAACAGCATGGCGCGATACCCGCCGCCCGAGAGGCACAGGGCGACGCCGTGCCGGAGCGGCTTAAAGGTTTGGTCGTGGACTGGAGAGATGTCTGGGGTGGGCATATGGATTCCTTCCGATTCACTTCATTACTTCCCTATCGTAGTAAAGGTCCGCGATCGAACCAAAACTCAGCCGCTACAATAAGACAAGGTAGCCCTATGACGAGTGCGGAAGCGCAGCTTTCACCACGCGACATCATTCTCGAAATCGGACGCAACATGAACGCCAGTTGCATGCCGCTGATTTCCAGGATTATCGTTCCCTCTTTGTATGAAGTGTTTCTACAGGAGGACGACTATCACACGCAGGAACCCGTGTTCCGCCTGATGCGGGAAGAAGCCGCGCTCCATCTGACTGCCGAACTCGAGAAGCTCAACAGCTCTCCTTCCCGTCTTCCGGCCTTTTTGAAGGGGATCCTTGGCGGTGAAAAAGCGAATCTCCCCTACCAAAGGGATGAAGGGGATTGGACCATTCTGTTCCGGATCGATCCGGATGGTGCGATGCCGCGTGGCGCGGTGCTTGTTTCTTCACGCATTCAAGTCGCCGAAAGCGGCTCCGGCGCCAAGACGCGCCGCGTGCTGACGGAACGTTTTAGCGGCGACGCTCGTACCATCAATGACGACTCCGGTATGAGCGACATCTCCGCAAGTCCTCGCGGCAGTTCTGAACAAACGATGGCTTATCTGTTTCATCGGGACGAAAAAGGTGAAAATCGCAAGTTCCCGGTGGAACGCAGTGAGGTCTCCATCGGCCGCGGCGGCGACGGAAAGTGGGTGGACCTGCAGCTTCCGTCCGCGCGTTCGGTTTCCAAGGAGCATCTGCTCATTCGCTACGACGCGCAGGCACGGCGTTTCGAAGCACAGGATGTCAGCACCAACGGCACGAGGATGGATGGCAATCTGCTTCCTCCCAAGACGTGGACGCCCATCGGGGCAACGGCGACATTTGAGCTGGCCAAAGGAGTCGTGATCGAATTCAAGGCGCTCCGCTGAGTGAGAAACACCAGTCATACCCGCTCACCGTCTTACTCCATCGGGCATAAAACCGATTGCGGCCGGGTTCGGGAACAGAACGAGGACGCCTATATCGCTGAGCCCGGATTGGGTGTTTTTTGTGTGATCGATGGGATGGGTGGCCACGCGGGCGGTGAGTTGGCAGCCAGCATCGCTTCCAAACAAATCCTGGGCAGGATGCGCGTGCAGGACAAAGATCCAGCCACGCGCGTGCGGGAGGCCATCGCGCTGGCCAATCGCGCCATCTATCAAGAGCGCGAGCGGCGGCCCGAGTACGGCGAGATGGCCTGCGTCGTGACGCTCGCCACAGTGGAAGAAAATCATGTCACCGTCGGCCACGTGGGGGACACCCGCCTCTACCAGATCCGCCACAACACCCTGACGCCGATTACCCAGGATCATTCGCCGGTAGGAATGCTGGTCCGCGAACACCGGCTGACCGAAGTGGAAGCGATGAAGCATCCCCACCGGAACCTGGTATCGAGGGACGTTGGTTCCGCCGACCGCCAGCCCTTCACGCCGGAGTTCATCGACACCTATTCCTTCGACCTCGAAGCGGATGCCGCCCTTCTCCTCTCCACGGACGGCTTATTCGATGAATTGACGCCAGACAAGATTCTTGCCGCCGTCGCCAAGCACGCCGGCAACCCGCAGCTTGCCGTCGATACCCTCATCCGGATGGCGAACGAAGCCGGCGGCAAGGACAATGTGACCGCCATTCTCGTCTGCGGACCGGAGTTTGCGGCATCGGGCACCGTGGTTGCCGCCGATATCACCGAACGGCTCGGGTACCTCGCCGAAGCGCCGCCACGGCGAAAGCTGCACTGGTTGGTTCGGGTAATTCTCACGATTGCAGGGACCCTGCTGGCTGCTCTTGTTTTATGGAAGTATCCGGTCAGGACGGCGGAGGAACCTTCAGCAGCTACTATTTATGTCGATTCAGAGATCGTTACCGAGGATGCCGCCCACTTCCGGTCGCTCGCATCGGCAATCGGCTCGGCTCCTTCGGGCGCTATCATCCGCGTCCTCGGTGGCCGCTATCCTGGACCGATCGCCCTCAAAGCCGGCGTCCAATTGCAAGCCGCCCGGGGGCGCGACATTACGCTGTTTCTCGAGGGACCTTCGCCCGCTGTCGTAACCGCCGACGGTCTACTCGAACCCACTACGGTTGAGGGATTCCGCATCTTGGCAGCAGGTGCTCCGGTCGCGGTGGAGGCGCGCGGTTCCTGGGTCATTTTGAAGAACAACACGATCTCGGGTGCCGCCGAAGCCGGTGTCCGCGCCAGTGGTGGCACGCTCGAAATGAGCAGAAACCATATCGAAATCGCTCCTGCCACCGTCGGCCTGCTCGTGACGGGTTCGGCCGTGGAGGCACGCGAGAACCAGTTCAACCTGCTTCCCGGACCGGTGGTCGCAAAGGCCATCGAGATCGATAACGCCGCGAGCGAATTTCGCATCTCCGTGGAAAAAAATGAATTGATGAACTGCGCGGCAGAATGCATCTCCGGCCTTCCCGACTGGCGCCAGAAAAACGTGGTTCATCCGCCGCAAAAAAAGAAAGGCTCCAAATGACTGCGCTCGGGCAGATCGGGCCTTTCGAACTGGCGGAAATTCTCGGCCAGGGCGGCATGGCCACCGTGTACCTCGCCGAGCATCCGGAGTTCGGCCGCGTGGCGCTGCGGGTCATCCGCAAGCACACCTCGAAGCTGCAAACGGAGATCGTGGAAGCCGAGAGAATGGGCGCGTTTCAACACATCCTGCTCAGTCAGGTGGGGTGCCCGTGTGTGCCGAAAGCCTACCCGCCCTATGAGGATCCTGAGGGCCGCTATTTCTGTGTGCCCGTTGAATACATCGACGGACAGACCCTGGCGCACCTCATCGAATCCGCACCGTTGCCGGAAGCGGAAGCCGTTCGGATTGCGATCGATGTGTGCCGCAATCTCCAATGCGCCCACAATTTCAAAGCGGACCTGAACAACGGCACCGTGGTGGACCACGTGGTTCATGGCGACATCAAACCCGCCAACATCATGATCGATGCCAACAACGGCGTGAGGGTGCTGGACTACGGGATTTCGAAGCCGATCCTCGATCAGAAATCCGCCACGAGGCAGGTGTTCGGCGCCGCATGTTACTCCTCTCCGGAACGTCTCGCACAGAAGAGGTTCGACCTCCACACCGACCTTTGGGCCGTCGGCATCATGCTCTACGAGATGGTCTCCGGCGTCCGCCCTTTTGAAGGCAACGAAGTCGAAGTTCGCCAGGCGTTCGTCGAAGGCCGCCGCCCGCTCCCTCTTCGTGACGTGAGCCCCGGCTTCCAGGCAGTCGTCCACAAAATGCTCTCGTATCAAAAGCCGCGGAGATATCAATCCGCGAGTGAACTGATGGCCGACCTGGAGCGTATTCAGAATGGAGGAACGCCAAACGCGTTGAACGAAATCCACGAGCAGGATGACCGGACCGTACGGACCTCGCTGGCAACGCTAGCGACGGACACGCTCCCCGAATCGGATGCGGGAACCCTGACGACGCGTGAGCCGCTCGTCGCCACGCCTGCGAACAAGCCGGTACGGCCAGCCGCACGCCCCCCTTCCGCGGCGCCACGCCTCGTCGCAATGTTCCTCCTGGGTATACTCGGCGTCTCCATCCTGACAGGCTTGTATGTCTGGTGGCATGAGTACCGGCTTGGTCAAGAGGCGCGAGGCATGGTCCAGGAGTTGAGTGGTAAGCCGGATATCGCCCTCAAGGATTGGAAAGCGTACGAGCAACTGGCCGAAGAGAGCTGGACGTCCGTGCCAACGCGCGAGGTCGCCCGCATCATCAAGCAACGCTATAAGGAATACGCCTCGCGCGCGATCCGGGATTATCGCGAGGGTCTTTCGCGTGCCCTTTCGGGACAGCGCCGCCAGACCGCGGAGCTCTACCTGCAAAGGGCGCAAACTCTCGATCCCGCAGATCGTGAAACACAGTCCATGCTCCTGACCGTGCAGGCATATGCCATCCCGCTGTCGACTGCCGAGAACGGCCGCAAGGCGATTGATCTTTTCGAGCGCGCGGCGCGCCTCAATTCGGGCTCGCCCGACCCCTATCTGGGAATCGCGCGCTTTTCGGTCTACAGCCTGCGCGATGCCGACCGCGCCTCCTCAGCCCTCGACGAAGCGCAGAAACGCGGCTACGTGGAACTCGATCGCGATCAGGCACTCATTGCCGATGGCTATCGCTACCAGGCCAGCGATCTGTGGAAGAGCGCACGACGGATGAATTGCGACGATGTGGATGGCGGCGTGCTCAAGCGGATCCAGCACCTCTTGGAACGCAGCATCGAGCTGTACAAAGGAATCCCTCAATTCGGCGGCTCGCAAGCCGGTCTGGAATCTGCTCGCTTGACGCTCGCCGATGTCAGCAACGCCTGCCACGAATCGTCGATCTGGAAAAAGATCTGGGAGCATTTGAAATGAGCCGCCTGTGGCTATGAAGGAGATTCCTTGTCCGTAACCTACCGGCCTCCGCAGATCGCTCGCGCCCCTTCGCGTGGCGGCACACGCAACAAGGAGCTGATTGGTCTGCTCGCGGCCGGCGCTTTCATCGGAGCCGGATTGTGGCTCGTATTCGACTCCAAGGCGCATATTCTGGCCGATGCCGACCGCGGGTTGAGCGAAGGCCGCATTCTCCACCTCAGCGCGCGCCACACCCCTGCTTCCTTGCGGCCGGCGCTTTCGGCATTGCGGAATCAGCCGGAATCGGACCGCGCTCTGGCGGAAAGGGAGCTCGCCCAATGGCTGAACGCACAGCCCAAACCTCTATCCAACGTGGGACGACTGTCGTCCCTGCGCATCACTTCTGATCTCTTGGAGAAATACCCTCGCTCCCAGTATTTCCGCGGCGTAGTCGAGAGCGCCGAGCATCGCAAAGAGCAACAGGAAGCGCAATATTCGCTCTACGACAAATGGAAAGCGCGCTGGCGCGAGATGACACAAGGCGCCACGGTGCCCAGCGTACGGGTGCTCAATATCCGCACCCTTTCTGAAGCAAAGCCGCACTTTGTCGTGCGGACGCCCGCGGAGTTCCGCAATCAGTTTGCGATGGCCGTTTTGTTTTTCTTTACGCCGTTTCTGGCGGCACACATTTGGTTCCGCATACGCCGTTTCGGCGGCGATCCTACACTGCTCCCGCTGTTGCTGCTGCTCACGGGAATTGGTTTCATCTACATGGTGACCCTGCGCGATCCGGTACGCGATACCGAGCAGTGGCGGGACTTCACGCTCGGGGTAATGGCTGGCGGCCTCCTGCTGGCCGTCATTGCCACGACGGATGTGCTCGCGATTGCCCGGAATTTCTATGCGCTGCCTCTGGCCATGGCCGCGCTTCTGTTCCTGTTGCTTGTCATCTTCGGTACCGGTCCTGGCGGAAGTGGCGTCAGGCTCAACCTGTTCGGCGTGCAGCCCATTGAGTTCATCAAAGTCCTTATCGCTTTTTTCACCGCCGGATACGTGGCGCGCGAATGGCGAAAGCTGCGCCACCTCACCGGGCAGGAGTTCGGCTGGCTCAGCCTTCCGCGGCGGAGCGAGATTCTTCCACTCCTGGTTTGCCTGGCAGTGGCTCTCGCCTTTCTGTTTCTCAGTGGCGATCTGGGTCCCGCACTCGTTCTCACCCTGACATTCCTTTCCATCTATTGCCTCACCCGGCGCACCGTGACGCCCGCGCTTTTGCTGCTGGGAGTTCTCATCACCGCCGTCTGGCTTGGCTACACGCTGCGGTTTCCCGAGTATGTCGCTCGCCGTGTTGACATGTGGATCGATCCCTGGCGAGTGGCACTGGGCCGGTCCATGCAGCTCGCTAACTCCTACTGGGCCCTGGCCAGTGGAGGCGCGCGCGGAGCCGGATTTGAATTCGCCATGCCCGAGCGCATCGAAGCCGCCCACACCGATCTCGTCTTCGCAGGGATTGGCGAAGTGCTCGGATTCGCCGGCATCGCGCTCGTTTTTGTCGCTTACGCATTCCTCTTCTACCGATTTCTCCGCATCGCCCGCAACAGCGACATCTTCGGGTTTTATCTCGGAGTCACCTTGAGTCTGTTGCTTGCCGTCCAACTCATTCTGATCGCCGGCGGGACGATGGGACTGGTTCCGCTCACGGGCGTCGTGGCGCCATTTCTCAGCTATGGCCGTTCCTCGATGTTGGTGAACCTGTTCATCGTGGGCGTGCTCCTGTCGATCTCCAACCGGCCCAGCGGAGAAGCCGACCGTGAGTTCGGACCACAGATGCGCGGGTTTGGTTTGATCCTCGGCGGTTGTGCGGTGATCCTGGTGGTCCGGGCGGCGACGCTTCAAGTGTACGCCGAAGACGATCGCATGGCTCGCGCGGTTCAATTGCAGCAGTGGACCGCTTCCGACCCCGACGACCGGCAGCAGCTCGAGCTTCGCTTTGGCCCGGAATATCTTCGCATCCAAAACCCGCGGCTCCTGGAAATGGCCCGGCGCATCCCGCGCGGCACCGTCACCGACCGTAACGGCGTTCCGATCGCCACCAGCAAGAAAGAGGAGTTGTCCCCGCACGCCGCCGTTTACACGAAGCTGGGCTTTGCCGATGTGGCGGCAGTGAGTGACAGCAACGGCCGCTATTATCCCTTTGGCAACGAAGGGTACTTTCTCGTCGATGACGCGCGCAAAGTTGCCGAGGAGCAATTGCGGGGTTATGGAACGCTCCGCGAACTGGTGCCGCTGTGGCGTCACAGGCTCAATGTCGGGCATGCGGAGGTGCGCAAGATCCTCGATCGCAATCGCGATGTGCAACTGACGATCGACATGCGCATCCAACTGGCTGCTTCGCGCACCCTCGCCTCGTCCATTCGCAAGAACAAGAGCGGCGCGGCCGTCATTCTGCACGCGAGCACCGGCGAGATCCTCGCCCTTGCCATGCGCCCGCTGCCTTCGCTCCTTGCTGGTGATCCCGAAGGGCCTGCCGCTTCCGAAGGCGGCACAGGCATCAACCTCGCCCGCCTGGGCCGGTTCCCACCCGGCTCGTCATTCAAGCTGGTGACGGCGATGGCGGCCCTTCGCAAGAACCCGGAATTGTATCGCCAGAAACACCGCTGCGACCCGCTGGAGGGTGGCCGCGTCGGTCAGATGTTCAGCTACAATAAGCGCCGGTATACGGTGCGCGATTTCCCAGGCGATCCAGCGCACGGCGACATCGCGATGCACGAGGCTCTCGTGATTTCCTGTAACGCGTATTTCGGACAGTTCGCCGCATTCGATGTGGGCGCCGAATCGTTGCGCCAGACTGCTGCGATCTTCGGGATCAGTACCGACAACCCAAACGTTGGCGAGCCACTGGAAGTGGAGTTGCCTCGTGCCGGCTATGGGCAGGGAGAAGTCACCGTGACACCGCTGCAAATGGCCGAAGTTGCCGCGACTCTTGCCAACGGCGGCACGTACCATCCGTCCTGGCTCGTCCATTCCGAATTGGCGACGCCCAAGGAGGAACGAGCGGTGCTCAAGCCGGAAGCCGCATCGTTGATTACCGCGGCGATGCGCGATGTCGTGACGCGCGGTACGGCTCGCGGCCGCATTCCGGCCGATCTGTCGGTTGCTGGAAAAACCGGAACTGCGCAGTGGGCTCGCAAGCGCACCGAGCATGCCTGGTTCGTTGGCTTTTCGCCGTATCAAGGCCAACCCGATCGCCGCCTGGCCTTTGCCGTCGTTCTCACCGAAGCCGGCTCAGGCGGAAGTGTGGCGGCGCCCGCCGCGGCACAGATTGTGACATCCGCGCGCGCGGTGTCCGATGAGGAGGCATCCCGGTGAAGCGGCACTTTCGAAACATAGAAGAGCGCCTGCGCGCGATCCTCATCGAGCCCCTCCAGAAGACCGATCAACAGCGTACGGAGCCACTCGATGTCTGGTCAGAAGTCCAGAAGCAGGTACGTGCGCAGATTACCCTCAACATCGCCGGTGTACCGATTTTTCCAAACAGGCATCTCCATGTCACCATCGGCGCTACCAGCGAGAGCGAGAAGGGCCGCTTGGAAGCTTCCATCAACTCCGCCGAGTTGCGCACCGCGATTGCTGCGTTTCTGACAGAGGAGGGCTGCCGCACTCCGGATGGCTTCTGGGTCTCGCTGGAATTCGTTCCCAGAATCGACGAACTACCTGCGTTAACGATCCGCTTTGATAACGAAACCTCAGGCGACCAGGCCCCGGAGAGATCAGCATCGTTGCGCGTTCTGTCCGGCCAGGCGAATACTCCCGAGTTGAAGTTTTCCGCCCGCCGCATCAACATCGGCCGCTGTGCGCGTCTGAAAGACGACCAGGGACACGGCGTGCGCCACAATGATCTCGCGTTCTCCGAAATCAGCAATGGCGTGAACGAAACCGTGTCCCGCCGCCACGCCCATCTCGAGTTCGATGAAAACAGCGGCCGATACCGGCTCTTCCGGGATTCCCCATCGGCTGACACCTCTGTCACCAGCCAGGGCAGTACCACGGCGAATGTACCCCTGAGCGGTTCAGGCGTCGCGTTGCGATCCGGCGACATCATCCGGCTGGGTAAAGCTGAAATCGAATTCCTCTGCTAGCGGGAACCTTCCCATCCACTGAATTACTTGATGCTGGGGAGCCTCTTTGCATAGCATGAATTGTGCCGAAACCCTTATCCATTGCCTTCCTAATGGGGCCCACCAAGCAGGTGCGCACCGGAGGCGCCGCCAGCGTTCTGGAATATGCAAAGCGCTTTCAACAGCGCGGACACGCGATCTGCCTCAGCACCTGGCCGCGTTTCCTGTGGCCAGAAGAGGTGCCTTTTCCCGACCTCGATTTCGAAGCCGATACGTATTTCGACGGCGCGCCGACTGCGGCAGCGCTTCCCTACAACCTGGTGAATCAAACTCCGCGCGATTACGTGGGCGAAATGCAGTTTTTCTGCGCCTACATGAACCTGCTGACGCCGGCGATTCCGCAATGCGATCTGATCATTGCCAGCAACTGGGACACGCTCCTTCCCGCCTGGCAGAGCGGGCAGGGAAAAGTGGTCCACTTCCCGCAGCATTACGATGAGGTCTTCTTCACGCTGGACGAGGGGCCCGGCTCGAGCTTGCAGGGCAATCCAATCCTGAAGCTGCTTTGCCGGAACGCGTTCCAGCTTCCGGTATACCGGATCGCCAACTCTTCGTGGCTGTCGCGGCAATTGTCCGATCGTTTTGGGGAGACGGTGCCTTACGTCAATCACGGCATCGACTGTTCGCGCTTCCGCCTGCGTCCGAAACGCAGTGCGGCCGACGGGATCCTTCGCGTGGTCACCTATTGCCGCCCCGATAAGTGGAAAGGATTTCCGGACGCTGTTGCTGCCATGGCACCGGTCCTATCCCGCCATCCGGGGCGCGTGGAGTGGCACGTCTACGGCTTCCCGAATCCTGCCTTCCTTCCGGACAATCCGATCGCTCCCTACATCTTTCGCGGCGCGCTGGGACATGAGGCCCTCAGTGAACTCTATGCGGAGTCGGACATCGTCTTGTGTCCCTCCTGGTACGAGAGTTTTCCGCTGCCGCCAATCGAAGCAATGGCCTGCGGCACAGCGGTGGTCACCACTCCCTACGGCACGGAGGATTACGCCATCCCCAACGAAACCGCCCTTGTTGTGGAGCCGCGTGTTGTGGCGGCCATGACAGAGGCTGTCGAACGGCTGGTCAACGACAGCGACTTGCGCAACACACTTGCCGCGAAAGGACGTGCCATGGCGGAATCCATGACTTGGGAAAAGGCAGTGGACGCGCGTGAGCAGCTTCTGTACCAGATTCACGAAAACCGGCTCGGGAGCGATTTGCTCTCCGGGTTCGACACCGGTATTCCGGACGGCCACGGGATTCTCTTTGACCGGATCCCGGTCGAACTGCAGGCCGACGAGGGCGATCTGTTCCAAGACCAGGCAGGCGGATACTACGTGGTCGAATCGCGACGCCTCCGGCCTCTGGATTATCCCCAACAGATGGGCTGGGATCTCCAGACCGCGCGGCCTATCGACTCTTTGCTGGTTGCGCGCACCGCCGTTGGATCGCCGGTGCGAAACAGTGCAAACTTCTACGGACGGCGTTAGGCAGCCTTGGCTTCCTGCGGATACGGGTTATAGCGCTGGTTTACAAAATCCGGCGAGCGGAGGGTCAACTCTGCGGCGCCGAGAATGACGTGATCCACGACTTCGATTCCCTGCATGAACGAATGATCCTGATTGCTGACTTCGTACTTCCATGCACCGAATCGGCCGCGCGAGTAAATTCGCCGCTCTTCCCATGCCGCGAGTGCGGCGTCCACAATCGCGTCGCGACCCAGCGATGGAGTTGGGTATCCGGGCGTCAGCTTTTTGTGCCAGCGGCTGATAATCTTCTCCGCGTCCGGAATCAGCCCGAGATGCACCATTTGGGACGCCACCTGTTCCACGAGTTCCGTCTGGTTCACCGGACGATGGGCAGATTCGGAAACCTCGGCCATCAGCGACCACATTCGATTTGGTTCGGGAACGTTGTGAGGGCTGTAGTTGCTGAAAAGTGTCACCCTGTAGAAGCTCGCATCCGGCCCCGGGAAATACATCCAACACATCTTCTGAATGGAGTCCGGCGGCTGGCCCTCCACTCCAATTCCCACCACGTGCACGCTAGAGGACTTCAAACCGTTGGCTTGTCCAGCCAGGGCATTGTCGCCCGCGGCTCGCGCCAACCAGTTGAGCGGAGCGGTGTTGATCAGTGTTTCATAGCGGATTTCGCGGCCCCCGTTGAGCCGAAGGATCCGTCGCGCCGCGTCGATACTTTCCACGCGGCTGGATAGCCTCAGGTTCGCCTCCGGAATGCGCCTTCCCAGGGAACGCCAGATGGCCCCCGTCCCGCCTTTCAATGGAAACCGGAAGCGGCGGTTTGGTCCCCAGGATACCTGATCCTCGGCAAGGCACACGCCCTTCACAACGCCCTGCAACGAAGGAATCGCCACCCGCTCTCCCACCCAACGGAAATCCATTTCCTCCAGCGGATGCGCCCAGACCTTTTGGTTGTACGGGATGAGAAACAGCTCCGCGATTCCGGGGCCAAATGTCTTTAAAATCCAATCCTGAAAGCACGAGGGCGCGCTGGCATTGGCATTCTCGTGGGCCTGGAATAGGCCTTCCACTGCCTTCCACCGATCCCCGGGATTCAACCGGTGCAGGTTGTTTTGAAAGGGGTAGGGAACGAACCGGTCCTTCATCCAGATCCAGCTCTCCCGTTCGTGCCACAACCATTCTTCTGCCGGGAACGCCAGATCCATGTACTCGTCGAACTTGGCGTAATGAGAAAACTGTACGTGACCTCCTAAGTCCCAGGTAAAGCCTTTCTCATCCACACACGAAGAGGCCAGTCCACCTGGTTCCGCCGCGGTGTCGATCACGAGAAAATCGTGGCAATTCAGCTCCAGCAGGCGTAGTGCCGCTCCCAGGCCGGTAGGCCCCGCACCGATGACGGCGAATTCGGCGTGTTCCATGAACTCGTTCTTAGTCCTTCACCTTAGCTGTCGGCATACTGGGGCCGGCACTTTACACCGGCAGCGTTCTCGAGCGGCTCACGGCCTTGGTTCTTGTGTATGTCATTGCTTCCCAAGAGCTTTCCTTCTCTGCCCGTTCTTCAAACTTGTGCTGCGGAACTGCTCTTCGACAGCCGTTATCGCATTTTGTTGACGACGGTCTTCTGTTTGGAAGCAGCTCTGCCGAAGGAAGTGATATGGCCTGTGAAAGTGGGCCAGGCAAGGCGAGGCGTAGCTTCCAGAACTGTCTGGCGATAGTTCTCCTCATGCTCGGCGTGGCGTGTGGAGACCATGGAAAGCGTGCGCCGGGCACCGTGCTGACAAACGCAGCACAAATCCGCAATCTTTCGCAAAGCCAGGCACACGCTGCGATTCCAGTTCACTTGACCGGGCGTATCACGTATGCGGATGCCGGCTGGAATCTACTTTTCGTTCAGGATTCAACGGCGGGAGTGCGCGTCGACGCCCTGGCCTTTCCTCCGAAAGCCCGCGTGGGACAGAGCGTTGAGATCACTGGCCTCGCTGGCGCCGGCGGTTCGACGCCGCTGGTCACGCAGGCAGCTGTGCGCCTGGAGGACGGCGACACTCTGCCGGACGCAGTGGTCCTCACCCCCAAAGAGCTGGCCTCACAGCGTCTCACATACAGCCGTATCGAAGTGAGCGGCGTTGTACGCTCGGCGACCCTCGAAGGCAACGGCCGGTTGAGACTGGAAGTTCGCGACCGGCAGCAAACCTACAAGGTCCGGATCCTCGCCTTTTCCGGAACTGATTTCAAGTCGTTGGTGGATTGCCGGGTACGAGTACGCGGAGTGATGGATTCCGTCGCGGATGAAATTACAGCGGCGAATCGCGTCAAGCTGTGGGTCCCCAGCTTGAGTGATGTGGTTGTCGAGAAGGCTGCGGCCGAGCCCGACTCCCTGCCCATCACCTCGGTTCAGAAAGTCGTGGAATCCGGCAGCGCGCCTGTTACGGAGCACCGTGTGCATCTGCGAGGAACGGTTGCGATAGACCCGGCGAAGGCTGGGATCCTGTTGAAAGACGCTACCGGAACCCTTCGGTTGCAAACCGGTACGGCGAGGCCGGCCGAGACGCAGGAGGCGCAGGATGTGTTCGGGTTCGTCGAAGTGGAGAATCATGCGGTGGTTCTCGCTGACGCGGTGGTGCGTCCGGTAACTGAGGACGGGCTTCAGGATGCAAAGACATCCAGGAGGCTGCCCGTATTGACGACGGTGAGCCGAGTGCATGGCCTTTCGCGACGCGAGGCTACGCTCGAGTATCCGGTTCATCTCAAGGGTGTGATCACGTACTTCGATCCCGTGCTGCGCACGTTGTTCGTGCAGGACGCCACCGGCGGAGTCTACGTGGCCGCACACTCGCTCAAGAACACGGACATTCATGCCGGACAGGCGGTCGAAATCGAAGGCGTTACGGGTCCAGGATTCGCACCACTTGTCTCTTCCCCACGGATCACGGTTCTCGGCGAGGGCGTCATGCCTCAACCCAGGCCGTCCGGCCTGGAGGAGATGCTTTCCGGAGTGGAGGACGGGAATTGGGTGGAGGTTGAGGCGATTGTGCGATCCGCCGGCCAGGAAGCCGGACACGCGGTACTCCAACTGGCATGGGGGTCTCACACATTCTCAGCACACGTAATGGGCGCCACCGAGCTTCCCGATTCGCTGACGAACGCCAAAGTCCGCTTGCGGGGTGCCTGCGGCACTCGCTCCAACCCGCGCCGTCAGGCAATCGGCATCAAACTGTTCGTTCCCAGTCCTGATTTCATTCGCGTCGAAGAAGTCGCCGCACGGACTGAGGACATGCCCCTTCGTCAGATTCAGGACCTGCTTCAGTTCTCACAAGAAGGCACTCCCGGGCACCAGGTCCGGGTACAAGGCGTCGTCACGTTGGCTCATCCGAAGGGGCCCACCTACATCCAGGACTCCAGCGGCAGCATCATGATCCGCAACCACAAACATTCGGCCGCCCAAGTCGGTGACTTGGTGGACGTCGCCGGGTTCCCCTCCATCGGTGATGCTACGCCGTTGCTGCAGGATAGCGAGTTGACCATCCGCAGCTCCGGCCCTCCGCCTCAGCCATTGCGAGTGAGCGCGGGCGATGTTCTCGAAGATGGCTACGACGGGCAATTCATCGAGATCGAAGCGGTTCTTGTGAACCAGGCTGCCGATGGACGAAATCACACGCTGGTCGTCCAGGCCGGCAAGACGTTGTTTGATGTGCGCCTGGACAATCCGGAAGGACTTCCGGCCCTGGAGATTGGCAGCTTGCTGCGCGTGACAGGCATCTGCACGATCCGCATCGGAGACTCCTACCAGGTGCTCCCACAGGCATTCAGCGTTCTGGCGAGATCGGCGCAGGATGTGACGATGGTCGGAGCCGCCGCGTGGTGGACCGCGGAACGGGCGCTCACCATGGCCGCGATTCTGGCTGGGATGGCGCTGATTGCCGGCGTGTGGGCGATAACGCTCAAAATCCGCGTCAGTCTCCAGACCAAGGTGATCCGGCGCAAGCTCGCGGAGGAAGAGTCCCTCAAGCTTGCCGCGGAACAGGCCAGCCGTGCCAAGAGCGAGTTTCTGGCCAACATGAGCCACGAAATACGAACGCCGATGAATGGTGTGATCGGGATGACCGAGTTGCTCCTCGCCACGAACCTCACGCCGGAGCAACACGAGTGCGCGGAAATCGTGCGCAAGTCTGGTGAGGCGCTGCTCACCGTAATCAACGATGTCTTGGACTTTTCGAAAATCGAAGCGGGCAAGGTGATCATCGAGCCGATTCCGTTTGATCTGCGGAAAGTGGCCGAAGAGGTCTGCGAGATCCTTGCTCCGAGGGCGGCGGAGAAGGGACTGGATCTCATTCTCCGTTACCCGTCGGACTCCTGGTCCCGGTTTGTCGGGGACGGCGGTAGAACTCGACAAATCCTCATGAACCTTGCCGGCAACGCCATCAAGTTCACCCCGAGTGGCAATGTGCTCATCGACGTGGAATGTACGGAGTCCCCTGCGGAACAGGCCCAGGTGAAAGTTTCCGTCCAGGACACTGGCATCGGAATTCCCGCCGGTGTCATTGGTTCGATCTTTGAGAACTTCACCCAGGCGGACGCCTCCACGACACGAAGATTCGGTGGTTCCGGATTGGGTCTGGCGATCTGCAAGCAGTTGGTGGAACTCATGGGCGGCTCGATTCACGTGGAGAGTGAAGTGGGGAAGGGCTCCATCTTCTCATTCACTCTGCAGTTGGCAATCGACCGGCAGGGCACGACAATCCCGGTCTCGAGCCAGGATCTGAAAGGGGTACGTGTCTTGATCGTCGATGACAACGAGGTCAATCGGCGCGTGCTTCACGAGCAGATCACCGGTTGGGGAATGCGCAATGGCAGCTTCTCCTCAGCCGAGCAAGCTCTACATGCTCTTCGGGCCGCACACGCAGAAGGCGATCCATACCGGATCATGATCACTGACTACCATATGCCGGAAATCGACGGCGTCGAACTGACGATGGCAGTCAAGGCTGATCCTGACCTGCGGGATACGGTTGTGGTCCTGCTCACTTCGGTGAGTGACTTGGGGGAATCGCCGCAGATGCGGGCGGTTGGCTGCGCTGCCTGTTTGACCAAACCGGTGCGGAGTTCCCACCTCTTGAACGCCCTGCTGACCTCCTGGTCGACCCGGCTGGAACAGAGATCGCAGCAGTCCATCGTGGCATTGGAGACGAACTGCGCAGCGCCGGGTCAGGTGGCCATCGCCACCTCGTCGCTCCGCGTGCTCATCGTCGAGGACAACGTCGTAAACCAGAAGGTGGCGTCGCGGTTGCTATTGAAGCTGGGCATCGAAGCCGACGTCGTCGCGGATGGGCGGGAGGCAATCGACAAGCTGGACCTCGTACCGTACGATGTCGTATTCATGGATTGCCAGATGCCCGTCGTAGACGGCTATGAAGCCACCGCGGAGATTCGGCGCCGGCAGCGTCCTGGCCAGAGTGTGCGGATCATCGCCTTTACGGCGGAGGCCACTGTCCGCGCACGGGAACAGTGCACCAAAGCCGGAATGGACGACTTCATCACAAAACCCATAAGCCTGGATAGCTTGAAGCTCATGGTGGAGAAGTGGGGATCCACGGCCGACGCGAAGGTCGCTGTGTGACTGCATTCGATACGTGGTTGGCCTCAGTTACGATATCACCGACCGCAAACAGGCCGCACTTGCGTTAAAGGATTCGGAGGAGCGCTACCGCCCCCTGTTCGACCGCAATCTTGCCGTTATCCTTCGAACCTCCATGGATGGCCACATTGTGGACTGTGACGCGGCAATGGCGCGGATTCTCGTCTATTCCTCGCGTGAGGAGTTCCTCGGGTCGGACTTGTTTTCTCCCAATTCGTATTTCCATCCGGAAGATCAAAAACGATTCTTGCAAAAAAATCCAATCGAAGCTGTCTGGGTTGGATTGTGACCTTACGCTCCGGCACAGAGATGGCCGCCCGGTCTGGTTGCTCGCCAACTTCAGCGTGGTCGAGACCGAAACCGGACCTTTCAGGCAGATGCTCGAAGCGACGTTGGTAGACATCTCCAAACGCAAGCAGACGGAAGAGGACTGGAGAAGGGCAACGGAAGCTGCCGAAGCCTCCAAGCGCCTAAAGCAAACAGGGCCCCCTCAAGAGTGCCTGTGCCATGTGAATCAGGCGAAGCTGGAGAATGGATAAGGTGCCGTCAATAGAGTGGAGACTCGACGACCGCAAAACGGACATGCTGTGTAAATCCGGTGCGCTCGCTGTATTTCGGTTGCGAAGGTCACCTGCGGAGCTATCGCGTCGTCGCGCTGTGGGCAGACGCAAGGCGGGAGGAAGTTTCGGCCGGAGGTGGCATGCTACCCGGGCCAAGCGGTTGGTCAGTTAATTGCCTCAGTGCGATCCAGGCGGTGGCACTCCAATGCATTCAAGACGAGGACGACGCGGCCGTCACCCATGATGGCCGCGCCTTGAAACTCCTTGCAGTGATCGAGGCCGCCGGGCAGTGGTTTGACCAGCACCTCCACTTCGCTCAGGAACTTATCGACGACGAGGCCGTACCGCATAGTGCCTGCTTCGACAATGGCGACGGAAAGCTCGGGTTTGTTGAGGGGAACCAGGCCCAGGATGTCTGCAAGGTCGAAGAGCGTATAGATGGTTGCTCTCACCTGCGCCAGCGTGACTCCGCGGTATTCGTGAGTCTGTTTCACGGGCAGCTTAACCATGTCGCGTATGTTGCCCAGGGGTAATATGTACTCCGCGGAGCCAGCCTCGAGCAAGATGCCCTTGGAGATCATGAGGCTGGTCGGGAGTTTGATGAAAAACGTGGTGCCTTGTCCCCGTTTCGACTGAATCTCGACAGTGCCATGGAGATTGCGAACGTTGCTGTGAACGACGTCCATCCCGACACCGCGGCCAGAGACGTCTGTGACCTTTGCAGCAGTGGTCAATCCAGGCAGGAACACCAGTTGGAAGGCAGCCTCATCGGTCATGCTCCCAGCGGTTTCATCCGTGAGGAGCCCTTTCTCGATGGCCTTCCGTTTGAGAGCGGCAGGGTCGAGCCCACGCCCGTCGTCAGTGACCTCAATGGTGACGCCTCCCGCTTCCTGATGCGCTCGCAACGTCAGTTGTCCGCACGCGTCCTTTCCTTTGGCGCGTCGTTCGTCGGGCCGCTCCACCCCATGGTCCACGGCATTACGGATGACATGAACGAGCGGATCCGCGATCTGTTCGAGGATGGTCTTATCCAGTTCGGTTGCCTCGCCGTCGAGGACTAGGCGTACTTCCTTGCCCAAGGATCGCGCAAGGTCTCGCACCAGCCGCGGAAATTTCTGGAAAACCGTTTTCACCGGCAGCATGCGAATGGACATAACGCTCGTCTGAAGTTCCGAGGCAATGCGGGAGATGTTGGAGCCGGCCTCCTTCAGGTCCTTGACCAGCGATGCGCCATCGGCTCCGTCATTCAGTTTCTGTACGAGCAGGGGAAAGGCTCCGCGCGCGACGAGCAGTTCGCCAACGACGCGCATGAGCCGGTCCAACTTGTTCTGGTCGATGCGGATGGTGGAAGGCGCAGAAACAGGAGCCCGGCGTTCGCCTGAGGTGACGGACGACGGTTGGACCGTGGCTCCGGACTGCGGGTGGCTCACGGCATCGCCCCGGGACCTGCGATCGAGCACCGAACGCGCCGCCTCAAAAGCCGTGCCGAGGGCCGACCGTTCTTCGGTGGCTAATGTTTCGCCTCGCCGCAGCGCGGCATCCAGAATGGTGAGTTGTTGGGCTAAGGGTTGCGCCAGTTCCTTGCAGTTCTGATATTGTGCTGCCGCTGCCATGGTTTGCAGGCCACGGCGGTACGTCTCCAGCACAGGCCGTGGCTCGTCTTCCTGCTCCAGGCGTTCCAGGCAGCCGGCGATCATTTCCATGCACTGCGCTGTCGTGTTCAGGAACGCGGCTTCCGTGGCATCCACTGCTTCCTGGTCCGCCTCCACGCGAGCCTGGATTCCGAGGCGGCTCAGCAGTTCGGAGGAGACCGGTCCACCGGCGCCGTTGTGGGTGAGACTGCCGAGCAGGGTACGGATGGCGTCGCAAGTTTCGAGCGTGGTTTCGATAGCATCTTCCGGCACCGCGGCGGTACTCACTGTGCGGAAGGGATCGAGAAGGGACTCCAGGGCGTGGGCTACGCAGAACAGCAGTTGCAGCGGATGACTGTCGCGAAGGGCCGAGGTTTTGACGTGACCCAGCAGGACACCGGCGTTGCCTTTGATACTGTGGATGCCCCGAAACAAAGAATCAAGGTGGTCTCTGTAGTCGGGGTGCTCCTCCAGCGCGAGGGCATCGCTCTCTACTTGCTCCAGAAGGTCTTCACACTCGGCCCGGAAGAGATCGAAGGCTTCGGTGGGAACCGAACCGAGAAGAGCGACGGTTTCGCCCTGATTCTCGAGAAGCCGCACCGACAGCTCGCATTCGTCTTCAACAAAGACAAACACGTCTTTGATGGCCGCCTCATCGCGGTTGGTGACCAGCAGGATGTCCCACCAGAGGTAGCAGCGTTCGGCCTCCAGGGCCGGTAGTGGCGGCACCTGGTTGGTATGCGCCGTGATGTGTGCCTGGCCCAATTCGCGCAAGTCATCGAGGAGCGTGACGGGGTCCGCTCCGGAGTAGAACATTTCGCGGTTCGGCTTGAAGACGATGGCGTAGGCTGCGCGGGACTCGGTTTTCGGCTTCGATTCCCCAGGTGGCGGTGCACCGGCATGCGCTTCCGTCGGCAACAGCTTCGCGAACGACGCCGTGATTTCCGCTTCCCCGCTCACCTCCGTGGCATCCGCTTGTTCATCGAGAATCCGGCGAACTACATCGCACGCTTTGAGCGCGCAATCAATCAATTCCGGCGTTACGGCGAGGCGTCCCTCTCGCGCCAGATCGAACGCCGCCTCGATTTTGTGGGTGAACGAAGCCAGGTGCTGGAACCCGGCTGTGGCGCCGGAGCCTTTGATGGTGTGAATGGCGCGGAAGACCCGGTGGACCAGGCTGGAATCGCCAGTTTCGGTTTCGAGGGCGAGCAAAGCGGAGTCGAGTTCGATAAGCAGATCGAGAGCCTCCGCCCGAAATGCGTCTCGCATCTGCTCCATTACGTCTGATGACATGGTTGATCTACCTGTTTTCGCGCCGTTTTGTCAGCGCACGACCTTCTTCACCACCGCCAGCAGTTGCTCGGGTTTGAACGGCTTTACGATCCACCCCGTGGCTCCCGCAGCCTTGCCTTCCAGCTTCTTTTCCGGATGCGATTCGGTGGTTAACAGAACGATGGGGACAAACTTGTATTCGGGCAACGCGCGAAGCTGGCGCGTGAGCTCGATGCCATCCATATTCGGCATATTGATGTCCGTCAGGAAGAGGTGCAACTCCAGGCCTTGGAGCTTGGACAACGCGTCCCTGCCATCCACGGCTTCGACCACGTCGTAGCCGCCTTCGCGCAGGACAAAGCTCACCATTTGGCGGAGACTCGCCGAGTCGTCAACGGTCATGATGGTTTTCACAAATCCTCCCGCCCGGCGAGCAGTTCGCGCCGCAGGCCACAGCGATCGACGGCGCCCAGGAATGCATCCGACGGACTGTCAAATGAGAGTGCAGATACGGTTTTCGACAGCGAACAGAGCAGCTGCAGCACACAGGTGTCGATGTCTTCCAAAGCGGCAGTGTCCAGCGCCAGAGGCACGCCGTCCCGGAGATTTTCGCCGAGCCGGGCGGCGAGTTCCTGCGCATGCCGGATAGTGACTGTCCCTTCCAGTTTCAGAACCTGCTTGTCTTCTGTTTCCCCGATTGAAAATGGCATTCGATGTTCTCCTCTTGTCGCTTTCAGTTGGCGATCAGCAGCAGGCGAATGTTCTCGATCATCATTTCGGGAGTACTGGGTTTGACGATATAGAGATTGGCGCCTGCGTCAAATCCCCGCCTCTTGTCCTTGGTTTCACTTTCGGTCGACACGATGATGATGGGAAGCGCGCCGAACTTGCCGTCGGCGCGCACACGGCGGATGAACTCGTAGCCGTCCATGTTCGTCATGTTGATGTCGGTGAGAACCAGGTCGCACGGGTTGGTGTAGAGCTTCTCCAGCCCGTCACACCCGTCCACCGCGGTCACCACCCGATAGTGAGCTTGTTCCAGGATGTAGGAGTGATAGCTCCTCACGAATTCCGAGTCGTCCACAACCAGGATTGTTTTCTTCCTGTCCACTGTGTCATTCCTTGCCATAAACCAGATGATTCTCAAATCGCTTCAATTTGAAAGCTGTCGTTACCCGCCCAATGGATTCCGAGTGCCCGAGAAACACGTAGCCGCCCGGATTGAGGGCATTGTAAAAGTGATCGACGACAGACTTGCGGGACTGGTCGTCGAAGTAGATCAGCACATTCCGGCAAAAGATGAAATCGAAGCCGCGCATGGCGCGCATAGCCATGCGGTCGTGCAGGTTGAGATGCATGGTCTCGACCAGGGCAGCAGTGCGCGGCCTCACCACGTACTCGTCGCCGACAGCCATCAGGTATTTCTTCCGATACTCGGCGGGAACGTCGTTGACGGAGCGGGCGCCGTAGCGTGCCGCTTCCACCTTCTGCAGCATGTTCTCATCGATGTCGGTGGCGACGATCGAACAGTCCCAGGACTGTGCCTGCGGAAAGATCTCCTGCAAAATCATGGCCAGCGTGTAGGGCTCTTCTCCCGAAGAACAACCGGCGGACCAGATGCGCAATGTCTTCTGGCCGCGGGCCTGCTTGGCATCGAGGACCTCGGGCAGGCAGTGGTTGGCGAACGCCTGCAACTGTTCATACTCGCGAAACATGTAGGTTTCGTTGGTAGTGATGAGGTTGGCCAGGGCTTGCATCTCGACTCCCTCGGGGTCGGCATAGGCGACCATGAAAACATAATCCTGGGCCTTGTCGATTCCCAATGCCGCCATTCGCCTGGCGACTCGTGTTTTGAGAAAGTAGATCTTCTTGTCATCGAAATACAGGCCCAGCTTTTGATAGATGTGCTGGCTCAGCTTTTGAAATTGGTCGACCGATAGGTCAGGCATTTAGTTTCGAGTTAGCAGCTGAGTGCCTGCAAAACCTCCTTGTCGGATTCTTCGAGCGCGCGGGCTGCGAGAATTACGTCCAATTCCGGCTGTTTGGCGGCGCGGAGCGACTCCGCAGCGGCCAGGCGAACCAGACGCTCTTCATTCCTCAGGCAGGAGACTAGAAACTGGGCGATGTCGTCGTTGCGGGCCCACATGCCCAGCGCCAGCACGGCCTGGTAACGGCACAGCGGCGGGTCGCCATTCTGAATCACATCCCGCAGGACGGTCGCCAGTTTCTCGTCAGGATGAGTGAGCGGGCAACGGGACTGGATCGCTTTCAATGCACCGAGGATGGCGGGACGAAGGTGCGGCCCGCGGACAGATAACAGGTTGGCAACTTCAGTGAGCTCTCGCGTGGAGCCGAGCGCGGCGAAAGCCTTCAGGCAGGAGGAGAGGAGGAAATCCGGGAGCAGGGCCAAATCGGGGAAGCAGGTGCGAATGGTTTCGAGCGACGACGGATTGCCGATCCCCACCACGGCTTCAATGCAGGCGGCAGTGAGCATCGGGTGCGAGGCGGATTGGAGCAATTCCTCGATGCGGTTGAGGAACGTAGCGGCTCGGATGCGGCCGAGGTTCTCTACGGCTGTGATGACTACGTTCAGATCCGGATCGCGTAGCGCCTCCGCGTAGATCTCTAGCGTGTCTCCCGTGGGAATGCCGCTGAGGGCATCCAGAACCAACTTCCTCATGTGCGCATCGCCATTTCGCATGACGACGTTCAGAAACGGGATGGACCGGACGCCTTTGCTTTGCAGAACGCTCACGGCCTGATTGCGGATCTGGGGATCGTCGCTGGCCAGCAGTAGGACCGAACCTTCGATGGGGGCAGCGCCATCCATTCTGGTGAGCGCTTGAAAAATCGCGTCCCGGACGGCGAGCGAAGGCTCCTGCGGTAAGCGGTCCAACAGCGGCGGCACCGCTTCCGGGACATTGAGGAATCCCAGGTCTTCGGCGGCGAAGGTACGCTCGGTTTCGTCGGCGCAGCCCAACTTCTCTACGTATTGTTCAAGACTGGTCATGTGATGGTTCTCCGCACGGCTCTCACGATTTCCTCCGGAACCAGGTAGCTGGGAGCTACAACGCAGGCGCCGCCTCGTTCATAAGCCTCGCGCGGCATGCCGTACACTACGGCGGTTTGCTCGCTTTCGGCAATGGTGTATCCGCCGGCTTGCTTGATGGCGACCATCTGGTCCGCACCGTCGTCGCCAATGCCGGTCATCAATACGCCGACGGTCTCTTTGCCGTAGATCTTGAGGACGGACTCCATCATGACGCTCACCGCCGGCATAAACAGGGTCTGCGGGGTGGTGGGCGTTCGAATGACCACATCGCCGGTCATTTTGCGGTGGAGACAAAGATGCATCCCCCCCGGCGCCACGTAACAGACACTCGGCTCCACTCGCATCCCAGACTGCGCTTCCACGACCTTGAGCGAGCAATGATCGTCCAATCGTCTGGCAAAGGAGGCCACAAACGCAGGAGGCATATGCTGGACAAGAAAGAGGCTGGCAGGGATATCCGCCGGGATGAGCGGCAGTACCTCCTGCAAGGTGGCCGGACCGCCAGTGGAAATTCCAATCGCTACGGCGCGTTCCCGCGTGACGTTCTCGAACCTCGAAGGAAGCGGCAGCGTCCGGGGTTGGCGGCGCTCCCGGTTGCGCTGGAGTCGATTGATAATGCCGCGCGATGCCGCAGCTTTGAGTTTTTTGATTAGCTCGTCTGCCACCGCGCCCATGTTGGAAGAGACCGTGCCATCCGGTTTGGCGACAAAATCGAAAGCCCCGAGCTCGAGACACTCGAAAGTGGTTGCGGCGCCTTCCTGCGTGAGCGAAGAAACCATCACGACGGGACAGATCTTCTCCTGCAGGATCATCTGCAGCGCCGTGATTCCGTCGAGCTTTGGCATATTGATGTCCATGGAGACGACATCCGGCCGGAGTTCTCTGGCTTTGGCTACGGCGTCCTCGCCATCGCGCGCGAGTCCGACCAAGTCAAGGTCCGCCGACCCCGCGATGATTCGTTTGAATGTTTGGCGCATTAAGGCGGAGTCATCCGCCACCAGCACACGAATTCTGCCCATGGTGTTTTGGTGACCACCGGGGCCGGATCGCCAGCCCCGGTGCTGCGGTTGCTTTTACTTGGTGATTTGCGAAAGATGCTCCTGCTCCTGCCGCGAGAGAATCTTCTCGACATCGAGCAGTACGATCATGCGCTTGCCGGAATCCACCTTGCCGATTCCCGAAATGAACTGCTGATCCACACCGGACCCGATGGCGTCCGGCGGCGGAGCAATGTCCTTCCGGGAGAGATTCAACACTTCGCGTACCGAATCCACCACCAGGCCGGTTTTGACGCCGCCGAGGTCGACGATGATGATGCGCGTCCGGTCGTCGGGAGGTTTCACTTCGAGTCCGAAGCGCTTTCGCGTGTCGAGCACGGGGATGACTTCCCCGCGCAGATTGGTGATGCCCTCGATGAACTGGGCGGCTTTGGGCACCTTGGTGATCTTGGCCAGACGGTCGATCTCCTGGATCTGTGAGATGGGAACGCCGTATTCCTCGGCGCCCAGCTGGAACGTCACGAGTTGCAGCTCGCTCAATTCCGTTCCGCCTGAACCGGTGCTTTCCACGTGGCCCGCTTTCTGCTCCGCGGCACCCGCGGCCGACCCGCTCTGGACATCGCGGAACTGCTGGTCTTTCATCAGATGGGCCACGTCCAGCAGCATGATCAACCGCGAGCCGTCGTCCAGTTTGGCGACGCCGGACAGTTCCATCCCGCCGTTGGATGTGATCCGAGGCGGTGGCTCCATCAGGCGTTTGGGTACGTTGAGCACTTCGTGAACGTGATCCACCACCAACCCCAGGACGAAGCCTTCGGCATCCACCACAATGATGCGCTGGTCTTCCTGGATGTTCTGGGCGATCTCCTGCTCAAAGCGGTGCAGTGCGGCAACCGCCTCACGGCCTGCCGAGAGAACATCGTCGCCACAGGCTCGCGCCGCTTCGTGATCGCCGCGCTCTTCGTGCCTGGTCCGCGCCAAAAGCTGCTTGATGACTTTCTCGTTTAGCCCGCGGGCTTTCGCCAGCGCCTCCATCAACAACTGGCTGGAGCTGTTGGTGTCCGCCAGCCAATTGCGGAGGGTTTCGGTGATGGAACTATCCACCTTGGCGTGGGAGCCGTTGGCGAAGACCTTTTCGTTATGCTCGAGCCAGCGTTCGTACTCCTCGCGTAGCGGGCGGCAGCTATCGGCAAATTCATCGGCCAGCGAGCGCTGCTGCAGCAGGCGACGAAGGTCGATGACCGGCAGGATCTGGCCGCGTACCGTGAGCACCCCCAGCACGTAGTCAGGAACATCCGGTACCTGGTTGGGGGTCTGCACGCGGAGGATTTCCCTCACATGCTCCATGTGAAAGGCGAATTCCTCTTTGGCGATGCGAAAGGTCACCATTTTCTGGACTTCGGCATCGACGTTGGCGGCCTTATCCGAAGCCTGCGCCGTTCGCGTTTCGGACGCCACGCCGTTCGTGGATGCCGTTTTCCGGGCGATGTCGATTTCACACACGCGGGCTGCATTCAAGGCCATGACGATCCGCTGCCCCTGGTCGAGTTTCACAACCCCCTGGAGGTAGTCGGAGCTGGTGCCCCGAATCGCGGCCGGCGGCGGCTCGATTTCACTGCGGAGCACGCGGGTCACCTGTTTGACGCGATCGACGCGCAAACCGGTTTTGACGCCGTCGATGTCCACCACCAGCACGCGGGTGCGATCTGTCTCCTGCGCCCGTTCCATGCCGAAACGGGTTCGCATATCAATGACAGGCAGCACGACACCGCGCAGGTTGGCGATGCCATCGACGAAAGCCGGCGTGCGCGGGACTTTTGCCATTTTGGGGAGGCGAATGATTTCCTGAACCGACATGATGTCGAAGCCAAACTCTTCGTCCTTTAACAGGAACGTGACAAGCTGGCTTTCGTCTTTCGATGCGGCGGATGATTGCAGAGTTTCTGTTTCCATAGCAAGTCTCCTTGAACAAGAGCGCTCTGGCGCCTAACCGTTCTGCAATTCATCAGCCTGCGAAGCGATATCCTCGATGGCCTGGGCGATTTCCTGGGCAGCCTTCAACCCCTGCTCCGAGGCTGTGGCCGCTTCGGTGGAAGCGCGCGCGGTTTCTTCGGCGGCAGTGGCGATCTGGGCGCTGGCTTTTCCCGCCTGCTCCAGCCCGGCAGCGGCCTCGATGGCACCCTTGCCGACTTCACGGATGTCAGTGACGACGATTTCGGAGTCTCTCGCGATCCGTTCGAGGTTGCCCGTCGAGATCTTCGCCCGGTCCACTTCGGCCCGGCCCTTACTTCCCGCCAACTCGATATCTCCGGCCACCTTGCTGATCTGCGCCTGGATGTTCTTTACCAGGTCTTTGATCTTGTCGGCGTTTTCGCTGCTTTCGTTTGCCAGAGAGCGGATGTCCCCAGCCACCACCGAGAAGCCGCGGCCGTATTCCCCGGCGCGCGCCGCTTCGACGTTCCCGTTGACAGCCAGCATCTTGGTCTGCACCGTGACCATCACGATGGCGTCGACGATCTTGTCGATGCGACGAGTCCGCTCCTCCAATTCGAGGATGTTTCTGGCGGACTCGCTGGCGGCGTCGGCACTCTTGCTGATGTTCACGATGAGCTCATCGACGTTGGCTTTGTTCGCGGCAAGTAGTTTCTGCGTGGCGAGCGCTTTCTCAACACTCAGCTCCGCGCGGTCGCCCATGCCTTTGGCGGCATGCCGCAACTGCACACCGAGGGCGTTGGAGGTCTCGGCGGCCTTGGCCTGGATGCTGGCAGCTTTGTTGATCTGCTCGATGGCGGTGGAAATCTGCTGCGACGACGACTTCAGTTCTTCTGCGTTGGAGGACAGTTCTTCGGCGGTCGCCGCCAGTTCCTCAGCCGACTTCTGCGCGTTGGTCGACGTCTTCAGAGACTCGGCCATTTCGGCGAGCGAGCGGGCCGCGTCGCCCATCTCCGAGTACGCCTTGGACTGTTCCTGTGTGGACTTTTGCGCTTCCTGGCAGGCAGAGGTGGCTTCCTCAGCCGCGGTGGCGATCTCTTCAGCGCCCTTGAGATAGTTCTTGGCGCCGTCCAGCGCTTCGCCGGCATTCTTCTGGATCTCGACGCAGTTGGCCTGGATCTCCTCGAAGTCGGCAGAGATCTTCATCAGATCCTGCGTGATGACTTTGGCCTTCTCCACATCCTCGCGGCCCTTCTTGCCGGCCGCTTCGGTGTCGGCGGCCACTACCTTCACCTGGTTCTGAATCTCGTTGACCACTTCCTGAATGCCGCGGGCACTCTTCTCGCTCATTTCCGCAAGATTGCGCACTTCGTCCGCGACGACCGCAAAGCCCTTTCCATGTTCGCCGGCGCGTGCGGCTTCGATTGCGGCGTTCAGCGCCAGGAGATTGGTCTGATCGGCGATGCGCGTGACGGCATGCACGATTTTGCCGATCTCTTCTGACTGTCGCTCCAGTTCGGCGATCATTTTGGCCGATTCGAGGTTGGCGTTGGCCGCATCGCCCACACCTTTAATGAGCGCTTCGATATCCGCTGTTGTCGATCTGGCGAGCGCCTGCAGTTCGGTCACCTTTTTTAGCGAAGCTTCCGCACGGGCGTTGGCAGAGTCCGATGCCTTTTCGATCTGATTGATGGCCGCCCTGGACTCTTCCGCGGCTGCCGACGCCTGATCGGCGCCAGCCGCTATGGTGTGCATCGTCTTTTCGAGCTCTTCCACCGCGCCGGTGGCTTCGGCGATCGCGCTGGATACCTGGTCCGTGGCGGTGGACAGTTTCTCTGCCACGGCCTGTGCGCGCGCGACGGTCCGGGCGCGGGCCTTTTCCGCTGCCAGTTTCTTGGCGGCCATGCGGCTTTGGGCGAGATCGTCGCTCGCTCCTTCCGGCTCCGCCGTCTTCTTTCCAGGCGCCGTTGGCGCGGACTTCTGGGGACCCAGACGATTCAAGGCCAGACGATTCGGCACTGTTGGCGCACCGTTCGTGGGTGCTTCTGCGTTTTGCTTGATCATTTCTAATTCCTGTCTCCGGAATGACGTCAGCTTCATCCGGCCAGCGGACACCCAAGGACAAAGGTGGTTCGCTCATTGAGTCGAAAGGGCCGCCTCACACACGTAGCCACTTCCCACAACGATGTAGTGGCTTTGCGAATACATTTGTCTCATTCTAAATTCCGAAACTGGCAGTTTCTCTTTCCCTAGGCTGCACGCAGCCACGGAGGGAAGTTTGGAACTCGTACCGATGTGGTTTCGGCTCCTTATCGCCGGTCAGGAAGAATGCCCCCAACTGGATCCATAAAGCAACATACGCCCTGCCACCACGAAATCTGGGTGAGGCACCAGGGAAGTGCGTTTCGCAGGCTATCTGCAGTATTCAGGAGTTGTCCGCGGTTTGAAGTCAGTTCGTGGCGATCACCGGGCTGTCGCAGGAGAGCTTGAAGACTATGCGAGATCGGGTACCCTATCGGTCTCTCGTTCCCAGGCGCAGCAAGAAAGCGGAATAATTGCAACGATGCACATACGGAGTCTTCTTTGCCTGATCGGGCTGGCTTTTGCGGGGCTATTCGGAGGCCAGAGGCCACCCTTCTATTCCGATAAGGATGACCTGCTCTGTTATCTCGACCAGCGCGGCGCACGGCATTCTGTGAAAACCAAAGGCGACTGGGAAAAGAGGCGTCAACACATCCTGGCCAACATGGAACTGGTGATGGGACCCATGCCGCGCGTCGATCACAGGCTGCTGCCGCAGATCGAGGTGCTGAAAGAAGTGCGCACCGCAAAGTACACCTGGCGTCGGATCACGTTCGCCTCCGAGCGGGGGAACCGCACCTATGCGTATTTGTACATTCCGAACGGTCTCAAGAGCGGTCCGTCTAGCCCGGCGGTCGTGAGCCTGCACGGCACCACCTATCGCCGGTACGTTCCGTCGGGCGAGGTCCCTGCTGTGCCGGACCCCAGTCATTCCGGTGATACGCAATACGCACAGGAACTCGCGGAACGCGGTTATGTCGTGATTGCGCCGGACTACGTGTTTCTAAGTCCGGATGACAAGACCGATCCTTATTCGATGGGCTATGTCAGCGGGACCATGAAAGGAATTGTCAACCACATCCGGGCGGTAGATGTTCTGGTGTCGATGCCCGAGGTGGACAGAAAACGCATTGGGGCCATCGGGCTCTCGCTGGGCGGTCACAACGCGCTGTTTCTGGCTGCGTTCGACCCGCGCATTCGCGCGGTTGTGACCAGCGCGGGTTTCAATACCTTCCGCAAGTATTACGGCGGGAACCTGAAAGGCTGGACGAGCAACCGGTACATGCCCCGCATCGATTCGGAATACCAGAACCGCCCCGAGCGGGTTCCGTTTGATTTCACCGAGGTGCTGAGCGCGCTGGCCCCGCGACCCGTTTTCGTGAACGCTCCACTCCAGGACGACAACTTCGAGGTCTCCGGAGTGCGCGACTGTGTGGCAGCGGCCCTACCGGTGTATCGGCTCTTCGGGGCGGAAGCTCGGCTCGTGGCGCGGTACCCCGAGGGTGGGCACGGCTTCTCGACCGAAGCGCGCCTTGCCTCCTACGAGTTCCTGGATTCCTGGTTGAAGCGCACGGATTCGCGATGAACGGGGCAGGGCATCAGCCAAACCCAAACGCGTTCCAGCCTGCGTTGACTCGCATGGTTCGTTTTCCCTGGCCCAACCATCCGGGGAATATGCGATCCGACTCTCTGCTGTCTTCGTGAACGGCGGTCCGGGATTTGTACACAGGACTGCTGAAAGATAATACTTGACACCGGATAATAATTCTTGTCTAATGACTAGTGTCTATGTCCGACCTGCGTACGCAAGCGCTGGATGACTTCCGCCGGCGCTGTAAAGAAAAGGGTCTCGCCTTCACATTTCAGCGCCAGGTGATCTACGAAGCGGTTGTCGATTCGCAGGAGCATCCGACGCCCGAGTGGATTTACGAGCAGGTCCGGCAGCGGATTCCGTCAATATCGTTGGGGACAGTGTATAAGAACGTGAAGACGTTCCTGGAGTGGGGTGTGCTGAAAGAGGTCACGCTTCACCATGGCTCCTTGCGGCTCGAATCGAACATGACCCCGCATCATCATCTGGTATGCTCGTCCTGCAAAGCGATATTCGACATTGAGGAATCGGCGGTGCAGCCGGTTCCGTTACCATCGACCCAGTTGCCCGCAGGCTTCGCGATCAAACAATGCCGGGTGGAGTTTGTGGGCGTGTGCAAGAACTGTCAGCCGGTACAGTGATTTCATAAAACCGAACGCGACCTGATTTTTGACTCATTCGAAAGAAGAGAAACCAATGGAGACAACACTGAAGAACGCAGCGGGGACTGACCCTGCTCAAACCCTGTCAACGGAATCGAAGTGCCCGTTCTCGAACGGCGCTCGCAGACATACGGCGGCTGGCGGCCCATCGAATGCGAACTGGTGGCCGAACCAGCTCAACCTGAAAATCCTGCACCAGCACTCTCCCCTATCCAGCCCGACGGACAAAGAGTTCAACTACGCAGAAGAGTTCAAGAGCCTCGACCTGGATGCCGTGATCAAAGACCTGCATGCGGTGATGACAGCATCGCAGCCGTGGTGGCCGGCGGACTATGGCCATTATGGGCCGCTGTTCATCCGCATGGCGTGGCACAGCGCAGGCACCTATCGCATCGCCGATGGGCGTGGCGGCGCTGGTGCCGGAGCGCAGCGTTTTGCTCCGCTCAACAGTTGGCCGGATAACGTGAGCCTGGACAAGGCTCGGCGGCTGCTCTGGCCGATCAAGCAAAAGTACGGCCGGAAAATTTCGTGGGCCGACCTGATGATTCTCGCCGGTAACGTCGCGCTGGATTCCATGGGACTGAAGAGTTTCGGTTTCGGCGGCGGGCGCGTGGATATCTGGGAGCCCGAAGAAGACGTCTACTGGGGTTCGGAAGGCGAATGGCTGGGCGACAAGCGCTACAGTGGCGACCGTGAGCTCGAGAATCCTCTGGGCGCCGTCCAGATGGGCCTGATCTACGTGAATCCGCAGGGACCCAATGGCAATCCGGATCCGGTGTCCGCAGCCAGGGACATCCGCGAGACCTTCGCCCGCATGGCCATGAATGACGAGGAGACCGTAGCGCTCATCGCAGGCGGACACACGTTCGGCAAAGCGCATGGCGCCGCCGACCCAGGCAAATATGTCTCCGCGGAACCGGAAGGCGCCAGCGTGGAAGAGCTGGGCTTCGGCTGGAAGAACAGCTATGAGAGTGGCGTCGGCCCGCACACGATCACGAGCGGATTGGAGGGTGCGTGGACGACCAATCCGGTGAAGTGGGACAGCAACTACTTCGACAACCTGTTTGGTTATGAATGGGAACTGACGAAGAGTCCCGCCGGCGCTCACCAATGGAAACCGAAGGGCGACGCAGGCGCGAATACGGTGCCGGATGCGCACGAAGCGTCGAAGAAGCACGCGCCGATGATGTTCACGACGGACCTGTCCCTGAGGATGGATCCGGCGTACGCGAAGATCTCGAAGCGTTATCACGAGAACCCACAGGAATTCGCAGACGCGTTCGCGAAGGCCTGGTTCAAACTGACGCACCGCGACATGGGTCCCATTTCGCGCTACCTGGGCCCGCAGGTTCCGAAGGAACCACTGCTGTGGCAGGATCCCATTCCGCCTGTGGATCATGAACTGATCGGCGAGCAGGATATTGCGGCTCTGAAGAGCAAGCTCCTCGCATCGGGCCTTTCCATTTCGCAACTGGTCACGACCGCGTGGGCGTCGGCGGCATCGTTCCGCGGGACCGACAAACGCGGCGGCGCCAACGGGGCACGCATCCGTCTCGCTCCGCAGAGGGACTGGGAAGTGAACCAGCCCGCGGAACTCGCCAAAGTGTTGCAGTCGCTCGAGGCGATTCAAAAGGAGTTCAACAGCGCCAAGCCCGGGAAGAGGGTATCGCTGGCTGACCTGATCGTTCTGGGCGGCTGCGCGGCTGTCGAGGCAGCGGCCAAGAAGGCCGGTTACGACGTGAAGGTTCCGTTCTCGCCGGGGCGCATGGACGCCACCCAGGAGCAGACGGATGTGCATTCGTTTGCCGTCCTGGAGCCAGTCGCAGACGGGTTCCGCAACTACGTAAAGAAGGGACTCGAAGCATCTGCACCGGAGCTGCTGGTGGATAAAGCGAATCTGCTGCGGCTGACAGCCCCCGAGATGACGGTTCTCGTCGGCGGCATGCGCGCGCTCGATGCGAACTACGGCCATTCCCAAAACGGTGTTTTCACAAAAACTCCCGGCGCGTTGACGAATGATTTCTTCGTCAACCTCCTGGACATGAACACGAAGTGGCAGAAGTCCGAGACCGTGGAAGGAGTGCTGGAAGGACAAGATCGGGCCACGGGCGGACCGAAGTGGACGGCTACGGTCGTGGATCTCGTCTTCGGTTCTAACTCGCAGCTTCGCGCCATTGCGGAATTGTATGGTTGCGACGACGCAAAAGAGGCGTTTGTGAAGGACTTCGTCGCCGTGTGGAACAAGGTGATGAACCTCGACCGCTACGACCTGGCGTAACGTATGCGGTAAGCGAGAGTGGCGCTTTTCAGCTCACGGAGCCGGATCGCGCCACTCTCAGTAATCCCTAATCACTTGGGGAGGATTTCGGCGGGCGCCGAGGCCGTGCAGGATCGAATCCGCGTCGATAAAGTGCGTCGCCGAGAATCTAAACGGTTATGACTCTGGGCAAGCGCAGAACCTCAGGCCATGGCGAGCCCCGTCGCCTCGGCCTCGTCGTCGTCACTCCGTCCTTCTCGCCCGTGCTCCGCCGCGTCTGCATCGTATCCCCCTGCGTTGTAAGGAGCCGTCCGGTACTTGACTTTTGGCTCTGAAGCGCTCGTCGGGGAATTGTGCGACGAGCCTCCGGTGCTCCTCTCGGGAAACCGCTCTGCTGCGGATTCCAGCTGTTCCATTGCGAGTTCACGCGTTTCGCGTCTTGCGGCCTCAAAGGGTTCGGCTTCCATCACCGGTTGGAGTGTCGGGGCGGACGGGAGGGAATAAAACACAGGCCGTGACCAGGCATCCTTTTGGGCAGCGGAGTCGCTTCCCGTCAGATCACCGCGGTGTCGGTTCACCAGGGCCCGCCGTGCGGGGAGCAGCGTGTTTGCCCAGTCCACGATGCGGTCGTTTGCCGCGGCGCTCACCTTCCGCAGGACTGGAGGGTAAAGGGACCGGGTCATCACAGAAGCGTCCGAATCCTGAACAGGAACTCGATTTGCAATGACCAGAGGCACTTTCTGTCCGAGAATTCTCAATGCAAAGGAATTCTGGTATCCGCTGCTATCCCCCTCAGCCGTCCGGCATGCGTTCAACACGACCATCCACAGATGCTGATCGCGCGCCAGGTTCTCCAGCAGATCTTCCGGCGAAAGATGGACTTGGTTTGCCGGGTCGGGCACCTCCGAATACAGCACCTTGGCGCACTCCAGCCGCTGGCCGTTGCGCACCGAACCGTGGCAAAAGAAGTGCAGTATGTTGGGCCGCCGCAACTCCAGTTGTGTCCAGATATCCGTAGCATCCGTGAGCGGAATAAACTCGATTCCGCTGGTTGGCGCTCTCGCCGCTTTGATCTGTGCAGGAGTTGCGGAATGCAGGACACAAACCCGAAGATCGCAGTTCTTTTCTCGGCCGTACGCGATGGCGGCTTCGAAAGCTGTGAGTTCCGCTTCCCAATCGGCCCCATACGCGGCAAGCACGGCGAGCACACGGACCTCGGGCCTCGAAGCGCGCGATAACACTAACTCTCGCGTCAGTTCCCGCTTTCCCCAAACCACTTTCGAGCGGACAACCGGATAGTGATCCGACAGCGACAGGAAGGCGCGCTCGGCGTGAAACAGAAGCTCCCATGGCAGGGAGTCGCCTGCTCCCCCACCGGCATCGACGCGCACAAACACCGGTATCGCACTTGTCCGGCCCAAGGCCTGCTGAAGCGCATACGCCACTTTCGGCTGGCCGCACAAGGCAGACATCAGCGCACTTCCTGTATCCCGTGGAAGGCTGGCCGCGATCGATAGCGGCACCTCGATGGGCCGGTTGTCGTCGCCTTGATCGAGGTCGACTCCTTCAATGTAAGTGTCATCATCCAGGGAGACCCAACAGGTTCCCGGCGTTATGCTCTGTACTCTGATGACGACGCGATCCATGACTCCTACCTCCCCTCTGCGAAGGCGTCTCGCGCATCCGCAATGCCTTGCAGCATGCCCTTCCAGGCGGCGCTCTCGGGCCGCCTTTCACCCGCGATATGCTCAAAATACTCCGCCAGGTACCGCTCCAGAATGCGTTGTGCCGGCTGTACCCATCGGGGTGATTCCATCGGTGAAGAGTAGTATTCGGCGAAGCTGTATTCATTGAGAAGCCGCTCGCCTCGAAGCCTGGCGGCTTCATTGTGAGGAGTTTCCGCCAGCGGGCTTGCGTAGAACGTTCTGCTGCGCTTCCCAAGCGGCTGTAGCGCCTCTACCCTGCAAACCACTGGCCCCGATTCTGTAAGGCGTTGAGCGAGGACCCGTGCAAGCCGCATCGTTGTCTCATCCAACGTATACAGGACGACTAACCAGGCGCCGGCATGGGCGGCGAACAGAGAGAGTTCTGTAGCCGTAACCAGTTGTTCGCGGTCACCCATCCGCAGCATCAATGCAGGCTCATCACCCGCAAGCACCAGTGGCGCCAGTACCTCCACAATATCGGCAGGGTCTCTCAAGCGATCCAACGCATGCTGCAGAAGGGTACCATCGAGCTGAGGAGTCTCGCCCCACTCCCAGTTGATGGCGCCATCGAGCGGATCCGGTTCCAAGTACGTGCGATGCTTTGGATGAGGAGTGACGTCAATCAAATCCATCACGCTCTGGCTGTTCAGATCGTCTGAAACCAGGGTCGCTACATGATCCCAGTTTTGGAGAGCGGGAAGCAGCGAGAAGCGACTCATTCGGAGAACCGTTCCCGGAATCGCGGCCTCCCACGGGAGAGCCGCAAACCACGAAGACCCGCCGTCGATCCACAATCTGACAAACGTCTGGTCCTCGGGCAATACCCGATTCACCAAGCCCTCTAACCGCGCGGCATCCGGCTCGCTGTCCAGGTTCCGCAGATCATCGGGAAGGCCAAGCTCCGACAGAGTTGTCTCCGTGGCTGCGCCCGTAGGCCGCCATTCGAGCCGCAGCGTCCCGGGCTTCGGCTGGCATGCATACAAATGATCGATGCGATCGTACATAGGACTTATCCTCCAGTCACAGTCACGTATTCGGGAATGAAGACCGTCGGGTCTCCCAACAGCACGGTACCCTGCAGGTCGAGCGATCGCAGAGCATAATTCAGCATTTGTGCACGGCTGCCATCGTCCCCGGAAAAGCTCTGACGGCAGTTGAAGTACCCCGACGAGACACCTTTCAAATTGCTCAACAGCTTGTTCATGGCGTATCCAATCGGATGGCGCAAGTATACCTGATGATACAGAGCCGAGATGATTGGCTCGGTGAACCATTGGCCGGACTTCGAGTTGTATAGCGTGATGTCGAACGTCGGCTCGACGTGTCCGATCACTGCACGGGCAGGCTTGTTCGCAGAGAGCAGCGCCAGCGGGAACGGAGCGACACACTCCTCCAAACTCATCAATGCCTCCACGGTCTCGGCGAGCTTGGATTCTGGAGAGACAAACTCCGCGAAGGATCTGGCTCCACTCGTTCCTGCCGAACAGCACGCATGCGCGTACCAGACCGCGCCATCAGGCTGCCATCCGCCCAGGACTTGCCCCGACTCCACCAGCATCTTGTTCTGGTCGACGAGCAGACCGAGCTGTGCCGGAATCTTTGGCGGTTCCGTTGTGGGACCGATCATTCCGTGACTCGTCGTCACAATGACACCAGGCCTCGCCGTCTCGAGAGCATTCACCAGGTTCGAACGGGTTGCGTGAGCCGCGGCAAGCATCGTGGCTCGGCTGCCAATGTGATCGTTGTTCCGATACGCCTTGTACACGGGATCGGCCACGACATGGAGCAGCAAATCGGTGATGTCGGGATGACCGTGGTTGGTCGCCCAAACTACGGGCGCCAGAAAATTCGCAGCGCTGCCCAGCCAGCTCGAACGCAGATGAGATATATAGTTGTCGAGTTCGGCGCCCGCCAGCGGCAATCGTCCTACATACCGCGTCGCGTTCAATTTGAACTGCACCACCCACGGCACTTCGCGAGGTGTCCCGAGAATCAAAAGGTATTGCGGCAGGCAGCTGGGCGCGGTACCGGACACCGAGCTTGTCAGATCAAGATCGTTGCCCGTGGCGTAGTTTGTAACGTGCGTCAGGCTGTACTTCCATCCTGCCCGGTAGCGGAAGACCGGTGCCTGGCGCTCGGAAATCAGCTCCAGCATGCACTGCGGAAGGTCCGAGTTGCACCGGAGGTCACTCTCTGTTGCTCCCGGCGGCGCAGCACAGATGACTCCCCATCCGACCAGCGGATCGCGCCAGTCCAGCAGATTCGCCTCGCGCGGCAGGTCCAGCGTCGTTTCCAGCTTCGGTGGCGGGTGATGCAGCGCCCATCCCGGCGACGGCTCACCCTCGACCGCCGCCTCCCCGTCGAATGCATTCGAGCGGATCAGCGAGGGGAATTCCATGTGCGCGACTCCTGATCGATGAGTGCCCAGCAGGTATGCTCGGAAACGATCTGACCATGGCCCGGAATTTCCCCGGCTGATCCATCGAGTGCAAGGACACGGACACCGGCGGGAATCTCGTAGGGCTGCCCCGCTCGGTGAATCCGTTCCTCTTTGTAGTCGGATGGGGGCAATCCGGCTGGGCCGTAGCCACCCAATGCGCTGAACTCGCTTGGACCCTCGGCTGCGTAGCGGATCTCACCCCGGTCTTCGACCCGGCGCGCCGCCAGGTGGAACAGGGCGTGTAGCGGGATATCGCTACTGCTGAATGTCAGGTACACTGGCTGGCCGATACGGTCCAGCGCCGGCACAAATCCGCCTTGCGTCATCAGCCCGAGCCCTGGGACCGACGCCGCAAAACAGTACTGGTTCACAGCGGGTTGCAACAGGAGCAGGGACGCGACCCGGTACCTGGAGCCGAACGGCGCGCTCAACGCCGTCAGACAAACGCGTGCTCCATACGAATGCCCGATCATCCGCACCGGCACCTCCGGCGCGCACAGTTGCTCCAGAAGTGGCGCGAGAGTCCGCCCCACCAGGCCAGCGCGATCCTTCATCAGCAGCACCGTAGTGACTCGCAGCGCGTTCCGCGGGTCGAGAAAGTCGGCCAGGTTCGCTGCCCGCGGCGGCTGTTCGTCACCCTCGTCCCGAATCCGCCCCTGCCTGCCGTAGTCGGGAGGAGCCACCCGATGTTCGCCCGGTACGCTATTCCAGGCCGCGATCAGGCCATCCGCGGTCAGCTTCGTGGCCGGCTGTTCAGCATCCAGGGCGTTCGCAGTGTAGATTGGGAGCAGGATTGCGGCGAGCTCCGACGCTTCACCCTCATTGAGCACGGAAGCCTCCGTGAGTTCGTAAAACCGCTTCCTCTTTTCCTCGTCCAACTCGTCAGCAACGCTGTCCTTGGCGCGGGCGAACGCGTCATGAATGCCATCTTCGGCCCCGTCGGCGGCGAACCGGGGACCGCTCTCCCACGGCAAATTCAGGATGATACTCGGCCAGTGCAAGCCAACAAATACCGGGCGATATGCGCGATTCGGAAGGTACTTTGGCCGAAGACTGAGAAAAAGCTCGAAGAAGCTCCTGTACATTCGTGTCGCGTCGCCGAAGTGATTGTTCCAACCATGTGAGAACAGATAGATGTCGCTGTAGGCGCCCCGCTTGATCTCCGCGAGCAGTTGTGCCGCGGTTTGGCTACTCTTGAGCTCACCTCTCCGGCTGAATTGGAGGATGTATAGGGGAAATTGTCCCTGCAGTTGCTCGTATGAACCTATAAACACTATCCGATTCTACTACTGGAGAGCCCCAATTTCAGGCGCACCCAGCTCAGGGTGCCAAGCATGTGGCGGTCCTTGCCGAACATCGGTTTTGCCAGGCTCGCCGTTGGTTCGGAGGACCTTGTCGCCTTGGATTATTCCTCGATTTTTCGAAGGTGCGGTAGCGTTCCGCGGGACCGGCAAACGGCGCGCATCCGGCTGCCTGCGCAGAAGGACTCGAAGGGACCAGCCGGTGAAACTGGCGAATGTGCTGCAGTTGCTGAAGGCAATCCAGAAGGATTTCAAACGCGTCACGCCTGGGAGGAGAGTCTCGCTGGCTGACCTGATCGTTTTGGGTGGCTGCGTGGAGGCAGCGGCCAAGGAGGCCGGCAACGACCTGAAGGTTCCGTTCTCGCCGGGCAATCGCGGAAGCCTTGGCTGTGACGATGCAAAGGAGGCGTTTGTGAAGGACTTCGTCGCCGTGTGGAACAAGGTGATGAACCTCGACCGCTACGACCTGCAGTGAAGAAAGTAGCGCAGGCGCCCTCGCCTGCCGCACCCCCGGTCGCTGTCCTAGTAGCGGCACCGGTAGCGGGTCAGTAAGCCTCCGCGACTGCCAGCCGTAACCGGCAATGCTACGCCGTAATCTCGTCCGTTGCGATTTCACCCGGATTCTTCGGGCCGGCGGACAGCATTCGCGTGATCTTCTTGCCCGCGGCAACACCCTTGGAAGGTGTCACTTCAAGAAGGATCGTGGAATCCCGTTTCGCGGTGCCGCCGGTGCTGACGTGAATCAGCCGGTCCAGGATCACCGGGAAACAGGCGTCATCGTATCTGGCGACACTGCCGGCAGCATCGACCATCTTGAGAATGGCGTCGTTCAGTTTCTTCCAATCGATGGTGCCGCCGGCGGGAAGATGATCCATTTCTTCCACCCTCGCATCGACGGCGAGCAGTCCCGCGACCATCTTATCCTCGTACCCGAAGATCGCTTCCAGTTGGGTGAGATCCGGATCGGGACGCAGCAGCACCTGCTGGGTGGCCATGCCGGTAAACCACGACGGCATCGTGATCCCGCGAGGCGCGGCCCTCAACTCGTGCCGGCGATACAGCCCGTAATAGAAGTCGGTGGCGTACGCAAAGCCGACACGGGCGAACCAACCCTGCGGATCGGAAGCCGCGAATTTCCGCCATAAGAAACCGCGCATCGCGTTGCGCGCTGCTTTTCCCAGTTCGCCGCCATCCGGGTCCTGGGAGTCGCCCACGAATTTGAAGGCGCTGTGCAGTGTGATTGCGTCCCACGCGATGCGATAGGTGAGTTGCACTTTGCCGAGGTTGCCGCCGCAGGCGGTGACTAGTTCCTCGACATAACGCTGCGGGTCCTGGTCGAGCAAACCAAGCTCGGTTGCCAGGCGCAGGTACTCGGTCAGTTCCTTGGGCCTGGTGTCTTCATCAATCTGCAGCAGGTCGAAGCTGCTGGTCATCGAGCGCAGGATGTCGATCGCGTAGGGCTTCGCGGACGTGCCTTCCTTCTGGAAGGACTCGCCAACCGCTTGCACCAGGAACTTCGAATTCACGGTCTCCTTGAATTTTCCGCCGGACTTGCGCTTTCGCTCCACGTAGGTATCCGACGTGTAGACGTGCAAGAGACCGCCGTCACCGGGTTCCAGCGCTTCTTCCGACCGTTGGAAAAGCGTAACCATGCTGTCGCTTGCGAACCCGAGGACGTTGAACTTCACGGTCATCGTATTCTTGAGTTCGGAGCTGAAAACGCCCTGGATGATTTTGACTACCGTGGGATCGTAGTTCCTCAGGATGCGCTCGTAATTCCCAGCCGCCGCCGCGCGCGCCAACTCCGGTCCGTCCGCATGGGCCAGGTTCACCTCCACATCGAGCAGCTTCTCGTTCTTGCGGGCTCGCGAGTAGGCCAGATTCAGATTCATGGCGAACGACTGATGCGTGACCTTCTCCAGCGCCTGCTTGTACCACTTGTTCTTGAATTCGTCGATCTTCACGAAATTCTTGTGAACCAGATCGGCGGCTTTTTTGAAGTCCGATTCGTTTAACGCCTCCCAGGCTTTCCCGAGAAGCTTCTCCAACAGTCCTTGCAGCTTCTCGTCGGCGAGGTTCTTCAGCCCGTTCGCATCGAGGCCCGCCAGCTTCTTGATCAGATCGTTAAAGGGGACCTTGCGCTGCAGCATGTCGATCCAGCTCGTGATCTGGGCGTCCGCCGCGGACGTGCCGTTGATGAAATCCCTGGCTTGCTTGAGAAGGGTTACCGCTTCCGCAAACACTTCGTTCTTCTGCAGCACGTCAAAAAGCCGTTCGTTGTACAGCTTCCGGAGAAGATCGACGGCCTGGCCAAACTGCGTATCGCCGGTGAGCGCCCTCAGGCTTTCCGGGGTTCCTGCCCCGAGAATGAAATCGATGGTGGTGCTGATCGTCGATTTTGTGCCCGCGGGGACCCGCTCGTTGAGCACGTCATGATAGAGATCGATGATCCTCTTGTCGAGGTTGGCGTAAACGGAAGCCACCTGCTGCATTTTCAGGATGACTTCCTGCACTGTCGCATCGCTCAGTACGATACCAAGGACCTTATCCGAGTATTCGTGAAGAGTATCTTTCAACAGTTTTCCGGCGGTCTTTTCGAGCTCGGCAAGATCGGAGTACTTCAGACCTTTGTGGAACAGGTCGAGAATGCGGTCCGCGTGGGCGCCGAAGACTTTGGAAAGGAATTCGTCTGCCGATTCGGGGAGGCCTTTCAGGTTGTAGTCGGCCGTAATTCCAAAATCGGCCGCTAACGTGGTTTCGGAATCACGGCTTTTTCGGACCGCGAATCGAACCCAGCCGGCGCGCGACTTTCTCGCCTCGATTTGATAATCCCCAGCCACTTGATAACTGAAATTCACCGCCGCCATGGCCCGGAATTGGTACTCCAGATCGAGAGGCATTCTGGGCACATCGATGCTCCTGGTCCCCGTAATCTGGTAGCCCCAACTTAGCCCCGCGCTGAGCTTGAGATATCCGCCGTACCCGAGCACCAGGAGCTCGCCATCGGCCGGCAGCTCTCCTGCTTGATCGATGGACTGCGGAAGACGTAATCCGCCGTAGAGCTTCTGGAGGACATCCCGTGCACCCGTGGCGTCCGGCGTCAACATCCAGCGCTCGTATTTCGCATGGCCGCCGGCGCCGATGCCGACCGACGCCGAAAGGGGGCCCACCGGGAAACTGGCGTTGGCGGCGCCATCCGCACTCCCCTGCAACTGAATGCGGGCATAAATGCTTTTGGCCGGGATCGCCAGACCGTACTCCTTCGCCATAGCCACATCGGCATCTGTGTCCGGCCAAAGGATGCGAACTTGATGTCCGAATGAAGCGCTGCCCGAAATGCCCAACGTGAGACCGCCATTGCGGCCGAATGTGAAGGACTTGCTCCCCTGATCCAGTTGCAGGCTCACGTCGGCCACCACGGGCTTGTCTTTGACGAAAGGTTGGTTGCTGTCTACCAGAGTCTTCCAGACATCCTGATCGCTTTGAATTTGGAAATGACCTTTCCCGTCGAGGAAATCAGTTCCGGCTTTGTTGGGAATAGGGAGTTGGAGCATGGGGGTGCGCCTCCTTGGAGCACAGGTCCAGATGTTATCACAACATTTTGCGTAATAATGTCGACGCAGCCGGGTATTTTCTGTTTACTGCAGCGCTATTCCGTCTACTTTGGCTATACAACGTTTCCTGCTTTGGAAGCAGGTTGGCGCACGCAACGTGCTCCTCTCAGACCTGATTCGGCAGGCTCAGCAGCTTTGCGCCGTTTTCCCAGCGAATCTTGCGGAAGACTTCAGGTTTTGACATTTTCTGCACTGCGGCGAGTGTTTCGCGTGCGATGCATTTGCCGTGGAGGCGTGGTGAGGGGTTGGTCGTGCCGCCTCCGCGACCATCCGAGCACGTGCAATCACACCCGAACATGAGCTTGTTTTGATGGCGGGCGAGGAAGCCGGCGGTGAAGCCAGGGTCGCGGTTGAGGAAATTGTTGCAGGAATTCGCCGACATGTCGCCCCATAGATTCGGATAGTCGGCGAGCCATTTGTCGCTGATGCCGCCCGGCTTGATGGGGCCACTCGGGTAAGCGGTGTCGTAGGCGTAGTCTGCGCTCACATTGGCCCAGAACGTGTCGGCATGGGCAATGAATTTCGTTTTGGGAAATGCCTTCAGCATCGCGTCGAAGCGTTTGAACCCGCCGTTGAAGACAGCGTTTCCGGACGCTTGCGGAACGTCGCCAAAGTGGATTTGAATGGGCACGTTCAAGTCGGCAGCGAGGGCATACATCCGCTTCATCTCCGGGCCATCGCAGGCCACCTGATTCTTGATCTCACCCAACCCGAGCGCGCCGTCCTTCACCGCTTTGGTCAGAAGGGCGATGGAATCAGGCTGCGCGACCTCCGCACTGACGAGCCACACAAACCGTCCGGGATACTTTTCCGCCAGCGCCTTCGACCGGTCGACGGACTGGACGCGTGTCAGCAGGACAGCCTTGGTGGTGCCGCTGCCGTTCATGTGCGCGACGTTCGATTCGCCGTCCGGCCGCAGATGAAGATGGATGTCGAGCACCGGCCCGCCCCATTCGTCCTTCCGCTGGGCCAACAGAGAAGCAGACGAGGCGGCGGCCGCGGCCCTGAGGAACTGTCTTCGGTGGATCATAATTTCCTTCAGCAATAGTGTACATGGACTGACATCCTGCTGAGGCATCTGGCGCGGTGCGCGCGCCTCCACGCGCTACCCAAATGGTGGCGGCGACGTGGGTGGGGCTAAGATAGCAGAGACACCATGACCCAACCGACCAATTGCCGCATCGCCTGGTTCAACGGCCAGTTCCTGCCCGAGCATCAGGTCCTGATTTCATTCCGCGACCGCAGCTGGAAGTATGGCGACGGCTGTTTTGATATGACGCGCACATTCAACGGCCATGCCTTCCGCCTCAAGGAGCACATCGATCGCTTCTATCGTACGCTTCGCTATCTGCGACTGGATCCGGGGATGACGCCGCAGGAGATGATCGACGTGTCGGAGCAGATCGTGGCGCGGAACGAACATCTGCGCAGCAAGGCCGGGGATTGGTGGATCGGCCAGCGCGTCAGTCGCGGCGTCGATCCGATTGATGGGGAAGAGCCCGCGCACAACGGTCCCAACGTCATTGTGGAATGCACGCCGCTGCCGCTCAAGGCGCGGGCGCGCCAGTTCCGCGATGGGCTCGACGTGTGGACGCCGGCACAGCGCCGCATCGCGCCGGATATGCTCAGCCCCCGCGCGAAAACGCACAACTACCTGAATATGATTGTTGCCGAGCAGTCGGTCAAAGCACACGATCCGGATGGCTGGGCCCTGTTGCTCGACGTCAACGGAAATCTCGCCGAGGGAATGGGCAGCAATATCTTTGTGGTCCGCGAGGGCAAGCTCTTCACCCCAGGGGAGCGTTATGTCCTGCAAGGCGTCAGCCGCCAAATGACGTTCGATCTCGCGCGCCAGCTCGGCATCCCCGTCATCGAAGGCGACATCGATCTGTTCGACGCGGCGAACGCCGAAGAGATGTTCCTCACATCTACGAGTCTGTGCATCGCTGCCGTCCGCAGCTTCAACGGCGCCAAGGTCGGCGACGGTCGCGTGCCTGGCCCGATCACCAAACGCCTCATCGACGCCTACGTCGCCGAGGTCGGTTGCGATTTCGTCAAACAGTATCTCGACCGTCTGAGCTGACGTTTATGCGAATTCTCCTCTGTCTGTTGAGTTCCTGCATTGTGGCGGCTCAGGACACCCAAACGGAAAGCTACCTGGGCAACCTTGCTCCGGTCATCCGTTCGATGCAGAAGGAGAGAGGTTTCCCGCTCGATTACGCTCATCGGGAGGGAATGCCGGTCCAGGAATGGCGGGCGCGCGGCCGTGCCGAGATCCAACGAGCCCTGTCATACTCGCCGAAAACGGTTCCCTTGGACCTGCAGGTCCATCGGGTGGAGAAACGCGTCGGATTCGAGCTCCGCGTCATTTCGTTTGCCGGCTCCGCACACTATCGCATTCCTGCTTATCTGCTTGTGCCGGTTGGACGTCCCGGCCCCTTCCCGGCGGCCATCGCACTGCACGACCATGGTGGATGGTTTGTCCACGGAAAGGAAAAACTGGTCGTCACGAGCGGGGAGCACGCCGCGCTGAAGGACTTCCGGGCGCAGTATTACGGCGGACGCGCGTTTGCCGAGGAACTCGCGCGGCGCGGCTTTGTCGTCATCGTGCCGGACGCTTTCTACTGGGGGGAGCGGCGACTGCAATACCAGAACCCGCCGCCCGACTTGCGCAAGCGGCTCGATGGCTTAGATCCTGCTTCAGCCGACTACGTCCGGGCGATGAACGCGTACCTGCGCGAAAGAAATCATGAACTGAACACCTGGCTCTCGTTTTCGGGTACGAGTTGGATGGGCATCGTCGCGCATGATGACCGGCGGAGCGTGGACCTGCTGGCGAGTTTGCCGGAAGTGGATCCGTTGCGTATCGGTTGTGTCGGGCTGTCCGGCGGGGGCTACCGGTCCACGTATCTCACCGGGTTGGATTCGCGGATTCGTGCTTCTGTGATCGCCGGCTGGATGACGTCTTTGCCCACGACCCTGGACATTCCCTACTCCGTCCATGCAGGACTCTTCGACGCCTTCGGTCTGCACGCCAATCTGGATCATCCCGACGTCGCTTCGCTGGCGGCTCCCGCCTGCGCGATCTTTGTCCAAAACTGTGCTCGAGACCGTCTGTTCACACGATCCGGCATGGAAATGGCGATCGAAAAGATTCGCTCGGTGTTTGCCGACCAGAAACATGCGGAGCGTTTCAAGGCGCAATTCTACGATGTGCCGCATCAATTCAATATCGAGATGCAGGACGACGCCTTTGCCTGGCTGGAGAAGTGGTTGGGCAGAGCGAAGTGAATCTCAGAAGGTAGGTCCGAGCGGGAAGGCACCCAGGGTTGGGTACGCTGGCATTCTGAACGAGGATAAGTTAATGGACGCGTTCCTTGGCATGAAACAGGAATGCGGATGTGGTCCCGAATCAGGAAACCACTTGGCGGCGATCGTCACAGCGTTGAGATTCAGGAGGAGCTTCAGTTTCATCTCGACATGGACACCGCCGGCGGCTACAATCAACGCGACGCGCGAGTGCGACTCGGCAACGTGACAAGGATTCAAGAGGAGATCCGAACGATGGGAATCACTGAATGGCTCGACTCGGCCCTACAGGACGCTCGCTACGGCTGGCGCACCATAGCAGCGAACAAGACGTTCAGCCTGCTGGCGATTCTGTCTCTGGCGCTCGGCATCGGAGCCAACACAGCGATCTATAGCTTCATGGATTCCCTCCTCATGCGTTCCCTGCCGGTCTCCGACCCTGAGTCGCTGGCTGTGCTGAATTGGGGCGCCAATCCCATCGGACGCGATTCCGTGATGCGGAGCATGAGCGGCAGCACCTGGCATGAAGACAAGTGGCGAACGGCTGCCGGAATCTTCCCTTTTCCCGCCTTTGAGCTGATCCGGGCCAACTCCGGGGCGGTGTTCTCCAGCGTGTTCGCATACTACCCCACCCGCAAGGTGAACGTGATGGTGAAAGGCCAGGCGGAGCAGGCCGGCGGCGAGTTTGTCTCGGGGGATTATTTTCGCGGACTGCAAGTGTCTCCGGCCGCCGGCCGCCTGATCCTTCCAGATGACGATCGAGTGGGAGCGACGCCGATAGCGGTGGTGAGTTTCGCATTCAGCCAAAAGCGCTTCGGCGATGCCGCGAGCGCGCTGGGCCAATCCATCCTGATCAATAGCGTTCCGTTCACCGTAGCGGGAGTCGCGCCACCGGGATTCTTCGGCGTCGATCCCGCGGCGGCGCCGGATTTCTACATTCCGCTGCACACCAATCTGTTGCTTCCGCTCCGGGCAAGAGCAACCGATCCTCAGATATACCTCGAGCAAAACTACTATTGGCTCGAAATAATGGCGCGCCTCCGTCCCGGCGTAAGCCTGTCGCAAGCGCAGGCCGCGCTGGGCCCGGTGTTCCGCCATTGGGTGGATTCAACGGCCGCCAACGATCGCGAGCGCGCGGCCCTTCCCGAACTGCTGGTCCGCGAGGGCGCGACGGGACTCAATACGCTGCGGCGGCAGTATTCGAAGCCCTTGTACGTGTTGCTGGTCATGGCAGGGCTGATCCTGGCAATTGCATGTGCCAACATCGCGAACCTGCTGCTGGCGAGGGCGACCGCGCGCAGGCGCGAAATGGCGATTCGGCTCAGCGTGGGCGCCGGGCGATTCCGCGTGATCCGCCAACTACTGACCGAGAGCGCCCTGCTGGCGTCGATCGGCGGCGGTGTGGGAGTGGCGTTCGCGATATGGGGCATTCAATTTTTAACGTTCCTGTTGGCGAACGGAAGAGAAGACTTCACTCTGCGTCCGGAGTTGAACTGGCACGTGCTCGGCGCGGCTGTCGCCTTGTCGCTGCTGACAGGGCTGCTGTTCGGGCTGGCTCCGGCGCTTCAATCGACGCGCGTGGATGTGATCCCAGCCCTGAAAGAAGCGCGAGCGGGACAGCCAGGCTTGCAGCGTTCGTACCGCCGCGCGAGCCTCAGCCAGGCGCTTGTGGTGACTCAGATCGGCATGTCCCTGCTGATGCTCGTCGCGGCGGGGCTGTTCGTGCGAACGTTGTCGAATCTGCAATCGATTCAGTTGGGATTCAACCGCGAAAACGTGCTGTTGTTCCGGTTGAACGCACGGCAGGCGGGACATGGGGATCCGGAGATCCACAAGTTCTACCGCGACTTGCAAAACCGGTTTGGCGCGATCCCAGGGGTGCTCGGTGCGAGTGCTTCCCAATCCCCGCTGCTCGGGGAAGGCACGTGGTCGAGCCCCGTCGTGCCGGTCGGCCAGCAGCGAAAAGCGTCCACTCACATTTTGATGACCACTCCCGATTTCTTTAAGACGATGCAGATCCCGGTGGTGCTGGGACGTGCGTTCAACGATCGCGACCAGCCTGGCACCGCGCCGGTCGCCGTGGTGAGCGAAGCGTACGTCAGGAACTACTTCCCCGATCGTAATCCGCTGGGCCAGCATCTCACGATCCGACCCGGCCGACCCGAAGGTCGGGACGTCGAGATCGTCGGCGTTGCCAAGGACGCGCGCTATGGCGTCCTAAAGGGCGAGTTTCGGGATATCTTATACCTGCCATTCAACCAGGGGTCGTACGTTCTGGTCGAGGACATGACGTTTGCCCTTCGCACCAGTGGCGACCCGCTTCGCTACGTCAACACCGTGCGTGCAATGGTAAGCCAGGCGGACGCGCGGGTTCCGGTGACAGATATTAAAACGCAAGCGGCCCAGGTCGATCAGATCATGAACCAGGAGATGATCTTTGCCAGGCTCTGCACTGCCTTCGCCATCCTGGCATTGCTCATCGCGTGTATCGGGTTGTACGGCACCATGTCGTACACGGTCGCCCGGCGCACGGGTGAGATCGGAATTCGGATGGCGCTCGGAGCGCAGCGCAGCGCCGTGGTTTGGATGGTATTGCGCCAGGCCTTTGTACTGGCGATAGTAGGACTCGCGATCGGTTTGTCGTCTGCGCTCGGCCTCTCGAGATTCGTAGAGTCTTTTCTGTTCGGTGTTCAACCCAATAGCCCGGCTGCCTTGGTACTGGCAGTAGCGATTCTCCTGAGCGCCGTGCTTGTGGCTGGTTACGTGCCTGCAAGGAAGGCTTCTCGAATCGATCCCATGACGGCCGTACGGCACGAGTGATCGTCTCCAGGCTGGTTTGCTGGTGACTCGGTGAAATAGCCCGCCCTGGTCGACCGCGTTTACCGAAGCACGAGCGAGTCACGCGCCGCTCGGAAACAGCTTCGAAATGGAAGCGCTGGCGCGAAGTCCGGATCTGGACAGCGACCGAACTGACCGCGACTAATTAGAGCTCGCCCTTTTTGGCCGCGATGGCTGCGGCCTCGGCGGCACGGTAAGCGAGGGCTTGAATCGTCGCCGTCGGCTGCTGGCCGCACCGGAAGCTTTGGCAGACTGGGCGTGCTGCTGCGCTTGGGAAACGTCATGAAGGGTCGCGGCGCTGAGTGTGCTGAGAAGTAGGGAGCGGCGAGTCATCGGGAAGTGTTTCTAAAGCTTACTATGGTTCCGCACCTGCCTCCGCCGGATCTTCCTACTCCGCAGTAACGGAGATCACGTGCTGGCCACGCGGCAGGACGAGGATCCACATTTCGTCGAACATCCAGATTTGGGGCTCCGTGCGCTGGCCGTCGATGGTCAGGGTTTTCGGCGCTTGAGAAATCTGCGCAAGCGCGCGGGACTGCGATTCGTAAGCGAACGTGAGAGTGTTGCCCTGGATGGATGCGGCCTTCAAGTCCGCGTTCAGATCCAGTAAGAGGATCGACGGCAGCTCGAGCCCTTCTTCCAGTTGATGCTCTCCTGCGGGGAGCCACGCCGCCACCGAGTCCTGAACCGGCCACGGCGCGCCGTTTACTTTCACTGGTCCTTTCCAGATCACGCCCAGCGGCGCGGCGGCCTGCACACGGAGCGTTCCTCCGTTTTGCTGGAGCCCGCCGGCTAGCGCAGCGGCTGCGCCGAGCAGCGGCCAGTCCGGACGTCGAATGGAACTCTCGAAGTACAGCGCGATCCGCGAGAAGGACGCGGCCGCGGTTTGGATCTCCTGGTATAGCTCGATGCCCGTCTGCTGTTTGGTGGGATAGACATCCTGATAGCGCTCCACGACGTTAATGTCCGCTGCCAGCCGTGACCGGACGCGCACGTGCGGCGTGTATTCCGCTGCCATTTTGGCGTAGCGCCCGGGGCCGAGATCCCAAAGCGGCGCCGGATCCTCGATGAGGAATGTCAGACGCTTGGAGTCGAGCAGGGGAAGCAGCCTCCTGGCGTCGGCGCCGATCTTCTCTTTCATCTTCGAATCGAGCAGATCATCCACGTGCGTCAGCACGAGATCGAGGTGCGGAAGCTCCGCACGGAGGCCGTCGATGAATCCAATCCAGTCCTGCTGCATTTGCTGCGAAAGGCCGGCGCGGTAGTTCAGGAACTCGGTTAAGCCTGACGCGTTCTTCGACCAGTGGCGTTCCCCTGGCCGGAACAAATCGACTGGATCAAAGCCGGAGAGGGCACGGAACTCGCGGCGTACATCCTCATTCACCGGTGTAAAGCGCGATGCGTTTTCGTGTCCTTCGAGTGACTCAAAATACAGCTCGGCGAGGTTGACGCCATCCCAATCATGACGCCGGATGAGTTCCTCGAGGCCGCTGCGTACGGCTTGCACGCATTCCGCATTGCGCAGGTTCATGAGCTTGCGCCAGTCGAGGTGAGCGTCCGCTCCAAGAGCCGTTTTCTCCCGCCACTGCGGGTTCTGTTCCCAAAAGACTTCACTGACGTGAGGTAATTCAATCCAGGCGTAGACCAGAATCGCGTTCTTGTGGCACGCACCGATCAGCGCCCGCAAATACGCGTCACGCTCGGGATTGGGTTCGAAGAAATGCCACGCGGCGATGTGCAGGGCGGCGACCCCGTTGCGCCTCCACAAACGGGCAAGATACTCCGTATCGGCGCGAAGGCGGTACGAGGAGTCAAAGAACATCCAGAGCCGTTTGCTGGTGAGCAAGGGCCCCGCGCCGAGGTCCTGAAGCGCTTGGATGAGATAGGGGAAGCGTTCGCGTCCGGTGGTTCCGGGGCTCGTGATCAACCAGAGAATGTGGCCGCGCCTTACCCGGATGGCCGCCGCCGCCGGCGAGTTTTCCGTCCTCTCGCGGGCGAAGACGAGCGCGTCATCCGGAACAGTAAAGACATGCGAGCGGACCGCCTGCTGCCAGATGATCGCCATTCTCGGGTCGTGGACATCGGTGATCCCGGAGATCGCCACCTGTTTCGCGGTGGCATGGATTCCGTATCGAAGGGCCAGCGGCGCGGCGCCTTCGAGGATGAGGAGGGCGCCTGCGGCGAGCTGCTCGTCGGCCTGTTCACCCGTGAGCGCGTTGGTCTGTTCCGGGAGTACGACATGGACTCCATGGTTCGGCGTCATGTGCACAGACTCGAGGATCGCTTGCCAGCCGTTGGATTCCGCCGCGCAGACGTTCATGAAGGCGAAAAAGACAAGCAGGTTAATGGGTGAAGGCATACCAGAGTCCGGCGCGGATATCGTGGTAGGTGGGTTTCGCGGATCCGTCGGCGAGATACGATCCGCGAAGAAAATCCAGCGACCATACCATTGCGGCAGGAAGCGGTTTGATGTGGAAGCGAATCCCCGGGCCGAGGTCAAAGAAATTCGCCCACGCTTCCCGCTTACGATCCGCAACCACATTGGCGTTCCAGCACAGTTGCCACTCCAGCGGACCCGCAACAGGCAAGGTGTAACCGGCCCGTGTCTGCGTGTAGACGAGCGCGTCCCAATGAAAGCGGCTCAAGGCGACAGCGTCGGCGTTCGTTTCGACAAACCAGCCGGCTTCGGAAATCGCCCGGCCCGGTCCGAAGGCGCGGCCGAAGGAGAGCCCGGTGCGGTAGTCCGGTGTCAGCCGGCCGGTGCTGGGAGTGTCGCGGAAGCGCAAAGCGTTGCCGGCCTCGGCCCAGGCAGTGAGGAATTTGTAGGATGCCGTGACGCCCACGGCGCCAATGAAGCTGTTTTCAGACAGGGACGCGGGCATCACGCTTCCGGCTCCGCGTTGGGAGTCTCCGACGAAGCGGACCGAAACGTAGGGCCGGACGGGGAGACTCCGCAGTCGCAGCTCCGTCTTCACCTGTCCGTAGGCGAGCCCGGAATGCCAGCGCGAGCTGAACATCGGCAACAGCCAAAGAGTGGTGCGGACGTGCGCGGCGCCGGCGCGCAGGTTGCCGTAGGCGCGGCGAGCCTCCCGCCGGATCCGGTTGTCGGTGGCATCGCGCATCGCAATCTCGAAATGGCGAATCGCTTCCTCGTCCTGCCGCAGCAGGTTGTAGGTGTAGGCCAGCTTCAGTCGCGCCTCCTGGTCCTTCGGGTTCTCTTCCAGTGCGGAGTTGTAATAGCGCGCCGCATCGGAGAGGTACCCGGCCGCGTAGCTTTTGTCGGCCATCTCGCGGGCGGAGGCTTGGGGCTGCGGGGACGCGGTTTTCTGCGGTGCGGTTTGGGCAGGGGCTGACGGGGGTGGAGGTGGAAGTGTCGCGGGCGTCGGCGGGACCGCGGGTGCAGATGCCAATGCCGCGCGCACCCGAGCGGCGAGGACCTCGTCCTTTCCAGTAAGAACCTTGTCCAGCAAAGGCTGAGCTCCAGCTCGATCGCCGCGCGCGAGGCGCAGTAGGCCCAATTGCGCCAACGATACCAGGTCCCCAGGCTCGATTTCCAACACCTTGAGAAATTGCGTTTCGGCCTCCTGTGGCTTCTGAACAGCGATCCATAGAAACGCTAAATCACGTCGCATGTTTGTGTTGGATGGATCGACTTCAAGCGCTTGTAGAAATTCGCTGGCGTACGGAAAGCGCTTTGGCAAATGCGCCTGGGCGGCATCGACGGCCCGCTGGTTCGCAGAACGCGACCCCGCCAGCCAGGCTGCCGCAGCTCCTTCCTGGTCCCCGGCCTGGTCGAGTGCTCGCGCCAGATCGGTGAGCAGATACGCTCTCCCGGGTTGCAATTGGAATGCGGAGCGATAATGGGCCGCGGCCAATTTAGGATCACCGCGGTCTTCGGCAGCGTGGGCCAACTCCTGATGGGCGCTGAAGTCGTCGGGATTGTGCTGGAGCGCTTCGGTCCAGCGCTGCATGGCGGCCGCGAGGGGCCGGTCCACATTCTGGAAGGCCGGTTCCGCCGCAGCACGGGAGGCCGGATCGGCGTTGTGCCGGACGAGATCGAAGATGCGGCGCGCTTCCCGCACGCGGCGCGTCTCGTGACAAAGATAACCGTATTCGAGCGTACTGTGCCAGTCCTGTGTGCTGAGGCGCACGATGTGCTCGAACTGATCGCGAGCCTCTTCAGTATCCCCGGTTTTGAGAAGAGTATAGGCGAGATCCTTCCGGTACGCCGGCTGCGCCGGGTCGAGGGCTACGGCGTTGCGGAAATACGCGATGGCGCGATCGTAGTCCTTCTCCTTGAGAGCGTTATGAGCCTCGACGGCACTGGCGCGGGCAGCCGGGTTTTCCGCGCGATCCGCTGCCAGGCCGAGGCAGGCGAGCACTGCGAAAAAGAGATGCACATCAAGATAGTGGGCCGGGGAAGAGATTCCTCGCAGCTTTTTTGCGGCTTGCGGGTCTCTTGAAAATCCCCCTCTTCGACGATGAGGAATAAGTGAGCACCATTACGACTCCACAAGCCCCCTTGCGAGAGCGAGCGTTTCGCGCGATGAACCAGTTGCCCCCGTTTTCGCCCACGCTCAATAAGCTATTGTCCTTATTGGCGAAAGAAGACGTCTTCTACGCCGATTTGTCCGCTGTCATCGAGAAGGATACGGTGCTTGCAGGCAACGTCTTACGACTTGTGAATTCAGCGCTCTATGCGCGCAGCGGCACCGTCAACTCCGTCCGCCATGCGGTCTCGGTCATTGGCATGAACAAGCTCCGCAACCTGGCGCTCAGCATGTCGGTGTCGAAGCTCTGGAAACAGATTAAGACTCCGCCCTCCTGGTCACAGGCGGCGTTCAATCAGCACTCGCTCGCCACCGCCGTGATGGTCGATCTCATGGCCCAGCGGGTGACGGTACGCTACCCGGAAGGCGGATTCATCGCCGGTCTGTTGCACGCCATGGGGAAGCTGATGGTGGCCACGGGACTGCCGGACCAATACGATGCGATTTTGAAGCTCCATGAGAATTCACCGTCGCTCTCGATGGAGCAGGCAGAGTTCCAGGTCATCGGCTGCTGTCACGCGGAGTTGTGCGCTGCCGCGCTGAGCCAGTGGAAACTGCCGACCGACATCCAGGAAGCCGTCGGCCATCAGCATGACCCGCGCCCGGATTCGGGAAACGTGATGGATCTCAGTCGTCTGCTCGCCGAGGCTCATCGAGTGGTCAACCTGGTAGGCGTCACCATCCCATCCTGCGCGGGGTCGCACAACGCGCCGCCCGAAGACGCCCTGGCTAAGAACGGAATTGTGGGAGCAGAAGCGAAGAAGCTGCTCGAAGAATTCCAAGCCGAATTCGGTGCGATGAAATCCTTCTTCGCCTAAGACTTTCCAAACAGAGACGCGTGTAGAAGCAAGCGGCTGCCGAAATCCATCTGATGCCGTCGTGGTGGAACGAATCCCCGCGCCGTCAAGCCAAAATCGGTTTTACCAGACTTCCATGCACGTCCGTGAGTCGGAAGTCCCGCCCTTGATACCGGAACGTCAGCTTCGTGTGATCCACTCCGAGGCAATGCAACAGCGTCGCGTTGAGATCGTGCACGTGGACAGGATTCTCAGTGATGTTGTACGAATAATCGTCCGTCGCCCCGTAGGTGAGTCCGCCGCGAATGCCGCCGCCTGCCACCCACAGTGAGAAGCAACGCGGGTGATGATCGCGTCCGTAAGTCTGCTTGGTCAGGTTGCCCTGGCAGTAGATGGTGCGGCCGAATTCGCCTCCCCAAACAACCAGCGTCTCATCGAGCATGCCGCGTTGTTTCAAGTCAAGAATGAGCGCGGCCGAGGCCTGGTCCGTATCCTGGCATTGCGGAGGCAGTTGGCGCGGAACGGCTTCGTGATGGTCCCAACCCATGTGGTAGAGCTGGATGAAACGGACTCCCCGTTCGGCCAGACGCCGCGCGAGGATGCAGTTGGAAGCGTAGGAACCGGGCGTGCGCGCTTCAGGACCGTACATCTTCGTCACCGATTCCGGTTCTTTGCTCAGATCAGTCAGCTCCGGCACCGAAGTTTGCATCCGGAACGCCATCTCGTATTGCGCGATGCGCGTGGCGATTTCGGGGTCGTGAAATTCCTTCTGATTCACTTCGTTCAACTGCGCGATGTCGTCGAGCATCGACCGCCGCATCTTCGAATCGACACCCTCGGGATTGGAAAGGTAAAGAACCGGATCGCCGCCGGAGCGGAACTTCACGCCTTGGTATTTAGTGGGAAGAAAGCCGCTGCCCCAAAGACGGTCGTACAAAGGCTGATCGAAGCGGCGTCCGGAGCCCCGGCTGATGAGGACGAGGAACGCAGGGAGGTCCTGGTTCTCACTGCCCAGTCCATAGCTGATCCACGACCCCATGCAGGGACGGCCGGCCACCTGGCTCCCCGTTTGAATGAACGTGATCGCTGGATCGTGGTTGATGGCTTCGGTCTGCATCGAGCGGATGAGACAGATTTCGTCGGCGATCGCTCCCGTGTGCGGCAGCAGTTCGCTGAGCAGCATGCCGCATTTGCCGCGCGGTTGGAACGAGTAAATGGACGGGGCGACCGGAAACTTCTTCTGCGTCGAGGTCATGCCGGTGAGGCGCTGGCCACGGCGAATGGAATCGGGAAGCTCTTCGGCAAAATGCGGAGCGAGGTCCGGCTTGGGATCGAACAGATCCATCTGCGAAGGCGCGCCGGACTGGTGGAGATAGATGATGCGTTTCGCTTTGGGCTGGAAGTTGGGGAATCCGGGAAGTGGCGGATGCGCGGGTTGCGCGTTGAGAAGGGACGCCAGGGCGGCGGTGCCGATGCCAGCGGCCGCGCGGCCAAAGAGTTGCCGCCGGGTCAACAAGAGGTCGTGTTCGCGAAACGGGTTCATTGTTTGGTCACCACCTCGTCGAGGTTGAGCAGAACGCCGGCCGTGGTCGTGTACGCTGCCAGCTCCGCGGTGTCGATCGATTTGTTGCGCGAGGCCTCGCCGGCAGTGAGCAGTCGCTCCGCGGCGTTGCGATTCTTTTGGTACGCCGCGAGGCGGCGGTCGAGGCCGGCGCGCATGACGTTCAACTCGGCGGCTCGGGGATCACGAGCCGTGAGCAACCGGAAACCGTAGGCGAGACGCCCTTGCACCGTGGCCCCGCCTTCGGTAATCATCCGCTCGGCGAGCTTGCGCGAGGCTTCGACATACATTTCGTCGTTGAGCAGGGCGAGGGCCTGCAGCGGAGTGGAACTCATGGGCCGTTTGACGATGCAGAACTCGCGGGTCGGCGCGTCGAAGGTGGTCAGCGAGGGCGGTGGCACCGTGCGTTTCCAATAGGTGTAGACGCTGCGCCGCCAAAGGTCCTCACCTTTCGATCGTTGGTAGAGAACCTTGTCGTCGATGACGGAGAGTTGTTCCCACAGCCCCGCGGGCTGATACGGTTTCACCGGCGGGCCGCCGATCTTTTCCACGAGCAGGCCAGCGGCGGCGAGCGCCTGATCACGAATCATCTCCGCCGGCAGCCGGAAGCGGGGACCGCGTGCGAGCAGACGGTTCTCCGGATCGCGTTCGATCGATACGGCTGCCGCCTGCGAAGTCTGCCGGTACGTGGCGCTCGTGACGATCAGTTTCTGCATGGCCTTCACGTCCCAGTTGGAGCGCATGAATTCCGTCGCCAGCCAGTCGAGCAGTTGCGGATGCGATGGCGATTCGCCTTGGGAGCCGAAATCCTCGGAAGTCTTGACTAAGCCGTTGCCAAAATACATTTGCCAATAGCGATTCACCGCCACGCGGGCCGTGAGCGGATTCTCCTTGTCGACGATCCAGCGCGCCAGTCCGAGGCGGTTCTTCGGCGCGCCGGATGGGAGTGGTGGAAGGAAGCCTGGCACCGCTGCTTCCACTTTCGCGCCCCGCTTGTCATACTGGCCGCGTTCCAGCAGAAACGTTTCGCGCGGCGTGGTCATTTCTTTCATGACCATCGTGGAGGGGATGCGGTTCTCGATGTTGCGGCGGCGTGTGATTAACTGCTGCAGTTTGTCGTTCTCGATGCGCCGCGCCAGCAGATGGCTCACATAGAACGTGCGCCTCGCGTCGCTATCTTTATCGAGTAACTCCAGCGTATCTTCAGAAAGGATTTCAGGAAATTCGTCGGTGGTCACCAAAAGTCGAAACTTGCCGGCAAGCGTTTCGTCGCCGACTTCGCTGCCAATGCGGATCGTGAACTTGCCGCCCTGCGTCAGCGCGCGTGTTTCAAAAATGGCGGCGTGCGGGTGGGTCACTTGCGGTTCAACGGACCAGCCCCGGCGTACCTGGAGCATGGGGCGTACGACGCGCTCGAGAATGGTTTCGGGCGATTGAAAAGTGGCGGTGACTTGAGAAAGATCCACGGCGCGGCCGTTTCCGGTTTTCACTTCGAATAGGGTGATCTCGGCTTTCCCGTTCGAGCCCCAGCCGGATCCGCCGCCGGGCAGGGAAGCGTCGGGAAGCAGCTCCAGGCGGAACGCCGTGATGTTCTTGACCTTCGTTTCAACCGAGACGGTGTAAATGTCGCGCGCGATTCCGCGGGCTGATACCAAAACGGAACCGTCGGAATTTGTTTGAAACGTCGCGCCGCTTTGCGACGTAACCGTGAGGGGTTGGAGCGTTTGCCACTCGACCTTGTGGCCGCGCCACGTGGGCTCCCACGCCGCTTGCCCCGACGCCAGTTGGTCGTCGAGTTTTTTGAGAGCGGCGCGGGCGGTGCTGATTTCTTCGCTGAGGGCGACGACTTGTTCTTCCATCTTCGGCGCCGGAAGTTTCAGATAAGGAGGCAGGTTGCCCAAGCCGTCGCGCGGCCCGCCCGTCCCGACTTCGGGTAAGCCGTTAAAGAACGCGGTCATCGAATAGAAATCGCGCATCGTGATCGGATCGAACTTGTGATCGTGGCAGCGTGCGCAACCGATGGTGAGGCCGAGCCAGACGGTACCGGTGGTGCCGGCGCGATCCACCAGGTTTTCGACGTGGAACTCGGCGGCGATGCTGCCCGCTTCGGTATTGACGCGGTGATTGCGATTGAAACCGGAGGCGATTTGCTGATCGAGAGTAGCGTTCGGAAGCAGGTCGCCGGCGATTTGTTGAATCGTGAACTGATCGAAGGAAAGATTTCGGTTGTAGGCCTCGATGACCCAATCACGCCACGCCCACATTTGCTTCTCGGGGTCCACCTGATAGCCGTGTGTATCGGCGTAGCGTGCCGCATCCAGCCATTCCACCGCCATGCGTTCACCGTAACGCGGCGACGCCAGGAGGCGGTCTACGACTTTCTCGTACGCGTTGGCTGACGTGTCGTTGAGGAAGGCGCGCACTTCTTCGGGAGTGGCCGGAAGACCGGTGAGATCGAGGGTGACGCGGCGGAGCAGCATCGTTTTGGACGCTTCCGCCGAGGGCGTGAGGCCGTCCTGTTCCAGCCGCGCGAGTACAAAAGCGTCAATGGGATTGCGCACCCATGCGCGGTTCTTGACCCCAGGCTCGGCCGGCCGTTTTGGCGTTTCAAATGCCCAATGCGATTGCCACCGCGCGCCCTGGTCGATCCACTTTTTGATCAGCGCGATCTCGCGTTCGGTGAGTTGTTTGCCGCCGGCGTAAGCAGGAGGCATGCGCAATGCGGCGTTGGGCGCAGTGATGCGGCGAAACAGCTCGCTGGCGGCGGAGTCGCCGGGAACCACAGGCCGCTTCGCTCCTCTCGCGGTTTTCGCGCCGGCCTCGGTATCCAGGCGAAGGTTCACTTTGCGCGTACCCTCATCGGGGCCGTGGCAGGTGAAACATTTGTCCGAAAGAACTTTCCAGCACAGTGGGATCCGAAGCTTGGAATTCACGTGACTTGAAGTCGCGGC
>JADMIO010603852.1_pt1 | contig 102178 bp, 102 predicted proteins | sample 8958161 | NCBI WGS metagenome assembly JADMIO01 (sample SAMN16585339, study PRJNA669376) | soil metagenome | isolation source: Crop rotation soil | place: USA: Cullars Rotation, Alabama | collected 2011 | reverse complement strand
GCGACAACTTGTCCACGTGGAATTCTAAGCTTAGGATCCCAATGTGCTGGAAAGCTGAGACGAGGCTTGCGAGAGAGCTTCGGTGTTTGCACCGTCGAGATCGATCTTTATCGCATCGAGGATCCCGTTGATGAACTGCGTGGCTTCGAATGATGAAAAGCGACGGGCCGTTTCGAGAGCCTCGTTGATCGCGACGCCATTCGGTGTGTCGGTGTGAAGGAATTCGTAAACCGCGAGTCGAAGGACGTTGCGATCGACGATCGCCATTCGCTCGATTCGCCAATGCTCGGCCCGCGTGCGAATACGGTCGTCGATGCTGGACAGATTACTGATCGTGCCGCACGCGAGGTTGTTGGCAAACTCGCGAGTCTTTTCGTCAATGACGGGGTCGCCGAGTTCGTTCCAATAGTCACGGGTGAGCACGTCACAGTCGGTCTCGTGTGCGAGATCCGCGGCAAAGAGCATCTGCAAAGCGCATTCACGGGCTTTGTGACGAGTGCCGGTGCTTTTTTCAGCCTTATCCTGCGACATTTGAGATCACTTTATCAATATCATTCCCTCGGTCCATTTCGCGGAATACGTTTACCATTTCGACCGCTGAAATGGCGGCCTCGTAGCCTTTATTGTCAGTGTCGTCCCCACTCCGGGCGGTCGCCTGCTCAAGCGTGTCTGCCGTGATCACGCCAAACATCACCGGCACGCCCGTTTGCATGGATGCCTGCAATATCCCACTCGCTGCCTGTCCCGCAACGTATTCGAAATGCGGTGTGTCGCCGCGAATTACGACGCCGAGGGCGATCACCGCGTCGAAGTCACCTGTCTTACACACGCGCAGGCATGCGACCGGAAGTTCAAAGGCTCCCGGAACTGTAAATGTATTAATGTCGTCTGTTGAGGCACCGCGTAGGACAAGTGCGTTTTGAGCACCCGCGGCAAGGCTGGATGTAAGACGCTCGTGCCAACGGCTGACCACGATAGCGAATCGTGCGCCATCCGTTTTGCACTCGGCTTCAAATTCGGTTTTCAACCCTCGCTTCACTTTGCAAAAGGACAAAGAACGCCCTCAACAAGTATAGGGAAGCCGGACGAACTCTGACAAGCGAAAACGGACGATAGGCGCGGTATCATAGGGGTCACGCATGCCGCGACAGCTCATAGAAACCGAGGAAACGCTAATAATCGAGACGCCCGAGCGCGTCGAGCTGGAGTTTGCCCTGGCGTCGATAGGCAATCGTTTTCTCGCCGTGGCAGTTGATCATTTCATTCAATACTTAGCCATCTTCCTTATAGCGTGGTTCTTTTTGAGTCTCGCGGGGTACGGCTTTGGCGACGTTCCTGATACGACCGAGCAGCTTTTCAATGATGCGCCGAAGTGGATGATCGCAGTGATGATCCTCATCCTGTTTCTGATCTTTGCCGGGTACTTCATCCTCTTCGAATGGATATGGAACGGACAAACGCCGGGGAAGAAGCTATTAAAGCTACGTGTTATCCGTGACGATGGGAGACCGCTGACCTTGTGGGAGGCGATCGCGCGAAATTTGCTTCGCATCTGCGACGCTGTCCCCGGTTTTGTCATTCCTGTCTATTCGATCGGGTTGTTGGCGATCTTTTTGAGCAAACGCGACCAGCGTGTCGGCGACGTTTTTGCGGGGACGGTCGTAATTCGTGAGCGCACGGACGAAGCACCGACATTTCGTGAAACGTTTTCAAGTCCGATCCGGGACGTGGCGTTCAGCCGCGTCCAGGTAAAACCTGACATCGAGGCAAATGTATCGCGGCTGACCGAAAGGGAGATCGAGGTAGTCGAATCGTTCCTCCGCCGACGCTGGGATCTCACGGACCGCCAGCGGCTTTGGATGGCATGGCGTATCGCACTTCCGTTGATGTACAAGCTCCGGCCGGGCTACAACCTCGAGAACTTCACTTATGAGGGATTTCTCGAGGAGATACTGCACCGCTTTTATGCAAAACAGCGGTTCCTCAACTAAACTTTTCGCTTATGAGTAATGTGCTCATCACGGGCGGGGCAGGGTTTATCGGCTCGCATCTGGTCGACAAACTTTTGAGTGAGGATGGCTGGAAGATCACGGTCGTTGACGACTTCAACGACTTCTACGATCCGGCGATCAAGCGTGCGAACGTTGCCGCACATCTCAAGCACGCCAACTATAAACTCTTCGAGGCCGATATCCGGGATTTCAATGCCCTATCAACGATCTTTGCGGGATCGACATTTGACGTCGTCGTTCACCTTGCGGCGCGTGCGGGTGTTAGGCCGTCGTTGACCGAGCCGCAGCTTTACACCGAGACGAATATTAACGGTACGGTAAATCTGCTCGAGCTTTCGCGACAACACAAAGTGCCGCAATTCGTCTTCGGTTCGTCATCGAGCGTGTACGGTGTGAACGAAAAGGTGCCGTTCGCAGAGGATGATCCGATCTTTAATCCGATCTCACCATATGCGGCAACGAAGGCTGCGGGCGAGCTGATCTGTCATACGTATTCGCATCTTTATGGGATCCGAATAGTGTGTCTGCGATTCTTCACGGTGTACGGCGCACGGCAGCGCCCGGATCTTGCCATACACAAATTCAGCAAGCTGATCACGGACGGCAAACCCATACAGATGTTTGGTGACGGCACGACCCGGCGGGACTACACGTACATTGACGACATTATCCAAGGCGCTCGAGCAGCGATGGACTACAAAAAGACGATTTACGAGATATTCAACCTGGGTGAATCGCAGACGATCGAGCTCCTTGAGCTCATAAAGCTTCTCGAAAAGAACCTCGACAATCATGCCGTGATAGACAAACGGCCGATGCAGCCCGGCGATGTGCCCATAACATTCGCAGATATTACCAAGTCACGTGAAATGCTTGGCTATGAACCAAAGACAAAGATTACGGATGGTATCCCGAAGTTCGTGGAATGGTTCAACGGAATGCGCAGGGAGGATCGTGATGCCTGATAGTTCAGTGACAGTTTCACAAAGCGGATTCAAGATATCGCAGAATGCGATCCAAGTGCTTAAGCCCTCTAACCGTGAAGTGCGATTTGAAGGGATCGCCTATTCACCGTCAGGCAACACACTTGCCGTTGCGGCGTCGGACAGGGACACGATCCTTTTTTATCGCCGGCAGTCAGATGGGCGGTTCGAGGATCAGCCGTATTCATTTCTTTCGTTCGACGCGGGTATCAAATATCCTCACGACCTGTCGTTTACCGAATGTGATGGCTATGACCTGTTGGCTGTCGCACAACGCTGGTCGGCTCTCACCGTCTTTAGACGGCGACATGATGCCGATTATTTCGAGCGGGAGCCCGTTTTCGAGATCAACGGCAGGAAAAGTCGGTTGAACTATTCCGACGGTGCCGCGTTCGTTCCGCCGAATAGCTCGCATATCGCCGCTTGCAACTTGCGTAGTAATACCGTGTCGTTTTATGAGTGGACACCGGGGCCGTCACCGACATTCAAGCGCGAGCCCGTTTTCGAGCTAAAGCACGAATCGATCTCAAGCCCCGACGGGTTGGCTTTTTCATCCTGCGGCCGCTGGCTTGCCGTCGCTAATCATGGTGATCAGACGGTTGCCATCTTCGAGCGTTCCGCGCCGGGCTTGCCTGAATATTCGGCGCCTCCAGTGGTTATCCTTTCTGACGAGAGCCTTCAATATCCCCACTCGCTCTGCTTCATACCGGATTCCGACCACCTGGTCGTGACGAATGCTGGTGCTAACTACCTCTCCGTCTATGAGCCCCAGAATGACGTTGACAAAAGAACATGGAATTCATCCCCAGTTGTTAAAAAGGTGATCGGCCCGGATTCCTTCTTTAAGGAGATCAACGCTACCAACAAAATGGAGGGCGGTCCGAAGGGAATAGCCTGCCACGATAAGAATCTTGCGGTTTGCAGCCCGAGTCACGGTGTACAGATCTTTTCTTTCGACATCGCGTAACTTGCAACGGCGATCCAACAGCCTTAGAATTGGAATGATTCTAAATTATGGCCGATACTGAAATGACCGGATTGACCAAACAGCGCCAAGCCGTGCTTCAGGTCATCCGCGCTTCGCACGAACACCTTACGGCTAACGAGGTCTTTGGGAATGCGAAGCTCGTGCTTCCAGGTATCTCGTTTGCGACGGTCTACAATTCACTAAAGTTTCTAAAAAACGAAGGCTATATAACCGAGGTCCGTGTAGGTACCGATGCGGCGCGGTTTGATCGAAAGCTGACCCGTCACGATCACGCGGTCTGCTCCGCGTGCGGAAAGCTGGTCGACCTTGACCTCCCATCACCGAACGCACTTCTAAAAAAGGCGGCTGAGCTCTCGCGGTTTGACGCTGAATCGGTCGAGATAATTCTGCGGGGCACTTGTCCCGATTGCAAAAAAACAAAACAAGTAAAGAGGACGTGAGATAAGACAATGGGAAACAACGGAAATGAGAACGGTAATGGGTCGAAGTGTCCCTTCGGCGGCGCAAAGCACGCTACGAGCGGTCGATGGACCAACCGCAACTGGTGGCCGGAGAGTTTGGATCTGACGATCCTTCGTCAGAACTCGTCGCTGTCGGACCCGATGGGCGAGCATTTTGATTACGCGGCGGAGTTCAAATCGCTAGATCTCAAGGCGGTGATCAAGGATCTTGAAGCGTTGATGACCGATTCGCAGGACTGGTGGCCGGCGGACTTTGGACATTATGGCGGACTCTTTATTCGATTGGCGTGGCACTCGGCAGGCACGTATCGCATCACGGACGGCCGCGGCGGAGCCGGAGCCGGCCAGATGCGTTTTGCACCGCTCAATAGCTGGCCCGACAATACGAATCTTGATAAAGCTCGCCGACTTCTTTGGCCCATCAAGCAAAAGTATGGCCGCAAGATCTCGTGGGCCGATCTTTTTGTTCTCGTTGGAAACGTCGCACTCGAGTCTATGGGCTTCAAGACGTTTGGTTTTGCCGGCGGCCGAAAAGACACGTGGGAACCGCAGGAATTATTCTGGGGGCCGGAAGGCACGTGGCTCGGCGATGAACGCTACAGTGGCGAACGCCAGCTGGCCGAGCCTCTCGGCGCGGTCCAGATGGGCCTCATTTATGTAAACCCCGAGGGGCCGAACGGCAATCCTGATCCCGTATTGGCTGCACGCGATATCCGCGAGACGTTTCGCCGGATGGCGATGAATGACGAGGAGACGGTCGCCCTAATCGCGGGCGGACACACGTTCGGCAAGACGCACGGTGCGGGTGACCCGTCATTTATGGGTCCGGAACCGGAGGCAGCAGGTCTCGAGGCGCAAGGTCTCGGCTGGGCGAGCAAGCACGGCACCGGCTTTGGAGCGGACGCCATCACGGGCGGCCCTGAGGTCATCTGGTCGCAGACGCCGGTCAAATGGAGCAACCATTTCTTTGAGAATCTTTTCGGCTTCGAGTGGGAACTGACGAAAAGTCCCGCTGGCGCACAGCAGTGGGTCGCGAAGGACGCCGATGAGACGGTGCCGGATCCGTTCGATCCGTCAAAAAAGCGTAAACCCACCATGCTAACCACCGATCTTTCGCTTCGCTTTGATCCGGCGTACGAAAAGATCTCACGCCGCTTCCTCGAGAATCCGGATCAATTCGCCGACGCTTTCGCACGTGCGTGGTTCAAGCTTACTCACCGCGACATGGGCCCGATACAGCGTTACCTGGGACCGCTCGTCCCGAAAGAAATGCTCATATGGCAGGACCCGATCCCGGCCGGCAGCGCTGTAAGAGACAAGGACGTTGCGTCGCTCAAGGGGAAGATCCTTAATTCGGATCTTACGGTTTCACAGCTTGTCTCAGCGGCATGGGCCTCTGCATCGACCTTCCGCAGCTCTGACAAACGTGGCGGCGCGAACGGTGCTCGTATTCGTCTAGAGCCGCAGCGAAATTGGGCGGTCAACGAGCCGTTCCAACTCGCGACCGTGCTGACGACGCTCGAGAGCATCCGCCGCGACTCGGGCATCGACATCTCGATGGCCGATATGATCGTCCTCGGCGGCTGCGCCGCAGTGGAAAAGGCGGCGAAGGATGCCGGTGTGAACGTGACCGTTCCGTTTACCGGTGGCCGCGGCGACGCGACACAGGAATGGACAGACGCCGAGTCGTTCGCTCCGCTCGAGCCGCGTGCGGACGGTTTCCGCAATTACTACACGGCGAACAGCTTTATGGCACCCGAGGAAGCACTCGTCGATAAAGCCGATCTTCTCAGCCTCACGGCTTCCGAGATGACGGTGTTAGTGGGCGGGTTGCGAGTGCTCGGTGCCAATAGCGGCGGCTCGAAGCACGGCGTATTCACCGACAAGGTCGGCGTGCTGACGAACGATTTCTTCGTCAACCTGCTCGACATGACCTACGCATGGCAGCCGGTGGAGGGCGATGGCACGTACGAGGCTGTTGGCCGGTCGGGCGGCGAACGCAAATGGACCGCAACGCGTGTCGATCTGATCTTTGGCTCGCACTCGGAACTGCGGGCTCTTGCCGAGGTCTATGCGTGTGCGGATTCTAAGGAGAAGTTCGTCAACGATTTTGTCGCAGCGTGGGACAAGGTGATGAATCTTGACCGCTTCGACATTGCGTAGGTCGCGATCATACGTTTGGAAAAAGAAGGCGGTCCGAAATGGGCCGCCTTTCTTATTTTATGGCGGCAAACGCACGGACCGGGAATGTGCCAAATCCCTTGACCTTCACCGGCACCGCGCTAAAACGAAAGCCCGAATCAGGAACCTGCTCAAGCCCGCACATATGCTCGACGATCGGAATATCGGCACCGAGCAAGATCGAATGCGCGGGACGTGTAAGGTCCGCAGTGTCGTCGATGTTGTAGGAATCTATGCCGACGAGAGTCGCTCCCGAGTCTCGCAGAAATTCCGCGGCGGAGCGCGTGACGAACGGGTGGCCTTCAAAATACTGATCGGTTCTCCAATGCCGGTCCCAGCCGGTATGAATAAGAACCGCCTTGCCACTTATGGTCTGCTTCACAAATAGACCGGCCTCGATCGCGCGTTTGTCCGGTGGATGTCGGAAAACAACGGCATCCAGATCCGCAAGCCACTCGAGAGGCAACTCCGAAAGGTCTTTGCCGTCTTCGTAGCGGTGGAACGGTGAATCAAGATAAGTTCCGGTGTTTGCGACCATCTCGATCTTGCCTATCTGAAAGGTGGTTCCGTCGGCGTAATGTTCTTTTGACGCTTCGCGGCTGAGGTAATCGCAGATGACGGGAGCGGGCAGGCCCTTATAAGTTATCAGTCCGTCCTCGATGGTGTGACTCAGGTCGATGAGCTGTCTTTCCATCATTCAGCTCCAGCCAAACACGCGCTTCATCATCGGCAATAATCTGTGGCCCGCAACAGTCTCATGAAAGAACATTTCATGCGCGAGCTCGACGCGGGCCATGTCGAGAAGGTCTTCGACGCACTCGTCCATTCCCAGTTCTCGCGCAAAAATAGCGGCGTCCTCGTACTCGACCGAGTTGCGGCTTTCAAGTCGACCCGCAAAATACATTGGGAAGAACCAGCCCGACACGAAACACAGCGGCCCGAGTAGTTGGCCGATCGTCCAAAATATTTTTTCTCGCGCTGCACGCGGTGCAGCTCCGAGGTTTGTGAGCCACGCCGCTACTCGAGCGCGGTGCTCCCATTCTTCGGCCTCGATCTGCCTTATACGCGTGCGTTCGGGGCTATCTTTCAGGGATCTCCAATGGCCGCGATAGGCGTACGCGGCCGCAACCTCACCGGCGTGGGCGTTCTGAAGGATCCGTATGAGATTTTCACGCGCGGTGGACAAGCGTTAACGATGGTAACAGACTTAATGGCAAGATATCTTTCGCGAAAAGTGCGAAAGCCCCCGTAAGAAACTATGGCAAAAAAGAAATTGGCACCGGAACATCGCATCGAACTGCTCGGCGTGCTGAAAGAGCGATTTGAAAAGAACATGGTCCGACATAAAGGTCTTAAGTGGACTGATATTTTAAAGCGCCTGGAAAAAAGCGATGACAAACTTTGGTCTCTCGCAGAGATGGAACGCACGGGCGGTGAGCCTGATGTCATAGGCTTTGATAAGAAGAAGGGCGAATACATTTACTATGACTGCTCTCCCGAAAGCCCCAAGGAACGCCGCAGTCTTTGCTACGATGCCGGTGCTCTCGCGTCACGCAAAGAACACAAGCCGAAGGACAGTGCCGTCAACATGGCAGCGAAGATCGGGATCGAGATGCTTGACGAGAACGAGTACCGCGCGCTGCAGGAGCTTGGCGAATTCGATCTGAAAACCTCGAGCTGGGTCGCAACGCCGCCGGAGATCAGGAAGCTGGGCGGTGCGATCTTTTGCGACCGACGCTTTGGTCGCATTTTCACGTACCACAACGGTGCGGAATCGTACTACGCGGCCCGGGGTTTTCGCGGCAAGCTGAAGGTTTAGTTGTTGCTTCCACATCGCTCCGGCTATCGCGGCTAGTTAATGATCTCGCCATTGTTTTTGGCGACCCTCTCTCGCCATTGTTTTATTTCCGCAGCGCTTTGGCGGGCCCAATCGGTCACTTCGCCAACGATCTTCAACGGCGCGGCGCTCCGGTAAGAGCGCGTAGGGTTACCGGGAAATTTCTTGTCAGTAACATTCGGATCGTTTTCGAACTCGCCCGTCGGCTCAACGATATAAACGCGCTCGCGGCCCTCACCTTTCGCCAAGGCGGCTGCGAGACCGGCGCCGTTGGCTAGGGCGGTGAAGTAAATATGATTCATTTTCAGGTCGTCTATGTAGTTCGAATTGCCGCCCGGTGTCAGCAGATCGCCCACCTGGAGGTCTGCTCTCGTCCCGTGATAAAAGGGGCCATCGTCGGTTGGCTCTGCGGCAAAGGAATCTGCCATATCGCGATTTCGTCTCGCGCCATCGTCGTCGCCTAATTCGTCATAGCATTGGGCGATAGCGGAATATAAACTTGGAAAGGCACTGGTAACCGATGCGTTATTTACGTTGACCGCAAACTGCAGCGCTGTTTCGAGCCATTCTAGTTTGTCAGCAATGTCCTTTTGCTCTCGGGCGATGTAATAGGCGGCGATGTATTTTTCAAAGTCGCTCGTCGCTTCGTCCCATGCCCGAAGAAACGACCTGCTTGCCTCATCAGGTTTGCCTTGACCCTCCAGGCCCATTCCCTGAACGCAGAGCCGTATGATCTTGTTTCGCGGGTCGAATTCCATTTCGTTCAGGTCTCGCACCTCCGGTAAGGGCGTTTTGTTTTACTGATCCTCCGGGATCTGCGGAGCCCCGGTTCTCACATCCCCATCTCTTTCGTAGGTCACGCAGATTATCCCTTTTGGCGCGATCTGGCTGCTCGTTAATTTGAACGATGCGGGGATCGTGCCGTCCTGAAACAGACGCTTTCCCGCGCCCAGCGTGACGGGGATGATCATCAGCTCGAGAGCGTCGACGAGGTCCGCTTTAAAGAGAGTCTGCAGCATGTTCGCACTGCCCATGACGTGAATATCCGGGCCTTTAGTTTCTTTTAGCTCTCGAACTTTTTCCGCAAGATCGCCGCTCAAGAATACACTCGGCTGCCAATCGCTGGATTCGCGCGTATGCGAGGCTACGTACTTCGTCGCGGTCATCACGTTCGGCCAGAAGCTCGAATGCGTCGGCCACCAACCCTCCCACATCTCGAACGTCTTGCGTCCAAGCAGCAGATCAACGTTTCTCCCCAGACGCTCCTGGACCACGGCCCCGGTCACCTCGTCCGCATACGGAAAGAACCAACCGCCGTACTTGAAGCCGTCTCCGTCGTTCTCCTCATTCTGAATAACGCCGTCGAGCGTCATGAACTCACATGCCGTAATTTTCCTCATATTTGTTCTCTACATGTTTGCTCGCGCTTGATGTTACGTGTTCGGCTCACGTTTCATGTTCGACAGGAGCTGTTCGAGATTTGCGAGCTGTCCTTGCGTTCCTTCCTTGAACCCGCTCGCGGCCATTCTTTCGAGGCGTTCGAGCGATTCGTTGTAGATCGAAATGTGGACCGTCGTCTTTCCGTGCTCTTCCGCGAAGCTCAGGTCCCATTCGGAGCCGGGAAGCTCGAGGTTCTCGTTCTCATCGGCGAACGTGTTGAAGAACTGGAAATTCGTCTTCGGCGTTATGGAGCTATATCGCTGCACGCTCCAACGCTTCTCGCCGTCGGGCGTGACCATCGCGTAGAACCTCCGTCCGCCGACCTCGAAATTCATTTCCTTGGTCTCTGACCTCATCGGTTTCGGTGCCCACCATTGGTCGAGAAGCTCAGGCTTTGTGTACGCGTCCCAGACAAGATCGCGCGGAGCGTCGAATTCCTTTGTGATGTCGACCGTCTTCGTTTCTTTATTGATCATGAATTCCATTTGTTCCCTCTTTTCTCCTCTTCCTACCTTTGCGGTCTTTGCGGCTTTGCGTGAAATAAAATCGTCTCACGCAAAGACGCCAAGAACGCAAAGGAAAGCTACGATCGCGATTCCTTCTTCTCTTTCTTCATCACCTCTAGCACTTCGCCCAACTGCTCGAATCGGGTCTCCCAGATCTGGCGGTATTGTTCCAGCCATTCGTCGATCTCTTTCATTTTGTCGATCTCGAGTTTGTAGTAGATCTCGCGGCCTCGCTGCTCCTGTGAAACGAGCTCGCATTCGGTAAGGATGCGAAGGTGCTTCGACACCGCCTGCCTCGTCGTTTCGAAATGCTCGGCCAACGCGTTCGGCGTCATCGCCTGCATCGCGACAAGCGCGATGATCGCCCGCCTTGTCGGGTCCGCAATGGCTTGGAATACGTCTCTTTTCATCACGACAAAAAACATTATGCAACCAAACGGTTGCAGATGCAAGCGCTATCTTCGTTTTTCGGTTAGGGACCCGATGAAACAACTACAGTTTGTTAAATTCAGACTCGGTAAGGTGTGCCTGTCGGAGAATACTTCGGAGTGTACCGCCTGCAACCTCTCGATGCTTGGGTACTACAGCGGTGATAAGACCGCTCTCCAGGGATCTAGCGAACTTCACATGGCTTCCGGTCTGAGCAGCCTCATAGAATCCGGCTTTGAGAAGCTTGCGCCTGAGCTCGCGGTAAGGGATCGGCTTCACGCAGCGATCTCGAGCTCGAAGTGACGGACGTTCGGGAGAACGGTGGCGACCGGCAGAGCGAAATGCAGCAGCAAAGCTTCGTTCAAGTTAGCCATCGCCTCGTCTTCGGTCTCCCCTTGAGAAGCGATGTCGACCTCAAGGCACTGTGCGATATACCACTCACCTTCTTTCGAGATAACAGCGTTGAAGTCCTTTGTCATAGGTAGATGAATTATAACCCAGACTGAGCCGGCCGTGGCTGGCCTTCGTAAGGCGTTGAGAGCACTTCGCGAGGCGGTTTTAGCCCTTCGGGAGGGACTTTTACCGCTTCGTGACGAATTTTATGGGCTTCGGGAGCCGTTGAACGGCCTTCGTGCGTAATTTCAGCCGCTTCGTCAAGAGGTTTCGGGCCTTCGTGAGGAACTTTGCGGCCTTCGTCAGGGATTTTCACCGCTTGGTGAGTGACTTATTGTGCTTCGGAACTGGTTTGTACTGCTTCGGGAGCCATTTTCACAGCTTCGTGACCGATTTGCACCACTTCGCGAGGCCCTTTTAGGGCTTCGCGAGCGAGTTGCAGTGCTTCGGCTGCGATTTCAAGGAATCAATTCTTAAAGAGTTCGTAAAAGTCTGTGATTCCTTTCTGTTGTTCCGCTCCAAGCGTTATGTTTGTTTCGCCAAACTTGACGCTGATCTTCTTTGCCTTCGCTAGCTTTTCGAGTTGCTCGAATTTTATCGACTTGAAGTCGAATATCTCCGTTGCATAAGTAGTACCTTCACGACGAGGATAGGTAATCTCCGTTTCGGCGTTCACAATTCGTTTGCCGTCGGCAAAAAGCTGCAGCTTGTGGTTGGTGGAGTACTTGGCAACTCGTGATTTCGTCGTAATTGATACAGAAACCTTCTCGGGTTTCGTAAGAGAGCTCCCAGGGATCTGAAAGCTAAAAGTCATCGTTATGACGTCCTTCTCGTTATAGACGTCGTCGACGGAACCGAGTGCGTAGAAAAAGGCATTTCCTTTGACTACGTCGGCCTTCTTGAAGTAAAACGCGCCCGTTTTTCCGACCTGCCTTATCAATGTGGCATCGCTCGATGCCTTCGGAGCCGGTGGATTTTGTCCATAACAGCTTGGACCGACGAAAACAATTAACAGAACAAGTAATACAAAGATGATGTTACTTTTGGCTTTCATTTGATAACGTTGCATCCACACTTCACTCAACGCAAAACTGGACGACAAACTTACACTGCGGCGACGCGGTTGTAGACGGTGCCATCCGATTTTAGATTCCGGATTTCGGATTTTGGATTCATCGATCAGATAGCCGAAGCCACACGATTGTAAACCGTATCTCTCTCCACAGCCTCAAAACCTGCACGCTCGATCATTTCGATGATCTCTTGTTTGGTCATTTTTACTTCGCCGCCGGATTCGACGGAGTAGCTGTGGGTGAGCTCGCCGCCGTCGGTGATGGTGCCGTCGAGGTCGTTGGCGCCGAAGTGGAGGGCGGTCTGGGCGGTGGCGCGCCCAAGCATGACCCAGTAGGCCTTGATGTGGTCGAAGTTGTCGAGCATCAGGCGTGAGACGGCGATGGTCTTGAGATTGTCGATCGCGTCGGGGCCGGGAAGCTGGGAGAGAGCCGTGCCCGGCGGATAGAACGCGAGCGGGATAAAGCACTGGAAGCCGCCGGTCTTGTCCTGCTGTTCGCGGAGTTTGATGAAGTGGTCGACGCGGTCCTCGATCGACTCGATATGGCCGTAGAGCATCGTCGCGTTGGTCTTGAGGCCCGCTTTGTGAACCTTGCCGGCGAGCTCGAGCCAACGCGGGCCGTCGCATTTGTGATCGCAAATTCTACTGCGTGTCGGCTCGGCAAAGATCTCGGCTCCGCCGCCGGGACACGAGTCCATGCCGGCTGCTTTGAGTTTGTTGATCACGTCTTCGTCGCTCATCTTGTAAAAGCTCGTGAAAAAATCGAGCTCGACCATTGTCAACGCTTTGAGATGCAGCTTTGGAAACTCACGCTTGAGCGACGAGAAAAGATCAGTGTAGTACTCGAACGGCAATTTGCTGTTCAGGCCGCCGACGATGTGCAGTTCGGTCGCACCTTCGGCCACAGCGGCACGCGCGATGTCGATGCCTTCCTGGACCGAATGCGTGTAGGCATCGTCCTGGCGGGCACGCCGGTAAAAGCCGCAGAATTTGCAGTCGGCGACGCAGATGTTCGTGTGGTTAAAGTGACGATTGACGTTGTAATACGTGGTCAGCCCGTGCTTGCGTCGACGCACGGTATCAGCGAGCTTCCCGAGGGCGTTGAGGTCGGTCGTGTTGTAGAGAGCCAGGCCCTCGTCAAAGGTAAGGCGTTCGCCGTCCTCTACTTTGAAGGCGATGTCGATGAGATCCGGGTCGAATGAGAACTGCATATTATCGAACGATCACGCCACGGGTGTCGGTACCACCTGCGGTAGCGGGTGGGTCAAACGCGGTCAATCAAGCCGCGGCAGATCACCGCCCTGGCCGTTCAATACATAGTTTATCGCATTGGCGACGCCTTGCTCATTCCAGATCCGCCGGCAGCTGCCCTTGTCGGCCCAGGGGCTGTGGTCGAGTGTCCATAGGCCGGCGTGCCTCAAAGCACGTGTGGCGTTGGCCTTTATCGCGTTCAAGACGAGGCTGCCTTTCTTTGCGGCAGCTATCACGGAATGTCCGTGATTCGTGCGGATGTGAACGGCGTGTAGGTGCCAATTGCGGATGCTGCAGGTCTCGCGGATGGAATTCTCGACGATGGTGCGCATCTTGGCGTCCAGGATGAGAGGTTCGGTAATGAGCTGCCGTTCGTTATGGCGTTTCCATGTGCGATCTTCCGGAATGTGGGGAAGTCCGTAGACGTTGTTATGGCGATCTGTGGAGCCGCGTTCGTCGCCGTGCAGCCAGGTGCCGTAGGTCCGAAATGTAATGAGGTAAGCGAGCGGGGTGTCTCGGTCGTTCCACATAGTCGAGGCTTAGAGTATACCCACCCGCTACCGCAGGTGGTACGGACACTCGCGCCGCTAGTGTTGAGTGTGTGTTGATGTTGGACCCACCGGCTACCGCAGGTGGTACCGACACTCGGCCGCTAGTGTTGAGTGTATGTTGATGTTGGACCCACCCGCTACCGCAGGTGGTACCGACACTGGTCGTCACCTATAATACGTCGATATGAAATTCGGACAAGTAGAGGACCCTGCGTCGGTCGATTTCACGATACCGCCTGATCATCCGGACACGAAACGGGTGCTGGCGAAGTCGAAGGCCAGGGACATGGCCGTGTACGTCGGCTGTGCGAAATGGAACAGCAAGGACCTCAAGGGCTTCTATCCAAAGGACGTCAAAGCTAAGGACGAGCTGCATTATTACTCGACCCAGTTCAACTCGATCGAGCTTAACGCGACCTTCTACAAGCGTTATTGGGAAAAGAACTACACGGCGTGGCGTGAAGGTGTTGTGGATGGCTTCAAATACTTTCCGAAATTCAATCAGGGTGTCACGCACTACTCGCGGCTGAAAGATGTTGAGGAGAAGTGCGAGCAGTTTGCGGAGAATGTGGTTTTCCTGAAGGAGAAGCTTGGGATGCCGTTCCTTCAGATGCACGACAATTTTGGCCCGAAAGAATTTCCAAAGGTCGAGGATTTTTTCACGAACGTTTGGAAATACGACATCCCGATCGCCGCAGAGTTTCGCAAAACGGAATGGCACACCGATGCTGATGTATCCTCGCAACTCTACAACCTGCTCGAGTCGTCAGGCGTGACGAACATCATCGTCGACACCGCAGGGCGCCGTGATCTGATGCATATGCGGCTTACGACGCCGGGCGCGTTCATCCGCTGGGTCGGTGCGAATCACGAATCGGATTACCCGCGACTTGATGAATGGGTGACGAGGATCGCGAAATGGAGGAAGGCGGGACTAAAGAACCTGTATTTCTTTGTTCACCAAAACGTGGAAGTGGAATCGCCGCTTCTGTCGGCGTATTTCATCAAGAAATTGAATAAGAAGATCGGAACAAAACTGCAGGTGCCGAAGACACTTAGTGACCCGCCCGAATAACTATCGCTGGATAAAGACCGCGGCACCGAATGTCGCGAGAAGAATGACACTTACGAATGCGTTCGCGGTAAAGAAAGCGGCGTTCATTCGGGAGAGGTCGTTGGGCTTAACGAGCGTGTGCTGATAGATGAATAGCGCACCGACCGTCACGACCCCGATGAGGGCGACCCACAGCGAGCCTGTCGCAAACCACAACAAAAGCAAAACGATAAACGCCTGAAAATGAAAAAGCCGCGCTATCCACAAGGCATTCTTGACACCGAATCTCGCCGGGATCGATCGTAACCCCGCCTTGCGGTCGTATTCGTAATCCTGACACGAATAAAGCACGTCGAACCCCGCGGTCCATATAAATACAAAGAGCGAGAGAAGGATCGGCACCTCGTCAAAAAGGTCGCCGCGTACGGCGATCCACGCTGCGGACGGCGAGATCGAGAGTGCAATTCCCAAAAGCAGATGGGCGAAAGACGTAAAGCGCTTTGCGTACGAGTAGCCAAGAATAAAAAGCAGAGCCACGGGCGTCAGGGCGAACGTGAGCCAGTTGAGCATCCATGCCGCGAGCAAAAAGATGCCGATCGACACATAAAGGAACGCCCACGCAAATCCAACACTCAATTTGCCGCTTGGCAGCTCGCGGCCGGCCGTTCGCGGATTGCGGGCGTCAATATCGCGATCGATTATCCGGTTGAATGTCATCGCCGCCGAACGTGCCCCCACCATCGCAACCGTGATCCACAATATCTGACGCCACGCAGGCAAACCATTTGCCGCAAGGATCGCCCCCAAAAAAGCAAAGGGGAGCGCGAACAGCGTGTGTTCGAACTTGATCATCGCGAGCGTCGTCTTGAGTTTTTGCCAAACCGTCATCGGATAAAGCGAAGAGTGTAACAGTTTGCAAAAACGTGGGCCAGTTATGCGAGACTTGTGAGCGATGCCGTCCGCACGAACCCACGACGCGATCACATTCCTGTTGGCAGCACCCACATTCGCCGCCGCCTACGTGGTGACGAGGAATCTGCTTGCTTCCTCGATAGTCGCCGGTGCATTTGTATTTGGCGGCCTAATGTTCGGTCCGGATCTCGACACGGTCTCGCGGCAGTATTCTCGGTGGTCATTCCTGAAAGTGCTGTGGCTGCCGTATAGGAGCTTTTTCAAACATCGGTCACGTTTCTCGCACGGCCTCATTTTCGGCGCATTACTGAGAGTGTTCTATTTTGTGGGCGTGATCACATTGATCGGACTTGCCGCGGCCGCCGTCTACGCATCGTATTCGGGCGGCCGGCCGCCAAGACTTGATGACATTGCCGACGTCTGGCGTCCGATCGGAGCCTTCGTGCACTCGCATCTCGGCGACAATTTTTACTTGTTAGGATTTCTTGGGCTGTGGTTCGGCGCGGCAAGCCACACCTTCACCGACATGGCCGGATCGTTTATCAAGACAGGGAAGCTGGCGAAATTTCTATAGACGAAACACCTAACGTTTGTTCCCGGTTCTCGCGTTGTAAAGACGCAGAGCCTGGCGCCGGACCGCGTCTGAAACATTGCGGTTCTTCGACAAAGCCGAGAGATCGCGAAGCTGCAAACGGCTCATGATCGTGATCACGTTCGCCAGAGGTGTGCGAGGATTTTTTGCGAGGCTGTGACCGATCGTATAGCTTCGTGACCACTGGCGGTTCGTCGCGATCTGACGAAGGATGTCCTCCGGAATAGAGCGCATGGCTGAGATCGACTCGACCTCCTGCTCGGTAAGCCGGGGATTGCTGACCACCGATGACGCAACAAGCCGGTTGGGATCGCGGATCAAAATGTTTCGTGCCTCACGATCACCCTTCATTCCAAGTTTGACCCTATCCTTGACGCCCATCTTCATGATGCGATTGATCATGGAGATCCGGTCGCTAGTCACGTCGTCGCCCTCCATCTGCAGTTCGCCCAGGATCTTGCCGATCGTCGCCTTGCGCTGCTCCTCGGTCTCCTCATAGATCTCCTCGATAAATTCGAGGCCCATCCACGAGTCGTCGGTCTCGCGGTCGGGAACCTCTATCATTTCGGCGAGGAGAATAGCGTCCTCGGCGCTGAGATCTGATTCGGCCTGTTCGAGGAACTCTGCAGCAGCTTCGTTCCCGCGGGCACGCAATTCATTTGCGATCTGCTGGGCACCTCGTTCCTTTTCAAAGAATTCGCGTCTTATCTCCTCGGCTCGACGCTTGGCTTCGGGGGTAGTATTCGTGTTGGCGATGAGCGCGTCGAGGATCACGCGATTCTGTACAAGGAGCTGTTGATTAAAAGCGATCAGCTCGAGCAGAGCGCCGTTCTGACTGCGGCCGGCGAAGCGTGCGATCGCGGCGACCGGTGTGCTCGTATTCGCCAGTATCGTCTCGTGGATGCCGGAGGGCAGGTCGTCGCGATCGATAAAGTACCCCAAGACAGATGGGGCAACGGCGGTCGAGCGGATCGTTTCCGTCACCGATACCGTATCCTGCGACGCGAGCGTTTGACGGGCATTTTCTTTAAGTTCCGCGTCCGTTCCCTCGTAGAGGCCGACGAGAACCTCAAGAAGGTCGCCTTGCGGCAATGGCAATGCACCCCGCGACGCAGCGAGTTGGGCGGGACGCGGTGCAGTTCCTTCAAGGATGGCCTTGACGACAGGATTTGTGGATACGATCTCGGTGGTCATTTATCGCTGGGGAAGCTTTATGATTAAAAGTATAGAGAATTCTTGGGCCAACTCGTATCGCCCGCGTTTGACTAGGCCTCGCCGCGTGCAATAGCTTTATATCTTGGCCAGCCTTTATTTTCACTGAATGATAAAAGACGAACTGCTCCAATTGATCTCGAAGACGGGCGCGCGCATCGGCGTGATCGGCCTCGGCTATGTCGGCCTGCCTCTGATCGTTGAATTCGCTCTCAAGGGTTTTGACACTATCGGGTTTGAGGTCGACGACAAGAAAGCAGCTGAGATCAATGCCGGTAACTCTTACATAGTCGATGTATCAAGCGAGAACGTTGCTAAGTGCATCGCTGCCGGCAAACTGACAGCGACGACCGACTTCAGCCGCCTTGCAGAGTGCGACGTCATCATTATTTGTGTTCCCACGCCCCTACGCAAGACAAAGGACCCGGACATGTCCTATATCCTCACGGCCGGCGGCGAAATACAAAAATATATGCGGCGCGGTCAGCTTATGATCCTCGAGTCGACGACCTATCCGGGAACGACCGATGAGGTGCTGCAGCCAATGTTCGAGGAGAAAGGTTTTAAGTTAGACGAAGACTTCCTGCTCGCTTTTTCGCCCGAGCGCGTCGATCCGGGGAATCCTCAATTCCAAACACACAACATTCCAAAGGTCGTGGGCGGTGTCGGCGAAGATTCGACTGAGGTTGCCGCACATCTCTATGGGCGGATCGTCGATCAGGTGTATCCGGTTTCCTCGTCTCGTGTTGCAGAGGCGGCAAAGCTTTGGGAGAACACGTTCCGCGCGATCAATATCGGTATGGCGAACGAGATGGCGAAGTTGTGCAACGCTCTCGGCATCGACACATGGGAAGTTGTCCGCGCGGCGGCCACAAAGCCGTTTGGATTTATGCCGTTCTATCCCGGACCTGGGATCGGGGGACACTGCATTCCGCTTGATCCGCACTATCTGTCTTGGAAGGCGCGGCAGCATGGGTTCGATTCGCAATTTATCAGCTTGGCGGAGCAAGTAAACTCTACGATGCCTAACTATGTCGTCGAGCTTGCGTCGACGGCCCTAAATGATGATAAGAAAGCGGTTAATGGCTCGACCATCTTGATACTGGGTGTCGCGTATAAGAAGGATATCGACGACATGCGCGAGTCGCCGGCGTTATCTATTATCGATCTGCTGCGTGCGGACGGAGGCAAGGTCGTTTATCACGATCCGTTCGTTCCTGAGGTGACATTCGACCACGCTTATACGATCGGTGACGGCGAACCGCTTCACAACAGCGAGCTGACCGATGAACTCATTTCTTCGTCCGACTGCGTAATAATTTGTACCGAACATTCGGATGTCGATTACCAACGCGTGTGCGAACTCGCTACGCTGGTCGTCGACACGCGCAACGCTCTATCCAGCGACATACGTAGCGGCAGCAAGGCGCGCGTCATAAGACTCTGATCTCAAATTTGAAAGATCAAACTCCAAAAAAAGTTTTGCTCATCGCGGGCGCGCGGCCGAATTTTATGAAGGTCGCGCCGATCTACGCTGAAATGAAGCGGCGGCCGGAAGAGTTTGCACCGATGATCGTGCACACGGGACAGCATTACGACGCGGCAATGTCCAAGGCGTTCTTTGACGATCTCGGAATGCCGCACCCGGATATCGACCTCGGTGTCGGCTCGGCCTCACACGCGACGCAGACGGCAAAAATAATGATGGAGTTCGAGAAGGTCGTCGTCGCGCAAAAACCTGATTGGTCCGTCGTTGTCGGCGACGTGAATTCGACGATCGCATGCGCGCTTGTATGTTCAAAACTTGGCGTGCGTGTCGCACACGTCGAGGCCGGGCTTCGCTCGCGGGACAGGACAATGCCGGAGGAGATCAATCGGATCCTAACCGACGCGATATCTGATCTGCTGCTGACGCCGTCGCAGGATGGCGACGAGAACTTGAAGCAGGAAGGCATTGCGCCCGACAAGATAAAATTCGTCGGCAATGTGATGATCGATTCGCTGCTTGGATTTCTCAAGCTTGCTGAGAGGTCCGCGGTCCGGGATGACGTCGGCGTCGAAGGAATTGATTACGCCGTCCTGACACTACACCGGCCGTCGAATGTCGATGAAAGAGGCACACTTTCGTCGATCCTTGATGCATTGATCGCGATCGCGGAGAAGCTGCCGATAGTGTTCCCCGTTCATCCGCGGACGCGTGCGAAGATCGACGAGTTCGGCTTGGCTGACCGCATCGCCGCATCCAACATCAGGCTGATCGAGCCGCTTGGTTATCTCGACTTTATGCGGCTCTACAGCGGAGCGAGGCTGGTGTTGACCGACTCAGGTGGTCTGCAGGAAGAAACGACCGTGCTTGGCATTCCATGTCTGACCTTGCGGCAAAACACCGAACGGCCGATCACGATCGAGCTGGGGACAAATGTCCTTGTTGGGACGGACCCGGAAAGGATCAAGACCGCGGCGTTCGAGGCGTTGAATTCCGCACGTAAAGATACACGGATCCCGCCATTATGGGACGGCAAGGCCGCGGGCCGTATCTGCGACGCCCTTTTAGCTGGTTAAGCGGAAAGAATTCAGAAATTTTGCGGCGTCCGCCGTCTCACCCTTTTTTATCTCGGCCGACACCTGGTAGATGCGGTCGCCAACCATAAATAACCGCATTGTCTGGACTGTCCCGTCGGCTTGTTGAGTTACGATCTCGCGTCCTTCCAAAAAGCCGTTGAGCTTAACGGTCGACTCGCGAACGAACTTGGCACCTGTAGCGGTAAGAAGGCCGTCGCGTACCTTGTCATAAAGCTGCGCGTTAGTGCGTCTACGCGGCTCGCTGCCGGTTCGGTCACTGTAAGCGACCATGAACTGGTTCAACGCATTGTCAGTGCAGGTGAATGTATTCGAGTGGCGATCCGCCGTGCCGTCTTTTGAGACGGTCACCAGCTCCTCGACAGGCTTGTCCGGCATGAGGACGGTGAAGCGTCCCTCATCCGAGTGGACCTCCAGCCAATCTGTTGACTGCGCGGCTGCTGCCGTGACGATCAAAACGACGACAAAGAGAGATGCGATGAGTTTCACGAACACAGTCCTCCGGCCCGGATTGAGTATATCTATCAGACTGTCGTGATCCGGAAAAGGTTACAGATGAGCGGCTACTCGCTCTTTTCCAGCGGATAGCCCGCAGCCTTCCAAGACTGCATGCCGCCTTTTAGAGCAAAGACGTTCGAGTAACCTTTTTGATTGAGGATGAATGCCAGACCGGCACTCGAGTGTTCGTTCGGTCAGGTGCAGTAGACGATTATCTTTTTACCCTTCGGGATTTTCTCGACCTCGCTGTCGGGAGCGCCGTAGGACACATTGATCGCACCTTTGATGTGTTCCTGCTTGTAAACATCGGGCGAGCGGGCGTCGACAAAGAGCGCAGAATTTGAGTCGAAGTCTTTCTTCGCATCCTCGATCGTGATGCGCGGGACCTCGGCGTCGGTCGCGAACTTTTTATACTCCGTCTGTCCGCACGACGAAAGTGTGCCGAATGCAAAGAGCAGTGTGACGAAAAACAGCTTCATCATTTTTCTCCAAACGCCGCGAGCACTTCGTCGGCGTGATTAGCGACGTCGACCTTGTCGAAGATCTTCACTATCTTACCTTTTTCATCGATCAGGAAGGTCTTGCGATTAGTGCCCATGTACTTTTTGCCGTACATCGATTTCTCGCCCCAGACGCCGTAATCGTTAACGATCGTTTTCTCCGTATCGGCGAGCAGGTCGAAGGGAAGCTGAAATTTCGAGATGAATTTCTGGTGCGACTTTTCGTTATCGGTCGAAACGCCAAGCACGCGAATATTCTTCTTTCTGTAAACGTCGTCGGCGTCGCGGAATGAACAAGCTTCCTTGGTGCAGCCGGGCGTGTCGTCTTTCGGATAGAAATACAGCACCACTCGTTTTCCTTTTAAGTCCGCTAATTTTACGGTGTTTCCGTCCTGATCCTTCGCGATGAAATCGGGTGCTTTGTCGCCTTCTTTCAGCATAATTGACCTACTGTTACGATTGTAGCGTGAGACTAACGGCTCGTTCAAAGGCACTCGTCGAACTGCGGCGGATAAAGGATGTGTTTCGCGAGCATATTGCCGCGAATTACGAGGATCGTGCAAAGAGTTGCGCGTCATGCGAGACGCCGGGTGCGTGCTGCCTGGACGTACACTTTGTGAACGTAAGGATCTCGCGACTCGAGGCTGTAGCGATCCGCAATGTGATCGAAACACTTGAGAGCGAAGACCGCGAGCGAATTTGGCACCGCGTCGACGAAACCAAAATGCACGGCGATCATTTTGCGTGCCCGCTCTTTGATCCGGGCGTCGGGTGTCTTGTTCACACGACGGCGAAACCACTCGCATGCATCGCTCATGCGTGCTACGAAAAACGCGAGGACCAGCCTCCCGAGTCGCTACTTACCGAGCAGGAACACCTTGTAGAGAAATTAAATGCAAGCGTTTACGGCAGCCCGCAGCATTGGTTGCCGCTGCCGATGGCGATATCGCGATCGAATTAGCTACTTGATCTGCAGTTCGAAAGGCATCATCAACATCGCCTGGCCCTGCTGCATCTTGCCTAGAAGCGACATATAGCGGAACGAGCGGCGAACATCCGCCGGCAAGGACTCGATGATAGCGGCCTGAGCCTGTTCCTCCTTGGTCGCCGCCTCCGATTTGTCATCGCTGCCGAACCACGTTTCAAAAAGCGGACGGGGTGCAGGAAACACGACGCGGCGAACGTCCTTGTCTGCCGGCAGATTCGCAAGTTCTTTTGCGATCGAGATCGCTTTCTCAAGCCCGCCGAATTCATCGACGAGCCCATTGCCCTTGCCCTGCGTGCCTGTCCAAACGCGGCCCTGTCCAAGCGAATTCACGTCTTCGGCCGTTTTGTTTCGTCCCTTGGCCACCTTGGGAACAAAGTTATCGTAGTAGACGATGTTGGCCTGCTCGGTCATCTTCGCCAGTTCCTGGGGTGTCCAGTGCTCGGTTTCGCGGAAAATGCCGGCGTTCTTGCCACGCATCACGTATTCGTTACTTACGCCGAGCCAATCATAGAGACCCTTGATGACCGGCTTGCCCATGAACATTCCGATCGAGCCTGTGATCGTCGAAGGCTCGGCGACGATCTTGTTTGCGTTACAAGCGATGTAGTACCCGCCCGATGCCGCGACGTCGGACATTGAAACGACGACGGGCTTTTTCGCTTTCGCATTCTCGATCGCGTGCCAGATCAGGTCAGACGCGAGAGCGGAGCCGCCGGGACTATCCACGCGAAGAACGATCGCTTTGACCGCCGTATCCTTTGCCGCATCATTCACGGCTTCGACAACCGTGTCGGAGCCGACCATCTCGCCGTTCAACGGGCCATTGGATGAGCGGCCGACGTTGATGCCGCCCGAGGCGTAGATCACAGCGATCTTGTCACCGCTGTTGAGACCGAGACTGTCGGAGGGAATGTCGCGATACTGTCCGCCGGAGATCGTCTTAAGTTTTGCGTCGTCCTCGTAGCCAAGTTTGGACTTGAGTGCGTCCTCGACCTGTTCGTAATAAAGAGCGTCGTCTATCAGCCCAAGCTCTTTTGCCTTGACGGCATTGTACGGGGCGTTGTCGACAAGAGCTTTGACGTCCTCGACCGACTTCTTGCGTGACTCAGCGATGCCGTTCGTATATCGCCCAAAGATCTCATCGAGCAGCGAGTTGATGACCTCACGCTGGCCCTCTCCCATTTCCTTCTTGGTGTATTGGTCAGGAGCGTTCTTATATTTGGGCCCGATCTGGATAACGTCAGCTTCGACGCCGAGCTTGTCGAGGCTGCCTTTGTAGAACATCGCTTCGGCGGCGAGCCCGTTGATGTAGATGTCGCCGGTTGGCGGAAGAAAGATCTTATCGGCGGAGGTCGCGATGTAGTACTCCTTGTTCGTACCGATCTCCATGTAGGCATAGACAGGCTTGCCCGACGTCTTGAATTCGGCGACCGCGTCGCGCAGCTCGTCGGCCTTGCCCCATCCGATCTCGGGAAAGTCTACTTTCAAGATCACGCCCTTTATCCGGTCGTCGACCTTCGCTTTGCGAAGCTGAGTTATGAGGCTCGTAAACGACTGCTGCTGGCGAATTCCGAGCGCCTTGGCGAGCGGTTCCTCGGCGACGTAGTCCGGCAAGCTGCCGGAAACACTGAGCACGAGCGCACTGTTGTCAGACACACTTGGTCGACCCATTGCCCGTGCGGCCCAGGCGATGGCGATCACGCCGACGATGAGCAGGACAACAAGGATCCCGCCAAGGATCAAGAGGACTTTTGCTGATTTGGAAATAGCCATGGATGGTGGTTGGAGGCTTGAAACAGAGCCTTGGAATTACAACCAATAGTACGCTAAACGCCCTCAAAAAGTTTAATTTACGGGCGGCCCCGCACGATGAGTCAGGCGGCCTATTTTTGATATAGTCAGACCTTATGGCTAAGAAGGGCAGCGTCCTTATTTGCGACGACGAAGAGATCATGCGAGACGTGCTCGGCACGATCCTTTCAGGCGCCGGCTACAAGATCGAGCTTGCAAAGACCGGCGAGCAGGCCGTTGAGCTTTACACCCAAAAACCGTTCGACGTGGTGCTAATGGATGTCTCGATGCCCGGAATGGGAGGACTGACCGCGCTCGAGGAATTGATCGGTCTCGATGCCGAAGCTGTCGTCCTGATGGTGACGGCGTACGCAACCTTCGATACGGCGATCTCGGCCTGGGAGAAAGGTGCGGCCGGCGTGATACGCAAACCTTTCCAAAATGAGCAGATCCTGGCGCTGGTCGCCAAGGGGCTTCGCAGCCGCAAGAAAGAAGAAGAACGTCAGGTCCTCCGTCAGGCGATGGTGCGATCCGTCAGCCGGGACGGCTTCATCGGACGCTCCGACATCATGGAGAACGTTTTCCGGATGGTCGATCGAGTTGCCCCCGCGCGGTCGACAGTGCTGATCACGGGCGAGAGCGGCACGGGAAAAGAGTTGGTTGCAAAAGCGATCCATGAGGCGAGCCCGCGTGTAGGACAGCCATTCGTCGTCGTTAACTGCTCGAACATCCCATCAGAGCTGCTTGAATCAGAGCTTTTTGGCCATACGAAAGGGGCATTCACAGGTGCGGTCGCCGCAAAGAAAGGGTTATTCGAGGTTGCGGACACCGGCTCGATCTTCCTTGATGAGATCGGGGATCTTCGTCCGGAGACCCAAGTTCGATTGCTGAGAGTGATCCAGGAAAGGGAATTCACACCGGTCGGCGAAACCGTTCCGACGAAGGTGGATGTCAGGATCATCGCCGCGACGAATGTCGATCTTAAGGAGGCCGTTAAGAGCGGGCAGTTTCGTGAAGATCTCTATTTCCGACTGTCGGTCGTGCCGATCGAGCTTCCACCCCTGCGGAACCGACGCGAGGATATTCTTCCGCTAACGCAGCACTTTATCGACAAGTATGCGAAGGAGAACGGCCGGGTGATCTCCGGGAATATCTCGCCGGACGTGCTCTCTCTGCTTGAGGCTTATCACTATCCGGGCAATGTGCGCGAGCTCGAGAATATTATCGAGAGAGCGGTGGTCATTGCGCCGACCGATGAGATCACAGTGGAGTGTCTGCGAAGCGAAGTGCGTGATCCCTCCTCCGCCGACAATCTGAGTGCGGCAACGGGTTCCGCGGCCGGGATCGATCTCGCCCGTGGAGCGACCTTCTACGACGAGGTCAAAAAATTTGAGATCGACCTGATCCGCAGAGCCCTAGAACAGACCGGCGGACACCAGTCACGGGCCGCCCGGCTCCTCGGGCTCAACGCCACGACGCTGAACTCCAAGATCAAGAGCTATAACATCGATCTTTCCGGTATCCGGACGAGCTAAATTCGGGATTTTTCACCCAATATTCAAAAATCTGTAGGATTATCCAGATTACAAGAAAAAAAGCCATTCCGGCATCTGGTAAACCTAAGGAAACTAAGGCCTTGCCGGGAGCAAGGTGGTGGCATAGATTTTGTCTTATAAATCCCGAAACCTCTTGCTAGTTTTTAGCTCTTAAGAGAATTATCACGAACAATAAACCTTTGGAGGAGGAAAATCCATGAAATTAGCCATTACGGCGGCTATAACGGTATTGCTTTTTGCTTTTACCGCCTTTGGCCAGTCGTCATCGGGTGTGACCGGTACGGTTACCGACCCAAGTGGTGCGATCGTTCCTGGTGCTACCGTTGTGTTGCATGACACAAAGACGAACAAGGAACAGACCACGGTCACGAACGATGATGGCTCGTATAAATTCAACCAGGTAGAGCCCGGAGCCGGTTACAGGATCACTGTTAGCCGCCAGGGTTTCCAAACGTATGTTCTGAACGAGGTACAGATCTCGGTTGGGCGTACGGACACACAGAACATTCAACTCACCGCGGGTGAGGTTAGTGCAAAAGTGGAGGTCGTCGCTACTACCGGCGATGCGACCCTCAACACGACCGACCCCAGCGTCGGAAACGTTATTGGGTCGAGGCAGCTCCAAGAATTGCCTATTCAGCTTCGCGGATCGCCAGCTGCCCTTATTGGTCTTCAGCCGGGCGTTATCGGCAATAATGTGGGTACTACCACTACCAACCGTGTTGGTTCGGTGACAGGATCGCGTGCTGACCAGGGCAATATCACCGTTGACGGTATTGACGCTAACGACCAGACAACCGGTCAGGCCTTCAATACGGTTGCCAATGCTCCGATCGATTCGATCCAGGAGTTTCGCGGAACTGTTGCCGGTATCGGTGCGTCCGACGGGCGCTCCAGCGGCGGACAGATCCAGCTTAAGACCAACAGCGGTACCAACGATTTCCACGGCAATATTCGCGAGTACTATCGCAATGAGAACACTGCCGCAAATACATTCTTTGGCAATCGTGCGGGTACTAATGCGATCACTGGAGCGAAAGTACAACCGCGTCCGAAACTTCGCCGCCATCAGTACGGTTTCAGCTTTGGCGGTCCCATAGCCCTTCCAAGTTTTGGCGAGAACGACGGTCCTAAAGTTCACCTGTTGAAGGATAAAGCGTTCTTCTTCCTGGATAACGAACGACGCCGCGACCGCTCACAGACCTCGACTAGCCGCACCGTACCTCTCCCGAGTTGGCGTGCCGGCAACATCGGCTATATTCGTGCGACAAATTCGCAGACCGGTGCCACCTGCCCGACGAATCCGAGGCAGAACGATCCGGCGACCGCGGGCTGTATTGGGTTTGCGACCCCTGCAGACATCCAGGCATTCGATCCGCAGCACATCGGTATAAATCAGGCGTTGCTGAATCTCTATAACTCGAGATTTCCGCTTCCGAATGATCTATCGCTGGGCAACGGCATCAATACCGGTGGTTTTCGCTGGAATGCTCCAAGCGTCCGTGACGATAATATCTACACGCTTCGCTTTGACGTAATTCCGACCGATCGCCAGCGGGTGTTCGCACGATTTACCAGAACGCGTCGTGCCTCGACAAACTCGATCCAATTCCTGCCGGGTGACGAGGATGCGGTCAGCTTCCAGGATAAGAGTTTTGCATTTGCTGCCGGTCACACGTGGATCATTACCTCGAATCTAACGAACGTAATCACCGCGGGTGTAACGAAGCAGCAGAACTTCTTTTCTGTGCCGACACAGAATACATCATTCCCGTACAGCTTTAGCGGCGGCACTATCGGAGCATTTATTCCGAGCTTGAGCTATCAGGACCGTAAGGTAACCGTGCCTACGTATAGAGACGATGTAACGTGGACCCACGGCAACCATACGTTCCTTACCGGGATCTCATATAAACCGATCCGCCAGCTTTCTACCCTAAGAAACGATTTTACATTCGTGACACTGGGTATCGGCGGCACCGGAATTACGACTAATTTCGGCACGTCGGCCGCAGCGGCTACATTACGACCTGCGAATATCGCCAACAACACCACCGCGAGAAACAGCTATGACAATGCTCTCTCAACGATGTTGGGTCGTATCGCTACGACGAGTACTAACTACAACTACGACGCAGCGGGGAACGCTCTGCCACCGGGCAGCGGTAAGATCCGCAATTACGCGTATAACGAGTACGAAGGCTACGTCCAGGACAACTGGAGAATTCGAAGTGATCTAACCCTAAATCTTGGGGTCAGATATTCTATGTATCCGGCGCCGTACGAGCTCGCGGGAGCGATGGCCTCAGATACGACCGACTGGACGGCGCTTCTTGCAACGCGCTTATCAAACGCAGCAGCCGGAATAGCGGGCGACACTGCCGAGCCTTTCCTGGTATACAACCTTGCCGGTAAAAACAATCCCAATGCTCCTGACCTCTACAAAACGGACAAGAACAATTGGGGTCCGCGTCTAGGTTTTGCGTATAGTCCATCGTTCAAGGACGGCGTTCTCGGAAAACTGTTCGGCGATCGCAAGACGTCCCTTCGCGGCGGCTACGGTATTACGTATGACCGTGTAACGGGGGCGATCCTCTTTATCCAGAGTCAGCTGGACTTCATCTTCCAGAACTCTGGGTCGAGACAGTTCGGAAATACAAACCCGGTGACGGCCCTTGCAAACGATCCGCGGTTTACGTCGTTTAATACGATCCCCGCATCCGCAGCAACGGTTGCTCCGGCCGCAACACGACCGTTGACACCTTTTGTTACCGGCGGGATCCCGAACGGAATTGCCACTGGTCAATTCAATTACACGATCGACCACAACTTCAAGACGCCGTATTCACACCTTTGGGATTTCAGTATCCAGAGGGAGCTTCCGGGCAACCATCTGCTCGACGTCTCATACGTCGGACGCATGGGACGCGCTCTTTTTGTTCAGTCGGATGCGGCTCAGGTCCTTGATTTCAAAGACCCTGGTTCCGGTCAGTTCCTGTTCGGCGCGTTCAACAACCTGCAGGCGCAACTTCAGGGTGGAGCATCGCTCGCAACAGTAACTTCGATCCCGTGGTTTGAGAATCAGGTTCAGCTCGGTATCAACCGCTTCTACGCGCCGGGTACGACCTGCACGAGCTTTGGCATCGCCGGCGTCACGAACTGCACGCAGCTCGTGGCTTCACAATCTGCTGGCTCGCTGATACAGGTCGGTGATGCATCCGATGCGATCCAGTCTCTCAGAGCGTCAGGGTTACTACGCAACAATGTAGGACTGAGTGCTCAGTTTGCTTCGAATGCCTACATTTCGAATCAGGGCGAGTCCGATTATCACGGCTTGCTGGTGAGTTTACAGAAGCGTTTTTCGCACGGTTTTGAGTACGAATTGAATTACACGTTCTCACATGCGATAGACAATCAGTCGACCATTACGAATACGGTACAGGGTGCGATCATTTGCGATGCGGTCAACCCTGATCGATGCAGGTCGAATGCGGATTTCGATATCCGGCACCTCTTTAACGCGAACTTCATTTTGGACTTGCCAGTCGGTCGCAACCGTTGGCTCGGTCACAATATGAATCGTTGGGTGAACGGAATTATCGGTGGCTGGACAGTATCGGGAATTCTGCAAATGAGATCCGGACTGCCGTTCAGCCCGTCTCCGTCACAGGCGACGTTCCCGACGAGCTTCATCTATTCGAGTCCGGCGATCGTTACGGATCCGACTGCCTTTACGCAGCAGATCCATGACGTAACGTCGAACAATACGATCCAGTTCTTTGCGGATCCGGCACGAGCAAATGCGGCTCTTCGCGACCCACGTAATGGTGAGATCGGCAGCCGAAACGTTCTACGCGGACCGATGTTCTGGACCCTTGACATGGGGATCGCGAAGAAGTTCGGCGTGCCTTGGTCAGAAAGGCAGCGGATCACCTTCCGTGCGGATGCTTTTAACTTAACCAACTCGAACCTTTTCGCGTTGCCAGGCGTCACAAGACAGAATCTTGTAGGCACCCAACCGTTGAGTTCGGCCTTTGGTCAGATCACTGGTTCTGCCAGCTCGGCTCGCGAGATCCAGTTCGCACTTCGCTGGGACTTCTAGTTCCACGAAATATTTAACCTGAAAAGGCTAAGGCCTCCCGTTATGGGAGGCCTTTTTTGATGCGACAACTTTAGTTCATTTCAGGAAACCTTGAACGCTCCGGGCTCGAGCTTCTGGTCGAAGTAGAAGTTCGCAAAATTGATCGTCCATTCACGAACCGCGGTGCCTGTACTAAATCCGAGCTGGCCTTCATTTGTGATGGTGATCTTATAAGTGGCGGGAAGTGTTAGCTTGCCAGCCCGCTTAAAATCCGAGAAATCCTCAACCATCTTGTAACGTTCAACGCGCGAACTAGATGATGTGTCGGTCGAGCTTGTGCCGATCCTCGGCTCGATCGTGTATTCGTATTCCGTACGCACATGACGAAATGTATCCGCGTCGAAGTATAGAGCCACCTTCATTTGTCCGGTTCTCGCTGACGAGTATTTCAGCTTATAGCAATTCCTACCGTCGATCTTTGTCGTTCCGCTGGCCTCAAGGTTGATTTTCTGGCCCGACTTAACGTCGAGCAGAGGCCAGGCGGTCGATAAAGCACCGCCAAAGAGCCCGTCTTTCACGACTGATTCCTGTGTTCGAATATAATTCACCAACATTGTGGACTTTCCGGAAGGAAGGCCGTATGTAACCCTCTCCCCGTCGAAACCGACCTTTTCATACTGATAGTTCGGATTGCTAAAATCGATAGCGTATACAACACTTCTTCCAGTCGAGCCAAATTGCCCCGTGCCATTAAGAATAAAACCATTCAGACCGCCGCCGACTTTTTGGGTGAGAGTTGCATCGCCCATCATCACCCGCGTGCCGGCGCCGGCGATCGCGTCCTTGTCGCCGATCGAGGCGATATGACGTGAAACTATCTCATCAGCACTCAGCTTTTCGAGCTTTTTATCGGGCTGTGCCGAGCCCGTTACAACCAACAGCAAAAGACACACAGACAGGAAGACAAGATTTTTCATAGTGCTAACGTTTTACTACAATTGCCCCCCGTTTACGAAATGAGCGCGGCAGGGGCTGTTTTCGCTGGCTTTGTCGTTCTAACGGCGCCCCGCGTGACGGTATACTGACACTCACAGTGATTTCCGCGGATCAATATTCGCTTAGTCCCCTGGGTGCGGGTGACCTGATCGACAGGGCCGTACGGTTCTACCGCGGGTCGTTCTTTACGTTCGTGGCGATCGCCGCCCCGCCGGTTCTCATCGGCACCATTATTTCTGCCGCGTGGATGATGCTGGGCCGTGAGATATTCGCTGTAAACGCCGACAGATACTCGTCGGAGAACACTTTTTACTACCTATTTACATGGCTGGGCAACGCCGTGATCTGGCTCGCCGAGACCATCGCTACGCTGGTCGTAATGGGGGGAGCCTCGAGGAATTTCGTCCGGCACCTTCTTTTTGACGAGCCGATAACATTTCGCGAAACGTATCGCACTACCGCGCGAAGGATCGGCGGGCTGCTCGTCGCATCCACGGTCATCACAGTGGTTCTCGGTACGCTCGGCATTGCGATCTTTTACTTAACGCTGACACTGATCGGCCTCGCTGTGATCGCGGTCGTTTGGGCATTGGGCGGAATTCCGGTTCTGGCGTTTCTTGTCGGGTTCGCGGTCGGCCTCGCGATCGCAATAGCCGGATTATGGCTTTTTTCGCTTGCCGCCTCGAGGCTTGCATACGTACCTCAGGTGATGCTTGTAGAGGGACAAGGTGTCTTCCCGGCGATCGGTAGAAGTGCATCGCTGGCCGGGCGGAATGTGGGCAGGCTCGCGGCACTTTTTCTTTTCACAACGGTCGCGGCCTATTCGGCGCTCGCATTGCTGTATGTACCGATCGCGTGGTACGCGTCGGCCAACGGCGTGGAAATAATGAGCTTCGATCCCGACTCGATCCCGGCCTGGTACGCCATCGCGTATAACGTCATCTGGCAGATAAGCTTCATCCTGCTCTCGCCGGTGTGGACGATCGGCCTCTGTCTCCTTTATGTGGACGAACGCGTTCGCAGCGAAGGCTACGATATCGAGTTGATGGCGGCGAGACGTCTCGGCGATATTCCACATCTGCCGAGTTCGTATGTAACGCCGCTGCAACCGGCGATCGGCGGGACCGCCTCAACACCATCAGGCATGACGATGCTCGGATTGAAATGACGATGTCGCGAAGCCTCGCCGTCTTTTTCCTGCTGCTGGCCGCGGCCCTCGCCGCGTCAGCGGCCACACTCGCCGATTATCGCGGCCGGGTGTCGGCCGCGGAGTCGCAGGTCGATGTACTTCTCGCGAGTGATCGTGTCGATCGTGAAGCGATAGCGAAGATAAACAAACTTGTCCCCGCAACCGAAACGATCGACCAGGCCGGCGCTCGCGTCGAGACCTCGAACTCCTGGCTCGCAGCCGAGCTTGATCGTTTTGCAAACGAAAAGGACTCCATGGAGCGGATAGCGATACTTACCGGCATCCGCGAGCGGCTCGAAGCGATCCTTCGCAGCATCGACGATCTGACCAAGGCCCAGGACGTATCGTCGACCAAGGAAAGCGAAAAGGACAAGCTTAAGAACATCCTGTCGCGTCCCGAGTTTCAAAAGCCTGAACCAAAAGATGAGAGCCTTTTTCAAAAGTGGATGCGCGCATTCGAGGAATGGCTCGACCGGGTTTTCCCGAGGCCGCAGGTCTCGCCTCAGTCATCGCCGGCGATGGGCTCGATACGGCTTTGGATCCAGGTGCTGGTCTTTGCTGTCGTCATCGGGCTTGTCGCATTTATTATTTGGCGTTTTGCTCCAGCTTCTCTAAAACGCTCGGGTCGCGGGCGCGAAGGTCATGGCGACCGCATCATCTTGGGTGAGCGCGTCGAGTCTCACGAATCTGCGTCGAGTCTCTTCGCTGAGGCCGAGCGTCTGGCGCGCGAGGGCGAGTTAAGGGCAGCCATCCGGAAGGGCTATGTCGCTCTGCTGATTGAACTTGCCGACCGTAAAGTACTCGGTCTGGCACGCCATAAAACAAATCGCGATTATCTTCGGGATGTGCGCTCGCGGGCACGTCTCTTTAGCACGATGTCGGGACTTACGCTGAATTTTGAACGAAACTGGTACGGTCTAAGGCCGGCAGAGGCGATTGACTGGGAAGAGTTTCGCGATGGTTATCAGGAGGCCCTGCGGAACGTATGAAGCAAGGTGTCCTTATAACGTTTGGGGCGATCCTGCTGATCGGTATTCTCGCCGTTCTTAGCGCGGTGACGTACGTCCAGAAGGAACGGCTTCCGGATCGCGAAGCTTCGCCGAATCGCTCAACATTTAACTCCGGTGCGACCGGAACGCAAGCTTTTTATACTTTGCTCGCCGAGACCGGGCATAGCGTCGTCAGGTGGCAGGGGCCCCCAACCGAACTTATCACGTCGAAAAACAAGACGGCCGTCTTCGTCGTTGTCGGTGCGATCCGACGCCAGTTTACCAAGACAGACGCCGATGCGTTGATGCGTTGGGTTTCGAGCGGCGGCCGCCTGGTCGTGATCGACCGCGATCCGCCAAGAGATCTTGTGCGAACGACAGCCGACTGGAATTTATCGATATCGAGCGGCGAGCAGTACGAACTCTTTTCGACAGATCCGTCCGACGCAGCAAAGATGACCGAAGGGGCGGGTACGATCGCACCTGTGCAGCCGAGTATCTTCGCGAGCGGCGTTGAGCGGATCCAGCCGTCGCGGTTCGCGGGAGCAGTTTCATTCGCTCGTGCGGATGCCGGCGACGCAAAGCCTAGCTATGACACCCGGGATCGTTATCCGCGGCACGGGGAAGAAGTCGCTCTCCCGGTGACCGCCGACCTCGCGCCGAATGCGCTGTTCGCGTCACAGCATCACGTGATCGCGGCCGAGGCTCCGTATGGTTCGGGTAAGATCGTGTTTCTGGCGGATCCTTTTATTGTCGCGAACAGCGGGATCTCGCTCGCCGATAATGCGAAGCTTGCGGTCAACCTTGTTAATGTGTCGGGCGGTGTGATCGCGTTTGACGAATATCACAACGGTTACGGCACGGGATCCAATCGGCTTCTCGAGTTCTTTGCGGGTACGCCGGTGATCGCGATATTTGTCCAGGCCTTCATCATTGTCGGTCTTATTTTCTACTCGCAGGGTAGGCGGTTCGCGAGAGCGGTGCCGCAGCCCGAGCCGAACCGCCTCTCGAAGCTTGAATATATAGCTGCAATGTCCGAGCTGCAGCGGCGCACTGGCGCTGTCGATCTCGCGATCGAAAATATCTATGCCGACTTTCGCCGTCGCGTGTCGCGTCAAATAGGTCTCAATGATCCAATGCCAAAAGCGATGACGATGGCGGCCGCGATCGCCGAGAGAACCGGGGAGGACAAGAACGATCTCGAGTCACTCTTAACAAAATGTGAAGACACGATGCATGGTGCACTGACAAGCCGAAAGCAGGCACTCGATCTCGCCATTCGTTTGCGCGAACTCGAGAGCCGACTAGGTCTTGGCCGCATCAAGCCCGGTAAGGTATAGATGCTTTCGACGCAGGCGCTCGTCATTCTGATCGCGGTCTTTCTCGTCACCAGCATCATCGGCGTCGTGACGGGGAGCAATTCGCTGATCGCGGTGCCGGCTATGTTTCAGGCAGGCATCGAGCCGCGGACCGCTGTTGCGACGAACATGTTCGCACTGGTTTTCATGGCGGTCGGCGGGACCATTCCTTTTGTTCGGCAAAAGCGGATCGCGTATCGACGTATCACGCCGCTCATCATATTGACGATCGTGAGTTCTGCCATCGGGGCGTTGCTCGTCGGTATCATGAGCAACAACGGGATAAAGCTGATCGTCTCGATCGCTATGATATCGGTGGCCTTGTTCACACTGCTGCGGCGGGACGTCGGTGTGTCACCAAATGTCGAGCCGCATGCGTTTGCAATTCCGCTTACGTATATTTTGACGTTCCTCTTAGGTATTTACGGCGGATTATTCAGCGGCGGATACGTGACGATACTCACCGCGATCTGCGTCGGTATCTATGGGATGCGTTACAGCGAAGCTGTTGCGTCGACCAAGCTTGTGAACGTGTTCTCGTCGGGTATCGCGACGATCGTGTTCATGTACCAGGGGCTTATTGATTACAAGCTCGGGCTCATTCTTGGCGTCACGATGTTCGTAGGTGCTTATATAGGGGCACATTATGCAACGCGGCTGAACGATATCTGGCTCAGAAGAATATTCCTCATAACAATACTTTTGTTGGCGATAAAAACCATTTACGATTTCCTATAGAGAATGCTAACCAACACACCCGCAACAATTGCACATATCTTAAACGAAGTTCGCAAGACGATCGTCGGTCAAGACGACGTGATCGAACAAATACTCGTCGTCCTGCTTGCGGAGGGACACGCGCTGATCGAGGGCGTTCCGGGAACGGCAAAAACGCTCGCGGTCAAAACTTTGTCAAAGGCTATCGGCGCCGGATTCTCGAGAATTCAGTTCACACCGGATCTGATGCCGTCGGACATTACGGGAACAAATGTCTTTAACATGCAGACATCGCAGTTCTCTTTGCGACACGGGCCGGTCTTTACCGATATTCTGCTTGCCGATGAGATCAACCGCACGCCGCCAAAGACACAGGCAGCTTTGCTCGAAGCGATGGAGGAGCGGCAAGTGACGATCGACGGCGAACGTTACATGCTGTCACCCATCTTCACAGTGCTCGCGACCGAAAATCCGATCGAATACGAAGGCACCTATCCGCTGCCCGAGGCTCAGCTCGATCGGTTTTTGATGAAGCTCATCATCGATTATCCACAGGCCGAAGAGGAAGCGGAGATCGTGGCACGCTGGGATGCGGGATTCAATTCGCGGCATTTGGATGAGATCCAGATCGCCGCGCTTCCTGCGGATGCTATACCAAAATGCCGTGCCGAGATCCGCGAGATGCGAATGGAGCCCGGAGTGCAGAAGTACGTTGTCGAACTCGTCCGTCGGACACGAACTCATCCAACCGTGCTCTACGGTGCGAGCCCGCGTGCGAGCGTTGCGTTATTGTTGTGTTCAAAGGCACTTGCGGCCATTCGCGGACGTGACTTTCCTACGCCTGACGACGTTCGCGACGTCGCGATGCCGGTGCTTCGTCACAGACTCGCCCTGCGGGCTGAGGCTGAACTTGACGGTGCGACGACCGACGCCGTCATCTCGGACATCGTCAAAACGGTAGAGGTTCCCCGTTAACTAAAGCTCTTCTTCGCCCGGTTTCTTTTTGGGCGTAGCTGCGGGTTTCGCAGGTGATGATGCCGGTTTCGGTGTAGGCGATACCATCGGCTTTGGTGTGCCGGTAGGTGTTGCAGTATTGCCGCCCGCATTCTTGGGCGTCGGTGTGGGTTTTGCCGCGGTGTTCGAGTTGCCTTGCGGGACCGGGACAAGGATCACCCCTCCCTCGGGCGGCATAAACTGACTGCCGCCATTCGGATCTACGGTCACTGTCTGGCCGCCCGGCGGAACGTATTGTGCCGGCGGCTGACCCGTCGGCGGCGGAGCTCCTACGGGCGGGGCGCCGCTTGCCCAGGCATTGTAGCCGTCACCGCCAGGTACTGTGCCCGGTGGCACGTCCATCGTTCCTGCCTGCATCGCCGCAATGTCCTCAGGCGTAAGGTCGGGCATCTTCGCAAGACTCTCTTCTTGCGCACCTGTAGCGGGGCCTATCGGCTGAACCGGCAGTGTGCCCGGCTCGGCCTGTGCGGTCGCGGTCGGATCGGTTCGACGAACGGTCGTCGCGTAGATCAAAGCGATCCCTAAGAGCACTACACCGGCAAGAACGATGAAAGCCGTCTGCCAGACATTTCGTTTTGACCCTGCGGCCGCGGCTGATGTCTTGTCCGCAGATGCACCTGACGCAAGTCCGAGGTCTTCCCCAAATGCGGCGATCGACTGATAACGCCGCTCGGGATCGGCCGCAAGCGCTGTAAGGATGATCGGCTCGATATCAGGAAGCAGGTCTCGCCGAAAAGCAGACATCGGCGGCGGGGGCTCGGCATCAATCTTCTTCAAGATCTCGCCGGGTGTTTTGCCGTCAAAGGGAACGACGCCGCTGAGCATTTCGTAGAGGATGGCTCCCAGCGAATAGATGTCCGAGCGGTGATCTCCAGCAGGTGTTTTGGTTAACTGTTCGGGGGCAAGATATCTGATATCTGCGTCCCGTCCGACGTCTTTTGGGTCCCGTCCAAAGCCAAAAACCTTCACCGTGTCTTTTGCATCATCGCCGGATCGTATGAAGACGTCTGACGGAGACAGTGCACCGTGTGAGATCCCTTTTTCGTGAGCAGCGGCGACACCCGCGGCGATCTGGCGCGCGATATCGATCGCACGGGCCTGTTCAAGAGTATCGGCTTCGTCGAGCAGTTCGCGAAGCGTCTTGCCGTCGATCGGCTCATAGACGGCGTACGTTACCCCATGCGCGTCCGTGCCGAAATCGGTGATGTTGAGAATATTGGGGTCAGCAGCCGCGGAGGCCTTTCGAGCACGCTCAACGAACGCCTTGGACCAGCGAGCATCGATCGCAAGAGCCTGCGGGAGGATCTGGAGCGTCAGCGGTGTGTCGCGGATCTCGTGCCGCGCGGCAAAAAGATCACCTGAGTCGCTCTCACGTATAAGAGTCTCGACCCCGTATTTGTCCGCTACAACTTTTCCAGTCAGATCATCAGCCATCTTTATTTAGAACGAAGCCCGGAGCCCCGGGTTGCAAGTAAAGAATAGCAAAGAAAACGCGGGCACCGTCATAAAGCCGGTGCCCGCGTAAGATCGTGCGACGGTCGGCTTATTTTACCGTTCCGACTACGACGAACATGATGAGCAGAGCAAAGAGCACGAGTGACTCGATCAGCGCGAGAGCGATGATCATCATCGTCTGTACCGTGCCGGCGGCACCCGGGTTACGGGCAGCACCCTCAGCTGCACGCGAACCAACCAAGCCCTGTCCGATACCGGCGAGACCGGCCGCGAGGCCAAATCCGATACCGGCACCAAGCGCCTTGTTGCCGTTCACGTACGACTCGTTATAGCCGGCGGCACCAGCCTGCGCCATCGTGGCAACAGCGCTGATCGCGATAGCCGCGAGCGTGAAAAACATATATTTGAATTTCTTCATTTCTTATCTCCTGTTTTTTTTGAAATAAGAAGGCCGTTTCAAAAACCCGTTCGCTTGTATTATTTCGCCTCACTTCCGGTATGCCTGCGGTTTTATACTTCCCAAAAGTCCGCGGCTCCTGCGTGCGGGCACATCTGCTATAAAGAACAGGTTTTCAAAGATCCGGTCTTCTAAACTTTTACGCGTGAGCAACGGCCGCTTCGCCGTGTGCCTCATCCGCATGTTCGTCGTGATCGTGCGGTGCGTGACTGACCTCGCCGATGTAGATCATTGAGAGCAGCGTGAACACAAGCGTCTGTACCAATGCGACGAATACTCCCAAACCGGTCAGGACCAAAGGAACGACAAAGTGCGTGACCGGCGGCGCTAGATTCGTGATCTGCGTAAACACCTGCTCGTCCGAGAACATGTTCGCGAACAGTCGCACGCCAAGCGTAAACGGTCTGATCGAGCTTGATATCAACTCGATCACAAAGATCAAACCCGTGATCGGCAGCATTAGAAGCGGCAACTTCGGCCCCGCAAAATGCTTGATGTGTCCCCACAGGCCATTCTCCGCGATGCCGACGTAGTTGTAGTAGACGAACGACGAAACGCCGAGTGCATACGTCACATTCACCGATGCCGTCGGCGACTGGAACATCGGGAACTGCCCCATCAAATTCGAGACAAGGATCAGCACCGCGAAGGTCGCGACAACGGGGAAATGCCGTGCACCGTGGTCGCCGATGATCGAGCCGATCATGTCGCGGATCACGAGATAACCCGATTCAAGCGTCATCTGGCCCGCGGTTGGATCATCCGAGCTAAGTTTGCCCTTGAGCAGGGAAACGAAAAATACGGTGAGCAGGCACGCGATCACGAACATGATCGTGTACCACGGGATCGCATTCTCAGGAGTGTACGGAGCGCCGAAGACGGCCTCGGGCGTCGTGCCCATCTTGGCGAACAGTTTCTCCCAGATCGGCCGTGTGTAATGGATCTGAAAATTGTAGACGGGTTCGCCCAGGTAATGGTTGACGAACTCAACGATCAGCGGTGTATGCTCTGCGCTTTCTGCGGCTAGTAACAACATTGAAAATTCAAGAACTCGTAAAAATGCTTTTTATGCCCTGAGCGACGACCGCGGCGGCGAATGTCGCAAGTCCGGCAATAACTGCGGCGACCGGTAAAACGCCGGTCCAAAAAACAATGAGCAACAAAGCTCCGATCCCGAAATAGCGGAGCACGTACTTGATCGCCAGCGTGCCCGTAGAGGCCAGTGCGTTCTCATCCGTCATCATCGTCCTGGTCGAACGCTCGAGCCAGTAGTAATTGATGAACGCCAGGCCCCCTCCAAGGAGGACTCCGATGCCGAAACGCATACCCGCAAAGGCAAATCCCGCGGCTGCGGCTATCGCGAGCACGGCCACCATCGAGATGAGGATGCCGCGGTTCGTCTGGCGGAGAGCTCCGGTTGTCAAAGGATCGAGATCCTCCTCGTCTAGCAAACCTTAAATTTTAGCGGGTCGGGAGCGGAATATCAAAGGCGGTCGGCGTCCTCATCCGCTTCTGGTGAGGACATGAGGGGACGGACGGCGGGAGCATCCTTATCCACCTTGAAAATACGTGAAGTTATGCGGAAAAACTGTATAAAACCGAGGATCGAGCCCAAAACTATCCCCGCGACGAGGCCCCACGGCGAGCTGCCGAAGATCAAATCCGCGCCCCAACCCAGGACCATCATGAAGGCGACCGAAACGACGATCACGATCGCAGCCGAATAGGCGAGGCCGCTTTTTCGAGAAGTTTCGGCGGTCGTTTCCGGCGTGAATGGAGCAGCCTGAAAGACCGGTTCCTCCTCACGTTTTGGCTCGTCTGGTTCGTCAAAGATGCCCGGCATTATTTGGCGCAATGATGACAGTTTCAGTGGGTGATTTCAATTCATATCCGATCCCGCGCCATGTTATCCGTCTGGATAAGAGAGCCGCGACGGAATTTATGAAGAATAGCGCCGGAGAGACAAGCCAAAGCGTGTTCTGGGTGAGCGACTGCCTTTTGATCGCGTCGGCCTGGTCGGATAACGCAAGCTTAACCGCCTTCGATCGAAGCCAGGCCTTGCCGATGCTGAAGAGTGAAACCAGAAGGATCGTCGCGATGCTTACCCAAACCGCGAGCGAATTCGTCCTACTCAAAAGCACGATGCCGATAGCCGCGATCATCACGAGGTTGAACAAGCCCGTCCCGAAAAGGGTCATCAGCCACAGCGGTGTCGCGTAAACGCGCGTGATCTTCATCTGTCGATTCGTAAACTCGATCAGCTCGCGAAATGTGCAATCTCCGACCGACGCGTTGAGGGCCTGCGGGACAAAGACGATGTCGAGACCCGCGTTCCTGATGACACGTGTCACGGTGAAATCGTCTGACAAGGTGCCCTTCAGCTCGTCACGAATGTTCAGTCGTTCGAACGTCTCGCGGCGGATCGCGGTCGAGCCGCCCCAGCAGAAATTCGATCTGCGATTCGGACCGAGTGCGGAGGCGATCGAGGCGTTCCAAACCGAACGCATCTCAGATGCGAAAGTTGGCTGTTCCGACACGAACCAGCGATATCCGGTCGACGCTCCGACATCCATTTCTTGTAAGGGCGCAACGAGACGTCTAAGCCAATCTTTTCGCGGCCTCGCGTCGGAATCGGTAAAGACGACGACCTCACAGTCAGGCGAGAGATGCGTCACAGCCTCACGGAGATTTTCTACCTTCTGGCCGGAGTCCAACGCTTTGTTTGCGACGACGAGTCTTGCATCGGTACTTCTCAACTGATCGATCACCGTGACAGACGGATCGCTCTCATCATCGACGACAAAGATCACCTCAAAATTTGGATAGTCTTGCTTGAGAACCGCAGTTAGATTGTCGGCGAGACCGTTCTCCAAACCGCGACACGGGACGATGACGGAGACGAAAGGCGTGTAGTCTGACGCGGGGTTTGCGAGCTCGTCCCGAAAGTATTTGAGATACGCGACGCCGCCGCGAAATGATTTGAAGCTCAGCCAGACGAGGATGGCGGCCAGTATGTAGAAGGCTATGAGCACCAACCGATGTTCTATCGACGGCGGCCGGTTCGCAAGTGCGCGGGGCGAAGGAGCGGCTCGAGATACTCGACCGTTCGCGAGGAGGTGCCGCGATTTTCGGTCATTATGGCGGCAGCGTTCTTGCCGAGCGAGCGGCGTTTTTCCGGATCGGAGAGAAGATCACTGAGCGTTCTTGCGATAGTTGCGGTCGTTTCGCCGTCGGCTGTTCCGTCGATCTGGATCAGCGCGTCTCTCTCAAGAAATTCGCGGACGCCCTCGGCAAAATTCGCGGTATGAGATCCCGTGACGATCGCCCTGGCGGCGGCCGCGGGCTCGTAAATGCTCTGACCTCCGTGCGGGATGAGACTGCCGCCGACGAAAACGATCTCGCCGAGTGCGTACGCCGCGCGAAGCTCGCCGATCGTGTCGAGCAGAATGACCTCGGCAGTTTTGTCACGCTCGGACGGTTTCTCAGAACGACGGACCCAGTTGAAGCCGCTCGCCTTGATCGCATCGGCGACGTCGGCGAATCGTTCCGGATGGCGAGGGACGATCATCAGACGCGGCAATTGCCCGGGCGACGTTTTCCAAACCTGCTTGAAAGCGTCGAGCAGGATCTTCTCCTCGGGCGAGTGCGTGCTCGCGGCGATGATGAGCGGGGCGTCGGGTGTAATTCCAAAGCGCTCTCGCATCTCCGCGGTCAACGCATTTTCACCCTCATTGAGTTCGTTGTCGAACTTTATGTTCCCAAGCACCTTGACCTTACTTGCACGCAGGCCCAGACCCATTATTCGCGTCGCGTCGGCGTTCTCCTGCATGAGGGCGAGGTCGAGATAACCGAGCATCCGCTTCATAAATTTTTTGATCTTTGTGTAGCGGTCAAAAGAGCGTTCCGACAGCCGGCCGTTGACGATCGCGATGCGGGCTTTTGTGTGGTTCGTCTCGCGAATGAGGTTGAACCAAAGCTCGGTCTCCATGAGGAGCAGGACCTGCGGCTCGAATTTTCGTAAAGCGCGTCTGACCGTCCATCGAAAATCGAAAGGGACGTAAAAAACGCAATCAGCTTTGTCCTTGAAAATGTCGCGGGCGAGCTTTTGACCCGTTCGCGTGACGGTCGAGACGATGATCCGGTGATCAGGGTGAGTTTCGCGAAGAGCGTCAACAAGAGGCCGTGCGGCATTCGTTTCGCCGACCGAGACACAATGGATCCAGACGACCGCCCGCTTGTCCGGCTTAAAGCTGGGCAAAAAGCCTAAACGCTGAAAAAAGCCGGCAGCGTGCTTTGTGCGCAGGACCGCGCTGACCGCAAAAACGGGCAGCATCAGGACAAAGCCCAGCGTGTACAGAAGGCCGTAGAGAAAATACACGAGTAGTTACAGAGTCACTAAGTTACTAAGTTTCAAGGTATTAAGATGTCGAATCGGGCTTAGAATTCCGTAAATATCTCGCGAGGCCCAGAGTCATCTTAGAGACATCACCGAGCTCCGAGTATAGGGCATTAAACGTGGCTAGATCGATATACCCCAAGCCTCGGGCAACGTGAAGATGGGACTGGACCTCGGTCGCTGAACCGCGTGCAAGATTGAGGAAATTTGCAAACTCCGAATTTGACCGGCGCCCGTGTCCTTCAGCGATGTTGGCCATTATAGAGACCGAAGCGCGCCGTATCTGGTCCCTAAGGCCAAAATCCCGACCGAAATCACCAGATGACGTTATCCGATAGATCTCCAGTGTGAGATTGTGCGCTTTTTGCCAGGCTACGATATCCTCGAATCTCTCAAAGCGCGCCATCGGAGAAATACTACTCCGAAACCTGGAAACTCAGTAACTCTGCAACTTACTTAACTCTTTCCATATACCGCTCTTCGGCCGGATTGACGCGGATCTTTTCGCCTTCGACGATGAAGGGCGGGACGGAGAGGGTTACGCCGTTCTCGAGGGTCGCGGGCTTGTTGGAGTTTGAGGCGGTCGCGCCTTTGAGGGGCGGATCGGTGCGGGTGACGGTGAGCTCCATCGTCGCGGGGAGCGTGACGCCGATCGGATTGCCGTTGTAGAACTCGACCTCGATGGTGAGATTCGGCATCAGCCATTGCGCGCTGTCGCCAAGCTCCTCTTCGGTCAATGAAACCTGCTCGTAGTTCTCGTTATTCATAAAATGATGATGCGAGCCGTCCGAGTAGAGGTAATCCATCTTGTGCTGCTCGAGCGTGATCTTCTCGAGCGTGTCGTTCGAGCGGAAGCGGTATTCGAACGAATTGCCCGTGAGCAGATTGCGAAGCCGTGCCTGGACCATCGCCCGCAAATTGCCGGGCGTGTGATGATGAAACTCCATCACCTTGACCGGTGCTCCCTCGTGGAGGATCACCATTCCTTTTCTGATATCGTTTGCCGAAATTGCCATAACTCTTGATGCTAAGCGGCGATCTTAGGCCTGTTAGCAAACAAACAGTTTAGTTTTGGCGGGCGTGGTTTGTCTAGTTTGGCCGATTTCGTAGTATCATTCGCGAAACCCGATGAGCGAGAAGACGGCATTTCAGATCGAGAGGATCGCGTTCTTTAGCGACGCGGTGTTCGCGATCGCGATCACGCTTTTGATCATCGAGATAAAGGCCCCGGTATACGAGGCGGCGACGGATCCGGGGCACGCGATCGGTGAGTTTCTGCATCTGCTGCCGGAATTTATCGCGACGCTTATCAGTTTTACGCTGATCGCGATGCACTGGCGGCGGAGCCACCAGCTTTTTGGGATCCTCGAAAATTACAACGGTAAGCTGATCACGCGAAATCTCGTTCATCTCTCGGCGGTGATCTTTTTGCCGTTCAGCACGTCGTTCCTCGCGAAAAATTACGCGACCTTCTGGTCATCAACGATCACACTGCCGCTTGTTATCTACAGTTTGAATAATCTTGCGTGTGCGTTTACAAGCTGGAGGCTTTTTAAGTACGCGCTCGATCCCGCACATAAACTTTTCGACCCCGCGAAGACAGAAGAGAATCCGCGACGCATCACGCTCGAGGTCGGGTTTGCGGCGCTTGTATTTGTTGTGACGACGCTTGCCGCGTTCTTTGGGCCGTTCGTCACACTCCCGGTGTTTTCGCTGTTCGCGTTCGAGCCGCTCTTTCTAAAATGGCGGCTAGGCAAAACGGAAGCTGCTCCACAGTGATCTATTTGTCTTTTGCAAGCGGCGGCGGTTCCTCGCCCTCAGCCGGATATGAGCGGCCCATGCTGTCGTAGATCGCGATGATCTTGTCGATCCACGCTTTTGCGTCCGTATTGGACGCGTCATATTTTACCGTGCGACGAAAATCGCCAAGTGCTGATGCGTACTGTCGTGCGTCCGTCAGAGCCATCGCGCGTTTGTAATAGGCGTCGGCGAGAGCCTTCCTGGTCTTTTCGTCCGAAGCATTTTTCTTGAACGCGACCTCGGCGGCAGCGATCCCGGCATCGACCTCTTTAGTATCGATCGGTTCGCCCGACTGTTTCCAATGCGATGTCGTATTGCCTGCGGGCATCTGCGGATTGTCACCGTGTGCGATCTGCGTTTGTGGACGCTCGTTCGACGTGGCGGCGGTATTCGCGGTGTTGGTCGCGACAGGCTTTGCCGCGTTGCAGCCGAAAGCCACGAGGCTCGCGGCGGTCAAGGTCAGTAGGCGTTTCATTGTTTTTTATCGATATATGGCCGGGCCTGAACGATGTAAATGCGGTTATTCAAAATGCCCCACTCTATATCCTGTTCCTTTTTGCCGCCGAACGCGGCGCGAATGCTAATCGCTGCTTTGGCGAGCGAGCGGGCCTGAAGATCAGTGAGCACGCGCTTCTTGGCTGACGCGCATTTGTCGACGGTCTCTTTGAGATCGCCGTTCGGGTCGAAGGCGAGCGAATTCTCCTGCTGCGAGAGCGTCATCACGATCACGGAGTTCGACTTGGGATTAAAAAGTATCTGCTCCGGGATGCCGACGTTGTCGACGACCTTCGAATTGTGGCCGCAGACGGCTGAGATGTAGACGGAGTTCTTGCTCTTATCGTCGAACGGGTCTTTTGTGATCATCACGCCGCCCTTGTCCATATCGATGCCGAGCTGGATGAGCGCCGACATATAAACGTCGGTCTGGCTGACGTAATTGCGAACGCGAGCCTCGTATGCCTCGAATTTCCAGAGCGACGCCCAGACCTTTTTAACCGCGTCGGCGAGTTTGTCCTCGGCGACGACATTAGGAACGCTGGAGTACAAACCTGCGCCGGAGAAGTTTGGCAGGTCCTCGCTGTTGCTCGAGCTGCGGACAAAGACGGGCTTTCCGCCAAGCTGTTTTTTCCAACGATCGATGATCTCGGCTCGAAGCGAGTCGTCGAACTTGCCGTTCTGTATCTTGTTTCGAAATTCCTCGAGCTTCTGCCGGCGGACGCGTGGGTTGTGAACGAACGCGTTGTCGTCCATCAGATCGTTGATCACGTCATAAAGTTTATTGTCCTTCATGAACTTGTCGTACCAGTAGAAAGGAACCGTAAAGCCGTCGGGTATCGTGACGCCGGGGACCTTCTTAGCGAGCATCTCGCCGAGGTTAGACGATTTTGAGCCGAAGCGAATGCTGTCGCGCGCACGCATCTTTGCGAGCGGGATGAGCTCCGTAACTTTTAGATCGACGGGCGGTACCTGCTGATCCGGCGATGTGAATTTTTCTTTGACGTCTTCCTGCGATGCACGATCAAAGGTGTAATCCGTCAGGTTGGCGTCGAGCTTCATCACGTACGTGTCGTAGTCGCGGAAGAGTTTGTCCGCGTCCTTGATATAAACGTTCGGAATATTCCAGCCCTTTGCCAATATGTTGATATGCGAGAGGGGCGATGAGGGCTTTGCGACGATCACGCCGCGGACCGGCGGTAAGGTGAGCGGCAATTCTTTCAACACGACGATCTCGTTGTCGCCGATCTCGACAGTGTCATCGAGCTTGTCGATAATGTGCACGCGGCCGACGGCCGTACCCGTGTTGAGAGCGAGATAGGCCTGCTCCTTATTAAGGTCGTCCTGCAGGATCCGCTGCAAACCGAGAGTCGCGGAAACGTCCTCCTGCCGGATAGAATTTGGTTTATAGAAAACAGGCTGGAAGAACGAAGCATTGATGACGGCGTTCGCCGTTTTGATCATTTCACCGTTAGCGAGATCGCCCTCCCACAATTCCCACGTGAATTTCTCGACCGGGCCCTGCCAGGCGATCGTGCCGACAATAAAGCGGCGGTCGGTGTCGACGTACACCGGTTTAAAAACATCCGTACCGCGAGGGATCAGATATCTCGCCAGCAGAAAATCCTTGTGAAAGCGAAACTTCTGCGAGTTTAGAAAGTAGATCTTGTTCGCGGACCGGCGGTCGATCACGAACATCACGTGCGGCAACGCGTACGGCGTGCCGGCGTGGTAAGTGCGGGCGATCGAGTTGAAAGCGTTGCGCGACTCGACCTTTGACAAATAGTCCTTGGACGACGCCGGAGTAGAGGGCATCGAGCCGGGCGGCTCGCGCGTGGGCGTCGGCTTGCGCGACATCTGCGCGTCGATACTCGACGAAAGCATCGCGAAGGTCGCGATAGTGAGCAGGGTTTTAGCGAACGGCCTCATGTGTTTCAAGAACGATCAGATGCTTTGACGCTTGCTAACAATAAAAGCGTTTCCTGAGCGACTCGACGCCGTCCTCACCGGCGATCGAGATCTCGAGGTCACGAATGTGGCCGTCCTTCAAACCGTAGATCCAGCCGTGAACCTTTAGCGACTGTCCGCGTCGCCAGGCGTCTTGTACGACGGTCGTTTCTCCGACGTTGATGACCTGCTGGCAGACGTTGAGTTCGCAAAGGCGGTCGGCCTTGTCCTCGTGTTTCGTGAGATCGTCGACCTTGTGATTTGCGGTGTCCTGGATGTGGCGGAGCCAGTTGTCGATCAGGCCGTGACGCTCGCCGTCGAGCGCGGCGAGCACGCCGCCGCAGCCGTAATGGCCGCAGACGATGATGTGCTTGACCTTCAAAACCTCGATCGCGAACTGCATCACCGACAAACAATTCATGTCCGTGTGTGTCACGAGATTAGCGACGTTGCGATGGACGAAGACCTCGCCGGGCTTGAGGTCGACGATCGTGTTCGCCGAAACGCGCGAGTCCGAGCAGCCGATCCAGAGATATTCCGGTGCCTGCTGCTCGGCAAGGTCCGCGAAAAATCTGGGGTCGTCGGATGTCATCCGCTTTGCCCACTGTTTGTTGTTTTCTAAAAGATGTTCGAGTCCGCTCACTGAGGATTAGTTTACATCGGCGTCCGTCGATGAGTGAATCTCGTTTTCAGCAGCGCGCTGAGAGACGCGGTCGCGGACCTGCATCCGGATGCTCAGGAAAAAGGAGACCGCACCGAGAACGCCGGCGACGAACGCTGCCTCCGTTGGCCCACGCCATAGGAAAAAGGCCGCGACGGCACCGAAAGCGACGGCGAGCAATTGAAAGGCGAGCTCCCAGTTCATCGGACAGCGGGGTCGCCAAAGCCGTCGCCGCGCAGGAAGCGGCCGACGGCGCGGAACATTCTTCGTAAGCCCCGGAACGCCTTCGGGAAGAACCACAGGAAAAAGAGGACAAAGACGATCAGCACGCCCGCGATGACCATCGGGGCAAAGACGGCGAGTACGACGCCGATGATCGCGACGCCGTCCTCAAAGAAAGAGAGTGCCCAGTTCGAGACAGGCTCGGGCGAGAGATTAGCGCCGATGCGGGCCGCGGCTTTTGTTCCGTGCGAGGCTAAAGCAAAGCCGCCACCAAGCAGAGTCGCGGGGATAGTGATGCTGTTGTCGAGATGATTCGTCGCCGCATAGGCGATGACCGCTCCTGCGGGAACACGGATGAACGTGTGAACCACATCCCAAACACTGTCCACATACGGCACCTTGTCCGCGACGAACTCAATAATATAAAGCCCGCCCGCGATCCCGATGATCCACCAGTTGTCGAGCGACTCGAGCCCGCCCGGCAACTTTACGCCGGCAAACTTTTCGAGAAGCCCCAGTACAGCGACCGTGGCGTAGAGATTGATACCCGACGTCCACGCGGAACCAAGTGCGAGGCTTAATGTTGAGAACCATTCCATAGGTCAGTGACGAGTGACGAGTGACGAGTGACAAGTTAATGTCGTTGCGGCCGGGATGAAAGTGTGCGTCTCATTGCGTTCAGCATTCGACGGACCTCGTCAAGTAGTTCAAAGCACTCGCGAGCATCATCCGTTGAGCAGAACTCCAAGTCAATAGAAATGATCAACTGAGTCTCCAACTCGCCTGCCGAGCCTTCGCTATTTGAGATAAATCGAATGAAGTCGGGCGTGGTTCGGCGTGCTTGACCCTCGGCAATATTGGAGGGGATAGATACTGCTGCTCTACGCATTTGCGAAACTAGCCCGAATCTTTCATCTGATGGAAAACTCCTTGTCAGCGAATAGATCTGTCGGACCAGCGCAATACTTTTTTGCCAGACGATAAGGTCTTTGTAACCTGCGGCCTTTTTCGGTTCACTCGTCACTCGTCACTTGCCCCTCGTCACTATTTTCGTCTTTCTTTATACCGAACTTCTCTAACCTGTATTGCAAAGTTCGGAATGTTAACCCGAGCAGTTTCGCAGACTTTGTAATGTTGTTGTCGGTCCGCTCCATCGCCTGCATTATGAGGCTGCGTTCGACGTCTTCAAAATTGACGCCGTCGGCCGGAAGTTTGAAAAGCTCTCCGGCGGCCGCTGCACCTGCGACGGTTCCGCCGCCGCCGGTCATCTCGGGCGGCAGATCGTCGACGGTTACGGTGTCGTTCTCGCACAGGAGGATCGCGCGTTCGATCGCGGATTCGAGCTGGCGGATGTTGCCGGGATACGAATAATCCTCGAGCAGCTTGCGAGCATCGCTACGGATCGTGATCTTTTTCTGCGTGCCCTTTGTGTGCTTTTTGACAAAGTGGTCGATGAGCACCGCAACGTCGCTACGCCTTTCGCGAAGGGCGGGCACGTCGATCGAGAGAACGTTCAAGCGGTAATAAAGGTCGTCGCGAAAACGTTTTTCCTCGACCATGTGCAGCAGGTCGCGGTTGGTCGCTGCAACCACGCGGACATCGACGTTTATCTCACGCGTGCCGCCAACGCGGCGTATCTGACGCTCCTGTAGTGCCCGTAAAAGCTTAGCTTGTAAGGAGATATCGAGTTCGCCGATCTCGTCCAAAAACAGCGTCCCGCCGTCGGCGATCTCAAAAAGACCTTTCTTTTCCGAAACGGCACCGGTGAATGACCCCTTCTCGTGACCGAAGAGTTCAGACTCTAAAAGGTTCTCATTGATCGCGGCGCAGTTGACGGCCTGGAAGACCTCATTCGATCGCTCGCTGTTCTTATGGAGCGAGCGCGCGATCAATTCTTTTCCCGTACCTGACTCGCCGCGGATCAAAACCGTTGAGTTCGATTTGGCGATCTTGACGATGAGTTTTTTGACCTTGTCCATCTCGGGTGAGACGGAAACGATCTCTGCATCGAGCGTCGTGAGTTTTTTGAGCGCACGCGAAACTGTTTCAAGCAGCCTCTCGCTGTCATACGGTTTTTGAAGATACTCGAATGCACCCAGTCGAAGTGCGTCGACCGCCGAATCGATCGTGCCGTGTGCGGTGAGCAGGATGACGATGATGGATTTGTCGAAATCGGTAAGCTGCTTGAGCAGATCAAGCCCGCTCATCCCGGTCATCTTGAGATCCGTCAGGACGAGATCGAAGTGACGATCCGCAACGAACTTCATCGCCGCCTCGCCCGACGACGCGGTCGTCACGTCGTAGCCCTCACCCGAGAGGATCTCCTCTAATATTTCCCGCTGATTTTTCTCGTCATCGACGACGAGGATGCTTTTTCTAGCCATAGGATTATTTCACCACAGAGACACGGAGGCACAGAGTGAGAAAGATCATAAAGGCGCGTCGGCGTCTCATGTTTTCTCTGTGTCTCCGTGTCTCTGTGGTGAATCGGTCGCTTTTGGCAGCCGAACCGTAAATCGTGTGCCCTCGCCTTCGGCTGATTCGACGGTGATAGTGCCGTTGTGGATCTCGACGATCTTTTGGACGATGGCGAGGCCGAGGCCGGTGCCGGTCTCTTTTGTCGAGAAGTACGGCTCGAAGATCTTTGCCATGTTCTCCGGCGAGATGCCCGGGCCGGTGTCGGCGATCTCGAAGCGGACGTGTGCGTCGTCGTCGGTCGTTAGCTTGACGCTCAGATGTCCGCCGGTCGACTCCATTGCCTGAATGGCATTGATAAAAAGATTGTTAAAGACGGAACGCAAGAACTCGGCGTCGCCCAATATCCTCGGCACGTTCTCGTGCTCGATGACCCCTATCGTGACGTTCTTTTCACAGGCCTGGGGCTCGATGATGCGTAAGGATTCGTCGATCACTTTGCGCGGATCGGTCGGCTTGAGATCGGCTTTTGCGGGACGCGAGTAATTTAAGAAATCCGAGATCTGCTGGTTGATGCGTGCGACCTCGCCCTTCAACTGGCCGGTCATTTTCTCGAATTTTTCACGTTTCTTCTCATCATCGGGTGCGAATTTGGCACGCAGGTGATCGAGCGTGAGATTGATGTAATTGAGCGGGTTGCGTATCTCGTGAGCGATCGCAGAGCCGAGGCGTCCGACGACGGCACTCTTTTCGGCTTGTTGAAGCTGCGCTTCGAGGTCGCGTTTTTTCTCCAGGTCCGAAGCCATTTCATTAAACGTCGTAACAAGCCGCCCGATCTCGTCGCTCCGGCTCGAGCCCGGAACGCGAACGTGCAGGTCGCCGGCCGCGATCTGACGAGCGCCGTCTGAGAGATTCGCGATCGGGCGAGAGAACCGGTAGACGAGATACAGCGTGATCAGCGCAGAGATCAGGAGAATACCTACGGTGAAAGCGAGCGGCCGCGCCGCACGCCACGCGGTCTGCTCCTTGTCATTTCGGAGCAGCACCATTACATACCAGCGGCCGCGGCTTGTCTCAATGGGGACGACATGCGCTTCGTCGGTCTGGGAAGACGTGCTCGCAGCCCGATTAGGGAAGTGACTAGCGTCATTCCCCAGGCGCGAGGACTCCATGAGCGGCGGCAGATCCGTTACATCCTCGAGCTTTTTATATACGGCATTACCGCTGTCGTCAGTGTCGGGGAGCAGGTCGGCATTGAGGCTGTCGGTGATCTGCCATTTCTCGTCAATGATGATGATGTCTCGGATCCGGTCCTTGGCGTCCTGGCTGAGGAATGGCTGGTCGGGCTGGTCGATGAGGTCCTGAACGCGGAAATCCTTGGACGTCATGGACGTAAATCCAAGGCCGATGGCGGCGACCACGGCTTGCTCCTGCATCTCACGCAGGTCGGCGTTCTCCTTCTGAACAAAGAGGTTAGCGTAATACTGCACACCCAGTGTCGCTATCAACAGCAGGGTCAGGATGAGCAGAAGCCGCCCGCGGAATGTATCAAGGAACCTCATAGGTGCCAAAAACAATACTTATGAAAAAGCTTGCCGGAAGAGTGACTGAATGTTATAGTCTCAAATAGTTTTTTCGCAAACATCGGCGAACGGCAATATGCAAGGGCCTTTTGGCGGGTCAGTCGTTTCCGAAACCCACGATCAAAAAACTTAATTCCGTTTCGCTGAGGTAAAGCATGAAGTTTATGTCCCCTAGACTGTCCTTTGTCGGCTCAATTTTTACCCTCCTCGTCCTGAGTCTGACATTCACCGCCAACCTTAACGCCCAAAAGAAGAGTTCGTCGAAGAAAGCCGCAGATAAGAAGACAGCCGCTAAGGCAAAGGATGCCAAGAAAGGGCGTGACGACAAACGAGCCTCTGCTCGGGACAAGCGGGATAAAAAGGACAGCAAACGGGAAAAGGCCACCGCCAAGGCTCGCGACAATAAACGCGACAGCCGCAAGAACGCCAAAGATCGCGTAGCGGAGAAGAATTCTAAGAAGGACGACAAGTCTTCCAAGTCCGATCGCAAGAGGGAATCGGCCGAGGCTCGCCGGCGTGAGGCCGAGCGTCGTGCCGCCATTGCCGAGGAACGCCGCCGCCGCGAGGCAGAGCGTCGAGCAGCTATCGCCCGCAAGATCGCTTTTGAGAACGGCCTGAGAACGGAGACCGTCGCCAATATCTCGCAGGACAAGACCGAGGGCGAGGACCTTAATATACGCGCCGCGGCGATCCGTGCACTTGGCAATCACGCCGGCTCGGTCGTCGTGATGGAGGCCCAGACGGGTAAGGTCCTTACTATCGTTAATCAGAACTGGGCAGTTCGCTCGACGATCCGTCCGTGCTCGACGATAAAGCTCGTCACAGGCGTCGCCGGATTGAATGAGGGCGTCATCAGCAAGGATGACGGCTCGATCCGCAACGTTTCGACGCGACGTAAATTGGATGACGCGATCGCGTTCTCTGACAACGGTTACTTCCAGCGTGCAGGTGCACAGATGGGTAATCAGAAGCTTGTCGAATATGGCCACAAGCTCGGCCTCGGCGAGCCGACGGGCATCAATCTTGAGGGTGAGGCTCCGGGCCGCCTTCCTTATTCTAATAACAACGCACGTATCTATTCGCACGGCGACGACACCGAGGTTTCGACCTTGCAGTTGGCAGTGCTCGCTTCGGCGATCACGAACGGCGGTCACAAAGTGCTGCCCCGCATCCCGCGTAACAATATTGAGAAGACGGATTTTCGTACCTTCTATAAAGGTGATGTAGCGTTGCCGTCGCAGAACGTCCGCCGCGTCATTCCGGGAATGATGGGTGCCGCCGAATATGGCACGGCGCGCAGGAACATGGACCAGAATCTCGGCGTCGCGGGCAAGACCGGTTCGTGCATCGACAAGGGCTCGTGGGTCGGTCTCTTCGCGTCGGTCGCTCCGATCGAGCAGCCGAAATACGCCGTTGCCGTCATCACCCGAGGACAACGCGAACGCGGTCGCTATGCAGCAGCCGTTGCCGCGGACGTTTACCGAGCTCTCGCGAACCACATCGTCCGCACCGACCGAAATCTCGCGCAGACCGAGTTTCACATCCAGCCCAAAAATGCGAACGACACACGCAATGCCGCCCAGTTGGCTGAGAGGGCGGACGACGAAGAAGATACCGATTCAGACAGCGACGCGGCTGTAGCGGGCGACAACAACGGCATTATCGTCGTGCCGAATGCCGTGCCGAATTTCACTCGCGACAACTCGACCCGCAAAAAGCTCGTGACGCGTACGGGTGATTCCCAACCGGTCTCGAAACCGCTTTTTAACCCGATCGTGATCACGCCGGGCAAAAGGCCGTAAGGCTAACTAAAACGGGCTATTCCGGGGACGTCTTTTCGGGCCAACATGGGCTGAAAAGACGTCCTCTTTCCTTGACAGAACGCTTACTCCACAGCAATATTGACCTTTTCAAAAGTTTTCTTTTGATTCGCTGTTTTTGTATTTAATGACCGGTCAAGCGTGCGCGATGATTAGCAACTATTCCATAGCGCTAATCATCTGATTTCACGCAAAACCTGAGGCTTAGGCCGTTGGTTTTTAGCACTAAAAAGCATTGGAGTAAACGCCGTTCGGGCGGAGGAAGTATCGAGATGAAGACGATCTTTAGAACATTTGATAAAGGCCTGGTCCTGGCCGCCATATTGGCTCTCGGCGCTGTGGCCGGCTTGGCTCAAGATCCCTGCACGGACGTCGACGGGCAGAACAAACTTTACGACCAGTTCCTCGAGGCCTATAAGGTCAAGACGATCGAGGGACGCAAGAATTACATCAATGTCGCCAAAAGTTATGTCGAGAAGTACGGCTCGTGCACGACAAACGAGACGGTCACCACCAACTCGAAATACTTTAACGACAATATCTCGAAGTGGGAAACGGCCGTTAAGGCAATGAGCGACAAGGCTGCAGAAGATGCCCTTATCGCACGCTTCGACGGAGCTCTCAAAGCAAAGAATTGGGACGAGGTCTACACTGCCGGAAAGGAGATCCTTGCTAAGTATCCGGAGAAGTATCGTACGGCTGAGATCGTGCTTGCTTCGGTCGGCGGCGAAGAGGCGTTCAAGAACAATCAGAAGTACAACGCGGACGCGCTTCAGTATTCAAGGCAGTCGATCGCTGATCTCGAATCGGGCAAGTCATTCAAGCTCGGCGACAAGGACCGCTACGGTCTGAGCCTCGCGAACAGCTATAACTTCGAGTTCAATAACAAGGAAGACGCTCTTGCGTGGCTTAATCTTTACATCGGCTACATCACCGCGGTCGGTCAGAAGAATAAGGCGGCTGCGCTTCCTTTCCTTTACAAGTCGAGTCAGATCACGACCTCCGATGCGTCGAAGAACTCAGTTATTTATGAGTTGACCGGCAGCTACTATTTCGATCAGTTGAATAAGCTGGTCGAGGAGATCAAGGCTTTGACGGCAAAGCAGGATGATCCGAAGCTCACAGATGATGAACTCAAGGCTTTGGTCCAGCAGATCAAGGACAAGGTAGCAATGTCCAATGGAACGTCCGAGCGTGCGATCGATGCTTACTCGCGGGCTTACACCTTTGCCAAGGATCCGACGATCAAGGCGAGGATGAAAAAGAACGTCGAGGACGCTTATAAACTTCGCTTCGGCAAAACGGAAGGATTGGACGCGTGGATCTCAAGCACGATAGCAAAGCCGTTCGTTAACCCGACGACCCCGATCGCGCCGATTAGCGATCCTGAGCCGGTCAAGACTGAAACGACGACCAACGGCGTGGCATCGACGACGACCACGACGACTACAGGCGGCACAACCACCGTGCCTGCTTCTACAACGACCAATACGACCGGCAAGCCTGTAAGTCAGCCGGCGGCCAAACCGGCGACAACGACGACCGCGCCGGTCAAAAAGCCGCGGGCGGCTGTAAAGAAAAAGACGGTCAAGAAAAAGACGGTATAACGTAAGCGTTGATCAAATGATCTAAGATCGGTCGGGCGGCTCCATAACGGATCCGCCCGACTTTCCTTTTGCGTTCCATCTTTTTTACAATTGGCAGTTCAATGGCGGCATCCTCTGCAAAGCTCGAAACACTGATCGGCTACCGTTTTAAGGACCGGTCGATCCTCGAGCGCGCAGTGACGCACCGCTCGTGGGCGTACGAGCAGATGACGGGTGCCGACGACGCGACGATTACGCAGGTCGATAACGAGTCGCTCGAGTTTCTCGGTGATTCGGTAGTGGGTCTTGTCATCGCCGAGACGCTGCTTCGCGGAAATCCGGACCATAACGAGGGCGAATTGACGCTGATGAAACATCACCTCGTTAGCACAGCAACGCTCGCACGTATAGCCGAGACGATGTCGCTTGGCGATTACTTACTCGTCGGCCGCGGGGAGGAGAAAACGGGCGGGCGCAAGAAGCTCGCTCTGCTGGCGAATACTCTCGAGGCCGTGATCGGCGCGGTTTTCCTCGACGGCGGCTACGCGGCTGCACGTGTTTTCGTTCAAGGGATATTCGGCGATGAGCTTCGCGTGGCGACGCCGCAAAGCTCGCTTGATTTTAAGACGATGCTGCAGGAGCGGCTGCAAGCCGTGAAGATGCGTGCACCGGTTTACGCGGTCGTTAAGACAGAGGGGCCGCCGCATAAGCGGACATTCACCGTCGAGGCCACGTGGGAGACCGGTAAGACCACTGCAAGCGGAGCCTCGATCAAAGCCGCAGAGATGACGGCCGCCGCCGAGGCGCTCAAGAGTTTGAACCACATAGACACATAGTGCACATAGATCCGATCTAACAAACTTATGTGATCTATGTTCCTATGTGGTTCGAAAATCTTAAGACTTACAAAACGGTGCCGAGGGTTTTAACGTATTATTAGAGTTTATGAGTGACGAGAAGAAGCAAGCCGGGGCCGAAACAACAAAACTTAAGGGTCCGCCGAAATCCACTTTCCGCGAGTATTTCGAGTCGTTCGTTGTGACGCTTGTGATGGCGATCTTTGGAATGACCTTCATTCTGCAGGCGGTCACAGTGCCGACGGGTTCCATGCAGAATACGATCCTCGTCGGCGACTACCTGCTCGTAAACAAGTTCGTTTTTACGCCCGGCGGCAACGAGCTATTCTTCCTGCCCCAGCGTGCGATCAAGCGCGGCGACATCATTGTTTTCAAATATCCCGGCAACAAGCTTTGTCCTGAGAATGATAGTTCCCGCGGGATAATCCCTTATCAGATCAACTACGTAAAGCGCGTTATCGGTCTGCCGGGCGAGACGGTCGAGTTCCGGGATAATCAGGTATTTGTGAACGGTCAGCTGCTGCCGGAACATCGAATGCTGGGTAACGCAAAGGATCAGCAGTCCGCTCTCACGGTCTCGGAATTCGAGGAGCGCCGCGAGGGCGAAACCTACGACGTGTATTACGGAAAAGAGAGCACCGACGCCGTGCGAGCCGGACAGCACATTACTCGCGGCACGGGGCAGAATCCCTGCCGCGGTTATCAATTCGGCGTCGCGGGCAAACAGATGGTCGTGCCCGACAACAGTTTCTTCGTAATGGGTGACAGCCGTGACCAGAGCGAGGACAGCCGCTATTGGGGGTTTGTCCCGCGTGAGTTGATCATCGGGCGCGCGATGTTCGTCTATTGGTCGTGCGATCGCGGTGCGTCGGATGGCAGTTTCTTCGGCTGCATCACGCATCCGCGCCTTAACCGCATCCTTCACATGGTCAAATAATGGACCTCGTATTTAGCCCGGCTGTTACGACCGCCCTCCAAGGTCGCGACCCGTTAGTGGCGTTGGAATCCACGGTCATCGCCCACGGACTGCCCTATCCGCAGAACCTGGAGACAGCTCAAGCGTGCGAACGCATCGTTTCCGATGCCGGTGCGGTGCCGGCAACGATAGCGCTCTTTGGCGGAGAGCTGTGTGTCGGCCTTGATGACGCTCAGATCGAGCAGTTGGCGACTCGCAAGGACATTCGAAAGATCTCCCGGCGTGACCTTCCCATTGCGGTCGGCAAAAAGCTCGACTGTGCGACGACGGTGGCGACGACGACACTGATCGCGTCGATGGCGGGAATTCGTGTTTTCGCGACCGGCGGCATCGGCGGCGTGCATCGAGGTTATTCGGCGGACGTCTCAGCCGATCTTACCGAGCTTGCCCGTACGCCGATGGTCGTCGTGTGTTCGGGTGCGAAAATAGTGCTCGATCTGCCGGCGACGCGCGAGTTCCTTGAAACTTTCGGGATCACGGTGCTCGGATGGCAATGCGACGAAATGCCGGCGTTCTACTCGCGGACGAGCGGCCTTGAGGTGGATGAGCGCGTCGACACGGCCCGCGAGGTCGCGGCGATCGCGAAGGCACGCGACGATATGGGTTTGCGAAACTCCATACTTGTTACGGTTCCGGTTCCCGCTGAGTTTGAGATCCCACGCGACGAGTGCGAGGCGATCCTCGGCAAAGCACTGCTTGACGCCGATGCTGATGGCATCCGCGGCAAACAGATCACGCCATACCTTCTTTCCAAAATGTCCGAGGTGAGCGAGGGACGGACGCTCGCCGCGAATGTCGCGTTGCTGAAGAATAACGCGAGCGTTGCGGCGGAGATCGCGAAGGCTCTTACTTAGCTGCGGCCGAGGTCTTTTCCATCTTGAGTGAAAGTGTGTCGAGCCGCTTCTTTGCTTCGACAGCCTGAGCCGACGAGGGGAATTTTGCTGCGATCTCCTTCCAGCTTGCCCCGTCGTAGTGGAATGCACGCTGTGCCGGATTGAACAAGAAAACGATCCCGAGCTTCCGATACCGGTCAAGGCTCACAAAGTTCAAATAATAACTATGCATCGGTGCCGCCGACGCGGCCATCTCGGGTCGACGCAGGCGGCTGTTCGCGTCCTTGCTTAGCTTCGCGGCGACCTCCTCGAGCACGTCACCAAAAAGAAGCAGGATCTCAGGTTTTAACTTCGAGTCGGGATACATCTCAAAGAAACGCACCGCCATCTCGATCTGATCAAACCCGTCGGTCGCCTGGACGAGCCTCGCGAACCTCTCCTCGTCCGTCGAACGAAACCTGCCGAACACGGCGTCGGCCTGCACCCAGCCAAAATTCGCGGGCGGTGCCGTCACTTTGTAGAATTTCACGCCGTCGGCCTCGGCAATGCCGAGGATCTGAACTTTGCGTCCACGCTGCATTCGATGAACGGGCTCGGAGAAAAGGCTCGGCTCTTTTCTAAGTACCGAGAGCGTTTCGTCGATCACGACGGCCGATTGTCCAACCTCGCCGGACTTTATCGTTTTCGTTCTGTAGAGCGGGGCGTTGCGTTTTTGTGCATTGCCCGCGAGTGAGCATGTGAGAGCGAGAAGGAGAAGCAGGGCGATCTGTCGGAGATTCATCTTTTTTTTGCGGCTTTTGCTATACGCGCCTGTGCTCCCGAGTGATGGAAGTGACAGATCGCGATCGCAAGCGCGTCAGCCGCATCATGCGGCGTGGGAACGTCCTTTAAGCCGAGCAGAATTTTTACCATCTGTCCGACCTGGTTCTTGTCGGCGTTGCCATAGCCGACGACAGTCGATTTAACGAGTCGCGGAGCGTACTCGGCGATCGTCAGGCCCGACTGTTCGGCCAAGAGCAGCATCGTGCCGCGTACCTGCCCAAGCTTTAGGGCGACCTGAGCATTCACCGCGTAAAACGTGTCCTCGACCGACAGCACGTCCGGCGAATGCGTCTCGAGCACGCGTGCGACGCCGTCGTAAATATTCTTGAGCCTTTTTGAAAAAGCCTCACGCGGGTTCGACTTAACGGTGCCGAAGTCCACGAGCACGTATTTGGAACCGCTCCCGTCGACGACGCCCCAACCGAGCGTTTCGCTCCCCGGATCGATCCCTAAAACGCGCATTATTTACATCAAACTACTAAAATGTGAAGCAAAGATAACTCAAGAATTTGACGAAAATCAAGCCCGCTTTGAAACCGTTACGTTTATCTGTGAAAATTTAGTCGCTTCTGATGCTTGGTTCTCAAGGTACAACCACTTTGTCGTCCGTGCGGGCTTTACTCGCCGACGCGATCGATTACGCAGGGCTATTCCCGCCCTCGGCACTCTCGATGCCCGAGGCCGTGATCAATTACGCGACGTATCGCAACAGCAATTACAACTGGATGCTGGGCCGCTTTGTCGTGACTGCGGCTCGTCTCGATGAGTTTATCGACAATGCCGGTGATTTTGTCTCCCGCGACTCGGCGTCAGCTTGGCGTCTCGCCGTGGTGATCGGCGAGAACGTCGTCGAATCGATCAACCAGGTGAAGGAGTTCAATAAAGCCCACGGCCCCGGCATCGTTTGCGACACCGTCGAGATCAAGGCCGATTCCCAAGGCGCGATCGAGAATGCCGCGGCGTCAGTCGCCGACCTGATGGCTTATTTCGAATTGCCGCTCAATGACGCGCTGCCCGATCTCGTCGCGACGATCGCATTGACCGGCCAGCGTGCAAAGATCCGCACCGGCGGGATCACACCCGACGCGTTTCCGCGATCCGCCGAGATCATTCGTTTTGTAAAAACGTGTCTTGCGGCGAACGTCCCATTCAAGGCGACCGCCGGTTTGCATCATCCGATCCGGTGTTTTCATCCGCTAACCTACGCGCCGGATTCGCCGACCGGAACGATGCACGGCTTTCTCAACTTATTTCTCATGAGCGGCTTTGCACGCGAGGGCTATCGTCAACAGCTGCTCGAGGACGTGATGGAGGAGGAGTTCGAGGAGGTATTTGCCTTCGACGAAACAGGCGTCGCTTGGCGTGACGAATACCGCCTAACGCTGCCTCAGATCCAGTTCCTGAGGCAAAAGGGAATTCAATCGTTCGGCTCCTGCTCATTCGACGAGCCCGTGGCCGACCTGCAAAAGCTCGGAATACTCTGACAACTGATCACGGGCTACTGACCACTGTTTTTATGTACGAGATCAACGAAACCCACGACTCTAACCTCAAAAGCTGGGTCGAGTCCGCTAACGACCCGAATACGGATTTTCCAATACAGAACCTGCCGTTTTGTGATTTCTGGAAGAATACGCGCCCTCTGAGGCGAGCCGCGGGTATCGTAATCGGCGACCAAGTCTTTGATCTTGGCATGGCGTCCGAATGTAAACTTTTCGAAAAAGAATCACACGGATTTCTTCTGGGTCTTTACACGAACGGAGAAGACGCTTTACAGAGAATGATGGAGGAGAGAGCTACCGACCACTCGGTCTTTCGAGGTCGAATATCGGAAATGCTCTCGGGACGGACTAATTCCCACATAAAGGAGAAGGTATCCAAGTGCCTCTACCCACTCTCCTCGGTCCAAATACTTCTACCTACCCTGATCGGCGACTACACCGACTTCTACTGCTCGATCTATCACGCGACGAATGTGGGGTCGATGTTTCGCCCCGAAAATCCGCTGCTGCCGAATTACAAATATGTGCCAATCGGTTATCACGGGCGGGCTTCGTCGATCGTGATCTCGGGGACGGACATCAGGCGGCCGCATGGGCAGAATCGAAGCGATGCTGAGAAGCCGCCGGTGTTTATCCCGTGTAAGAACCTCGATTACGAGGTGGAGCTGGGGTTTTTTGTCGGGCAGGGGAATGAGCTGAGCATGAGCATTCCGTTGAGCAAAGCGGAGGAACACATCTTCGGCGTGTGTCTGGTGAACGACTGGTCGGCACGCGACATCCAGGCGTGGGAATACCAGCCGCTCGGGCCTTTCCTCGCAAAGAATTTTGCAACAACTATCTCTCCGTACGTCGTGACGATGGAGGCGTTGGCTCCTTTTAGGACAAAAGCGTTCGAGAGGGAAGAGGGCGACCCGCAGCCGCTCCCGTATCTTGCTAACGATGAAAACGAAAGATTCGGCGGGCTCGACATCAATCTCGAGGTCTACATCCAGACCGAAAAGATGCGGAATGAAAAGATCGAGCCGCACCTTCTCTCACGCTCCAACACAAAAGATCTCTACTGGACGATCGGACAGATGCTGACGCACCACGCCTCAAACGGATGCAATCTGCAAACGGGCGACCTGATAGCGACGGGCACGGTGAGCGGAAAGGAAAAATCAGAGCGCGGCTCGATGCTCGAGCTCAGCTGGCGCGGCACCGAACCGATCGAACTTCCGAGCGGCGAACAGCGAAGATTCCTTGAGGACGGCGACGAGGTCATAATGCGCGGCTTTTGCGAACGCGAGGGCTTTCGCCGCATCGGCCTTGGCGAATGCCGCGGCCGCATCCTGCCCGCGACGTAAGAATTCGCCCGCGAAATACGCGAAAAAATAGAGCTATTGATTTCGCGTCTTTTCGCGTGTTTCGCGGGAAAAATCCTAGGCAGTAAAATAAAAGTGATGGATCTGGTTCTCGACAAGCTTCACGAGGAATGCGGGATATTTGGCATCTTCGGCCATTCTGAGGCGTCGACGCTCGCTCAGCTGGGCCTTTTTGCCCTGCAGCATCGAGGGCAGGAGGCGTGCGGGATCGTGTCGGCGGAGAACGGCCTTTTGCACGAATTTCGCGGTATCGGGCTCGTGGCCGATGTTCTCAATCCCGACGTTTTGACACGTCTTCCGGGAACGGCGGCGATCGCGCATACGCGTTATTCGACCGCGGGACGAAACACGATCAAGGAGGTCCAGCCGTTTTCCGTGACCTGCCAGCACGGACAGATCGCTGTTTGTCATAACGGAAATCTCCCTTTTGCTGATGCCAGCCGCAATGAGCTTGAGCGAAAAGGCGCGATCTTTTCTTCGACGTCGGATACCGAGACCATCCTGCATGGCATCGCGCGCACCGACGCGGCGAATGCGATCGACGCGATCAAGAAAGTTTTATCGACAATCGAAGGAGCCTTCTCACTTCTGTTCCTGACTCCGCGTGAACTGATCGCCGTTCGCGATCCTCGCGGATTCCGTCCGCTTGTGCTTGGAAAATACAAAGACGCGTGGTGCGTCGCAAGCGAGACATGTGCGTTCGACCTGATCGATGCGGAGTATGTTCGCGAGGTCGAGCCCGGCGAGATGTTGATCGTCGATGCGAAAGGTTTACGCAGCGAATTTCCGTTCGAGAAAAAACAGGCGGCGGTGTGCACATTCGAGCACGTGTATTTTTCACGGCCGGACTCGATCATCTTTGGTCGCTCGGTGAACGAATCGCGTCATAAGATGGGACGGCAGCTAGCGATCGAGCATCCGGCCGAAGCCGATCTCGTCGTACCCGTTCCTGACTCGGGCGTCGCTGCGTCGATCGGTTATGCACGCGAGTCGGGTATCAACTTTCGTCAGGCGATCATTCGAAACCATTACGTCGGCCGAACATTTATCGAGCCGACACAATCGATCCGGTCCTTTGGTGTGAGGCTTAAACTCAATCCTATCAAGGACTTAATAAGGGGTAATCGGATCGTGCTGGTCGACGACTCTATCGTTCGCGGCACGACGTCGAAGAAGATCGTTGAGATGGTCCGCGATGCGGGTGCGACCGAGGTGCATATGCGAATCTCGTGTCCGCCGACCGCGCACTCGTGCTACTACGGCGTCGATACGCCCGACCGCGACCATCTCATCGCGGCGAATATGTCCGTCGAGGAGATCGCTAATGCGATCGGCGTCGATTCACTCGGTTATCTTTCTCTGGAGGGAATGCTCGAGGCCTGCGGCATCGACGCATCGGTCTCGTGCAATGCTTGCTGGACCGGTAAATATCCTACACTCACCGCAAATACACAGACCGCATGAAAGAACGCTGGGTCGAGGTCAACGATCGGATGCAGCAGAACTATGCGTATCCACTTACCGAACCCGCGGGCCGCAACTTTCATCCTGATTTCAAACCTGAGCTCACGCCAAAAGAAATGCTCGAGCTCGGAGTTTTTGGCGGGAAGTATATGACCGACTGCCGTGACGAGTTTCCGGCGAGCTGGTTCAAGAATGCGAAGCTCTGCGCCGAGCGTCACGACAAGAACATAAACTTCTTCAAGGTGAATGCCTCGCAGCCCCTATCGGTGTGGAAGAAAAAGGGCTGGATCTATGAGGACGATCCTCGCGGGTGGTTCCAATGGTACTGCCGCTACTACATGGGCCGCCGCTGTCCGGATGACGACCGACAGATAAAACGATGGAGAGCGATGCGGCGGCATGTCGCCCAGGTCAAAAGCGGCTGCCCAAAGCGCGCCCTCGATTGCCGCCCCCGGCAGCGGCAGGCGTTGCTCCACTGGGCTTACGATTCGCGAAAAATATGATGCGCGATCAGCTGCCTTCTTGAAATCGGACCTCCATTGGCACTATACTCACCGACAAATAGACAGTGAATCGATCAAGCGAAAGGGCCGATTTGCGCCCGTTCCGCATCCTTTAGCTGTCTGTTCGTGTGCGGCTTCGGCGTGCCCGGCCATTTCCGCGAGATCAAAAAAATAGGAGACATAGATGTCTATCAAGAGAATACTTTCTAAGACCCTTTTCCCCCTCGCCTTCGCGGCGATCCTTGCCGGTTCTGCCGCGGCAAAAGAGATAACGGTAGATGACAACCGGGCTGAATGCAAAAAAGCCGATTTCACGTCTATACAGGCCGCGGTCTTGTCCGCGTCGCCGGGAGACAACATTAAAGTATGTCCCGGCACCTACCGTGAACAGGTGAGGATAACAGGGAAAAGCAACCTTACACTTTTTTCAGAGAAGCCGCTTCAGGCTGTGATCAAGGCGCCTGCTACAGCGGTTTCCACGACAGATTACTCGCTCATTCGAATCGAGGGCGGATCTCAGAATGTAACATTGAAGGCATTCACGATCTCCGGTCCGTTGCCGGATGTTCTCTTCTGTTCCGATAGTTTGCAGTCCGGAGTTAGGGTGGTTGACGGATCATCAGCGACGATAACCGATAACTATATTACGGAGATCAGGAGCGCAAGCCCGGCACTTCGTGGTTGTCAGAACGGTTTTGCGATTGCGATAGGCCGTCAGTTTGAGAGTCAATCCGGGAGCGCCAACGTTACAAAGAATGTGATCGACAAATACCAGAAGGGCGGCATTTACGCCGACGGTGCCGGAACCTCGGTTTCGATCACCAACAATACGATCACCGGCAGTGCCGGAACGACAGACGCCGACGTTATTGCTCCGAACGGCGTGCAGGTCAGTCGCAACGCAACGGGATCGATCAAAGGAAACACGATCACGAAAAATGTGTACACCCCGCGGACCTTCAGCGGCAGCGGTATCTACATTTATTCCACGGGTAGTATTTCGGTCTCGAATAACAACGTGACAAGAAACGATACGGGCATGTATATCGACACGGAGACGGGCGGCGTTGCCGACGTCCAGCACAATGACTTCTCGTTCAGCACGTTCGACGGACTCGATGTGCTGGGCACATACGACAACAACGGCGATCCGGTGGCTGGAACAACCGGGGCTAACGTTGCACACAACACATCGAGCTCAAATGGCTGGGATGGAATTTATGTCGACACCGCATCGACCAATAACACGTTCGAGCACAACAAGATGGATAACAACGCGCTCGTGTTCTCTCCGGGATACGATGCAGAGGATAACTCCGCAGGGACGGGAACGGGCGGAACCGCCAATATCTGGTTTAACAATAAGTGCACCACGGACAATCGCGGTGGAGCGCTCTGCAGATAATTAGCTCAACAGTTAGTTGTTTTCGGCCCGACCCTTGTCGGGCCTTTTTATTTGGCGGTGCGGATATAGTCGATCGCGGCTTGCAGCTGTGTGTCGTGGCCGGCGAGTAGGTCCGCTCGCTTGAGCTCGACCGTTTTGTCGGGGATGACGCCGCGGCCCTCGATCACGACGCCCTTTGGTGTCATCGACAGACCGAAGGGGTAAATGAGTATTCCGCCATCAGGCAGCTCCTTGACATCGGCATCGAGGTCCTCGCCCATTGTCGTTTTTCCGATCACGTAAGCACGGCCCGCTTCCTGCAGACCTGCTGTCATTTCTTCCGCCGCCGAGCCGCTGAATTCATCAACAAGAATGACGATCTTCCCCTTATAGGCGTCTTTGTTGCCGTGAGCCTTGATGTCGCGGATGATGCCTTTGCGGGTCTTGATGAGCATCAATTGAGTTTCTGTCTCAAACAGCCGCTGCTCGATCTTTAGGGAAACGCTGTCGTCCCCGCCCGAGTTGCCGCGAAGGTCGATGATGATCGCGGGTGCGTCCTTCATTGAGTCGAACGCCGCTGCGATGCGGTCGTTTAGCGACGGCACAAAGCTCGAGAACGAAATGTAGCCGACACCGCCCTCGAGTCTTTTGGAGTCAAGCAAAGTGTAGATGTTCAGGCCCTCGATCTTGCCCTTGTCCGTTAGACCCTGGCGTGTGAGCGTAGCTTCGTGCTCAACATCTTTTTCGTCGAGGTAACTGACCTTGACGGTCGTATCCGGCGCACCGGCGATCGCCTTGCTCGCGGCGCCAACGTCGGCGGGTTTTACGCCATCCACCGCGGTGATGATAAACCCGCGGCGAATGCCGGCCTTGGCGGCGGGAAAGTCCGGGAGACTGCGAGAGACGGTGATACGCCCCTCAATGTTTCGCAAGCCGATGCCCGTCACGCCGGGCTGCGTTTTGAAACGCTTTGCGACCGCGGCCGCACTGCCGGCCTGAAGATGCGAGACCTTGATGAGACCGAGCATCTCCATAATGGCGCCGTAAAGCTCGTCGTCATTTTTTGCGGCCCTTGCACGCGGCGCGTATTTGTCGTGTGCGGCCTTCCAATCGACACCCGTGAAATTCGGATCGTAAAACTTCTCATTAACCGTCGACCAGACGGACTCAAAGACGCGGGAGTTCATCGCGGGGTCGTTGGCTTGCGAAAACACGGTGAACGCACTCGCGGCAATCAGGGCAACAATGATCAGCTTTTTCATAAACAAAACGAAGAGCAGTCAGCTTGGGATGCTAACACGGGCTCCAGAATTGCCTGCAAAACGCCCGCAACGGCCACCTTTCAAACCGCATCCAAATAGCGTAAACTAGGCTTCCTCACGTGGGGGCGACAGGCTTCGACAGGGGCTTGTATAGATCTTTGAGTGCACGTCGGGCTTGTATGGTTAGCTCGTTAAAACGACTATACAAAAACAAATGCTAATCAAGAATTAGCTCTCGCTGCCTAATTAAACCTAGGTTAAGCGATGTCTCACCGGAAGTCCGTCTCATGCGACCGGCCGAGGCATAACACAGTTGAGGCTCGGGCACGTTCACCACCTGCGAACATGCCTTAAATTTAGTCAGGTTGGCTTGCAAAGAGGTCTTGTCGATTCACTTACTCTTTGCCGGCGAGATAAACAAGAGAATCGACTAAACGTGTAGATCTTACTGGTCGCAACCTTTGGATGCGGGTTCGATTCCCGCCGCCTCCACCACTCTTTTCTTTAACTGGTCCTGCCAAGATGTGCGATTGCGGAACCTCCGCAACCGTGCTATATTTCGCGCAAAAATTCCGCCAATTCAGGTGTAGTTCTGAGGAGTCGGCTGGGCTCGCTCGTCGGCTTCGATCAACTGTTCGGAGATGCGATATGAAGAAACGCCCGGCCCGCACGATCGTCATATTCGGCGAATTCATCCTCCTGCTTTTTCTCGCTGCGCTCGTGCGTGGCTATCCCGGCCGTTTGATGGACGGGACCATCGCTGGGTGCGCGGGTGCTGCGTACCGCGACTGCGCGAGTGTCAGGAAAGATATTGACACCACGGTCGAGGACATTACGCTCGCGTGGGGCACGACCGTCCAGTCTGCCGCCTGGATCCAGGCGCTGAAGCTCTTCGACAAAAAGGAAGGCTGGCCCGGGGAAACGCCGGACAGATTCAAGCAAAGGAGCGACGAGGCGGATCGAAGACTCGAGGCAGGGCGCAAGAGGCTCAAGGACCTTCTCGAGGAACTTGCCAATTGCCAGTGTCCGGGAAGAAATGCGCCGCTCGCGGCGAGATGCGTGAGCCTTAAGGACCAAGTTCTAAGAAAGGTGGAGCAGATGTCATACGACATGGGCACCACGTTCAGGTCGTCGGCATGGACGACGGCCTTGAAGATGTTCGAGAAAGACGAGGGCTGGCCCGGTGACACACCCGCCAATCTGAAGCGAAAAGAAGAAGAGGCGCATAGGCGACTCGACGCGGAATGGAAGGAGCTAAAGGCGTTGCTTGACGAGTTAGAGCATTGCGGTTGCTGGCCCCCGGATGAACGATCGACCCAACCCACGAATAACGGAACGCCCGGCGCCTACATGCCGGATCCGATCTTCCTGAAGGAGGGATTCAAGTACGACAATAAGACCGAGTCCGGCATGAATCGATCGTTCCTGACCACACCGAACGGTGTGATCACCGTAAATCTGCCTATCGATCTGCAGCTCGGCGAGCCTTTCACAGGGACCGTGTACCTCGACCCGTTCGGTAAGACCCCGGATGAGCGGGATCGCAATACGACGAGCCTAAAACAGTACCAGATAACCGCATTAGGATCCGGACCGATGCCGGTGGGTACATATACGCCCGACCTTCCCTTTTTGAGCCATATATACGGCGACGCCGCAAAGGATCTCTATTTGAACCTTCTCTACAACGACGATCCTGTAATGCGGGTGATCATCCCGTCACGGTCACCGTCATTTACGCATCCGCAGAATTTCCTTGTGCCGAACGGAGGCTCCTCGGGTGGGTTCTTTACGATAATCGGGCCGTTCAACGGTTTTCCGGATGGATCGATAACGATCGGCGGCGAAAAACTGCCCATCCTAACCGAATCGCCTCACGGCATCGTTGTCTGGGACCGAACCGAGTTCACGGGTAGTACAAAGATCGACGTCGACGAGCATGGGCGGACGGGAGAATGCACCTTTCGAAATGTCGGCGTCAGAGTCTCGGCGACGAACCTTATTTTAAAGCGCGGTCAGCACGCCGAGGTGCATGTTACGTTCACCGGGCTCGCCGGCCTGGATCAAAACATGCCGTACGACCTTGTAAATCATTCTCCGGGTGTCATTTCGATGGAGGGAGGAGAGGAGAGCAAGAAGCGAGTAGTTCCGGCGAGCAGTATCACGAATTCGACAGGCCCCGAGCACGGAACTTTCACCGACACGATCGGCATTACAGGTGTAAGCCCCGGCCCGTTCTCCATCACGGCGACCCTGCAATGGACTGACCCATGCAGCCTGCCGCCCGAGGCGATGCACAAGAATCCGTAGCTGCGGTTTTCGGTTGTCAGAAGGCTCGCGCTTGTGGTGTTCTATTAGCACGATGACGTTACTCTCACGACTGGCGATAACAGTTGTAATTGCGCTCAGCTCGACATCTCTCCAAGCGGCACCTGCGAAGCCGGCAGCCGTTATCGAACTCCTTCCTCATCCCGGCGGAACGAATATGATGACCGTTCGGGCGACAGTTAACGGTCAGCCCGGACTTTTCCTATTCGATACTGGCGGTGGAATCACCTATTTCGACGCGGCCTTCGCGAAGAAGATCGGCTGCGAGCCTTGGGGACAATTGAGCGGCTTCGTTCTTACCGGTCAGCGGCTCGATATGCCGCGGTGTGAATCGGTGAGCTACGACATTGCAGGGCTCAAGCTTACGGCGCCGACGGTGGGTGTCTACGACATTGGGCAGTTCATGCCGAAGGACGCTCCGCACGTGGACGGTTCGATCGGTCTTGATGTTTTCGCCGGTCAGGCGGTGACTCTAAGCCTGGCAAAGAAGACGCTTACCGTCGAGAGTGCCGCGTCGCTCAGAGAAAGGGAAAAGCGCGGTCATGAGATCGAGGTTAGGCTTGTTCGCGAGTTGGAAGGCTTGGCACTTGCCGTGGTCGCTGCCGTTCAGACGCCAAAGGGCAAAGCATGGATGGAACTCGATTCCGGCAACGGCGGTGCGAATGTGATCGGAAAGCATCTTGCGTCGATCGTTTCGCTCGATCCGGAAAAGAAGGAGCCGCAGCCCGGCAGCATCGTACTTACAAAAGGTCAGACGGTCGCCGGCCCCTTCCGTGTAAATCCCACACTAATAATGGACGGAAATATCGGGACGAGATGGATGATCGATCTAGACCTGACCCTCGACCTCGCGCGCGGCCGCGCGTGGATCACTGACGTTCAAAAAGACCGGAACAAGCCATAGTTCGGCTCTCGGCGCGTGACCTTATCAAAATGACGGGTCGTGCGGTCGGTGACGCTAAGTCCTTTTGAGGCCAGTGTAAATATCGTAAACTGGCGATTCCATTACTTACGGCCGCCCATGCCGGACGGGAAAGGCATTTCGAGTTTCGTGATCTACAATATCCGATTACCGGATCATCAATGAATAAAATGAGAATTCTTGCAAAGATCAGCATCATTGTCGTGTTCGCGGCTTCATCCGCATTGGCACAGGACCCGAAGGCGGCAAAACTTACGGCCGAGGAGCTTATAGCAAAACACGTTGCATCTATCGGGACGCCGGAGGCGATAGCTGCCTCCAAATCGCGCGTTCTTGTAGGTAATGGCTTTCTTTCCGGCGGGGTCGGCATCGCAGGCAGGATCGGTGGTCCGGCGCAATTCGCGTCGCAGGACGACATGCTTTTGTTGGTGATGATATTCAACTCGAACGATTACGCGTACGAGAAGGTCGCATATGACGGGAAGGATCTGTCGACGGGCAAGGCGTTCGGCGGCAATACCGACCTTGGCAACTTTATTCGGGCGCATCCGGTGATCGTTCGACAGGGTCTTTTTGGTGGAGCGCTTTCCGCCGCGTGGCCGCTCCTCAATATGGCGAAAGGCGAGAAGCTGGAGTCCATAACGCCGGTCAACAACAACGGCGTCTCACTCTATAAGGCTAAGTATTCGTCGTCGAGGAACGGCCAGTTGTCGATCACGTTCTATTTCGATGCTCAGACCTGGCATCACGTCATGACAGAGTATAAGTACACGGTCGACCCGCCCCAGGGTGGTCCGATCGTTACAGAGGAGCAAAAGCCGACGTATTACACGATGGTCGAGGCTTTCTCAAACTTTAAGAAGGTCGGCGATCTGGTGCTTCCGCTCACACATCAGATCGATATTGCCGTGGTGGCTCCGACGGATACCGCGTCGCTTCGATGGACGGCCGTCTATACTCAGTGCTATTTCGATCAGGGGCTCGGGAAGGGAGCCTTTAAGGTGTCGTGACCGGCCTCTTCCTTTTCGCGGCGAGATAGATACCGGCTCCGACGAGGTTTGTCACCACTATCAGTCCGCCTATCTTTAGTGCGAAAGCGAGCTGACTCTCGACCTTTACTATCGGTACGATCGAGAGCGCTACATAGAGCAGTGTCATCAGTAGACCGCTTGCCGATGCGATCTTTAACCACACGGGAACCTTCACGCCGGCAGATCTTAATCCGAATATCGGTATGGCGAACATCGCGACATACGTGATCGCGTAAAAAACACCCGACGCATTCCACAAGAGCTGAAACGCCTCCTGCTTTCCGACGCCGATCAGCCCGACGATTCCCATAAAGAGCGTCACGGCGCCTACAAAGAGGATCGAGTTTACCGGCGTTCGATATTTTGCGTGCAGCTTTGTGAACCACGCAGGCAGAAGATCGTCCCACGCAGCAACCATCGGAAGTCGTGTATTGCCGCCGAATTGCACGCTCGCCTGTGCGATGCGGATCGATGCGAGAGCAATGATCGTCGCTGACGCAATACCCGCGACAATGCCGAATGGCCCGAGTCCCACGCTTAGGATCTGTGGTATCGGCGCGATGAGATCGATCTGTTCCGGCGGAATGAGAGCGAGAACCGAGCTCGTTCCCATGATGAACATAAAAGCGATTATCGGTGCCGCAACGATCACTGATCGTCCGATCGATCGACCGGGATCGCGAGCTTCGCCGGCGTGTATCGCGACATACTCAAACCCGCCCAGCGCGCCGAAGCCCATCTTGCCAAGCAGATTGAATGTAAGAAGCGACATCACCGGCAGCTCGAACTGCAGCGGACGATATTCTGTGATGGTTCCTTTCGCGTAGTTGATGATCGGCAGGATCAAGATCGTCGCAAAGATACCCAGCATCAGGATGCCGCCGAATTTGTGCACCCACTTACCGACACTCAAGCCGACGACGGTGACAACGACGAGAGCCCCGATGACGACAAGATTCGTCGCACCGACGAACCACACGTTCTCTGCCAGGGACGTTGCACGCTCGCTGCCGATGTACGCGAGATACTGCGTGAGCTGCAGGCCGATCTCCGACGTGTTGAGGATCGCGAAAAGCCAGAGGTTCCACGCGACGAGAAATCCGATCAGGTCGTTTAGGCCCAGCTTCGCCCATTGGTAGACGCCGCCCTCGAGCGGCATTTGTTTGTTGAGATAGATGACAACGACCGCCGACGGAATGTAGAAGAGCAATATCGCAGTGAGCCACAGCACGACATGCGACGGCCCTTGCTTTGCCGCCACGCCGACCCACGGCAGGCCGACGATAAAAAGGATCTGTGTCAGCACGAGATCGGTGAGGCCAAGTTCCTTTTTGAATACAGAGCTTTGTTGTTCGACACGCTGTTCCTCGTTTTGGAAGGCGGCCGTTTGTTCTTCTGCCATTTTTGGGTGTCTGCATCATAGACCCAAACCGCTTTCGAGACAACACTTTTGAGTGGTTTGGCGGGCGTGCGATATAGTTTTGAGCAAGATGTCGAAGAACACTCTTCCAATAGGCATTTTTGATTCCGGCGTCGGTGGCCTTACCGTCTATCGCGCGCTCCACGACCGTCTGCCGAATGAGCGGTTCATATATTTAGGCGACACGGCCCGAGTGCCCTATGGGACGAAATCGCTCTCGACCGTCGAGCGTTATGCGTGCGAGAATTCGCTCTTTCTCGCTTCGCGCGGCATCAAGATGCTCGTAGTCGCGTGCAATACCGCGTCGGCTCTCGCCTTGCCCGCGATCCGCAAAGCTATCGATATGGACGTCGCAGGCGTGATCGGCCCCGGCGGGCGAAAGGCGGTTGAGGTGACCCGCGACAAAACCAACCCAAAGATCGCCGTAATCGCGACCGAGGCGACCGTTGCGAGCAATGCATATTTCGAAGCTATCAGACGAGCCTCGAACGCGGCCGAGGTTCTCCAATCCGGCTGCCCGTTGTTCGTGCCCCTGGCGGAAGAGAATTGGACGGACGAACCTGAAACGCGTTCGATCGCCGCGAAGTATCTCGCCGACATCAACGCGTTTCACCCTGATGCTCTCGTGCTTGGCTGCACGCATTATCCGATCCTGAAAGATGTCATTCAGCGGACGGTCGGGCCGGATGTTAAACTTATAGATTCCGGTGAAGCGACCGCGGATGAGGTAGCGGCCCTATTACGGGAGAAAAACCTCGAGAACCCGAACGCCATCGAGGGTGAACGTCGTTTGTGCGACGACCTCGACCATTTTTATGTCACGGATGCTGCGGACAGGTTTGCACGGGTCGCGGAAAGATTTCTCGGGGTGCAGCCTTCAAAATTGGAGGCGATCGAGGTTTACGGCGGGGACAAACTTACTTAATGACCTATTCAAGACACGACAAACGGTCCTTTGACCAGGCCCGCAATATAAAGATCACGCCCAACATCTCGCCGTACGCCGAGGGCTCGGCGCTGATCGAGGTCGGCGGGACGAAGGTCATCTGCACGGCGAGCGTAGAGGACCGCGTGCCGCTCTTTATGCGGAATAAAGGCACCGGTTGGGTCACCGCCGAATACGCGATGCTCCCGCGTGCGACGAACACGCGCACCCAGCGAGAATCGCAGCGGCCTAGCGGGCGAACACAGGAAATTCAACGCCTCATTGGCCGCAGCCTGCGTGCGGTTGTCGATCTCAATCTCCTTGGCGAGCGGCAGATCTATTGTGACTGCGATGTTATTCAGGCGGACGGCGGTACACGATGCGCTTCGATAACCGGAGCGTACGTCGCGCTCGCGCTCGCTTGCCGCAAGCTCGTCAAACAAGGCACGATCAAACAAAATCCGATCATCAGCGGGGTCGCGGCCGTGAGCGTCGGCATTATCGAGGGCACGACGGTGCTCGATCTTGCGTACACCGAGGATTCCGCAGCGGATGTCGATATGAATATCGTCTGCACCGGTGCCGGCAAATTCATCGAGATACAGGGCACCGCCGAACGCGAGCCTTTCTCACGCGACCAGATGGACGAAATGCTCAAACTCGCCGAGATCGGCGTCAATAAATTATTCGAGGCGCAGCGAAACGCGCTTGCTACCTAGATGAGCGAAAAACAATTTGAAGGTAAATCCGCCATCGTGACCGGCGGCACACGCGGTATCGGCAAAGCGATCGTCACCGAGCTGGCAAAACGCGGATGCAATGTCGCGTTCAACTATTCGAAGAGTGCTGATGAGGCAGAGGCGTTAAAGGCTGAGATCGAAAAGCTCGGCGTCAAGGCTCACGCCGCGCAGTGCGATGTTGCGAATACCGAGGCCGCAGCGGAGTTTGCGGGTGCTGTAAAAGAAGCTTTCGGAACCATCGACTACCTCGTTAATAACGCTGGCATCACGCGTGATCAGCTGATCATGCGGATGAAAGAAGAAGATTGGGATGCGGTCATCGACACGAATCTAAAGGGCGCGTGGAATTTCTCAAAAGCTGTCCTTCGCCCAATGATGCGCAACGAGAACGGCGGCTCGATCCTCAACATCTCGTCGATCTCAGGCGTCGTGGGGATGCTCGGACAATCGAATTATTCCGCATCAAAAGCCGGCATGATCGGCCTCACAAAATCCCTCGCGAAAGAGGTCGCATCACGAAAGATCACCGTTAACGCCCTCGCACTCGGCCTCATCGAGACCGACATGGCCGCCGAGATGAACGAGGAATATCGCGAAAAGATCCTCGCCTCGATCCCATTGGCTCGGTTGGGAACACCCGCGGAAGTTGCTGATATTGCTTGCTTTATGCTCTCACCATCGGCCGCATACATAACGGGGCAGGTGATCCAGGCCGACGGCGGCGTCGCGATCTAGAAATAGTGGCACTTGAAGATCAAGCCGGGCCGCAAGACATGAGGTCGGATGAGACATCTCGACCTCCGTCTCCTCCCTTTCCTGTTTACACAGCATTTTTGATCGGATGCATCGCTCTAGTTTTTATTGTTCAGTTCCTGACGAGTAAGGACCCCGCGTTTGTTGTAATCGACCGTTGGTCGAGTGTAGTTGCCGGTTTCGATAAAGAAGCATTTCTTTCGGGACAATATTGGCGGATCATGACGGGCGCCGTGCTGCATTCCGGTGTGCCTCATGTCCTGATGAACTGTTACGCTTTCTACAGTTTTGGGCGATTGTTCGAAATGCTGTCGAATCGAGCGCACTTGGCGATAGTCTTCATTTTGGCAGCGATCGGCGGCGGCGTCTTGAGTCTGATCGTAAATCCCGACGTTATTTCCGTGGGTGCCTCGGGCGGTATCGTTGGCCTGCTGAGTTATTTATCAGTGTATGCTTTCAAGCGGCGCCAGTTTATTTCACCGCAGTTTCGCAAGAACCTTTTGATAAATATTGGGACGATACTCGTATTTGGCCTGCTGTTATATAACAAGATCGATAATTTCGGTCATATCGGTGGTCTGATCACTGGAGCAGCATACGCATTCGTTCAGATACCGAGCGATGAATACGCAGACCCGCGCATTGCGAGTGCATTTGTGCGGACTCTTGGTTACGTGGCGCTCGGATCATATCTGGTTACCGCGATCTTCGCGTGTGTTGTGCTTTTTAGGGCACCTTGATCATGCCGCGCGTCCGAGTTCATCAGCATGTCAACCCGCTCTCACCGTATTACCGGCAGGAGCCGGAGCCGATCAACGTCGCGGCTGTGTTTGCCGAACCTGAGCGGCCGCTGCTGCTTGACATAGGCTGTGCTCGAGGGCGGTTTTTGCTGAGAATGGCCCAGGCTACGCCGGACTGGAATTATCTCGGCGTCGAGATCCGCGAACCGCTCGTCACGGAAGCAAACCGTCTCGCGAGCGAGGCCGGTCGCGAGAATCTTCACTACGTTTTCTGCAACGCGATGATGTGGCTTGAGCGACTGCTCGCTGAGGTTCCTGACGGCGTTCTAAAAAAGGTCACGATCCAGTTTCCCGACCCCTGGTTCAAGAAAAAGCACGCAAAGCGTCGAATGGTGAACGCCGATCTTGTCGCAACCGTCGTCAACAAGCTTGCGCCAAACGGCGAGATCTTTGTTCAGACCGACATCGAGTTTCTTGCAGAGGAGATGTTCGAGCTGCTTTGCGCGGACGCGAGAGTGAAGTTTACAGAACTTTCGGAGAACCCATTTCCTGTAAAGACCGAGCGCGAAAAAGCGGTCGAAGAAAAAGGGCTCGACGTTCATCGAGCCCTGTTCGTTAAGAAATGACCGGTCGTTACCAGGTAATTTCTATTTCGTAATTGTCCGCACCGCCGCTTGGGTCAAAGACCTGGATCACCGCGGTGTAGTCGTTAAAGCGAGACGGCTGCTGCGTTACCGATACCGTGCCGCGGCCGCTGCGCTTTCTGACATTGACGCTGCCGTTGCGATGCGCAAGCGAGCCGTTAATGTCGTAGCGAACATTCGTCAAACCCGTTCCCGAGTCGTCCTGCGTATCGACATACGAACCGTTGATACGGATCGTTGCGGTTTGATCGACGCGGCCGCTCCAGATGACGCGACCCGACTGGTATTGCTCATCCTGCCAACCGCCGCCATTCCCGCCGCCGTTCCCGCCGCCGTTACCCCAGCTAATGTCGACCGAATAATCGCCGGCACCGCCCTTGTTATCGCGGATCTGGATGATAGCCGTAAAGCCATTGTTCCGATCGGGCTGCTGGAGGACATACACGTCGCCGCGGCCCGAGCGCTTGTCCGCCTTCACCGTTACCTGACGATAGGGAAGCGATCCGTTGACGTTCTGCGTGTAGATCTGAAGACCCGTACCGCTTACATCTTCGGTTCGGATATTGCCGCCGCGAATGATGATGTTCGCGCGGTCGTCGACACGGCCTGTCCAGCTTGCAGTTCCGTTATTGCTGCCGCCGCCCCCGTTACCCGGCCATCCGCCGCCGTTGCCGGGCCAGCCGCCGCCGTTACCGGGCCAGGACTGATCGGTTATCGGAAAGTCATATCGCCGCGAGCGGTTTGCGAATCCGTCGTTGTACCCCTGTTGGAAGTACATGCTGATCTGACTGTCGTAGGTGTTGTAATTATCGGGAATTCGCGCCGCACTCGAACGACGTCGATCCGACTGACCAATATCGTAGCCTGAGTTATATGCGTTCTTCTGCGAGTTGGTCCAGCGAACATAACCCCCGCCGCCCGTATTGGGGAAGCCGGCGTTTACAAAGCCGGACTCGTAACCGGTTTTATAATAGGTTTCGTACTTTTTCTCGTACTTGTCGCGGTGACGCCTATAGTCGTTGCTTAAATAGCTGCGGGCGTCGTTGCCGCCGTCGGCGTAGCCCTCGTCAAAGTAGCTGCATTTGATCGTCGAGTCGTAACGACCGTTACATTGAGCCTGGGCCGAAATGCTCCCTAACCCAAGGATCATCAAGACAAAGCCAAACAACATCCAGTTCTTCATTTTCGCGTCCTCCTTGATTCGAAAAAAGGTCAATTTTCAAGATCCTATTCGGGGAGCCGCCGTATAAGATGTGTTTCGACTATACAGCAGATGCCATATTTTTTGACGTTCGGCACCTTACCAACGCTTCTCTTTCCTGAACCTCCGGATCACCATGTCCCGCCGCAGTCTTGGAAGCCGGTCTATGAAAAGGGTGCCGTCACAATGGTCGGTCTCGTGCTGGAATGCCCGTGCCGCATAGCCCGTAGCCTCACGCTCGAACCATTCACCCTTGAGGTCCTGGGCGCGAAGCCATGCTTTCTCGCCCCGTTTTAAGACGGCCGGGACCTTGCCGACGGAAAGACAGCCTTCCTGACCGGATTGCTCGCCCTCGGTCGCGATCACCTCGGGATTTGCGGCGACGAGCTTGATGCCTTCGCAGTCCATAACAAAAAGCCGCAGGCTCAGGCCTATCTGAGGGGCCGCAAGTCCCACGCCCTCCGCGTCGTACATCGTCTCGAACATATCGGCGCACAATTTCGCCAGCTCGTCGTCGAATTTAGTTACAGGCTCGCCGACCTTGCCCAGAACCTCTTCCGGGTATTCGGTGATCTTTCTGATCGTCATACTGTTTGATAACGATGATACTACGCAGTTACTTTGGCGTGCATTGTACGAGAAGGAGATGGACTTCGTCAGAGGGAGTTCTGTCAACGAACGAGCGAGCGGTCGAGCACCCACGGGCTGCGAACGTTTGCTCGGCCGATCTTTCACCTTTCCACGTTGATGACCGATAGGCGAACCAAAATTCATTTGCGGTGATCTCGTCGAGCATCGCGGTCAGCAAAACCTCGTCGTTCGAACCTGCTCGATGCAGACCTTCTGCAAGCGGCAGCTCGGCCCACTGCTCGGTTACGTAGACCGGGGCGGGCGTATTCGACGCGATCGCTAAAGTGAGAGCCGTCCAATCGACCCGCTCGCGTCGCTCAAGCAAATTCCACGTGCCCGCACCGAGCGACCAGCCGATCATTAATACAAGACACACTGCCGACAGTGCTCGCGGTCTTAAACTTGTAGCTGCCACCGCAAGCAATACGGCGAACGGGACCGCCGTCGCGATCAGATAACGGTCGACCCAGACGGAGTGTCCGGTGATCTGACTAAGTAAGAATGCTGCAGCTATCGGAATGACGGTCAGGGAACCAAGCAGGACAAATAGCCGTCGCGTATCCGCATCGCGTCGGCCTTGCCACAGCCAGAGGACGACCGGCACGAGAAAGATCGCCATTCCAATACTGATCGTGTACCGAACACCGCTGAAGTGTCCCTCAAGATCCGCCAGGAAAACCGGTACCGCTAACAATGGCGGCCTGTCGATCCACGCAACGTTGCTGCTTGTAGAGCCCCGAGCCGACACCGTCGCCATGACGGTGAACGCCCAAGGTATAAAGGCCGCGATCAGGCCGAGACACTGCAGCGTGAACGGTTTCCACCTCTCGCGATACAGGACGATCAGAGCGATGCCCTCCGCTCCGACCGTTAACCAGCCAAAGTAGTGTGTGTAAACCATTAACAGGTTGACAGCGAACAGGATGATCGCGGGATGCCGGCCTTTGCCGTTCACAAACCGAACGAATGCCCACGCCGACAGCACGCTCAACAGCATGAGCAGGGAGTACATCCGCAGCTCTTGAGCGTAGTAGATGAGATACGCATTCAGCGCTACGAGAAGCAGCGTGACCGCGAGCACATTAAGGGAAAGGCGCAGCTCTTTTATCAGAAGAAAGATCGCCGCGATCGCGGCTATGCCAAAGAGTAGAGGCAGGAGCTTGAGCCAGATGATGGAATCACCACCAACGGCTATCCAGATCTTTAGCACGATATAAAAAAGCGGGGGGTGGACGGCATCTGCCGCGGTTTGCGAAATGAGTTCCGACCAGGACGACCGAGCGATGCGGAGACTAAAGACCTCGTCCATCCACAGCCCGTAAGTTGCGAGGTGCCAACTTCGTGCGGTCAACGCCAGGACAACTGCGCCGAACGCTGCAGCAACGGCGGCCGGACTCGACCTGGAACTCGCGGGCTCGGGTTCGGCCATTCGTTTACACTAACGAGGGATCACTCCGCGGCGGGAATCGCGTTTGAAATCGCGTTTTGCATTGAATCCTTTCTCTTCACGCGAAAGGCATTCCCAGCAAACGATGCGCTCCTCGTCGGTTGACGTGACGAACGTGTTGTAATGCGTGACTTCGCGGTCGCACTCGACGCAGCGTGCGAGCGGTTTAGCCTGCGACTGCATATTGTCGTTATCCATAAGGCTATTTTAGACGATAAACCTTTGATTTGCCGCTTTGGAAAACAAGCTCGTATGGATATATCGCGTCGGTAACGATGTAATTCGCATGATACCGCCCTGAAAGCTCATCGATGTTTTGCCGGCTAAGCGAATGATAGAATTCGGCGCGTCCGTCATTCTCAGGCGTCGGACGGTTGTCGAGCGATTCGCCTGTTAAGTTTTGGTCGCGTTCGCGCCAGTCGCTGAGATCAAAATACGTCGGGAACCCGCCGCTTACGACCTGAGCACGGCGTGCCCGATACCAAAAGTCCTTTCTCCACGGCGAGGCTATAAAGATGGCGTCCTCCGGAGTGTTGTTGCGGATCCAACTGAAGCAAACCGCATCGTCGTCAGGCGGTGTCGCCCAAGTTCTGTAGGTCAATTTCGCCGCCGCATTCGCCACCGCAAGCGGACTCGGTGTAAGCAGGAGGCATGCTAAAGCTAAGCCGGTCAACCATTTAAACGGCGGTCCAAGCAGGCCTTCCCGATATGCCGACCCGAGCGAGTAAAAGAAAAATAACGCGACGAAGATCGGGAACAGCCGCATCGGCATCAGCCGCGACAGTTCCCATTGCCCGAGGATACGCAGGACCATTCCGGCCGTAAAGAAGATACCCAAGGCCCCGACAAAGCCCGAGAGAGATCGCTTTTTCTCGTCACCGGAACGCAACGCGATCAAACAGAACGCAAGCTGAAGATAGACAAGGACGATCGCGGCTTTCGGCCACGACATGGGGTCAAAGAGCTGCGGCATCCGCACAAGCTCGAGGAACTGCCAGTCCGCGGCCGTCGAAACTCCTTTCGCGTCGAAGAGCAGCGGAACAAGACCCGGCAACATGAATAAGAAGGTGATCCCAGCGATGCGGACGATGGTTTTGATGTCGCGGCGCGCATAGAGCATTGCGATCCCAACCCCGAGGATCGCCCATAGCCCGACGGCCGGATGAAAACTGAATGTCAGACCCAAAAATATCGTGGGGTAGATATTTCGCTGACGCAGCAAACGGTCCAGAGCGAAGATCAGAAAAAGATACGCGACGGATTTTGCCTCAAATCCGCCAAAGATCCACTCGCCGCCAACGACCGCCTGACCCTGCGACAACCAGATAACGAGAGCAAGCGTGATCATCCACGACGGCATCTCCCAATGCCGGCCGAGGCGCATCAGTCCGTAGAGCGTCGCCGACCAGCATGCGATCCTTCCTGCCCAGCCGATCGTCTCGATAGAGACGAAAAAGGTCAGAAGACCAAAGATGTGATTGAAAAGCCAATGTTCGCTCGCGGGTGCGGTAAACGACGGATCATTCGCGAGGAATGTCGGGTCGTATGTCGCAACCAGCCTGAGAAGATAAATATATTCGTTGTCGAAGGGGACACGCGTCGCGCAAAGCAGGACGACCAGCACAAAGAGAAGTACAAAGTGCAGTGCGAAATTATTTTTCAGAGCTTCGACAGCACGATTCACGTTCGTTTTTGGTAGAGCGCCCAAAAAAGGTCTTCGGCCGGGTAAGGAAAATTGATCCGCTCCGGGATCAGCTTGAGCAAGAAGTTATCACCGAGTCGGTATTTCAGCAACGAACGCACGTGGCCGCCGCTGATCTTTTTCGACGGACGTCCACCCGCAACGCGAGTAAGACCGAGCTGGTTCAGATATTTATTCAGGCCGTCCTGCGTGTACCAATGAAGTACGGTGGGTGGTGAATACTCGTGCCAGTTCCGGCCGAACAAGCGTGCAGAAACCGACGAGCGATCCCAGGTCTCGATGAGCAGTAACCCATTGTCCTTCAATAAGTTACTTGCCTTTTTAAAGGCTGCGGCCGGATCATAAAAATGAGCCGCGACCTGGATCATCGAAACGAGATCAAAGAGCTCGTCAGTTTCAAAACTTTCGAAGCTTCCGACGGTGATATTCAATTCTTGCTCTGTTCCGAGCCGGGCCATCGATGCATTTGGCTCGATCCCACGCGATACCCAGCCCTCGTCCTCGAATCCTTTCATGACATAACCTGCGGCAGCACCCACGTCAAGCATTTTGCCCGCAGGTGCAAGATCCGCGATCTTTCGCGCATACATCCGGCCGCGCGCACGCAGGAGCTCCGCCTCCTCGGAATAATCCGAGTAGCCGGCGCCTCCGCCATTAAAATATTCGTCACCGTAATTGATCGAAACGTGTGTTTCGTTTGCGCCGATGTTCGCAAATCGATGCGCACAGTTCGTGCAATCACGTATGGCAATTCCGTGTGACTCGAAGACATGGATCGAGCCATCGGCACAAAGCGGACAATTCATCGAGAACCTCCAGGTAGATCGAATACCGTGTAATCGCCGGCTGAGGCAACTATCGGGTAAACCCTCGCTATCGAATCAACGAAACCGGGCCGCTGATCTGTAAATTGCTTTTCGGCGACGAAGTAGACGGCACCGCGTCGGCTGTACTCATCGATCTTCGCGAGCGTCTGGTCCTCGACGCACGTATTCCATCCTTTGCGTTCGAGCCAATAGAACATATACGACGCGTTGTGAGCGAGTGGGTGTCCTTTGTCGTCCCGGCATCGTCCGCCGGAAACGACTATGAGACCGGGCTTGTTGAGACGCGTTTTCACGTCGTAAGCAAAAAGGTAGCCGGCGTCATCAAGCCGTTTATCGAGAAAGTTGGAGCGTATCTGCTTTGCCTCGACCGCGAGGGAGGCGAGAACGCACCCGACGACGACCAAGATCACAACGCCCTTAGCCATCAGCGCGGCCGGCGAAGTCGAGCTAAATCGATCCGCGAATTCACGTGCGTAATCCCACACTTTTTTTATGCTCGCTCCGAAGAGCAATGCCACCGGGGCTATAGCAAAGACGTGATAATAGTTCGCCCAGCTTTGCGAGGTTGTCCGTGCAGCCAAAAGATACATCGCAAAGATCGCCGCGAGCCAAAGAAGTGAATGCCTCGTCACCTCTTCGCGATAGCCCCTCCATACCGCGAACGCCCCGACGACCAGGCCAAAAGTGACCCATACCGCGAAGAACTCGATCGACAAGATGCCTTTAGCGAAATTAGGATCGGTAAAGAAATCCCAGCCGATCCAGTGATATTCGTTAGACACGCCAAGTGAGTTGCCGTACGTGAGCCACAGGTTTTTAGCGTGAAAATACCATAGACCCGCGGGCACGACGGCGACGATGCCAAAGACCCAGACACGGACCTCCTTGATCACGCGCACGCCATATTTTTGCAGCAGCAGAATTCCAAAGAATAATCCGATGTGGGCCGACGGCGCTTTTGCGAGCAGCGTTAATGCGGTCGAAACGGCGGCGAGCCAAAAGTCGACCGCTCGTTCGTGCCTGATCCAGCGCACAAAGAAAAGCACCGCCGCAACATAGCCGAGCATCATCAGCCCTTCAGGCTGTATCGCGGTCGATTTGTCGACCAGCAGCGGATTCAATGCGAAGAAAGCGAATGCGATCGATGCGGGAAAGATGCTCAGGTACTCGCGGGCGAGTTGAAAAAATAGCAGAAGTGTCGCCAGCGAAAAGACGAACGCCCACATTCGTCCCGCCTGCTCGTGCATCCCGAGCGTCTTGTAGGTAACCGCCGTTAGCCACGGGTAGATCGGGAATTCCATCTCCGCGTAGCCCGGTCCGTCGCCGCGCCAGTCGATCGCGGGCTTGAGCGGATCCATATTCTCGGTCGCGAAATTGCGCGCGACGGCCCCGAGGTCCGCTTCGCGCCACGATGGATGGTTTATAGGGCGAAAGACGTCGGCGTACCGCACGAGTGCAGCCCCGAGAAAGAGAACTGTTACGAGAATATGCCGTCGATCCATTCTAAACAGCCAAAAAACGCGGCAGATAGATGACGAGGCCCGCAGTAGTGATCCAGAGTAAAAGATTTAACAGCGTCGGCCTGTCAGAAAAGAGAAGCTGCACGGGATCGCCGCCGACCTTTCGTTTGTGGATGAGGAAGAGATACCTAAAGACACCGTACACGACGAACGGAATGGTAAGCAGCATCGCGGTCGACCCAACGCGTGCGACCGTGTCGTCGGCTCGTGTGTAAAGGGCGTACGTGATCACCGCGGCACCCGCACAGATATTCATCACTGCGTCCAAGAACGGAAGAGTGTAATCGCCAAGGCTGCGGCGGTGATTCTCGGCATTGCCGTTGAGCAGCGTCATCTCGTGACGGCGTTTACCAAAGCCGATCAGCAACGCCACCATCGACGTACACAGCACCAGCCATTCGGATGCGCCGACGCCAATAAGAAATGCACCCGACACGGCACGCAGAACGAAACCGCTCGCCACCAGGATCACGTCGAGAATGACGACGTCTTTGAGCCGCAGCGAGTATCCGATACACGTAACGAGATAGACAGCGATCACGATCGCGAACTTGTAGTTCAATGCAAGGCTTCCGATCATCGCGATCAGGAAAAGGGTCGCCATCGCAACCCGAGCGAGATTCACATTTAGAGCACCGGACGCGAGCGGACGGTATTGTTTGATCGGATGTTCGCGGTCCGCGGCGAGATCGCAGAGGTCGTTAAAGATGTAGATCCCGCTCGCTGCCGCGCAGAAAACCAGAAAGCCAAGCAGCGTAAGCGTGAGGTTCTTCGGGTCAAGCAGCGATTTGGAAAAAATAAGGCTCGAGAGAACGAGCAGATTCTTCGACCATTCACGCGGACGCATCTCTGCCCACAGACCGCGCAGATTCCCCGCGAAGCTGAACGCGACCGGCTCGACGATCTCAAGCTCTTTCACGAGAGCACCTCAACTTTGTGAGGTTGAGCGGAAAGCTCCAGTCGTGCAGCGTCGGCGTGTTCACGCATTGTGACGACGTTGAAGTTCGATGTGTATATCTCTAGAAAACGGCTGACCAGGCCGAGCTTCGTGCTCGTAGGCATCGACATGCCGGGAAAGAACTTGAGTTCCGGCACGTCCTCACCACTCAAGAAATCAAGCGGATGCAGGAGAAGCGACGGTCCGATACCGGCTGCACGACAACCGGCAAGTGCCGTTCGCCAATAAGCGACGGCGGCTGCCGGCGAAAAGCTCGCGAGATATATCAGATAGCTGACGTGGATCGGCGTTTTGACGCCCGGGAAGGTCGTGACCGGGATCTCTACCAGCTCGCGGCCCGCGGCCTCGATGACGTGCGGCTTCAGCGTGCGGAAGCCATCAGACAACTTACCGAATAGTTTCTTACGCTTCTCCCGCTCCTCGTCCGTCATCTGAGGTGACTTAAAGAAGTAATAAGCACGTGCGAGCGGTGCGATGTAGGTCGGCAGCGTCGAGCAATCGTATTCGTAACCTCGCTCGCCAAGCACGTCGAGCACGGTCGGGCTCAGGCTGTAGCCGGGTCCGCGAAAGCCGACAGGTCGTTTGCCCGTGACATTGGCGATCGCAGATTCTGTCTTTTCAAACTCTTCAACAAGCTCTGCTTTTGAGTACAAATGCAGCCACGGCTCGTGGTTGAAGCTGTGATTGCCGATCTCGTGACCGGCCTCGGCCACGGAGCGGATCGCATCGGCATTTTTCTCGAGGGCTGCGTCCTGACCAACGATAAAGAATGTGATGTTCAGGTCCCGCTCTTTAAGGAAATCAAGCGCACGCGGCACGACGACGTCGAGGTAACTGGGAAAGGTTTCCCAGCCCGCGTCACCGTGGGTCTTCATATACGACCACTGATTGTCCAGGTCGAGCGAAAGGCTCGCATGTCGTTTCATAATTCCGCGAACATCTTCTCGGCCAGCGCGACCGTCTCGTTGACATTGAGCGTCCCGTTGACGATATGCGATGAGTTAACGACGTAAACACCGTCGATGGAGGTTTTAGTGCGCGGCAGATCGCGCGAGTAGTTCAACGTCGGGATCGGAAATACTTGCCGCACACGCGAGACTTGGAAAGCAAGCACGTCCTTCAACTTCAGTTTCGGATACATCCTCACAAGACCGGCCAAAAACAATGCACGGATCTCGTCGTCGCTCTTGTCAAAAAGCTCATCGTCCGGCGCGACGTATTTCGGCAGATAGACAAGCGAGTTATGTCCAAACTCCTTTTTGTCGACCAATGCCGTCATCTCGATAACACCCGTGAAGGGCGCGTCGTCGGTGATGTTCGTGACGTAATGATCCGATAGCGGGCATTTCAGCAGAACCGAAGCGCAAACGATGCCCTGATAGCGAATGTTGTCGAGATCCTTACGCTCGCGTGGCGTGAGCTGCGGCAGCATCTTGGCCGCGACATTCGACGGTGCGGTGACGATCACCTTGTCAAAGAGATCGCCGCTTCGCTCACGCGGGAAACGGACGATGCCGTTCGTTTTCGGCTCGGGCTCGGAGAGGAAGCCCGCTGAGAATCCCGGCGCGACGGCTGCGGCGGTCGCGACGCGGGCATATTTTGTCTTTTGGGCCATCATTCGCGGCTTGACGTCGCTCTTGCGACGCGTTGACGCGACCTGTACGGCGACCTTTCCGCTTGAGAGTTTTTCGATCGAAGAAACGCGTGAATTCAGCCTGATCTCGACGCCGTTCTCGAGCAGGACCTCTCCAAAACGCTCGAGCACGCGTGCGTAACCGCCGCGAACGTAACCGAACATCTCTTTCTTGAGGCCTGAATTCCGAGCCGCATACATTCGCTGGATCGTCGCCCAGATAAATGCCGCAGAAGTATCTTTGTACGCCTCGCCAAGCTTGGCCTTGAGCAGGGGCTTCCAGATCTTTTCAAATGTCTTGCGTCCCGAAAGCTTGACGAGCCAATCCTCAACGCGAAGGGTCTCGAGCTTTTTCCAGTCTTTGATCCGCGACGCCACGAAGATGGTCGCACCGAGACGGAGTTTGCCGATCAGCCCCAACGGCGGGAATCTGAGGAACTCCATGGTGTTGGACATCGACACGAGCTCGCCATCGGTGTAGAAACCCGTCTTTGTTTCGACAAAGCGAAATTCATCGCCCAGGCCGAGCTCCTCAACGATCTTTCGCGTGTTCGTGTCGGAGAGCAGTGTGACGTGATAGTGCTTGTCCCACGTATGGCCGCCGATCTCCCAGGCCGAGGCGAGACCGCCGATCTCATTTGCGGATTCGAAAACAGTGACGTGATCGCCGCGCTGGGCAAGGCGCAACGCCAGCGTCATACCGAGGAAACCTGACCCGACTATGGCGATATTTTGGGGCATTGGAGTTTTAACTACAGCGGCACAGAGACACAGAGAAAACTTACGCGACGGTAGAGACCGTCAATACGGGTTCAGCGAGGCTGGCCGCCTCATTTTCCTCTCTGTGTATTTGCACCTCTGTGGTGAATTCTTTTTCTTTAACGATCCGATCGCTGATCTCGTATTCGAGACCGCACTCGCACGCGAATGAGCCGCTTTCACCATCCGCGAATTTGTGAAACAACAAACCGCACTTGCACACCGCACCGATCGAACGAGCGGGCGAGCCAAGGACCAGATGAAAATCGGGAACCGTTTTAGTTACGACCGAACCCATCCCTACCATCGCCCAACGTCCGATCTCCAGATCGTTGCCGATGATGCAGCCGGCACCTATCGTCGCACCCTCGCGGACGAGTGTCGGTAGAGTGTGTTCATCCGGCTCGCTCGGTCTTAGAGATGTCAGATCGGGAAATGTCGCACGCGGAAAGCGATCGTTCGTGAACGTCGTCGACGCCGAGATCATCACGCCGTCCTCGATCGTCACGGCCGCGCAGATGTAGACCATCGCGTTGATCTTGACGCGGTTACCGATCTTCACGTCGTAGGCGATGTAGCTCTTCTCGCCAACGATGCATTCCTCGCCGAGGGAAGCTCCGTGCCTGACGTGGACGTTGTCCCAAATGCTCGTACCCTCGCCAAATGTGACGCCGTCCTCGATGATCGCTGTTGGGTGAATTTTGACCATAAAAACAGTTGTGCCCGCGAAACACGCGAAACGACGCTAAAATAAAGACTTAAAGGAGCCTAATTTTCGCGTTTTTCGCGTATTTCGCGGGCAGTTTTTCCTAGTAAATTACCTCGCCGCCGCGGCTTTCTCGATGACCGGCTGCCACAGGTTCTGGTTCATCGATTTGTAGGCCGCATCGATCACCTGAACGCTCGCCAGGGCGTCCGCGGGCTTGATAAACAGCTCTTCCTTGCCCCGCAGTGCGTCGGCAAAGTTCTCCACCTTGCCCTTGAACGAGGCCACCTTGTCGTAGCCGGGCCCAAAAACTGTCCAGTCGGGCGAAGAATTGAGCTTATACTTCGATTCACGCCAGCCGATGTGCAGCGTGCCATTCGTGCCATAGATCGAGATGAAGTACGGCAATTCCTTGTTGATGCCCCACGTCAGATCGACGCTCGCGGTCACGCCGCCCCTTGTCTTGGCGAACATCTTGACGTTCTCATCGACCTTGAGACCCTGCGTGCCGCCCGCGTCAACGACAAGGACCGAATCGATGCCGCCCAAAAAGTATCGAATGATATCGACCGAGTGTGTGCCGTTATCGATCAGCACGCCGCCGCCCGAAACTTCGGCGTCAGAATTCCAACGCTTCGACATATCAACCTTTGCGGTAAACGCATTTTCGAACTGCAGCACATCACCGAGCACACCGCTCGCGAGAATGCCTTTAGCTTTCACCACGTCGTCGCAATAGCGAAACTTCGACGCCATCGTGAACTGCACGCCCGCTTTTTCAGCAGCGGCGATCATTTTTTCTGCGTCGGCGACATTTGTCGTCAGAGGTTTTTCGCAGAGAACGGGTGTGCCGCGTTCCATAAAGAAGCATGCGATCTCAGGATGCGTCGACGGAGGCGTAGCGACGATCACTGCGTCTAATTCGACATGTGTGAATTGTTTATAGTCGCCGTAAGCTTTGCCGCCGACGATCTCAGCCAAAGCCGCAGCAGCATCGGGCCGCACGTCAGCGACCGCGACCAGCTCGCAGCAAGTGCTCTCATTAAACGCCTGTGCGTACGCCTGTGCGATCCCGCCGGCACCGACTAATCCAAACTTCAATTTGCTCATAATGTTTTGAACCACATAGGCACATAGTTCACATAGGGCAAAATTGCTTTATGTGTTCTATGTGCCTATGTGGTTGATTCTTATTTCCTAAGTTTGCTGCAGGCGATGCGGACGTTATCTGCGATGTATCGCACGTGCTCGTCGGTGTATTTCTCGTTCCACGGCAGCACAAGCACGTCGTGCAGGGCCTTGGCGGTCAGCGGATAGTTCTCCATCGCGTAGTCGACCGCGCCTTCGCGGGCGAGATTGAACGGGAACTGCGAATCGCCGAGCGTATTCTTTTCCTGAAAGACCTGGCACATAAAGGCAGGTTTCACGATGTAACGCGGAGCGGAGAAGATATTCTTCTCCTTTAGCAAATTCGCGAGTGCGGGCGAGCCGCCCTCGATCTTCGAGTCGTCGACCGTTAGGCAATACTTCCAGTAAACATGTGTAGCATCGTCTGCGATTACGGGCGTCTCGATGCCGTCGATACCGGCGAGAAGCTCGGTCAACATCGCGGCGGTTCGCTGTCGATTTGCAACGCACTCTTCCAACTTCTCGAGCTGTCCTAACGCGACCGCGGCCTGGAGCTCGCTAATGCGGTAATTCAAAGCCATGAAGTAATGGTCAGCATTCGCGTCGCCGTAACCCCACGCCTTGTTGATGTAGAGGAACATATGACGGGCGATCTTCTCGTCGTTGGTGACGACCATGCCGCCTTCGCCGGTGGTCATGTGCTTGCCCTGCTGAAGCGAGAAGCAGCCGATGTCGCCGACGGTTCCCGCGAACTTGTCGCCGGACTTCGCAAGAAATGTCTGTGCGGAATCTTCGATGACCGGCAGGTTGTGCTCTTTCGCAAGCTCCATGATCGGACCCATTTCGCACGGGTTACCGAAAAGGTGCGTGACGATGATCGCCTTTGTGCGGTCCGAGATCTTTGCTTTGATCGTCTCAGCAGTGACGTTGAGGGTCTGCGGATCGACCTCGCAGAAAACCGGAACGACGCCGCGATACATGAGAGGCGTTAACGCACCCATATCGGTGATCGATGTCGTGATGATCTCGTCGCCGGGATTTGGGTTAACGGTCGCGACCGCGATGTGGATCGCTGCCGAGCCCGACGTGCACGCATACGCGTATTTCGCGCCGAACTTCTCAGCGAATTTCTGTTCGAGCATTTTCCCGAACTTGCCTTTTGTCGTCGTCAGCGTGCCCGAGCGCAGGGCTTCGGTCACGTAAGCGATCTCTGTTTCGTCGAACGTTCGTCCGGACGCATCCTGATCAGAGGGGAGCACCATCAGCCGCTCCGCCTGAGTACTTGGTGTCATATAAGTTATTTGAACTGTTGAATTAACGACGGCCAGCAGGCCGTTCCTGAGCTAAAGAAGTTTCAATCGGCTTGGAATTCCGAAACCAGCGTATCCGGGCGAGGCGTGAGAGCAGTTTGAGGTGTCCTACGACTGTCTTTGCCGTCTTCATTTTTGAGATGCCGAAGAGGCGGACCTCAAGAACGGCGGGGAATTCGACGATGTTGCCCCCGGCGAGATCGAGTCTGCCGAGCATTTCTGCGACGCCGAGGAAGCCATTCTCCGACAACTCGGTGTCGACGAACGCACTCCGGCGATATACGCGGAAGCAGCTTGTGTACGTATCAAGCTTAGAGCGAAGCACGCGTCGATAGAGGAATGACGCCCCTCGCGAGAGGAATAAACGCCAGCCGGGTACGTTCCTGACACCGCCGTCCTTATGATATGGCGACGCTGTGACGAGATCGACGTCCTTCTTCAAAAGCTCGAGCATATTCACGAGCTCGTGCGGGTCATAAGTGCAGTCGCAATCCATCGAGCAAACGATCTCATTCTTTGCGGCTTTGATCCCCGTCATGATGCCGGCGGCGACCCCTTGGTTAGTCTCGTGCTGGAGAATGCGGACGTTTTTGTCCTTGCCAAAAAGGTCGTTCAGCAACGCATGGGTCGCGTCCTTGCTCCGGTCATCGACAAAGAGAACCTCGGGTTTGTAGCCCCGCTCATTCATCTCTGCCTCGACGCTCCGCAGCGTGTTTGCAAGGTAGGGCAGCGATTCCTGCTCGTTATAGCAGGGAATGACGATCGAGACCGGCGTGCGTTTTGCACGCGTCTTGGCCGTGATCTCGATGGGCTTATCTTCGATCGTTCTCACGGCAATGTTCGATCGAATGGAATCACTCAGCCCCAGATGTTCTGCAATGCCGACGCAGTCGTACGTCTGGAGATGTTCGTGAATGATCCACTCCATCTTGTCGAGCTTGCGGTAATGTCGAACGCGGTTATAGCTCGACGCAGCGGAGATGCGCGGCTGTTCGGGGTCTAATTCCCAAACGTGAAAGTAAAAGACGAATGGCTCCTCGTGCTTCTTATGCCAGCCATTCACGGCGTGACGCATCAGCGTATACGGGATCTGCCTGAAGTAATTACCGCCCGAGATCGGCAGCGTGCCAAGTCCAAGATCGACCGTCGAATAGGGAAACTCCCATATCGCTTTGCCGCCCGTGTGTATTTGGTGAGCGACGAGTTTTGCGTCGTTGGTCTTTCGCGAGGGCAGGAAGGACGCGTCGTATGCAAATCCCTCGTCAGCCAGAATATCGATGACCCAATCTTTATCCTGGGCACCGAGCTTCTCTGCGGCCCGATAGCCGACGACCTTTTGGCCGCAGGCGTTCTCGATCGCGGCGTTCGTGCGGCGGAGGTCTTCACGAAATTCCTCGTCCGTAAGATTCTTTAGACTGCGGTGATAGAAGCCGCGGCTTGCGACCTCGTGCCCCCGGGCAACGATCTCGCGGATCAGCGCAGGGTCGCGTTCGGCGATCCAGCCAAGAACAAAGAACGTGGCCTTTTTACCGTGACGATCGAGCAGATCGAGTGTTTTCCGCGTATTCGCGGCATAACGCGGCTCGAAATTCTGCCAGTTGCGTTGTTGAATGAGGTTCTCGAACGCGCCGACGTGGAAGTAGTCCTCCACAAGGACGGTCAAAAGATGCCGGCGTGAGTTCTCGGTTGTTTCCATTGAGATGGAATTAGAAGAGCGTTTGCTGGACCACGGAACGAGGTACTGGTTTGGCCGCGAGCTTTTCCTCGATGATCTTTACTATTCGGGCGGCGGAGCGTCCGTCGCCAAAGGGGTTTGCGACCTCTTTGACGCTTTTGATCCAGGTGTCGACCGAATAATTCTCTTCAAGGAACTGCTTCAACGCTCCGGGACTATTGCCGATGAGCTTTGATACGCCGGAGCGTATCGCCTCTGGCCGCTCGGTATTCTCTCTTAGCACGAGCAGCGGTTTTCCCAGGCTCGGGGCCTCTTCCTGCACACCGCCCGAATCGGACACGATGAGCCAGGACGCCTTCATCAATGCAAGAAAGTCCGAATAATCAAGCGGGTCCAGAAGATGGACGCGTTCGCGCTTGCCCAGGATCTCACGTGCGACCCCGCGAACGTTGGGATTTGGGTGGACGGGGAAGAAAAGGCAGACGTTCTTGTGCTTCTCGACAAAATCGCGGAGCACCTTGAGATTCGCCGTCATCGCCGTGCCAAAGCTCTCTCGGCGATGGGTCGTCAGCAGCAGCCGTTTCTTGCCCTCGGTCTTCTTTATCAAGGCCTTAATGGCCGGGTCGACTTTGAGATCTTTGAGCATCTGTTTCAATGCATCGACCACGGGGTTACCGGTGACGAAGATCTTTTCGGTCGTCACGCCTTCGTCCAGAAGGTTGCGGCGATTCTTCTCGGTCGCCGCAAAGTGGAACGACGCGATCTGAGAGACGACGCGGCGGTTCATTTCCTCGGGGAAAGGCGACATCAGATTGCCCGAGCGAAGACCGGCCTCAACGTGGCCGACGGGTATCTTGCGGTAAAACCCGGCTAAAGCACCGGCAAGAGTGGTCGTTGTGTCGCCTTGTACGAGAATGAGATCAGGCTGCTCGGCATCGAGGATCTTGTCGAGTTTTGACATTACCCGCGAGCACACTTCGCTTGGCGACTGATCGCGCCGCATCACGGCGAGGTCGAAATCAACATCGATCGCGAGCGAATCCATGAAGGGGCGCAAGAGCTGTTTATGCTGGCTCGAGGAAACAACGATCGTCTGGAAGAATTTCTTTCTCAGCTCGTGGATGACAGGCGCAAGCTTGATCGCCTCGGGCCGGGTGCCGAAGAGCACAAGCACCTTCATTCGCCAATCGACGGCGGTGCGCGAAGCTCCGTTCGAGCTTGAAGTTAGCGAATCGAACATCACAGGGCAATTCCTAGTTATCGGGTTATACAACTAAACCACTAAGTCTTCCTTTTTGCAACGATTTTGTTGCGGCGGGCGAGGCAAGTCTTGCCTCACCCCATTGCGGGTCACGCCAAAGAAAAAGCCGCCATCTTAGCGGCGGCTTTCAGGAGCGAAAAGGTTGAGGGACTACTCCGGAGGTCCTGAGCAGCCGGGGCCCATCAGGGCCGGGATCTTTGTGCTGATGATCGGGTAATTCTGTGCCTCGGCGTTCTTCTCGAGCCAGTCCATATATTCCTCCGGCACGGACATATCGGAGAAGATGGCTTCGACGGGACACTCCGGCAGGCACGCGTCGCAATCGATGCAGGTATCAGGATTGATCAAAAGCCGGTCGGGCGTCTCGTGGAAGGCCTCGACAGGGCACACGGCCGCGCAATCTGTGTACTTGCAGTCGATGCACGGCGTGGTGGTGATGTAGGTCATAGTTAGCTAGCGAACTCCAAACGTAAGTTAAAACCGTAATATTCGCGAGGCTTGGTTGTCAAATGCGCGTGCCGCGATGATAAAATGCCCGTTAAATCGATGAAAAACGTAAAAGCTGAACGTGAATTGTCGCTCGATTTCCTTCGCGTCTGCGAAGCTGCCGCCATTGAATCTGCAAAGACGATGGGGCAGGGCGACCGCAAATACTCGGACCACGTCGCCGTCGAAGCGATGCGCGAGGTGATGGACACCGTCCCGATGCGCGGACGCATCGTTATCGGCGAGGGCGAACGCGACGAGGCACCGATGCTCTACATCGGCGAGGAGCTCGGCGGCGGTATCTTCTCCGAGGAGGCGCGCGAGGAATTTCCCGAGGTCGACATCGCGGTCGATCCGCTTGAGGGCACTAACCTTTGTGCGTTAGGTGCGAATAACGCGATCGCAGTTCTCGCTGCCGCCGAACGCGGCGGACTGCTGAACGCACCGGACATTTATATGGACAAGATCGTCGTCGGCCCGTCGTGCCGCGGCGCCGTCGATATCGATGCACCGGTGGAAGAGAATCTAAAGAACATCGCACGCCGCCTGGGACGCGACATCGACGATCTTACAGTCATCTGTCTCGACCGCGGCCGGCACAAAAAGCTTGTAGACGATGTGCGTGCATCCGGTGCCCGCATCCGTTTGATCTCGGACGGCGACCTCTCGGCCGGTATCTCCGCCGCGGTCGCGGGGACCAACATTCACGCCCTCATGGGCATCGGCGGAGCTCCCGAGGGCGTCATCACCGCCGCCGCGATGAAGTGCCTCAACGGCGAGATCCTCGCTAAGCTTGTCTGGGACCCCGAACGCCTCGGCGTCGATAAATCCAAGGTGCCGCCCGAGGAAGAAGTGATGAAACGTCTCAACGAGATGGGCATCACCGACCCGAACAAGATCTATGACACGAACGACCTCGCGCCTGGCAAGAAGATCATCTTCGCGGCGACGGGCGTGACCGACGGTGCTCTGCTTCGCGGCGTACGGTTCTTCGGTTCCGGCAAGAGAACGCACTCGGTCGTGATGACAACGGATTCCAAGAGCATCCGGTTCGTCGACACGGTCCACGTCGAGGGCGGACCCGATGCTGTCATACGGTTCTAGTGCCTGAGTCTGCCGAGAATTACGTATCGCAACCTATGGCGGCCGCGATGAGGCCGCAGGCGTGGAAAGCTTGGGCCGGCGGACTTGCGGTCGTGGCCGTTTGGGTGGGGCTTATCCTTGCCGCACCGATCGCTAAAGCAAATGGGCTGACCGGCGTCGCGACCGCCCTTTATCATTTCTTCAGCTATGTCTGTCATCAGATCCCGGAGCGGTCGTTTCACATCGCGGGCGAGCAATTCGGCGTCTGCTCGCGATGCTTTGGCGTTTACTTTGGGCTTGTCGCGGGGTTTCTGATCTACCCGCTCTGGCGAGACGTCGACAACATCGCGCCGCTTCCAAAGCTATGGCTTTTCCTCTCCCTGCTCCCAATTACGATCGACTGGTCGCTCACGGTTTTCGGCATCTGGCAAAACACGCATCTCTCTCGTTTTATCACCGGGCTGATCCTGGGCATCGCCTGCGCCACCTATATGGTCCCGGCGATCGTTGAAATAACCCGGAATCTTTTACTGCGGAAGCGAACTTTCGCGGCCCGCAGAGCGTAGAGTCCTTTAACGCCAAAAATATGAGTTTTACCCGTGAAAGTGCCGTCTCTCGTGCAAAAACCGACCTCGCCGCGCGTTTGAATATTAATGAGGACGAGATAGCCGAACGAGACGTCAGCGACCGGGAATTCCCAAATATGTCGCTTGGTGCTCCCACGGATGGTGAATTTTCGGCACAGATGATCGCCTATGGCTGGGTGATCACGCTCGCGGCAAATGGGCAGGCTTACGAATACCGCGGCGACAAATATCAGCTGCGTCTGGTGAACTTTAACGACACGAATTACGTCGTAGAATAGAGGTTGAAATGAATCGGCATAATATCTGGATCCATATCGGCATTGCGGTCATACTCGTTGCCTTTGCGGGCGTGCTCGGACAGCTTTCGCGTTGGCAGACGGCGCTGCACGGGCCCGCGATCCCGGCGGATCGCTTGAGCCATTCCGATCCGATCCAGAAGACCAACACGACCGGCGATGCTGAGGTGCTTGTGCGATTCAAGCCCGGCGTCTCGCTTGATCGGATCCGTGCGATCGCCGCGGCGAATCACGACTCGCTCGATGACGAGATAGAATCGGTTCCCGGTCTCGCAGCGATCGACGATCTCGACAACGCCGATGCGCAAGCGGTCGCAAACCAATACGCGGCGATGAGCGACGTCCTTTACGCCGAACCGAATTTCAAGATCAAACTCGACCCGATCCAAAAAGACGAGGCACACCCGAGCGATCTTGTGTCTCGAAAAGTTTCCGGCGAAGTGCCGAACGATCCGATGTTCAACGAGCAATGGGCGCTGAACAATCTCGGGCAGGATGGCGGCAAGGAGCGCGCCGACCTCGATGCACTCAAAGCCTGGGAGACGACGCAGGGAAGTGACGATGTAGTTGTTGCGGTACTCGACAGCGGCGTCGACTTCAAGCATACGGATCTTGCTGTCAACATGTGGCATCGTCCGGCTAACATTGCTCCGTACAGGGATGATGAATTAGGAACGTTCAACGATATCAACGGCTTTAACGGAACAGACAAGATCTCCGACCCGATGGACGATAACGGCCACGGCACGCACTGCGCGGGCATCATCGGTGCCGAGGGCGACAACGGCATCGGTATCTCCGGCATCAACTGGCACGTAAAGATAATGCCGCTCAAGTTCCTGAGCCGCGGCGGCTTCGGCACGACCGAGGACGCTATCGAGGCGATCAACTACACGATCGATCGCAAAAAACACGGCGTCAACATTCGCATCATCAGCGCAAGCTGGGGATCGAATTCGTATTCCAAAGCGCTCGAGGACACGATCCGTGCAGCCGGCGACGCTGGAATTCTGTTCGTCGCGGCCGCGGGCAACGATGGCAGCGACAACGACCGCCGTCCGCACTATCCGTCGAACTACGACCTTCCGAACGTCATAAGCGTTGCCGCACTTGATCGTAACGACGAATTGGCGAGCTTCTCGAATTTTGGTGTCAAGACCGTTCATATCGCCGCCCCCGGAAAACAGATCGTCTCAACCTGGCTCAAAGACGCATATCGCGAAGCGTCAGGGACGTCGATGGCGACGCCGTATGTCTCGGGCATCGCGGCGTTGATCGTCGCGGACGACGCCGACATCACTATGCAAGAGTTGAGAGAGCGGCTTTTGGGTTCGGTCGATAAGCTCCCATCACTTAGCAGCAAGGTCGCAAGCGGAGGCCGCGTCTGCGCCGCCAACGCCATCGCCGGCCGCACCGTAAACCATCTAGAACATTAGGCTCACGTTTTGGGAAATACGCACCTATCCGCCAACTAAAAGGCTGCTTTCAGCTCTAATTAAAGCCCTGTAAACACAGGGCTTTACGATTTTCAAACCAGCCCCCACGCAATTTGGCACACCCTTTGCCATAAGGGCAGTGAGCAATGGCCAAATCATTGCCCGATCACACATAAGTGGGAGTTACAACAATGAACAGAGTTAAAAGTTTTATTTCAGTGGCGGCATTTTCCTTGATGGTACTGTGCCTCCCGGCCATTGCCTCGGCTCAGTGGGGCGGGAATAACGGCGGTTACAACGGCGGCTACGGCGGTTATGGTAACTATGGCGGATATGGGAACGGGAATTATGGCGACATGCGCTCGACCGTGCGCGACCTGAAGAATCTCTCGCGTGACTTCCAGCGTCAGCTCGACCGCGATCTCGACAACAGCCGCTACAACGGCAGCCGTCGTGAGGACGAGATGAACGATCTCGCACGACAGTTCCGCACCGCTGTGAATCGTCTCGACAGCAACAACTACAACAGCAATGGCCGCTACGACAATCGTAACGACTATCGCCTGCAGGAGGTCTTCAACATCGCGAACCAGATCGACCGCTCGATCGGAAGGCGCGGGTTGAGCTACAACAGTCAGAACATCTGGCAGCGTATTCGCTACGACCTTCAGCAGCTTGGCAGCAATAACGGCGGCTACAACAACGGCCGCGGCAACGGTCGCAACAACGGCGGCTGGAACAACGGCAACCGCAACGGTCTGCCGAGCTGGTGGCCCTTCTAAGGGATAAAGGCTAAGGGATAAAGGATAAGGGGCCTCGGGTTTACCCGGGGCCCCTTACTTTTCCTTTCTCCTTCACCCTTTATCCTTTATCCTTCAGGAGATGTCCGGAACCCTCTATCTTGTCGCGACGCCGATCGGCAATCTGAAGGACATAACCTTTCGCGCTCTCGACGTTCTTCGCGAGGTAGATGTGATCGCGTGCGAGGACACGCGGCATACTCTCAAGCTGCTCAATCATTACCGCATCTCCAACCGACTGGTTAGCTATCACGAACACAACGAAAAAGAACGAGCTGAGGAGCTTATCGAGAAACTCGTCGCCGGAGATTCTGTCGCGATCGTGTCCGACGCGGGAACGCCGGGCATTTGCGACCCTGCATTTCGCATCGTCCGGCGCGCGATCGAGGTTGGGGTCAGCGTCATTTCCATTCCGGGTCCGGTCGCGTTCGTTAACGCCGCAGTAACATCCGGTATCGCTACGGATTCGATATTCTTTGGCGGATTTCTGCCCGCAAAAAAAGGTGAGCGACGCAAGCGTCTCGAAGAGATCCGCGATATTCCCGCGACGCTTGTCCTTTACGAAGCCCCGCATCGCCTGTATAAGTCCCTCGCCGACTGCGCCGAAATACTGGGTGACCGGCACGCCGCGATCGCACGTGAACTGACTAAACTTCACGAGGAAACCGCGCGCGGCACGCTCTCGGAGTTAGCCGATATGTATGAGACCGTCGAGCCAAAAGGCGAGATCGTCCTTGTGGTCGAGCGCGGAAGCGGTGAGCCGACGAGATCAGATAAGACACTCGAGATCCGTGTCGCGGAACTCGAGCGTGACGGCCTCGAGCCGAAAGCTGCCCTCAAAAAGGCCGCCAAAGAATTCGGTATTTCCAAACGGGACGCCTACAAACAGGTCTTGAGGGGTAAAACTTAACCTACAACGCATCCCGTCCAGCGCTCATCAAAAACCGATTGCGCCGGGCGTAAGACCGACTGCAAAAGAGCCTTATAGATCAAGCTTTATCGGATCTATGAGGCCTCTATTTTATTAGGAGTTAATTATTTCATCATGAAAAGAGTGTTTTTTGCTCTATTTTTAACCGCTTTGACGGCTGGGGGGATAGCGGCTCAGAAGACCAACGATTATACGAAGACCGAGTTTTACGTCGGTTATTCGAATGGCCAGGTCGATAACGGCGGCACCGCCGCGGGGTCCGTTAGCTCGTTCTTTGACGACCGGGACACGTTTCACGGCTTCGAGGGCTCGGGCGTTTACAACTTTAGCCGCTACTTCGGTGTGAAAGCTGATGTCTCCGGGACGTATAAGAACCGGCATTTCGGCGGCACGTTCACAAACCCGCTCACGGGCACGACCACGACCATCGCCGGCAGCAATAACCTTTCGCTGTACAACGTGCTTGGCGGCATTCAGCTCAAGGACAACTCGGTCGACAAGAAGATCAAGCCTTTCGCTCATGCGTTGGCCGGCGTCGCGCAATTGCGTACGGCGGTAAAGGATTTCACTTGTACGCCGACGGCGAATTGCGGCAGCATGACGTTCACGAACCAGACCTTCACCGACACTGAGGCTGCGGGTGCGTTTGGCGGCGGCCTGGACATCAGGTTGAATGACCGATTCGATCTCCGTCTGATCCAGGCAGACTATAACCCTGTTTGGACCGGCGACGGCGTTGTGAATAACTTTCGCTTTGGTATCGGCATCGTGATCAAGTGATCGCGTAGAAAATGAAAAAAGAAAAAGGCAAACCGCCCGGTTTGCCTTTTTTCTTTTTCGGATCCGCTCTATCGCTGTGTTAGTTCGGGCGGAAGCTGCTTGTCGATCTTCGGCCGTTCCTTCATGTCCGCAAGCTGCAGCAGCGTGATCATGATCGTGCGTGCTACCTTCTCCATCTTGTTGTAATCGATGGTCGTCGGCTCGTCGCTCGGCTGATGATAATCCTTGCTAACGCCGTCGAACCAGAACGTGATCGGTATCCCATTCAACGCGTAATTGAAATGATCCGATCGGAAGAAGAAACGATTCGGGTCCTTCGGATCGTCGTAACGCGTGTCGTAATCGATCTTGAGATACCCATTGTTGACGCCGCTCACCATGTTGCCAAGCGTCGACGACATCATGTCCTTGCCGATCACGTAGACCGAGTTCGGGCCCGACAGGTCCTTGTCGCGCGGCTCGGTATCGTCAGCCGCCTTGCTGCGGCCGATCATATCGATGTTGAGCTGAGCGATCACTTTCTTTACATCGACGGTCGGATATTTGTTGAAATACTCGCTGCCCCACAGTCCCTTTTCCTCACCGCAGTGCCAGACAAAAAGAATGCTGCGTTTCGGACGCCTCGGGGCTTTAGCGAGAGCCTCGGCTATCGAGAGCACCGAGACAGTTCCGGAACCGTCATCGTCGGCGCCGTTATTGATACGGTCGGGAAGGTTGGGATTGACGCTGATACCGATGTGGTCGTAATGGGCGCCGATCGCGACCATTTCGTCTTTCATCTTAGGATCGCTGCCTTCCCATATCGCGACGACATTCTGGGTCGTAAGCGTTTCGGGCTTGACGGAGATCGTGTAGGTCAGCGTCTTGGCCGGAGCGACTGTGACAGCCTGCGTATAGCCCGCGAGAGGATCGCCGGATTCGCCCGTGAAGATCGCACTCGCTAGCTTCGGCGAAACGAAGGCGACCGGGAGCGGAGTTACCGCTGCTCCGGCGCCGCTGGGTGTTTGGAGCTTATCGACCACCAGGCGACTGCGTGCGAATTGCTGTGCAAGTACATTCCAGTTGTCGACGACATACTTCGAGGGAAGAATGATGACACCCGCTGCACCGTGACTTCGAGCGTAGGTGACGGGATCAGCCCATTCAGTTCCGCGCGTGCCTGTCAGGTCCGCGACCGCCGTGCCCGACGGCATCGGAACAGGCGTGCGGCTGTTGAGCATGCCCTCGGAAAGTACCGCGACGATCTTGCCCTTTATATCGAGGCCTGCGTACGGGTCGAGGTTCTTCGATCTGATGTACCAACCATTGCCGACGAAAACGATCGGCGCGGCGGGAAGTTTGTTCTCCGACACGCGGATCAAGTCCTGGGCGTAAACGTAGGGTTGGCCGTTGAAGCTTACAGACGTTGCGGCGGGATCGATCGTGTCGCGATGAAGCGCGATCTTCTGAAAATAGGTGCCGTTGTCGCCCGCCGGTTTAAAGCCCCAACGCGATAGATTCATCCCTATGAATTTCGCGATCGTGTCGAGTCCACGCGAGGGCGTATCGCGGCCCTCCATTTCGTCGGACGCGACGAAATAAAGATAGTCACTCAGCTGTTTGGCTGTCACGCCCTGAGCGGTCGAGATCTGGTCCTTTGTTATTTTGACGGCCGGGACCGACGCCTGGCCAAGCGCGGCCTGGACCGCGAACGCGGCAATGACTAGCCACGCAAAAATATTCCTTTTCATTTGTGCTCCTAAACCCCTTTGTCGAAGTGGTTGATCCTAATTTTACGCCGTTGCCGCGTGATTTGTTTCGAGCGAAGTGCCGACCACGGCGATCTTATTTTTATTGGCGAGTGCCACCATTTCCTCGCGGTCGAAGACCAGCGTTTTGCCCGCCGTGACGGACAGGCAGGTCGCACCCGCGTCGATCATCGCCTGGATCGTCGGCACCCCGACCACCGGCACGTCGAACCGCATGTCCTGATCCGGTTTTGCGACCTTGACGACGGTCAATTTGCCTTTTGCAAGCTCCCCCGCGCGGCGGATCGTCGCATCGGTCCCCTCCATCGCCTCGATCGCGACGCAAGCCTTCGCGCGAACGACGATCGTCTGGCCAAGGTCGAGCCGTGCGATCTCGTGCGCAATGTGGAGGCCGTATTCGATGTTCTGCCGTTCGTCGTCGGTGGGCTTGCGTTTCGACAGGACGCCGTCGGAGGCGAGCTGGTCCTGAATGAAATATGTCGAATCGATCAGCTCGATACCTTCCTTTGCAAGCTCGTCGGCGACGCCGCCGATCAGGCTGTCCGTATTCCGACGCGGCAGATTCCAAAGCATCTTGACCATCCGAACGTCCGGGATCGAGCCCGAAAAGATCTGAACGTGCTTCACCTGTCCGGCCATTATCGCCTTCTCGACGCCCGATCTCTTGAATGTCGACAGCATCTTGCCCAATTGTCCGATCCCGACCCAGGTGACATCGCTCGCGTGCCGCTCTATATCAGGATCGGTCTCCTCTTTTATCGCGACGACCGACAGGTCCACGCCCTGAGCCCGGGCGCCGTCGATCACGAGAAAAGGGAACCGGCCGTTGCCGGCGATAAGGCCGTATTTCATAAAGGCCTTATGTTACCAGACTCCTTGGAGCCGTCGGTCGTCATTCGCCACGATGCCGAGGAGCTTACCGAGGGTATCGTCCTCTAAAACACGGCAGGGAAACTGATCGGCGCCGCACTGCCACCTGTGCATCTGAATTCTTCCGGGTACTCGGCGAGCAGGTTCCTTACGAATGGCGGTATCTTTTTGAGAAAATCCGTGCCGTTGAATGAGCGCTCGATGAGATCGCGGTTCGCTGCGCGCGTATAAGGCACGAGCTGTTTCGTGACATCGCCCGTTAGCTTCGTGTTGATGTCGAGCATCTTCACGTCGCTGCCGCACGCAAAGTCGAACTCCTTGAGATCGAGGGTCTTGATCGCAGGGCTTTGCAGCGTCTTAAAGTAGATCTTCGACCGCTTTTGATCGTAAACGATGCTCCATTGCGTGTAGTTGGGCTGCGACGCGTTATCCAGGATCTCGAATGCGTAATCGACCGACTCTTTTTCGCCGCGCGGCTTCGCTGAATAAGCTTTCGTTTTCTCCGACGCCCTCACAAACCGGTCGAGCGAACGGCCGGACGGTGCCTTTGCCGGTGCCGTGTGCTTTGCGAAATCGATCGAGCGATCGTATGTGTCGTTGGTCAGCGTCGGTACCGGAAGGTCTTTGTCGCGGTGCACCACCAGCTTTCCGTCAATGAACTCTATCGTCGCAGTGTTGCCCTCGCGATCGTTGATCAGATAGTGCAGCTTTATGTCGGAGTTGATGCGGATCTTTTCGGCATTCGCCACGACCTCGTCCGTTTTTGAATAATTATCGAGGTTGTACTGTATCCACTCGAGCACGTCGACCGCGGGACGCTTGTCGGATCTCGGGTAGACGGCGTCTGCCAGCCACATCATCTCGACGACGAGCCCCGCTTCGTTCATACCACCCGACGGATTCTCGCGGCCCTTTCCAGCACAGTGGGATCCGAAGCTTGGAATTCACGTGACTTGAAGTCGCGGC
>JADMIO010603851.1_pt1 | contig 102194 bp, 97 predicted proteins | sample 8958161 | NCBI WGS metagenome assembly JADMIO01 (sample SAMN16585339, study PRJNA669376) | soil metagenome | isolation source: Crop rotation soil | place: USA: Cullars Rotation, Alabama | collected 2011 | reverse complement strand
CGACTTCAAGTCACGTGAATTCCAAGCTTCGGATCCCACTGTGCTGGAAAGCAATAACCAAAACTGCTCCCAAAAGTTTTACAGGGGAAGAAGAGCCAAATGAGTGAATAAAACTACCTGATTTTTGATCCATAGAATATTAATTATTGTATCACAAATATATGGACAAGTTGCAAGAGTCTAAGAGCATTAGTTTACTCTAGACAAACATATTCGGTATATGTAAGATATAGGTCATGAATTTCCAAATAGATCAATCTGGAAAACTAGAACATACTAATCGTCCCACGATCGTTTGTTTAGCAAATGGTTATATTAAGACAATTAAGATAACTGCCCCAGAAAAACAAAAGCTATTAAGAACCATAAAAGAAATAGAATTTCCTAAACAGAACTATATATACAAGTTATTTGCAGTTCTCATATTTTTAATAGTTAAGAAGGAAAAAATAAAATTTTTAGAAATTGATAAGGAATATCCAGGTAACGAGTCGATAATCAAAGATACCCTTATTCATTTATACTCAAAGTATGAAATAGTTATACCAGAAATTAGTTTTGTCTTAGTTGGTAAAGAGAGCAATTGTCATAAAGGTGGCATAGCTGTTTTTCAATATAAAGAAAAACCAAATATAATTATAAAAGCTGAAAAGATATTGGAAGTATTATATGCATAAAAAAAGGTCGGAGGTCATTCTCTGGGAATGACAACCCTTAGCTCAGACGTCCAGTAATGGATAGTGGTCACTAAGGCATCCAACCTTTAGAGTTCAATATTACCACAAAACAGGTAAATTTTAAAGATCTAAAGTCCTTATCTCAGCTTCAATAAACTGATCTAAGTCTCCATCTAAAACTGCCTCAGCTGAAGAAGTTTCAACTTGAGTTCTTAAATCTTTGACCATTTTATAAGGATGCAAAACATAGGATCTAATTTGGGTGCCCCAGGAGCCTTGAGTATTAGTGCCGCGCATTTCCTTTTGTTCTAATCTTTCTTGAGCCTGTTTTAATTCCCATAATTTTCCTAGCAGCAGTTTCATAGCATTTTCTCTATTTTGCAGCTGGGATCTTTCAGTTTGAGCAGTCACAGTGATACCTGTAGGGATATGTTTAAGTCTGACTGCAGTATTTACTTTATTCACATTCTGTCCGCCATGTCCACCTGACCTAAAGGCATCAAATTCCAAATCAGCCTCTTTGACCTCCACTTCTTCCATATCTTCAATCACAGGTAAAACCTCAACTAAAGCAAAAGAGGTTTGGCGCAAACTGTCAGCATTAAAAGGGGAGAGTCTGACCAGTCTATGAGTACCTCTTTCACCTCTTAAATAGCCATAACCAAAAGGAATGTGGACAATCATGGATATCTCTTTAATGCCAGCTTCCTCACCTAAAGATTCATCAGAGACTTCATAATCCCAGCCTTTTTTTTCAAAGAATCTTTGATACATGCGAGATAACATTGAAGCCCAGTCCATAGCTTCAACTCCACCTGCTCCTGAGTGGATAGAAATAATTGCTTCAGATTCATCATGAGGAGAGGATAAAAATAACTTTAATTCAAAATCTGATAAGACCTGCTCAATTTCCTCGGTTTCTTTTTTTAAATCCTCCTCCATAATTGGATCTGAGGACATTTCCAGGGAGTTATTAATTCTTTGTTCCAAACCCTCAAGGGTGGCAAGCATTTTTTGTTTATCCACTAGCTGTTTAGAGATCTTTTGGGCTGTTAAATTATCATTCCAAAAGCCCTCTTTCATAGTCTGGGCCTCTAACTCTCTAATTTCTTTTCTTATTTCATCCAAATCAAACTGGGACTTAATTTTTATAAAACGCGCTTGTTGGTTTCTTAATTGAGTCTGGATCTCTTCCATGAAGGAATTATATCAGGAAGAGGTAGAATTAGATGGTTTTACAAAATAAACATTTAAAGATTTTAATGCTTCTTCCATATCTTCTTTTTTGATAATGAAGGAAACTTCGGTGAAATTAGCAACAATTTCTACAATATTTATTCTTTTGTGAGCTAAAGCAGAGACTAGAACATAATAAACATTGGGGAGTTTTGCATATTCTTCCTCATATTTAACAGTGATTGCTACTAAGTCTTCAAAAAGATATTTAGGTGAAGTATCAAAGGATTTTAAAATTTTCTCTTTGGATTTATCAGTACAAATTAAAGTAACCTCAGTTGGCCCTTCAGAAATAGAAAAAAGATCATCCAGTGAGATTTGGAAAGGGTGCAATACTGCTATTTTTCTTTGGATATCAGCAGTTTTATCAAAAACAATACCACTTAAAGAAGATTTAACGCCAATATCTGATAGTTGAAGATTGGGTTTCAAAGAAGGAGTTTTATCAGAAGCTAAAGTTTTAGCAAATCTTGATAATGCTACTACCACAGTGCCTTTTTTGGCCTCATTCCAAGTAGCATTTCTGACTTGGGGCAAAATCTTATCTGCATAAGCACTTAAATTCAAAAGTCCACCCCTTAAAGATTCAAGGGCAAGTTCATCTGTTTTTATTAATTGTTCAACTATATCAGCTACCTTAATCATTCAGTTTAGTATTTGTAATAAATATTACAAATATTTTAATATGTTACATTTTACCAGAAAATTGAATCTAAGTCAAACCCATAGTAAGATTTGCGATATGGCAAATAGAATTGAACACCCTCTCACCCCCGAATTGGCCGTAGCAATTCGCAGAGAAAAAGAGCTACTGCCTGCAAGAGGTGAAGTCCTCCAGAGGGCTCATAATAAAGTATTTACTTTATTTAACCGAATTCCTAAAACCTATGGTGAGCCTTATGTTAGTTTTGGTGGTAACTCTTTTGACTACTATGTTAGTTATCAGGTTGAAGATTTGCCTGCTCAGCTTATAGTCTGGCGTAGTCTAGGTTTACGCTTAGTTAGGGCTAATGATCCTAGAACTGAGCTAGAAGTTACTGGAAATGGAGATTTACCCATAATTCATGTACCAGACCGTTGGTCTTTACCTTTCTCTGAAAGAGGTGCGTATGATCTAGTTTATGCAAGATCGTTAACTACAGGTCAACCTGCCTCACTTACAACGAATAGAACTCCTTTAGACTACTTAGTGGATCAAAATCTTCCGGATGAGGATCCTATCGCAACTGAACGAATCATTCCTCTTTGGCAACCTGTTATTGGATCAGAACCTCGGGTTTTGTCACCTAGGTTTGAGGAATGGAATTACCGTGAAATTTTGAGGCCACATTCCAGACTTTTTGAAAGATCCTTAGAAGAATTAAAAAGAACGCCTGCAGTTGTAACTAGAGTTTACATCACAGATTCAGAAGACCTAACTTAAGGAAAAATTATGGCTGAAGTTGAAAATGAATTATCAGAATTAAGTAGAAGAATTGTTAAAGTGAAAATGTTCACAGAACTTGGTAAGCCTTTAGAGGGTGATTTGCCTGTTGAAGAAGCTGACAGAACTAAAGCTGAAAATGATAAAGCAATTATGGAAGTTAGCGGTTTAATAATTGGAACTTTAGAGGATCCAAAAATTGCTGAACTTATATTAGCTCAGATTACTCCATATCAAGGAAAAAGACAGGCAACAATTTTTACAATTTGGAATGATCAACTGTACCCCAACACAGGAGTTTATTTAACAGGAAATGAAAAGTCCGATTATAGCGTTGATTTAAAATGCTCAGATCGCTATACAGATGAAGAAAAACTAAAGAAAAGAGCTGAGATTTATCAAGGTAGGAGTAATAATTGGGAAGTAAGTAAAGGAAAGGAAGGGTACGTAATTAGTAGAAAGCTTATGCCAGTTGACTTATTATCTTCAAGACAACACCTTTTTGGTTCGTTTATTCATGGTTCAAACAAATTATTTGATACTGCTATTGAGCAAATTCATTGCATGACTCTTGCTGAAAGGGAAGCTCAAAGATTAGAGGCTTTAACTTTAGCTTGTAGAGGTGCAACCCAAATGATAACTAATGCCAGACTAGCTTATTTAGCTTCAGCGCAGTAGTTATAAATTCTTAAGAAAGTGGGTATAATGAAATGGATAAAATGCCAAATTTAATACATATAATTATTACTGGGGGAACTATTGATTCTGCTTGGGATGGAAAACAGGATACTATTGCTGTAGCTGAGCACTCTGTAATTCCTTTATATTTTAAAGGATTAAATGTTTATGATGAGGTTAAGTTTTCTGAAATTTGTATGAAGGATAGTCGGGCATTAAATGCAGATGATTTAAAAAATGTTCAAAAAACTATTGAAGAATCTGAAGAAACCAAGTTTATAGTCACTCATGGAACTTATACCATGCCCGATACAGCCAGATTTTTAAAACATAACTTAAAAAGAAATGATGCTGTAGTTATACTTACAGGAGCTATGACTCCTCTAAAGGGATTTGATTTTTCAGATGCAGGTTTTAATTTAGGTTATGCTTTTTCTAAAGCCCAGGACTTAGAACCAGGGATTTATCTATGCATGAATGGTAGGGTTTTTAGTGCAGAAGAGGCAGCTAAAAGTATTTCAGAAGGGAAATTTTACTCAGTCTTTACAGATAAACAATAGTTTAGCTATAGTGGATATGCACAATTAAAGTCTCCTTTTTCAAATTTATCTACATTAATATATCCTGTCTGTATATCAATATCTACGTTAAAGGTTTTTAAATCACAATCTCCAACAGATTCCTCAAAATCTAAACTAATATATTGAGTTGATTTAGCTTGTAAAAAAATATTTTTATCAGGTAAATCATCTGGATGTGATTTTAGATCATAATCAGTAGTTAGTGAACTCCAGCCATAAAATTTAGGTTTCAAATTGTCTTTTTTTAACCGATTTTGAACTAGTGAATCTTTTTTTACCAAATTAATAATTCTTTCCTGCATTTCTTTAGGAATTAATTCTCTTCGCATACTTGTAAACTCTTCTGAAAGGGAGCACTTTGAATCTGCAGTTATTTTTACCATAAAAGTGTAATAGTCATGAGATTCTCCTAAGTATGAATAATCAGGAGTTTTATATGACGCACTTAAGTCTATCCTCAGATCACTTTTTGGAGTAGGATCATAGCTGGTTCTGTAAGATTCTAGTCGTGCTGTAATTTTGTCGTATTTATACCCTGGGAAACCATAAAAATAGTTTTTTATTAGATCAGAGCAACTATTAGCAATTAATACTCTATCACCCAAAGAGGAAATGATTTTTAGATTTTCCTCAGAAGAAAATATAGAATCTTTTATTTCTGATGAATCATATTGAATTATTGGTTTATCCCAAAGATCGTTTCCCTGGATATTTGAAGAATCCTTTAAATAATGTTTAGATGTTTCGCCAGAAATTAATTGATAACTGTTTGTATGACTGTGAAAATTAGTATTGAAGGGGAACCCAAAAATTTTTAATGCTAAAAAACCGATGAGTCCTAAAAAGATAATTCCTATTAAGGGATAAACAATTATTTTTAAGAACATTCTCTCATTATAAACATAATCTAAACCTATTCGTATTTTAGTGCAGTAATGGGATCAAGTCTGGCAGCGCGTATTGCAGGAGTAACTCCAAAAACAATTCCTACCATCATTGAAAAACCAAAAGAGAGAGCAACTGACCACAGGGTGACAGTAGTTGTAAAAACAAATTGGTTAATTATAAAGGCTAAAAATACTCCTAGAAGTATTCCTAAAATTCCTCCAATGCTTGATAAAGTTACTGCCTCAACCAGAAACTGATTTCTAATGTCTTTGGGTTGGGCACCTAAAGCTTTTCTCAAACCAATTTCTCTAGTTCTTTCAGTGACTGAAACGAGCATAATATTCATTACCCCAATTCCTCCAACTAGAAGTGAAATAGCTGCAATTCCCCCTAAAGCTAAAGTTAGAACTCCTGTAATTTGAGAAATAGTTGATAAGGCTTGCTCTTGGGTTTGGACTGAAAAGTCTTCCTCAGAGATTCTTTTTTTAAGAACTTGGGAAATTTCATCTTGAACAGGTTTTATATTTTCTGTTTTATAAACTGAGACATAAATCCCATTGGGTTGGGTAATCCCATATTGTTTTTCTAAGGCAGATAAAGGTACAAAAGCTGAATTATCCTGATCTATTCCAAAAGTTGCACCTCTTGAGGTAGTTATACCTATGACTAGGTATTTTAAATTACCAATTGAAATGGTTTTACCAATTGGATTATCTGTTCCAAATAAATTAGTGGCAGCAGTTGGACCTAGCACTACTACTTTTTTCCCGCCGTCTGATTCTGAGGGGGATAAAAATCTGCCTTTTTGGATTTTGATGGAGGTAATGATTTTAGGATAAATTGCTTCAACTCCTGCAATAGTCATATCTTTGCTAGTTTTATTGATATATTTGCTGCTCGCAACTTTTTGAATAACAGTTGATACATCAGCTTCCCCTGCAAGTTTTTTTCTAATATCCCTTACATCTTGAAAGTTAAGTCTGTTAACTTGAATTCCTCCTGGACCTCTACCACCACCAACTTTACCTGGGATGACAAAGATTAAATTTGATCCAAAAGAGGAAATTTGGCCAGTAATGTAGCTATTGAGCCCAGTTACTAAAGCAACCAGCAAAATAACTGATAAAACTCCGATCACTATTCCTAAAATAGTTAAAGATGAGCGTAATTTATTTCTTAAGATGGCATGAAAGGCTAGAGATAATGTTTCATTTATATTCATAAGTTTATTTGACTATTTCTCCATCTTTGACTCTAATAATTTTTTTAGCATTTTTGGCAACCTCATGATCATGAGTAATTAAAACAATGGTTTTACCTTGTTGATGTAGATCATGGAAAATATCCATCACATCTTTGCCTGATTTAGAATCTAAATTACCAGTTGGCTCATCAGCTAAAATAACCTCAGGGTTGGTAACTAGGGCTCGGGCAATTGCCACTCTTTGCTGTTGGCCGCCTGAAAGTTGATTAGGATGGGATTTTAACTTATCCCCCAGTCCTAAACCCTCTAAAGATTTCCTAGCTCTGCTCATTCTCTCACTCTGAGAACAACCTGTATAAATTAAAGGTAAAGCCACATTTTCTATAGCACTTGTTCTTGATAAAAGATTAAAGTTTTGAAAAACAAAACCAATTTTTTCATTTCTCAATTTAGCTAAAGAATTTTCTTTTAAATGAGCAACATCATGACCATCTAATTCATAAGAGCCAGAAGATGGATGATCGAGCAAGCCAATAATATTCATCAGAGTTGATTTGCCTGAGCCAGATGGTCCAATGATGGCTACAAAATCTTGCTTTTCAATAGTGAGATTGATATCCTTTAAAGCTTGAAAAGTTAGTTCCTCATCTAGTTGATATACTTTGTTGATGTTTGTTAGTTGAATGAGGTGGGACATTAACTCCCTCCTGAAATGCCCTTTGGTGAGGGAACTGCTGATGGATTGGTGACAACTAGCTCGCCCTCTTTTAATCCTGAGGTAATTTCTACATTGCTGTCAGATTTAATACCTGTTGAGACTTTTTTAGACTGATAGCTATTGCCAACTTTAACAATGACTGTATTATCTTCTTTGACTGCCTCCTGAGGTAAAGACAAGACATTTTTATGCTCAGTTTGAATAATTTCAGCCTGGCCATTTAGCCCTGCAACAAAATTAATAGAAGGTTTGCCTAAATTAATTCTCACTACAATGACTGTTGCTCCAGAAGAGGTAGTTTTAGTAAAAGGAGTTATTTTTTCAACGGTGCCTTTGAAGACTGAATCAGGGTAAGAATTTAAAGAAACTTCACTATTTTCTGAAATACTAATTTTGCCAATATCAGCCTCATCTACCTCTGCATCAAAATAAATAGCTGAGTCATCAACTACCTCAGCAATTAAATCAGAGGGAGAAACAGTTTGGCCGGGAGTTGGGTCAGCTCTAGTGACAATTCCAGAAATGGGGCTTACAATAACTGCATCCTGGAAATTTCTTTTGGCATCTTTAATTGCATCAAATGCACTATCTCTTGCAGTTTGAGCACTAATTCTTTCTTCTCTTTGAGTTAGAGTTTCATCTGAGGCATGGTTTTTAACATCATCTTCAGTCCTTTTGGCAGTTGCATCTTTAGATAGCCAGTTATTTTGAGCTTGTTGGAGGGCAATATTTAACTCCTGGGTATCTAGTCCGGCAATTACCTGGCCTTTGGTGACTGTATCTCCTTGTTTGATGTTTAAATAGGCAAGTTTTCCACCTAATTTAAATCTTAAATCTGCAAAATCTGCGCCACTTAAAGTACCAGATGCAGAAACAGTGGTTCTAATATCCTCTTTTTTAATGGCAACAGTTTGAATGGGTTCAGCTTTTTTAGAGGGTTTTAAAAAGTACCAACCTAAGCCAAGAATTAGAATAATGAGTATTGCTAAATATTTTTTAGGCCATCTCCAGACTCTCCAGGGCAAATGGGACAGAATTCTTTTGAGCATATTTTTTCCTACTCTAATATAGCTTTTTGTGAGAGATTATGAAAGTATTTAAATCTCACTGAATACCCCTAATAAATTTCCTTTTGAAGCTTAGGAGCCATTTTCAGGGGGTTGAGCATTTTTACTTTTAAATTCAAGAAGTTTGCCTTCGGCTTCCTCTCCTCTAGCTCTTTCAGTGGCAATTTCACCAAATATTGGATCTAATTCATCAGCCGGTGTAGTATTTACTAAATCCATGTATATGCCTAATTCTCTTCTTGCTCTTAATTGTCCAATTGAGGTTGGTTGAGATCTTTGTTTTGCAAATCGTCTAACTTGATCCTCAATAATTTCATCTGTTATATAAGCCTGTTGGTTCGGATTTAAACCTGCAAACCAACTTCCGAACCGCTTGGTTCTTAATGATCTAGCTGTCGAAAAATTTCTTTTCCAACCAGGATCCAAACCCTCAGGAACTTCTCTTTCAGACATAGAGAAATTTTAATAGAGGAAAAAGCAGATTACAATATTCACGAGAAATTTATGTACATCCCAAAGGGGATTGGAACTACTCTTTATGTTAAAATTCAAGGCATGGTTCTATATATAAATACTCAAGATCAAAAAACTGTGGGGGTTTCATTAAAAGATGAAGATAAGGTTATAGATTCTTTAGAGGATCAGAACCAATATGGTTCACAGATATTATTACCTTTAATGCAAAAGATTCTCAAAAAAAATAATTTAAAGTTTGAAGATTTAACAGGAATTGAGGTAGAAACAGGTCCGGGTTCTTTTACAGGGATTAGAGTGGGGGTATCAGTCGCTAATGCTTTAGGTTTTAGTCTAAATATCCCAGTTAATGGGAAAAAGATGGAAACTGAGCTTGTTTACTAGGGCCATATTTTCCCATCAAACAACACAAAAGAAAAAAGCTCAAATAGCATAAATGGTCCTAGGATAGCCACCGCGACACTAAACAGAATCGCCCGGCGTGGCCGCGCCCTAAGCACCCAATGTGCAATGAAATATGCGATGAGTGCCTGGAACAATATGGTTACTAATAAGGTGGCGTTTAGGTTAACAAATTTTCCACTATACGTAAGCTCTAAGGGAAAGAGGCTTACTAACAATACCCAAGCAATAACCCACAATATTATTTTCATAGTTTAAGGATATCTTAAATAACTATGCGATAAAGTAAATCTTCTCGTCAAGGATTGATAATATTTTATTAACAAAAGTTAAGCAAAAAAAACCACCCACAAGGGGTGGTAGAGTCTAGTTTTTAAAACAGCTTACCGATACGGCCAGTCTTCGACTCGATTTGAAATTATTATACCATATTTTTTGATATACTAAATGAGTGAAACTCTCTCATTTTTTTCTGCCTCACCCAGATACTCATAGAAAAGCCCATCTGTTATCCTTTCAGGCTTTAGCTATCTATATTCTATTTTTTATTGGACTTCATTTTGGTTTAAATGAGTTAAATCATTTTTCTCCCAATGTTTTAGGAATTGCTGCCAATGTTGATACTGCAGAACTTATCAGACTCACTAACGTTGAAAGGGCAAATGCTGGACTGCCACCTTTAACTGAGGATTCTAAACTAGATAATGCTGCAGCAGGTAAGGCGCAGGATATGTTTACAGATAATTACTGGGCGCACTTTGGTCCATCTGGCAAATCTCCTTGGGATTTTATCAAAGGAGCAGGTTACAGTTTTACCTATGCAGGAGAAAATTTAGCTAGGAATTTCTATAATTCTTCTGATGTAGTTAAAGCTTGGATGGCATCTCCTACCCACAAGGAAAATATTGTCAATTCCCACTATACCAATATAGGCATGGCAGTTAGAGAAGGCACTTTAAATGGAGAAAAAACAATTCTAGTTGTCCAAGAATTTGGAACACCTGTTGAGTATATAGCCCAAGCTCCCGCCACTTCACCCACTGCTGCCAAAGCTGCTCCTAGTGAGCAACAAGCTGCAGTTAAGGTAAATCCATCTCCTAAAGAGGAACCTTCTCCGAAGTTGAGTCCTAGCCCATCTTCTCAAACTTTGGTGGCTGGAACAAAGACTTTTAGTTTCCAAAACATCTCAGTTCCTAGAGAAATAGATCCATTTTTAATGTATAGAACTTTTGGTATAACTATTTTGCTGTTTATCTTTTTACTAATTTTACTGGATTTGTATATCTTAAGAAGAAGAGCGGTTATTAGGCTTTATTCAAGACATTTGCCTCATTTGGCCTTAATTAGTGTTGGCTTATCTGTTTTAACTAATGTTAGTACTGGATCAATACTCTGATGCAAAAAAAGAAACGCTTTAGCCCAATAAAATACATTTTTTTACCCTTTTGCCTGCTGTTAATTATTATAAGTTTTTTTTACCCTTATCACCCCAAGCTTCAATATAATATTACCATCTGGGCAGTGGGAATTTATATATTAGTCGGATTATTAGATCACTATTTAGATAAAAGTTTGACTTTTGAGACTTGGCTAGAGTATATTTTGATTGGCTCTTTAGCTGCAATTGTAGTGACTGGAGCTTTTAATTACTAATGCGTGGAATTATTTTAGCAGGCGGTTCTGGAACTAGACTTTATCCATTAACTTTGGCGATCTCAAAGCAGCTCATGCCCGTTTTTGATAAACCCATGATTTATTATCCTTTATCAACTCTGTTACAAGCAGGAATCAAAGATATTTTAATTATTTCAACGCCAAAAGATTTAGGAAACTTTGAAAAACTTTTAGGAGATGGAAGTCAAATTGGTTGTAACTTTTCTTATAAAGTCCAAGAATCACCAAGAGGACTAGCGGATGCTTTTATAGTGGGGGAGGAGTTTATTGGGGAGGATAAGGTTGCGATGATTTTAGGGGATAATATTTTTTATGGCTCGCAAATTGATAGAAAACTCAAAGAATATATTGATGTCGATGGGGGAGTAGGTTTTGCAGCTCAAGTTAAAGACCCTGAGCGCTACGGGGTTTATGAATTTGATTCAGAAATGAATGTTTTATCTATTGTAGAAAAGCCAGAGCATCCCAAATCAAACTATGCCAATGCAGGCCTTTATTTTTTTGATAATCAAGTTGTGCAAATTGCCAAAAATGTTCCACCCTCTGAAAGAGGAGAGATAGAGATCACCTCAGTATTAGATGAATACAGGGTTAGGGGAAAACTTAAAGTTTGTTTACTAGATAGAGGCACAGCTTGGCTTGATACTGGAACTTTTACTTCAATGATGCAGGCTTCTCAGTTTGTCCAAACCATTGAAGAAAGACAAGGCATAAAAATTGGCTGTATTGAGGAAGCTGCCTACAAAAATGGTTTTATCTCCAAAGAACAGCTGCAGAAATTAGCTGAGCCTTTACTTAAAAGTGGTTATGGTCAGTATTTAATGGGACTTGAGTAGTTATTTTTATGTCAAAACTTTTAGTAACAGGAGGCGCTGGTTTTATTGGTTCAAATTTTATTAGATATTATCTCTCTTCTCATCCTGAGGATCAGATTATTAATTTTGATAAGTTAACTTATGCAGGTCACTTAGAATCTTTAAAAGATATAGATCAAAACCCCAACTATAAATTTATAAGGGGAGATATCATAAATACCAATGATGTTTTAAATGCTATGGATGGAGTAGATATAGTTGTTCACTTTGCGGCTGAGTCTCATGTCGACAGATCAATCTTGGATCCCATGGCTTTTGTAAAAACTAATGTTTTAGGAACAGGAGTACTTTTAGACCAAGCTTTAAAAAATAAAGTCAAACGCTTTCATCACGTTTCAACAGACGAGTGTTTTGGAAGTTTGGGTCCAGATGATCCACCATTTAATGAGAATACAAAATATGATCCGCATACTCCTTACTCTGCCTCCAAAGCTGGTTCTGATCATTTAGTCAGAGCCTATGGAGATACCTATAATTTACCTATCACTATTACCAATTGCGCCAATAATTTTGGCCCCTTTCATGATCCGGAAAAATTAATCCCCAGATTTATCACCAATTTAATGGAGGATAAAAAAGTCCCCCTGATGGGTAAAGGAGAAAATGTTAGATCATGGTTATATGTTAAAGATCATGCCAGAGCTATTGATCTGGTTTTGCAAAAAGGGGAGATTGGTCAAACTTATTGTGTAGGGGGAGAGGAAAGATCTAATTTAGAGGTTACTAAAAAGCTTTTGCAAATATTAGGCAAAGATGAATCTTTGATTGAGTATGTTGAACATAGATTAGGCCATGATTTTAGATATGCTCTTGATTCCTCAAAACTTGAGCAACTTGGATGGAAACCAGAACACACTTTTGATGAATGGCTTGAGAAAACTGTAGAGTGGTTTAAAGAAAACGAGTGGTGGTGGAAGCCACTCAAAGTGGATAGACCAAATATAGACAGAGATGCTCAGGACAAAAAATTAATATGATTCAAAAAACAGCAATTGATGGTGTTTTAATAATTGAAGGGGGAAAAACTTTTGCAGATGAGAGAGGTTTTTTTAGAGAGCCTTTTAGAAGAAATGAATTTGAAGAGGCTTTAGGGTATTCCTGGGTCCATGTTCAGGAAAATCATGCTTTTTCTAAAAAAAATGTGCTAAGAGGTATCCATGTTGCTCCCTGGGATAAATTAATTTATGTGCCTTATGGCAGAGTTTTATCAGTGATTGTGGATCTGCGTCCTGATTCGCCTACTTTTAAGGAGCATCTGGCTTTGGAGATTGGTGATAATAATAGGGCCAAAGTGTTTATTCCCCAGGGCTTAGGTAACTCTTATTTAATATTATCTGATGAGGCAGTCTATGAATATCAAGTAAATGCCTATTTTGAGCCAGGAGTTGAAAAAGGTATTGCTTGGAATGAGCCTGAGCTAAATATCTCCTGGCCTATTCAAAGCCCCTTACTTTCTGAAAAAGATCAGCAAAATCCTACTTTGCAGGAGTTTTTAAAGGAAGTTAATACCAAGTGAAAATCCTCTTATTAGGTGGTAGTGGTTTAGTGGGTTCATCATTTTTAGAGCAAAAGCAAACTGAATTTGAAATAGAAGCCCCTACTCATATTGAACTGGATATTTTAAATTTAAATCAGGTCTCAGAAGCATTAAAAAAATCTCCAGCTGAAGTGGTGATAAATTGCATTGCTTTTACCAATGTGGATGGGGCTGAGGAAGAAAAAGATGATACTCAAGGACTGGTCTACAAATTAAATGTCCTAGCTGTTTCAAATTTAGCTAAAATTTGTGCAGATAACAAAAAACATTTAATTCATCTATCAACAGATTATGTCTTTGATGGAGCAAAAGAGGATCTAGCCTATCAAGAGGATGATAAACCAAATCCTGTTAACTGGTATGGAATGACTAAATATTTAGGAGAACAGGAAGTTTTAACCAGTGGAGTTTCTTTTACCATTGTAAGAATTGAAATGCCCTACTCCAAGTCCTATGAAGGCAAAAAAGATTTTGCCAGATTTTTCCTTCAAAAACTAAAAAATAATGAGGAGATTATTGCAATTAATGACCAGCAAATAACTCCTGTGTTTGTGCCAGATGCAGTTAATGCCATTTCAAAACTTGTTGCTAAAAAATCCTCAGGTATCTATCATGTTGCTTCCTCAGATGCTTTAACCCCCTTTGCCTTTGCCCAAATGCTATCTGAACAAACAGGTGTAGATAAAAATTTAATTAAACCTACCACTTTTTCAGAATTTAACGCAAAAAGGGTTGCTAAAAGACCAAAAAATTCCTGGCTTGATACTTCAAAGTTCAAAAATCAGTTTGGTGAGGGAATTTTAAAAACTAATCAAGAAGGAATGAAAGAATTTTTAGCTTAACTTATATTTACTTAAATCTCTCTAAATCTGCATCAACCATCAGCTTAATTAAATCTTCAAATGATGTTTTTGGTTCCCAACCCAAATCGTTTTTGGCAGCAGTTGCATCTCCTTTGAGTTCTTTTATTTCTGTAGGTCTCATTAATCTTTGATCAGAGGTGACATGTTCTTCCCAATTTAACCCAACATGCTCAAAAGCAATTTGGCAAACTTCTTTAACTGTGTGGGTAGTATTAGTTCCAATCACATAATCTTTAGGGGTGTCTTGCTGAAGCATTAAAAACATGGCTTCAACATATTCTTTTGCATATCCCCAGTCGCGCTTAGCATCTAACATTCCTAGCTTAACTTTTCCCTCTGCATCAACTAATGGTTCACCAATCTCATCAAGTGGGGGATTTTTCATGCCATTTTTAATAATGGCTGCAGCTGCTGTAATTTTTCTTGTCACAAAGTGCAAAGATCTTCTGGGGGATTCATGATTAAATAAAAAGCCACCACAGGCAAACATATTATATGAGTCTCTATAGCAGCGCATCATCATATGAGCATAGGCTTTAGCAATTCCATAGGGGTTGTTAGCATCAAGTGGGGTGTTCTCAGTTGCTGATTCTGCTTCAATGTTTCCAAAAACTTCTCTGGAGGTGGCTTGGTAAACTTTAGCATGGGGCGCAAAGTTACGAACTGCCTCTAGTACTCTCACAATCCCTAAAGCCGTGACTTCTGCTGTATAAAAAGGATGAGACCAAGAATCAGCAGGAACACTTTGAGCAGCGATATTATAAACCTCATCTGGTTGGTATTTTTTGATGACTTCTGCAAGAGAAGTCATATCAGTTAAATCAGCAGCCTCTATTTTAATTTTTCCCAACAGATGATTAATATTTTCTCTAGTAAAAGAAGTGGTTCTTCTAATTGTCCCAATCACTTCATAGCCTTTTTCTAAAAGTAGATCAGCAAGATATGAACCATCTTGGGAAGTCACTCCAATAATTACAGCTTTTTTCATATTTCTCTATAGTAATTTAGTGTATCTGCTAGGGTTTGGTCAATGGGTATTTTTGGACTCCAATCAAAAAATTTACTAAACTTTTCATTATTTCCAACAACAATTGGGACATCAGAGGGTCTGAGTCTTGCAGAGTCTTGCTTAATATTAATTTTTTTAGTGGATTTTGTAACTAAAATATCTAAAACCTCAGACATTTTTATACCCTGACCACTTGAGATATTAAAAGTTTCTCCAGGAGGGACATCTTTTTCTAAAACCTTTTTATAAGCTGCAACAATATCTCTGACATCAGATAAATCTCTGACTGAATCTAAATTACCTACTAGAATTTGATCATTTGCCTCGTCTTTTTCAATTTGAGCAATTTGTGAGGCCATATCTGGCACAAAAAAGCCCTTAAGTTGGCCTGGGCCCGTATGATTAAAAGGCCTTAAAATCACAGTTTTTAAATCATGAGATTTGCTCAGTTGATAGGACAGTCTATCTGAGGCGAGTTTGCTTGAGCCATAGAGATTAACAGGAAACAGTGGAGCTAACTCATCTATATATTCAGGTGCTGGAGTATTCCCATAAACTTCAGCTGAGGAGATATAGATTATTTTTGGATCAAAAGATTGATCTTTTAAATCCAAAATGGACTTATATAAATTTATTGTTCCATTTAAATTGATCTTAAAGATGGAGTTTATATCTTTTGTTTGGGTTGCAGCAATTGCAGCTAAGTGGAAAATAGCATCAGGGGTATATTTTTTTAAAAGATCTTGTAAAAACCCCTCATCTAAAATATTGCCATTATGATATTTTTGGTTTTCAGATGAAGTTAAATCTCCTTGATGGGTGATACCAATAATAAAATAATCAGGGGATAATAAATCAATTAAATGTTTGCCAACAAAACCATTAGCACCTGTCAAAAGAACTTTTTTCATATTTGCGCTTTGTTCTTAGAGTGTAATACAAAGGGGGATATTGTACAATCAAATATATGAAAAAATTGACAGTAGTTTTACCTACCTTTAATGAAAAAGCTAGTCTGGAAGCCTTTGTGGAAGAAGTTTTAGGGGAGCAAAAAAAAATCCCTGGGTGGAGTATTGAGGTGGTTATTGCTGATAGTGCCTCACCTGATGGAACTGGTGAGTTAGCCCAAAAACTTGCCTCAAAAAATCCTAAAATTCACTACATTAAAGTGGGGCCTGGTTTGGGAGTGGGGATTATTGAAGGTCATCTTTATGCCTTAAATCATTTAAAGCCTGATCTTCTCTCGCAAATGGATGCTGATGGCCAAGTGGATGTGGATGTTTTACCTAGACTAGTTTCAGCAATTGAAGAGGGTAATAGTTTGGCTTTAGGTTCGCGCTTTGTTGAAGGAGGGAAAAATGACTTATCATTTTCAAGAAGATTGTTTTCAGCTGGCTCTTCACTTATCTCAAGAATTATCATGGGTCCATTTGGAATAAAAGAATTTACTAACTCAGCCAGAGCTTTTACCCCAGAATTATTTAGAAAAATAAATTTAAAAAGGCTACCCTGGAGAGAAAAATCTTTTATTATCCAACCTGCCTTTTTAAATGAGGCAATTTTAGCAGGAGCAAAATATAAAGAAGTTCCCTTGGTTTTTAAAAATAGGGCAGAAGGTTATTCTAAAAATAAAACTTTAAGTTATACCTATGATGTAATTACCTATACTATTGATGCAAGGCTTCATAAATGGGGGATAGATTATAATTTTTTTGCTTTATCAAGAAGAGTCAAAACTTTAATAAAATTTGGAGTAGTGGGGGTGACAGGTACAGTCATAGATTTTATTTTCTACAATATTTTTATTAACTATTTTGCCCTAGCTCCTGCCACTTCCAAAGGACTATCTACAGAAATTGCAATTGTTAACAATTTTATCTTAAATAACTCCTGGACTTTTGGAGGAAGAAAAACCACCACTAAGTTATGGCAAAAAGCAGTTATATTTAATATTGTTTCTTTAGGAGGATTAGCTATTGCTGTAGGTATTATTAAACTTCTTCATGAATTATATGGAGATGGTACTTTAAGTTTCTTAGGAGTGCATCTTGCCTACTATAATCTTTACTTTTTCTTAACCATTCCTCCTGTCATGATTTGGAACTTTATCATCAATCACTTTGTCACCTGGAAACATGAATCGGAGAAAACCTCATAATTTAGTTGATAAAGGATAAGTGAAGTTTAATTTTGCATTAAAAAGACCGGATGTTTTGTGAACAGCTTGGAGCCGAATGATTACGTCTGGCTACTGCCCCATCCGATCTTAATAATCAGATTTTAGCATATAGCCCCTCTAATTAAAAGCTTCTACATTAGGATAAGGAGCAGTATTTCCTAGAATAAAATTCTGAGCATATAAATAAATTGCTAAGGATAAAATTATTAAAATTATCCTAAATTCCTTAGAAGTTAAAACTTTTTCAAAAGCAATTAGGGCAAAAGGAAAAATTGGTAAAGTGTATCTTGAGATATCTCTATGGACTACTAACATAGAAGCTGCTAAATAAGTAAAAACAAAAAAAGCCATTGGATATAGTTTTTGTTTAAAAAGTAAAATCCCTGCATAAAGCCCTAAAATAAAAATATAGATTATATCTTCTAGCCAACTACTGCCTACCCAGAACTCTTTTGAATTAAAAACTTGAAAGGGTGGAAAAGTTAAATGGATATTGTCTCCACTGTGAAAGTAGGCAAAGAAATCATTAAAAGTAACTGAAAACCAGTAAAAAACTCCTAGTAACCCTAAAGGAATAAGAATTAAAGGGTGATAGTTAAAAATAACTCTGAAAATATTTCTTTCCTTTTTAGTAATTAGTTTATATATAAGTAAAAGCCCAAATGATATAAAAATTAAGATGCCAGGTGGTCTGGTGAGTTGAGCAAGGAGGCCAAATAATCCCGCCAAATGGATATTGCTCCATTTACCCAAACTCTCATATTTCATGAAAAAGTAGACACTTAAGATAGTCAAGAAGATAAATAAAGGTTCAGAAGAGCCCACACTATGAACAATTAACCATCTTGCAGGCAGGATTAAAAAAATTAAAGAGAGTAGTAGTGGATGAGTGGTTAATTTAAAATTTTTGATCAAAAAGTAGAAAGCCAGAGCTGCTCCAATTGTTGCAAGCACTGAAATGAAAAGCATAGATTTTAAAAAGCCAAAGACTGGAGAGATTAAAAATATAAAAATGGAATATAGAGGGAAATGAGAAGCATAATATTTTTCAGGTAAGGATTGGGGAATGGCTTTTAACAGGGTTGGATCATAAAAAGTTTTAGCAATAATTGTATATTCAATTCCATCATAATTTCTATAAATGGTATCAAAACCTTGTGAAAAATTAAGATTGTATAAATTATTAAGTCTTAGCAGATGAGGAAACCAAATTAAAAAGGTTGTTACAAGGCAAAAAATGACTATCAAGGAGATATCTGCAATACTGTGTTTCATCGAGGCTAAAGTTATGTTAGCATAATGTAATGTCTATCAAAAGCCTGTCAGTTTTCTTTCCTGCCTACAATGAGGAAGCTAATATTGAAAAAACAATTGCTGATGCCAAACCCGTTTTGGAAAAATTAAAACTGCAGTGGGAAATTCTAGTTATTAATGATGGCTCAAAAGATAAAACTGCAGAGATTGTAGAAGGTTTATCTAAGAAAGAACCTAGAATTAGACTGGTCAATCACCCCAAGAATTTAGGCTATGGCCAGGCTCTAAAAACTGGATTTGCTGAGGCTAAATATCCTTGGGTAGTCTTTGCTGATTCAGATGGCCAGTTTGATTTTTCAGAGATCAGTAAATTTTTAGAAAAAACTGATGAAGCTGAGTTTATATTAGGCTATAGATTAAATAGAGCTGATCCATATATTAGAAAAGTTTTAACTTGGGGCTGGAGAACTCTAGCTAGAATTTTATTTGGTTTAAAGGTCAAAGATTATTCCTGTGGATTTAAATTAATTAAAAGAGAAGCTTTTAATAGTTTGCTTCCTTTAGATGCTGAGGAAAAAGTTACTCAAATTGAATTTTTAGTGAAAGCCATGAAGAAAAAATATAGATTTGCTCAAGTGGGGGTTCATCACTATCCCAGAGTTTATGGAACACCAACTGGTGCAAGTTTTGGGGTGCTCAAAAAAAGCTTAATTGATTTGTTAAAGCTCTGGAGAAGCATATAATTGAAAAAGTATCTTAATTTAGAACTTCTAGTTGTAATCCTCATTCTGACCCTGGCTGCAATTTTGAGGCTATATAAAATTTCAAGCTACATGACTTTTTTAGGAGATGAAGGTAGAGATGCGATAGTTATAAAAGGCATTTTAGTTGATCACCACATTCCCTTACTTGGTCCAGTTACCTCAATTGGCAATATTTATGATGGGCCACTTTACTACTATATGATGGCTATTTCTATGGCCATAGGCTGGTTAAATCCCTTATCAGCTGCAGTAATGGTTGCAATTATAGGGATAGTGACAGTTGGGTTAGTTTACTATTTAGCTAGAGTCTGGTTTGGCAAAGTTCCTGCTTTAATTGCTTCATTTTTATATGCTATTTCCCCAATCACTATAATTTATTCTAGATCTTCCTGGAATCCTAACCCTGCGCCTTTTTTTGCCCTCCTTTCAATTATTAGTTTATATAAACTGCGCCTGACTAAAAACTCTTACTGGTTAATACTCACAGGCATTAGTTTAGCTTTTGCAGTTCAAATGCATTTTTTGTCTTTAATTTTAATTCCTATCTTAGGAATTTTATGGCTACTTGAGTTTTGGCCTTTGATTAAAGCTAAAAAGAATTTATCAAAATTTTTAATTAATTCACTGCTTGCTGTTATAGCTTTTCTAATTTTAATGTCACCAATTGCTCTTTTTGATATCAGACATGATTATATGGACTTACACGCTTTCATAAAATATTTTACAGATAGACAAACCACCGTTAATTTAAATGTTTTTAATGCTTTTTCAAGAGTTCCACCCATCTATACTCAAAACTTGATTGGTAGATATTTAAGTGTTTTTGATAATTTCGCGCTTTTAATAGTTTTTTCAGTTATTGTTTTAATCCCTATAATTTGGATGATTTATGAGTTTATAAAACATAGAAAATTAAATTATCCAATTTTTGTTTTAAGTATCTGGATGTTAATTGGCATTGTGGGACTGGCTTTAAATAAATCCAATGTTTTTGATCATTACACTAATTTTATTAATCCCTCACTCTTTTTACTTATTGGTAGTCTCTACTTTTTAATATCCAAAATTAAAGATTATAAATTAAAAATAATAGGGAATGTTTTATATGGAATTTTTATAATAACCATAATTATTTTGAGTTTTCAAAAAAATCCTTTTTTTACCCCACCTAATAATCAACTGCAAAGAACTCAAGATGTTTCAAAATATTTGATTACCCTTTCTGATAATAAACCATTTAATTTTGCTCTACTTTCAGAACATAACTATGATGCAGCCTATCAATATTATCTGGATTTATATAATCATAAGCCTCAAATGTTACCTCAAGTTAAAACAGATCAGCTGCTCGTGGTTTGTGAGGATCCAGTTTGTAAGCCAGTTGGTAACCCCAAATATGAGATTGCGGCCTTTGGTTGGACTAAAATTGAGTCTCAAGTAGAATATGAAGGGGTACAAATATTTAAGCTAGTTCACAATGAATTAGAACCTAAAGTAGAATTAAAATGAGTAAAAATACCAACCTTTCCATAATAATTCCTTCTTTTAATGAAGAAGAGAATTTAAAGAAGCAAGTTTTAAAACAGGTCTCAGACTATCTTTCCAAGCAAGGCTATACTTATGAAGTTTTAATTGTTGATGATGGCTCAAAAGATCAAACAGTAGAAATGATCAAAGATCAAATTAAGACTTTACCAAAGTTTAGATTAATTGAAAATAAACATGGAGGTAAAGCCCTTGCTGTTATGACTGGCCTGCTTTCAAGTACCGGAGATATTGGGCTTTTTACTGATATGGATCAAGCAACTCCAATTTATGAGATAGAAAAAATTCTACCCAAATTTGATGATGGGTTTGATATTGTCATTGGTTCAAGATCAGGTAGAAAAGGTGCGCCCCTCATTAGAAAGCTCATGGCTTTGGCTTTTTCTCTTTTTAGAAATGTTTTATTAGGTTTGCCTTTTTCTGATACTCAATGTGGGTTTAAAGCCTTCAATAGAAATGCTATTAATGGGATTTTCCCTAAGCTACTTGAAGATTGGGAAAAACATACTGATTCTTCAGCTGCAGTCAATGCTGGCTTTGATGTAGAAACGCTGTTTATAGCCAAGAAAAAGAATTTAAAGATTGCTGAAGTGCCAGTGGAATGGACACATGTGGGAACAGAAAGAGTCCAAATTATTAAAGACTCCTTAGATGCAGTCAAAGATGTTTTAAGAATAAAAGTAAATGACCTCTCTGGTAAATATAATTAAACTAAAATGCCTGAAAGAAATGATCTTGATCGTTTGCTAGGTATTAGAAAACAAATGGCAATATTTGGTAGACATAATGAGCCTTTAACATTAGCCAAAGCATTAAAAGTTACCCATAAGAGATTAGTGGGTCTTTCCCCAATGGAGCCAGTTAATTTACAGGGATTAGTAACAGATTTAACTCAGCTAAATTTTAATGCAGGGGACTCGCCTTGCAATATTATAGATGCTATTGATGTTTTAACTGATAGCGTGATGGTAGATAAGAAAAGAACTGAACTTATTCTTTCCGAGTGGGATCTTTTAAGACTTAATATCAAATAAATGTCTTAAGTTGTCTTCATCCAATGTCTTAGATCAAAAAATAGTACTTGTTGCACTGAGATAATAATTAGAAATATTAAGATAAGTAACATAAATCCTTTTTGTAAATTATTTACCCAGGGCTTTTTAATAATAAAGGGTAAGGAAATAATAATAATTGTAAGAAGTAAGAAAATTCTAAAATAGGGAACAAAGGGTTGAAAAGTTGAGTCTTCTAGTAAATTATGGGCAATTGGTCCAAAAGGTAAAAGAGCAAGGGGCACAAAAAGCATTATATTTACTTGCTTTATTAATTTTTGAAAAACTAGGCTAATAGAAATAATTAAAAAGGGATAAAAAGGATATCTATACCAACCATAACTTTCACTTCCAAAGATTAAGAAAAAAATGAAATAGGAAAAAAAGCTTAAAGCTAAAACAGTAATGCCCTTTTCTTTTGAGCTGTTGCTATACATCAGCATAAAAAGACAAATAAACCCTAGAGGAATCCAGCCATCTGTTACAAAGATATTAGATAAAGTAACTAAAGGATGGATTATGGCAGATAAAAAACTTTCAGAGCCTGCTCCATAAAGTCTTGAGCCATTGGCTAAAAAGACATTAACAAATGTTTGAAAATCATAGTAGGCTCCATAAAGCACAAAGGCAAAAAGCGGAATTAATACCGCCAAGCTTAAAGAAATATTTAATTTCTTTTTATCTTTTTTGGCAAAAACTAAAACTTCAAAAAATAATGTTAAAGCAATTGATAAAGCAGATAATTTAAATAAAATAGCAAAACTTGCAAGAATTAATGCAAAAACCCAGTATTTGAATTTTTTAGATACAAAATAATAATCAGATAAAATTAAAGCTCCTAAAAATAGAGGAATATAACCATTCTCTGAAAGAGCGAGCCTTGAAGAGAGAACTGTTGTTGGAATAACTGAGTATAAAAGTGCAGATAGCAAAGCTATGGATTTACTTTGAAAGAGTCTTAAAGCAAGATAAAAAATAAGCAAAGTGGTAATTATCCCAATTAAGAGCATGGGTTTTCTTAAATAAACCACTGATGCCTGATCAAAACTTCTGACCCCCTTAAAATAGGCAAAACCACCAGTTATTAAACCAAATAAAGGTGGATGATCAAACCAAGGTTTATTGATTGGAAAAGGAGGAAGAAGTTTGTCATTGGTAAATAAATGATCTACATCTATTTTTTGATAATCAGTTTGTTTATAACCTGAAATACCTGACCAGCCAATTGGATAATGCTCCTCAATGAGTGATAAGCCTACCCAGGCAAAAGAATACTCATCAGCTACCTCACCTGGCTTAGGGACTTGGGCATAGTTAAAGTTTCTAAGATATACTCCTAATGCAATAATTAGAATAAGAGACAAAATTGTTGATATAATGGAGAAGTGGCTTTTATAAAAACGCATCGCTTTGAATTTTTAATTCTTTTTATTATAACTCTTATCTTTTTTGGATTAAGACTCCCTAATTTAACCTTGCAGCCTATATTTGCAGATGAAGCAATTTATATTAGATGGGCACAAGTAATGAGAGCTGAGCCCACACTCAGGTTTGTATCTGTTTCAGATGGAAAAACCCCACTTTTTATGTGGATTTTAATTCCCTTCTTTAAAATATTTAATGATCCCCTGTTTGCAGGCAGGTTTTTATCAATTCTCTCAGGCTACGCTACATTACTTGGAGTAACTTTTTTAGGCTTTAAATACTTTTCAAAAAGAACTGCTCTGCTTGGAGCTTTTTTAGTAGCCATCATTCCTTTTACTGTTTTTTTTGATAGGATGGCTTTGGTTGATTCAATGCTTTCAGCCTTTACTATCTGGTCACTCATTGCAGCCTTACTTTTGATTGAATATCAAAGAATTGATCTAGCTATGGTACTGGGCTATTTTTATGGAGGAGGGATGCTCACTAAAACTCCTGGCTCTTTAAATATTTTTGTTTTACCAGCTACCTTGGCTTTATTTAATTGGAGTTCTCATAAAAGACCAGAGCGGTTTTTAAAAATCTTTGGCCTTTGGCTAATTGCTTTAGTAATTGCCTTTGGTCTTTACAATATTTTAAGACTAGGTCCTCAATTTGAGGCATTAAGCTCCAGAAACCAAGATTATGTTTTCTCCCCAACTAAACTCCTAACATCTCCTTTAGATCCTTTTATTCCTCACGTTAGGGATATTTCCTCATGGATTGTGGATTTCTTTTCTATACCAGCCTTTTTACTATTAATTTATGGAATTTTGCTTGTTTTAAAGAAAAAAAGCCGAGCAGGGATTGCTATCTTACTTTGGAGTTTTGGACCATTGTTTGTAGAGATGGCTTTACTTAAAACTTTTACTGCCAGATACATTCTCTTTACAATCCCACCCATGCTTTTAATCTCTGCTTATGCAATTGATCATTTATTTTCTCAGTTTAAAAATCCGCTCTTTAAAGGACTGATTATCTTAATTGTTTTAATCTGGCCTGTCTATTTTAACTTTAATCTGCTTTTTTCCTTAGAAAACACTCCACTTCCTGCTAATGAAAGAAGAGGTTATCTGGAGGACTGGACAGCAGGTTATGGACTTCAAGACATTGCTAAGTTTTTAATGGATAAAGCTCAAAATGGGCTAGTGGTGGTTGGAACTGAAGGATCTTTTGGGACTTTGCCTGATGGATTGGAGATTTATACTGATAAGTATGGTCACAGTGTTCCCCAGGACAAACAGATTATTTTTGCCCCCGGTAAAGCTACAGTTTCAGCTCAACTTCGGACTGCAGCACTTGAACATCCAACTTATTATGTTGCCAATGGCTCAAGATATTATGATCCTGCTCCCAATCTTACCCTCATTAATAAATACCCTAAAATTAAAAATCCAATTTTACCTCAGGATGCAATTTTAATTTTTCAGGTTTTTCCTGACAAGAATGCCTCAGCTTCAGCAGCTTCCAAGTAATGTTTAAAACTTTAATAAATAGTAAATATTTTCCAATAATTGCTCTTTTTATATTTATTATTCCAGTTTTTATATCTTTGCTTCGTCCAGGCTTTTTCCCAATGCAAGATGATCTGCAAGCTTTTAGAGTTTATGAAATGCATGAGTGCTTTAAAGATTTTCAGCTTCCCTGTAGATGGGTGCCTGATGCAGGCTATCAGTATGGTTATCCTCAATTTAATTATTATCCACCTTCAGTTTATTACTTAGGTGAAATATTTCATTTAATTGGTTTTCAGTTTATAGATTCAGTCAAAATCCTTTTTGTTTTAGGCTATATCTTATCTGCCTTTGCCATGTATTTTTTGCTTAAAGAGTTAACTGGGAAGTGGCCAGCTTTTGTAGGCGCAGTTTTATATACCTATATTCCATATAAAGCAGTTGAAGTTTATGTAAGAGGTGCAATGAGTGAGTTTTGGTCTTTAGTGATTTTTCCCTTGGTATTTTTATTGCTATTTAAACTAATTAAAACAAAAAAAATTATATATATTCCTTTAGCTGCACTTTCTATTGGTTTACTGCTGATAACTCACAATTTAATGACTATTATTTTTGTGCCCCTTGCCATTGTTTGGGTACTGATTCATCTATATTTAGGCAACAACTGGAAAGGAATTTATGTTGTAGTAATTGCAGGACTATTAGGGCTAGGGGTGGCTGCCTTTTTTTCACTACCTGTTTTATTTGAGCGAAATTATGCCCATATTGAATCTTTGGTAGGAGGTTATTTTGATTACAGACAGCATTTTGTAAATATTGATGAGTTGTTTATCTCCAACAGATGGGGATATGGCTCTTCTGTTTTAGGACCTAACGATGATTTGTCTTTATCAACTGGTCCAATCCATTTTCTCTTTGCCATATTTTGTCTAATCCTTGCCCTAGTTAGTTTTAAAAAACAAAAGAAAATATCTTTAACCATTATTGTTTTATTTTTAGTTGAGATGGGAGTGTTATTTATGATGCATCAAAAATCTAGTTTTATTTGGAGTAAAATTCCACCCCTAGAATTTCTCCAGTTTCCCTGGAGATTTTTAGCAGATAGCATTTTTCTGCTTTCTTTAATTTCAGGGTTGGGGTTAAAACTTATAGAAAATAAAAAGTTGTCTTACTTTTTAGGGGGATCATTGATCGCGGCAGTTATTATTTTGCATGGCTCATTTTTTATGCCCAAAGCTTGGTTAAATATTACAGATCAAGATAAATTTTCAGGTAAGTCTTGGGAGAAACAGTTAACCATTAGTATTTTTGATTACCTACCTATTTATGCCAAGCTTCCACCAGTTACTAAAGCTCCACCTCAGGGTGAAGTTCTGGAGGGAGAAGCCAAGTTTATTCAATATAATAAGTATAGTGATTACCAGACTGGTTCTGTTACAGTAACAAAGCCCTCAATAATTAGATTACCTTTATTTGATTTTCCAGGAATGAAGGTATTAGTTAATGGTCAAAAAGTGGAGCACAACCATGATGATTGTAGAAATGAGGAGTTTTGTTTAGGTCTAATTACTTTTAAGTTAGATCCTGGAAACTATGATATAAAAGCTAAGTTAACCAATACTCCAATTAGAACCATTGGTAATTTATTAACTCTGTTTAGTTTAATTGGAATTGGGGTAATATTTTTTAAATATGGAAAAGCTCAAAAATATTCTAATTAATAACTGGCAATTACTGATAGTAATTGTTTTATCTGGCTTTATCATCTGGCCTTTATTTTTGCCTGGTTATTTTTCTCATCATGATGATTTGCAGGTCATGAGAATCTTTGAAATGAGAAGCTGTCTAGAGGATTTCCAGATCCCTTGTCGGTGGGTACCTGATATGGGCTATGGCAATGGTTTTCCGCTTTTTAATTATTATGGAGTCTTACCTTTTTATATTGGAGCAGTTTTTAGTTTTGTTTTAGGTTTTATAGTTAGTGCAAAAATCCTCTTTTTTATTCCTTTGTTTTTTGCAGGAATCACTATGTATTTTTTGGGCAAAGAGTTATTTTTAAAAAATGGGGGACTGGTTGCTGCAGTTCTTTATGAATTTGCGCCTTACAGGGCAGTTGATAGTTATGTGAGGGGAGCTGTAAATGAAAGTTTTGGCTTATTTTTAATTCCTTTAGTTTTTTATACTTCCCTAAAACTTATCAAACAAAACTCTTTAAAAAACTTTCTATTTTTTGCAGTTTCCTTAGGATTATTTTTAACTAGTCATAATATTATGACTTTGCTGTTTGGGCCCTTTATTTTAATTTGGATTATTTATTTATTAGTTTTGGAAAAGTTTAAAAATCTTAAATCTCTTGTTTTAAGTTTTTTACTTGGGGTAGGACTGGCTTCATTTTTTATCTTACCAGCCTTTCTTGAAAAAAATTTAGTTCAAACCAATACCTTAACTGAAGGGGGGCTTGATTTTAGAGGACATTTTGCGACTTTAACTCAATTATTTCTGAGTCGTTTCTGGGGTTATGGGGCATCAGTTTTTGGACCAGATGACACCATCTCTTTTCAAATTGGTTTGCCTCATTGGCCGCTAGCTTTTCTTGCAATCTGCTCTTCATTATTTTTAATTCTTAGAAAGAAATTTAAGTATTTAGGACTCTCAATTTTCTTTTTTGTGAGTTTCCTCATTTCTGTTTTTATGACTCACAATAAATCCACCCCCATTTGGGATTCAATTCAGATAATTCAATTTACTCAATTTCCTTGGAGGTTTTTAGGACTCTCAATTTTCTTTGCCAGTTTACTGGGGGGATTATTCATTGCACTTATTCCTAAAAAAATCAGTCTATATGCAGCAATATTAATTTTACTTTTAACTTTATTTTTAAATGCCAGTTATTTTAAACCAGAATATTTTTATACCTATATGACAGATCAGCAAAAATTAACTGGTGAATTATGGAAAATCCAACAGCAAGCAGGAATTTTGGATTATCTACCTATTACTGCTCAAGAACCTAAAGGACCAAGACCCTTTTTACCTGAGGTGATTAGTGGCTATGCTAATGTTTCAAACTTTGTTGATAAGTCCAATCACTGGTCTTTTTATGCAGAGGTTACTCAAAGCGCTAATTTAGAAGTTCCAGTTTTTGATTTTCCAAACTGGCTCACTTTTGTAAATGGTAAACAAACTCCCCATAGCCATAACAATAGATTAGGTAGAATTAGACTAGATCTGCCGCCTGGCAATTATCAAATTCAAGGAGTTTTATATAACACTTCAATTAGAAATATTGCCAATATTATTACCCTGATTTCTTTTATAATTTTAATCTATCTAATTTATGTGGCAAAGTTTAAAAAGCAAAAGTAACTTAAAGTTTTTAGGAATCTTTTTTATTTTACTAATACCTTCATTTTGGGCACTGTTTGTTCCAGGTTATTTTGGTGCCTCAGATGATTTACATATTGCTTGGCTTTATGAAATGGATAAGCTTTTGAGTATTGGCCAAATACCTCCCAGGTTTGTTCCAGATTTAAGTTTTGGTTTTGGTTACCCTTTATTTAATTTTGTTTTTCCATTGCCCTTTTATTTGGGAGAAATAATCCACAAGCTGGGTTTTAATTTTGTGGATTCTGTGAAAGGAGTGTTTTTTTTGTCAATTATTTTCTCTTCTGTTTTTATGTATCTTTTTCTAAAATTATTTTTAAATAGAGGGTTCAGTTTAGCAGGGGCAATTTTATATGTTTATACACCTTACAGGGCGGTAGATTTATATATAAGAGGGGCAATTGGTGAAATTTTATCTTTTGTTTTTTTGCCCTTAATTATTTTATCTTTGCTAAAAATAATCATTTCTGAATCTATTAAAGAAAAGCTTTTTTATTCAGGAGTGGGGGGGTTAGCACTATCTCTGCTTGTTTTATCCCATGATATTACTACTTATATGTTTATCCCTTATATTCTATTTTTGGGAATAATCTTTATCTTTTCCAAACAAAATCTTTTAAAAAACTTTTTAACTCTTGCCTTAATGGGGATTTTAGCCCTTCTTATAAGTAGCTACTTTTGGTTACCAGCTTTGCTTGATAGTACCTTAATGAAATATGATACAGTCTTTAATTTTTTAGATCATTACCCAACTTTAAAACAACTTTTTGTGTATTACTGGGGATATGGAGCATCAGTACCTGGCCCTTATGATGGGATGTCTTTTTATCTGGGGACTGTCAATATTTTGATACTAATTGGTGGGATAGTTTTAGCCATTCTAAACTTAAAAAAACTCTCTAATATAGAAAAAAAGATTTTAATCTGGGGAGGTGTTTCCTTTATTGTAACTATTTTTATGATGAATTATAGATCAGAATTAATCTGGAAAAGCTTGCCCTTTGTTCCTTACTTTCAATTTCCTTGGAGATTTTTAATGATGATAACTTTAATTACTCCAATTTTTTTAATTCCTTTTAAATATCTTAAATTTAAAAAGTTTGTTCCTGTTTTGATAATTTTCTTAACTATTGCAACAAGTTTTTGGATGTTTAGACCTCAGGACTTTTTAGGAAGAACAGATAGCTACTATTTAAACAAATATATTCCACTCCCAATCACTCATTCAGACTATCTACTCAATCAAGAAGAGTACTTAAGGCTGCCTAAGGAAACTCAAATGCGCCCTAGTAGCACTTTCCCCTTAGCTTATGTAGATTCAAGCAAGGAGGAACAAATTGATAAAATCTCATCAGATTCTCTAAATAGTAAAATCAGAGTAATTTCTCCAGTTGAAACTTCCCTTAATTACAGTAAGTATTATTTCCCAGGTTGGTCAGCTTTAATTGATGGAAAAGTTGCCCAAATTAAACCAGGCTTGCCTTATGGTCAAATTACAACTCAGGTTCCCTCTGGCACCCATACTCTAGAGTTTAAATTCTCAGAAAACCTATTTAAGCTTTCCTTAGATATCCTTTCTCTGGTAAGCTTAATGGGCGCAATAGTTTTAATATGGAGCTTCAAACCCTTAACAAAAAAATAATCCTAGGACTGCTGGTTTTATCAGTTAGAACACTAATTTTAACTGCTTTAAGCTATATCACTATCAATTTGATTCTAGCAAGAATTTTATCTCCTGCAATTATTGGTGTTTTTGATATTGCCAACTCAGTTTTAGCTTTCACTACCTTTTTTTCAGATATTGGTTTGGCAGGAGCAATTATTCAAAAAAGAGAACTCAAACAAGCTGATTTAAAAACAGTTTTTACCATTCAGGAGATTTTGATCTTTACTATATTTATAGTTGTTTGGTTTGCATCTCCTGCTCTTTCCAACTGGTATAGATTAGATAATTCTGGGACATTTTTAATCAGAAGTTTAAGTTTAGGCTTTTTAATTGGTTCTTTTAAAATTATTCCCTCCCTTATTTTAGAAAGAAACTTGGAATTTTCTAAAAAGGTCTTAATTGCCATAGTTGAGGCAATTGTTTTCAATGGAGCGTTAATTTATCTAGCCTTTAATGGGTGGAGTTTAGATAGTTTTAGTTACTCAACCTTGTTACAGGCAATTGCTGGAGTTGCAATTACTTATACAATTGCTCCCTGGAGAATCAGTTTTGGTTTATCTAAAGAGTCTTTAAAAGAGCTACTGCATTTTGGAGTGCCTTTTCAATTAAACTCTTTTCTAGCTTTACTTAAAGACAGATTAGTGCCTCTAGTGATTGCTAGGATGATTGGGGCAACAGGAGTAGGGTATGTGGCTTGGGCTTCAAGCTTAGCCTTTTTTCCCATAGACATTTTAGGCAGTGTGATTCAGGTCCTCTTTCCAGCTTTCTCCAGACTTCAGGATAATAAGCCGGCTTTAAAAAATGCTCTAGAACGGGCACTTTTTTTAGTGAGCTTGCTGCTTTACCCACTTCTATTTGGGATTTTAGCAGTTGCCCCAAGCATTATAAAATATATTGTGAGACACGATTGGCAGCCAGCCCTGCCTCTAATTTATCTATTTGCTATAAATACTCTCTGGGCTTCAATTTCAACCACTTTTACTAACTTTTTAGACGCAACAGGCAGAGTTAAAACTCACTTTAAATTAATGCTGATGTGGACTAGTTTAACCTGGATTCTAACGCCCATTTTGACTTACTATTATGGCTTTATTGGAGTAGCCCTGGCCTCATCAATTATTGCTTTTACCTCAATTATTCCAATTATTATAGTTAAAAGAATTATTAATCCAGATATCTTAGGCAATATCTGGCAGCCTTTGATGGCCTCAGTTATTATGGGAGTTGCAACTTACTTTTTTGCAGCCTTTTTTGTCAAAGACATATTAAGCTTAATTATTACAATTGCCTTAGGCGGGGCAATTTATCTATTAATTATGTTTATTTTAGCCAGAAGAAAAGTTTTATCTGCTTTGCATTTTAATAAGGAGTTATTGTGAAGTTTTTAAAAATCATTCCAATTATTTTAATAAGTTTCATTTTTTTATTCTGGAATGTAGGTCAAAAAACTGCTTTGGCAGCAGATTTAAAACAGGTTACTATTGTAAATCCCATCAGAGGCTCAGATTTTTGGAATAATTCTTATTCAATTTTAGATACTCCCCAAAAGCAGTATCAAATTATTCAAAAAAATAATTTACCTGCCACTTGGCTCACGCGTTTTGATGCTTTAACTGATGTTAAAGTTCAATCATTTTTAAAAGGTTTAGATAAAAATCAGGAAGTGGGAATTTTTTTAGAAGTTACTCCTAAACTTACTCAGGCTGCAGGAGTTAACTATAACCCTAGTCCAAGTTGGCACAATGCTAAATCAGTGCTTCTAATAGGCTACAGCCCTGAGGATAGAAAAAAATTAATTGACCAAGCCTTTTTAAAGTATAAAGATATTTTTGGTTTTTACCCTAAATCAGTTGGAGCTTGGTGGATAGATGCTTCATCTTTGGAGTACATGAAGCAAAAATATGGAATAGAAGCTAATTTAGATGTTTCAGATCAATTCTCAACAGATGGCTATCAAGTTTGGGGACAATACTGGTCAGCTCCTTTTTATCCATCAAAGCAAAATGCTTTAATGCCTGCCAAATCCAAAGATAATCAAATTGGAGTAGTGACTATTCAGTGGGCAAATAGAGATCCTTTTAATGGTTATGGCATTGGTGTTTATGAAAGTACTTATTCAGTCCAAGCCAATGATTACCTGTTACATAATTTAGACACAAAGTATTTTGAGAAGTTATTAAATATTTATCCACAAACAACAGTTGGGCTAGAAAATGATTTTGATTTTTCAAAGTTTGGGAGTGAGTATCAAAATCAGATTAATTTACTTACAGATAAGCAAAAGCAAGGGTTGCTATCTTTAAAAACCATGTCTGCTTTTGCAGCTTTTTATAAAGCTCAAAATCCTAACATTTCACCTAATGTTTTAACTTATGCCTCTGATCCGCTGGATAGTCAAGGCAAAGTAGTTTGGTATCAAACGCCTAACTTTAGAGTAGGCTGGTTTTATGATCCCAGAGTTGGCTCTGTCATCAGAGACTTAAGACTTTTAAATGATAGTGTTGAAGAGAGTTGTTTAAAGGTGGCTTGTCAGACTTTAAATCTAGGATTTAACGCAACAAGCGCCATAGATGAGGTTAATTACCGCACTAAATGGGTGATAGATGAAGGCAAGATTTCAAATATTGAGGTAAATAATTTTTCTAACTTTTCACAGATTAAGTATAAAACTGATTCAGGGATAGAACGCACCATTCAGTTTTTACCAAATGACATTAAAGTAGATGAAGTAACAAAACCCATTTCAACTAGAATTCTAGAGGCAGTTAGTCAAACCAAAGCACCTGAGTTAAAAATAGCACCTGAGTCTAGTTTTATCTCCCATTTTAACCTATCAACTCTGCCAAAACTTATTTTTGATTTTCTAAAATTTGTGCTTTTTACCCTTCTATTTTTCTTAATTCCAGGTTATATTTTGAGTAGAAAAATTGTTCTTTCAATCCCCACAGGATGGGTATTTTTTACTTTAAGTGCTTTTATATTAAGCTATCTGCACTTAGATATTTTACTCTGGCTTATTCCAATTGTCAGTTTAGGGTTTTTCATAAAACTTAAACTGTTTAAATTAACTATCCTAAGACTTTCAAAACAAAATCTTTATCTTTTGTTAATAATTCTTGTGGGTTCATTTTCCTGGATGTTAACTGTTTTTAAAAGTGGCTTAATGTTTAATTATGGATTAGGCTTTTGGGGTCCAAATGGACATGATGCTATTTGGCATTTGGCTTTGATCTCAGAACTGCAAAAACATGTTCCTCCGCAAAATCCAGTTTATGCGGGAATTCCTTTAAGTAATTACCATTACTTTTTTGATTTATTAATTGCTAAATCTGGAAGTCTTTTCAGAATATCTAGTTTAGATTTATTATTTAGATTCTTCCCCTTGCTCATTAGTATTCTGGCTGGGTTACTCATTTATCAGATTACAAAATTAATCTCTACAAACCATCAGCAGAAAGATGGACTGTTAGCTGTTTTTTTTCTATATTTTGGTGGAAGCTTTGGTTGGTTAGTATCTTACTTTAGGGACAGATCTTTAGGGGGAGAAACTATGTTTTGGTCACAGCAGGCGATTTCCACTTTACTTAATCCACCCTTTGCAATTTCCCTAGTTATTTTACTTTCAGGACTTTTAATATTTTTGGATAAAAGTTTTGTAGAAAGCTTTTCTATTAAAAACAAGAAAAACAAATTAAATTTAATTTGTCTGATTTTACTCTGGGGAACTTTAATAGAATTTAAAGTCTATGCAGGAATACTAGTTTTAGGAGCATTGGGGCTTTTAGCATTTTTTAATATATTTAAAAAGAATTTCTCTTACTTTGTTTTATTTATTCCAGTTTTTATTTTATCGCTTTTGGTTTTCTTGCCAAATAATTTTTCTAGTAATTCTTTAATTGAGTTTTCTCCTTTCTGGCTGATTCAATCAATGATTACTTTTGAGGATAGATTAAATATTAGAAGGCTGGCTTTAGCTATGGATTCAAAAGTTTTATATAAAATTGTTGCAAGTTATGCAATTGGGTTTGTTATTTTTTTGCTAGGGAATTTAGGAACTAGGGTAATAGGACTTGGTAACATTAAAACTTTTTTTAGGGAAAAGTTTCTAAGTTTTCTAATAATTCTAGGAATAGTACTTCCTATGCTATTTATCCAAAAGGGTACTAACTGGAATATTGTCCAGTTTTTCTATTACCCTGAAGTTATTTTTAATATCTTTGCAGGAATAACCTTGGCTTTTATTGCTTCAAAATTAGGAACTAAGGTGGGTGGAGTTTTGATTATTTTAGTAGTACTTTTAACTATCCCAACCACTTATAGCACTGGCAGTCAGTATGTTTCAAAACGCCCACCTGCCATGCTTTCTCAGGATGAATATACAGCTTTAAATTATTTATCTATGCAGCCCCAAGGAACAGTTTTAACTGCGCCTTTTGATGAAACAATTTCTGGAAAAACTCAACCACCTTTACCACTCTATGCTTATACCTCAACAGCTTATGTGTCAGCTTTTTCAAAACATCCTTCCTTTATAGAAGACACTATTAATTTAGAAATTTTAGGCATAGATTATAAAGGTAGGGTTAACTTAGAAAAAGAGTTCTTCAAAATGAATGATAATTCTAAAAAAATCTTAAAAGATAATAATATTTCCTATATATATTTAACTAAAAACAGCAAACAAGATATAGATGAACAGAAGGTAGGATTACAAAAGATCTTTGAAAACAAAGAAGCTCTAATCTACAAAGTATTATAGCTATTAATTTGGACTCTGGTCACTCTTTAGAGGCTCTAATTCCCAAAGTCTATGTTTGTAAGATTAACACTTAACTTAGGTTTTGCTCAAATTAAAGATTCTTCCGTTTTTAGATCATTAAATATATAATTCCCAAATTATGACTTCCTTTGATTCGTTATTTCTTGCATGTTTTATTTTATTGGGCATACTCATGCTTCTTTTAGGCGTGGTTTCATTTCTATTTAATCACCAGAAGTATGTCAGAATTAAAAGTAAGGTGAATAATAAAACGCTCTCTGCCTCGAAAGAATTAACTCAATCCATTAATAGTACTTTTTGGGTTTATATTGTAGTTTTGAATTCCAAAATTGGGGAAGAAATAAATAATATTTCCAGAAAAAACCAAGCAATCAAGGAATCAGACCAAAGGTCTATTTTTTTTCTAGAATTACAAATTTTATTTTTAATCTTGTCTTTTGTTTTGTTTGTGACTTATATTGGAATTAAAATTCTTAGTAATTGGATATTAAATTGGTTTTGATGATTACAGTTAAATATAAATTTATGGAAAATGTATTTGGTTTTATTTTTGCAATGATCTTTCTATATGTTGGGTTTTACATATTCAAGAATCCAAATTCCGAGGCAAATTCTTATAGTCAGAAAGCTGACCAATTTTCAAAGGAGTATAGATGGATACCTCTTGTTGGGACCATCTATAAAAATAATGCAAAGTTTTATAAGAGTAAGTATGGAATATGGTTTCTAAGATTCTGGGGAATTGTTGCAATGGTACTATCTACTCTTATTCTATATTCAATTTTTACTCAAAATTTTCTATAAAACTATTTTTAGCCTATTTTTATGACTGAGAAGTAGTTCATTTTCTATCAAGTAGGGTATAAACCACAGTGCCATTTGATCTATAGATTTTATCTACTATTTTGATTGGCATACCATCTTGAATCTGAGCATCATAAGCGCAAGTTGGAGCCCCAGCATCTATGACCAGTAGTTTTGCAGTGGGATCATTTTTAAATAGTTTAGATGATGGGCATTCATCTTGAGAAAAAACTATATTTTGATATTTAAATGGTCCATTTATTCTTTGGACTGCTTGTTTATTAAAATCCTCTGGGTTGATGTTATTAAAAAATCCATACCAGGGATAAATCTCATCTGGAGAATTAGAAACTACAATTTTCTCATACGTATCTTTAAGAGAATATAATTTTTGTGCTAACTCAATTGCTCCAACATTTCTATAGGAAGATCCATCTAAACTGTAGCCTTTGATAAAGGGCTTATGGAAACTTCCGTGATAAAAATACATGTATAGAAAAAATGAAAAGTTAATAAGTAGTAAAGAGAAAACTAAAATCCTCACTTTATGGACATGCTTTTTTATTTTAAGTAAATTATTTAATCCATATGACTCAATAATTACAAGAAAAGCTACCATAAAAAAAGCCCGGTGTAAGTTTGGTACATCTTCAGTTGTTAAAGCTGAAGCTAAAGGGGCAATGAGTAAAAGTAACAAAGGCAAATAACTTCCTTTATTCTTAAAAATGGTCCAAAGTCCAAGTCCAATTAATATAAACTCAACATAGTTAATCAAACCTACTCCCGGGGTGATATATCTGTAAGGTTTAGCCTCTGACCCGAGTAAAAAATCTCCATTAAAATATGAAAGATATTCTAATAAAAATCTTTTGGAATAGATAAAATACTTGTTATCAACAATTTTAACAATTGAGGAGAGATTTTGATCTTCACTTTTTAAACGTTCAATTTCATAAACAGTATTTTCATCATTTAAAATTGAAACCTGATCAAATCTTCTTTTTGCCTCAACAGTACTGCTGAATAAAAAAGTCAGTAAAAAAACAAAAGCTAAACAGCTTATTAAAAATTTCTGTTTTTTTTGCTTTTTAATTTCTCTCCAAAAATACCCAATTGTTACTAAAAAGAGTAAAGGTGCAAGAAACCTAATGGAGTGATAAAGAAAATAGCTTATGGTAATTGTAAAACAAGACAAAAAAATATATTTAACTTGGGGTTTATTAATAAATCTTACTAGAAAAAAAAGGGCAAATAGAGCAAAGAATAAAGAAATTGCTACTTCACTGGTAGCTCGACTTACTTCCAAATGCCAGGAAGAAATAGAGAGTAAAAAACTAGAAATTAGAGCTAAATTTTGAGATTCCTTTAAAGCTTTAGGGTTTTTAAGCAGAGTAATTTCTTTAACCAATAGATAAAGTGGAATGATAGTTAGTGCTCCTAGAAAAGCTGAAGCAAATCTGACTGCAAAGACCGTTTGCCCAAAGAGAAGTAGTGAGGGGATAGTAAAGTAAAAAATGGCTGTTGGTCTATAATCTCCAAAAGTATTGTAATGAAGTGCTAAATGATTACCCCTGTCATCAAGGCCAGTTTTTAAAATAGACAAAGCGTTCCAAGCAACTCTGGCCTCATCTACATGAAAGCCCACCGGAAATGAACCTAAGTTAATAAGTCTTAAAAAAAGTGCCAAAACTAAAATGAGTATTAATAATTTAGGAATTCTCTTCATTGGGAGCTTCTATATGATTCTCTCTTGATTTTAAAAAGATTATCATAAAATAAACAAAACACAATATATTTAACAAAGCCAAAAACTTCAAGGAGCTATCTGTTAAATAGGCAGATGCGTCTAGCCTGTGATCATAGTACCACACCCAAAACAAATTAATAAAAGAGATAAAAGAAACAACTAAATACACTAAAATGCTTAATTTCTTTTTTAAAACCTCAGGTAGCATAAAAATTAGACTAGGAAATAAATATCGCTCATGAATCCTTGTAAAAAATAGAAAAGCTGCAAAATTAATCAAAGCTGCAGCCATTAAGCCTTCTGAAAGATTTATTTTTTTAAACCTGTAAAGCTTGTATGAAATAACAACTACTAAACTATATCCAAAAAGATTACCTAAGTTGCGCATTGATAAAAGTCCAAAAGTCTTACTATCTGAAGTTTCTGTAAAGCCCAGCAGAAACCACAAATTTAAAGCATTAGCTGAGGCAATATGTTGATGAATTTGTCCACCAATATTTTCAATAAAAAACTTGATAGGATAAAAAGCCCAGTCTTGCAAATTAAATGGCAAGAAAAAAACCCAGATAAGTAGAGCACTTAATAAAGCTCCAGTAATTATTTGCTTAATTGCTTTAGCTTTGAAGATTATTACCATCAAAACTGGAATAAAAACGATAGCAGTTTGTTTTGTTAGGAGGGCTAAAGTAAAAAATATTAATCCTAAAATTATTTGGTTTTGAGTTAAAAATAAAATACTAAAAAAAACTAAACTTGAAACTGCGCCTTCCGTTTGCCCCCAGAAAATTGTGTTATAAAAAATAGCTGGATTTAAAGTAATAAACAGAGCCATAAATTTTTGGCGTTTAATGAAAAGATAGGTGATTAAAATTGTTTCTAAGATAAGACTAGGTAGTTTATAAAAGCTTGCAAGAAGGGGAGTAGACAGACTATCTCCAAATATAAAACGGGCTGATCGATCAATATATAAATAAAGCAGATTAATTAGTGGAGGATAGTTTGCTTGAGCCCAGGGGGAAAAATCCCTACTGTAAAAACTATTTAAACCTAACTTTTCTAAAGACTTAACCCAAAACAAAACACTATAGAAATCATTATTAAAAAAAAGAGTAGCTAGATAAAATCTGGTTAAAAATAATATATAGAAAATAATTAACCCGACAAGAAAAACTTGAGGTTTTTTTTGATTTAGTAGTTTAACCATTGATTTGCCAATTTTTAATGGCTTTGAAAGGGTAGATTAGCATAATAATGTTTAAAGTTAAATTGTCTCTAATTAAAAAACCCACTCCAAGTTCCATTATAATGAGTAATGTTATAGTGAGCCAAACTGGCAGTTTAGAAGCCAAGTAAAATCCTAAAATCATAGCTAAAATATCAAAGACAGAGTTGATAATACTGTCTCCTGAGTAGTCTTGGGACATAGTGGTTTGCCTGTATCTGTTAATAATAAAACTACTATTTTCTACAATTTCCCATAAGGCTTCAACAAGCCCTGCTACAAAAAGTTTTTGGCCAAAGTTTAGTTTTGGTGCAAATTTAAAAAGAAGAAAATAAAAAATAAAGCCATGGATAATATGTGAAAAGCTATAAAAATCAGTTAAGTGCTGGGAATTTCCTGAGCTTATGGTATCTCCCTCCCAGAGTTTAATATAGCCACACTTACAGATGATTAGCCTGCCTGAAATGAATTCAATAATTGCAGTTATTAAAACTAAAAGGGAAGTTAAGCTAAACCATAAAAACTTAGAGTGCATAGCAATAATCTTTTCATTTTTTAGCTGGTTAAATCAAGTGAATAGATTTGGGTTATAATTTTAAAATGAGCTTTACAAAATTTAGTGAAAAACTAATCTGGAAGATTTTCTATTTAGATTTACTAGTCATTGCAATTCATTTATTTAATACAGATGGGGTAAGTAAAATTGATTTTGATAATACCTCCCTTATCCAATCTCTGGTTTTGTTACTACCCATAATTGCGGTCTTTCTTCATTCAACTTTAACTCTTGGTATAGCTCGGGGTTTAGCCTTTATTGGCCTGGCTGCTCTTGTTGGGTTTTGGGCTGAATTTTATGGATTACAAAATGGAACATTTTTTGGAGGAGCATATATTTATAAAAGTAATTCTTTAACTTTATTTACTGTCCCTGTATCAGTTATCTTTTTTTGGGCAGTTTTTATTTACATGGGCTATTCAATCTCTAATTCTTTTTTATACTGGTTAAATAAAAGCAAACCCACATTTAAAAGTCAGAACATCCTCAATTTAATTCCTTTGGTGTTATTGGATGGTTGTTTAGTTACAGCTATTGATTTATTTATGGATCCCATTCAAGTTAAAGCTGGTAATTGGAGTTGGATAGAGGGAGGAGTATATTTTGGTGTACCTATTGGCAATTTTATTGGCTGGTTTACAGTTACTATAATTGTGACAACTTTATTTAGATTGTTTGAGTATTTTAAACCAGAAGATAAGTTAAAAGACAAAAAGATCTTTTTAGTGCCAGTTTTAAGTTATGCAGTAGTTTGTATCTCCTTTGCAATTTCTGCATTTAATGCAAGTTTATTTTTACTCTTAGTACTGGGACTTATTTTTATGATGCCCTTTGTAATTTTAAATTTATTTTTATATAGAAGAAAATATTTTGCTAATTAGTCTTGGTAGGGCAATTTTCAAGTTTTTCAACCACACTGTCCCATTGGAATTTTTTTACAAAGACTGAACAGAATTTAGTAAACTGACCTCTCCAAGCAGGTGATCTAACTACTGCACCATCTCTTTCTATAATTAAATAAATTGGTGAGGTGTCAGTTAAAGGTTTTCTTTTAGTAAAATAATTTTCATTACCTGTTATATACTCAGGGACTGGTTGCTCAAAATAACTTACTACTGAGGGTTGGTAACCATAGGTTTTAGTTCCATACCACCAATACAAGTATTGATAGGGGTAATCATAAACTGATGGCAAGTAATTATATGCTTTAAAGCTTTGACCCTTAGCATCCTGATAAATAAAATCAATATCTTCAAGCTCATTTCTTAGCGTACTTTGATCATTTGATCTGTATGCATATTTTTTAGGGATAAGTTTATTTTGAACATAAATAGAATTTATGAAAATAAAAAGTAGAAAAATAAAGATAATAAGTTCAGGCAGGTGAAGGTTTTTAAAAGGTCTAAATTTTATAGAGAATGTAATTATTTCTACAAAAAAGGCTGAGACTAAAAAGATTAAAGGAATTGGTAAGGATAATAAATACCAGCCTTTTAAGTCATGGGAATATAAAAGATAAAACAAAAAGCCAAAAATTATAAAAAACAGAGGTAACAAAATAAAAGACTTAGAAATGGTTGTAGATTTTTTAAAAGTTAAAAAAGAAAGTAGTGAAATTATAGAAAGAATTAGTAGCCCATAACCCAAAATGTCATTTATCTCAAAAATCCCTTTAGAAAATTCCAAAAAAGTAAGTAGGTGTTTATAGATAGTTTCACTAAAGGTGAGTTTGTCTCCCAAAATTTGAGATGAACCAGAGACTTCATTTAAAAAGTTTTTTGTCATTAAAAAATGATGTTTTAACTCAAAAACTATTTGGGGAATAAGGGTTAAAGAAAAGCCAATAATTTGAAATAGCAAGAGACTAATTTTCCTTTTAGTAAAGAGTGAAACAATTAAAGCAAAAGGTAAGAAAAGAATCCCAAAAGCTGCCTCAATTTGCATAGATAATCCACTTATAAGTCCTAGAATAAAAGCACTCTTTTTGTCATTTCTTTTAAATAAATTAAACAAAGAAAGAAAGTAAAAGATAGTGAAAACTGGCATTGGGTTGGCACTCCAAGCATATCTACTGGAATAAAAATAAATAGGAGCCATTAAAAAAATAAAAGTTGCAAAAAAAGCTAGACGAATATCCTCTTTTTTCAAAAATAACCAAAGACTTGCTCCTGCAATCATATAAAGAAAAATATTCCAGTAAACAAGGTATGAGGGATCACCTCTACCTAAAATAAAGGGGATAACATTTAGATAGTAGTAAAAAGGACCTAAAAAGACTCCATTTATGCTGGTCGTGGGACCAATTAAAGTTAAATGATGGCCAATGACAATATTTCTAATATCCAGCATGTCTCTGCCTTGATCAATGGTAAAGGGGAAGTTATACCAGATAATGGGAAGAGTCTTAAGAAGAAAACTTGTAAGGGTTACAAATAATATTACATAGAGATAGATTTTATTTTGACCTACTTTCATAAAATTTCTGTTAATTTACTTACATCTATGTAACTTGTAATATTATAAACAGATGGTAGGAAAAATATCAGTAGTTATTAATACTTTAAATGAAGAGAAAAATATTGAGCGGGTGATTCGCTCTGTTTCATTTGCTGATGAAATTATTGTCTGTGATATGTACTCAGATGATAATACAGCCGTTATTGCCAAAAGGATGGGAGCAGTGGTACTGCTTCATAAGAGAATGGGTTATGTTGAGCCTGCTAGAAATTTTGCTATCTCTAAAGCCTCTCATGAGTGGATTTTAATCTTAGATGCGGATGAAGAGGTTTCTGAATCTTTAGAAAATAAAATCAAAGAGTTGATTAATAAGCCAGGTGTAGTCACTCATGTTGAGATACCTAGAAAAAATATAATTTTTGGATCCTGGATAAAATCCTCCCAGTGGTGGCCAGATACCCATACCAGGCTCTTTAAAGCAGGAAGTGTAATCTGGGGAAATAAGATACATAGTAAGCCAAAAACTGAAGGTCAGGGCTTAACTTTATCCTCTGAGGAGCGCAATGCCATCATTCATCACCACTACACCTCAATTTCTCAATTTATTTTAAGAATGGATAGATATACCAGCATTGAAGCTAAAGATTTAAGAGCCAATGGTTATAAATTTGTTTGGACAGATTTAATTACTAAGCCTTTAGGGGAGTTTTTAGGCAGGTTTTTTGCCAACCAGGGTTTTAAAGATGGGGTGCATGGACTGGCTTTAGGTTTACTTCAGGCTTTTTCTTTTTTTGTAGTTTATTTGAAAGTCTGGGAGTTACAAGGCTTTGAGAAAAAAGATTTAAACTTTAAAGAGTTAAATTCATCTTTCAGGCAAGCAGGTATAGAGCTTGATTACTGGTTAAAATATGGAGATTTACCTAAAAATCAAATCAAAAGAATCATTCATAAAATTAAAAATAGATTATCTTAAATATGCTGTCAGTTGTTGTTATTACCAAAAATGAAGAGGCTTTAATTGATGCCTGTTTAAAATCTGTTTCATTTGCTGATGAAATTATTATTGTAGATCAGGGTTCAACAGATAAAACAATTGAGATTGCCAAAAAGTTTAATGCTAAAGTCATTAAAGAGGAGAGTTTAGATTTTTCCAAAAGGCGCAATCTGGGAATGGAAGAGGCTAAGGGAGATTGGGTGTTATATCTGGATGCAGATGAACGGGTGCTTGCTCCACTTAAAGAAGAGATTCAGGGAATTATAGAGCAGACTGAAAAGTCTGCCTATGCAATTTCTAGAAAAAATATTATCTTTGGTGAGGAAGTAAGTTATGGCCCTTTCTCAAAAGATTGGGTAATTAGATTGTTTAAAAGAGAGAATTTTGAAAAGTGGGTGGGGGAAGTTCATGAACATCCAGAATTTAAAGGTAATTTAGGCTATACCAAAAACTCATTTCTTCATTTAACTCATAGAGATATTGATCACATTGTCTTAAAAAGTCTGGAGTGGTCAAAAATAGATGCAAAATTAAGGCTAAATGTAAATCATCCCAAGATGTCTTCTTGGAGATTTTTAAGAATTTTAACTACTGAGTTATTTAATCAGGGGGTTTTAAGAAAAGGTTTTTTTTCAGGAACAGTTGGCATAATGGATTCAATTTTACAAGCCTTTAGCATGTTTATTACTTATGTGAGGCTTTGGCAGTTGCAGCAACCAGAAGATCTTCAAAAAAAATACCAAAAGATTGATCAGAAACTAATTGAACAGGGATTTAAATACTAAAATGAGCAAAGCTCTAATTACATTATGAAGATTGGTATTTATAGTCCATATCTGGATAGTGTGGGTGGGGGAGAGAGATATATTTTAACCATTGCAGAAACTCTAGCCCCAAACCACAAAGTAGAAATACTTCTGGATAGTCATTTGCAAACGCTTAATTTAAATGAATTAAAAGACAAACTCACAAATAGTTTAAACTTAGACTTAACTAATATATCCTTTACTAATGCTCCTTTAGGAGTAGGCTCAAATGCTATAGAAAGATTTAATTTTTTTAGACCCTTTGATTATTTATTTGCCCTAACTGATGGCAGTCTATTTCATTCCTCAGCTAAAAAAAACTTTTTACATATTCAAACTCCTCTGAAAGTTCAAACTACTAAATCTTTATGGGGTAAAGTTAAGTTATCCAGTTGGAATTTAATTATTTATAATTCTGAATTTACTAAAAAAAATGTAGAAAAGTATTGGCCTAAAAAATCTTTAGTGATTTATCCACCTGTTGATGTTAAAAACATAAAAGAGCTAAAAAAGAAAAACTACATATTAACTGTAGGCAGATTTTTTGGATATTTAAAAGATAAAAAACATGAGGTGATGATAAAAGCTTTTAAAGAGCTTTCTGAAAAAAAAGAATTAAAAGATTGGAAATTTCATTTGGTGGGTTCATGTCAGGTGGGAGATATGCCTTATTTAGATGAGTTAAAAGAACTAGCCAAAGGACTACAAGTAGAGTTTCACCCCAATTTGTCTTACAGTGAACTTGTTAAACTCTATGGAGAATCAGCTATGTACTGGCATGCGTCAGGATATGGTGAAGAAGAGGCAGCTAAAATGGAGCATTTTGGAATTACTACAGTTGAAGCCATGGCAGGAGGAGCAGTGCCTGTAGTGATAGGCAAAGGTGGCCAAACAGAGATAGTTCAAGATGGAGTATCAGGTTATTTATGGGAGAGCCTTGATCAAATGAAAGCCAAGACTCTAGAATTAATAAAAGACACTAAAAAAAGAAATGAGTTATCAGAAAATGCGATGGCTCGTGCAAATATGTTTTCTAAAGAAAAATTTGAGGAAAAAATTAAGGAGTTAGTGAATGGATAAACAAAGCTTGGGTTTTAAGGAACTAAAAAAATATTGGATTGTTCTTATAGGTGCAATTGTTTTAAGGGTAGTTTTGTCTTTAATCACTTTTCAGCAAGATATTAGAGCCTTTCAATTAGGTGGAATGGTTATTTCAACTGGTAATATTTTAAACTTTTATGATTATTTGGGAAGTCTTCCTCAAAACACTGAATTAATTAAAGTATTTGGGGCTGATTTATTTATTTACCCACCAGCAATTTATCTGGTTCATGGATTATTTAATTTTCTTTTTAGCCACTTGGGGTTAGGGATTATTAATGATTATTTACTTGAAAATATTCAAACCTTTGGAACTTGGGGTTATAGTTTGCATTTGCTGTTACTTAAACTTCCTTATTTTATTTTTGATATTGTGGGAGCTTTATTTATAACTAAGCTATTTTCTGAGAAAAAAGATAAGTTTTTAGCCTTTACTCTTTGGTTGTTTAATCCAATTAGTATTTATGCAACTTACATGGTTGGTCAATTTGATATTATTCCAGCAGTCTTTACTGTTATTGCTCTTTTTTACATCAGACAAAAAAGATTTTATTTAGGAGCGTTATTTTTAGGAATAGGTGCAGCTTTTAAAATCTATCCAATACTTTTAATTATGCCACTTTTAATGCTTGAGGAGAAATGGCTTAAAAGGCTAATGATTAGTCTGTTAGGGTTTTTGCCATATATTATTTCAATACTACCTTTTCTGCCTTCTCCTGGGTTTAGAGCCTCAGCATTGGTAGCAGGACAAACTTTAAAAGGGTTATATGCTTCAATCCCTATATCAGGAGGAGAAAATATTTTGCTTATGCCTCTTTCTTTACTAATAGCCTATCTATATTTTTATTACCATCCGGGGGGAGTAACTAGTTTATGGAAGCGGTTTATGATAATTTTGTTAATCTTTTTTATCTTTACTCACTATCATCCTCAATGGTTTGTTTGGCTGACTCCCTTTTTTATAATTGATTTAATTGAAACTAAATTTAAAGATAAACTTCTAATAATTTTATCTTTGATTAGCTTTTTTGGATTACTATTTTCATTTAATCCTTCATCCTCAATTGGTATCTTTGCTCCTATTTATCCTAGTTTATATTTAACTGGTAGCGCTGAAAATGTTTGGATTCTATATAATATTAAAATAGATCAAGTTTTATTCAACTCACTTTTACAAACTCTTTTTGTTTCAGTTGCAGTATATCTAATTTTTAGAAGTTTTAACTCTCGTCAAAACCTGGATGACTAAAAATCTAAAAATTCCTTATTTATTAATTGTAACTGCAGCAATTTTAATCAGGCTTATTCTAATGCCTATTCTTTTTCATCCAGATATAAAATCTCAGTATTTTCATGCTGAATTTTTAAGTCAAGGTGTTTTTAATATCTATGAGTTTATTAAAAAAAATCAACCATATTTAGCCTACAAAGATACTTTTAACTATCCACCCTTAACTTATTACTTTTTAGGAAGCTACGCTTTCTTAACCCAGCCGGTTTTAGAACCTGAACTTAAAAGATGGGTTAATGATTGGGGGACAGACAGATTCCAGAGTCCAAATCTTTTTAGGATTTTGTTTACTTTAAAACTGCCTTATCTAATTTTAGATATTATCTTAGGTTATTTGCTGATAAATTTTGTAGAGGTTAAAAAAAGAAAAAATCTTTTAGTACTTTGGCTATTTAATCCAATTTCCATATACATTATTTATGGTCTATCAAACTTTGATCTGATCCCAGCCTTTTTTACTGTTTTATCAATCTTTTTTATTTTAAAAGATAAACCTAAGCTTGGGGGGTTAGCTTTTGGTTTAGCTATTGCTTTAAAGCTTTACCCTTTACTTTTTTTGCCTTTTATCCTAGCAAGATTTTTTTATCTTAAAAAAACAAATAGCTTTATCTGGTTTTTATTTTTAAGTATATTGCCTCTTTTTACATCCATAGTTTTTATCTTCTATGACTTTATGAGTATTCAAAATAGTGGCCTGACTCAGAAATTTCTAGAAATGAAAATAAACTTATTTAATATTTTTCACTTGCCAGTTTTTTTAATTATCTGTGGGATAACTTTTCTTTTATATATCTATGAATTAGTAAAAGGTAAGACAGACTTCAAAACCCTTTTTTATTTTCTGACAATTTTGCTTTTAGGATCTTTTACTATCACTGAGTTTCATGGCCAATGGTTGATCTGGGTGTTGCCCTTTTTACTTATTGTCCTTACTGAATTTAGTGGACTCTGGATTGGTCTTTTGATGCTCTGGGTAAGTTTGATTATTTTAATGTTGAGTTTGCAGGATAATTTTTTGCTGGTTGGACTTTTTACTCCAATCATTCCCAATATCTCAAGTATCCCTACCTTGGATAATATTATTTTCTCCCATATTAAAGTCAGTAAAATTATGAGACTTGGAGAAATAACTTTTGGACTTGGAACTTTAATTATTGTTTTAAATTATTATAAATCCAGTGTTTTACAAAAGTTAAGTATAAAGAATTTTTCTAAATTTTTACTGCCAACTCTAATTACTTTAAATTTATTGTTTTTTGGAGGTCTTTTTTTAATTGGAGTGTTTTTTACAAGTAAACTCCAACTTGATTCAGCTCAACTTATAGATACAGGTGCAGATAAATTCTTTAAAGATCATGATGTAGTGCAGCCAGTGCATATTAACCATGACAATATTAGCAATGTTTATATAAAACTTAAAAATATAAATCTAGTCAATCAAGATCCGTTTACTTTTAGCTTAACCAAAGACAATCAAACTTTAAGAGAGCTTAAGTTAAATGGTTATAATGTTGGAGATGATAATATGGTGAGATTTAAATTTGAGCCCCTGACTCAAGTTGCGAGTAGTAATTTAGCAATTAACCTTAAATCAGAAACAGTCGCCTCAGCTAGTGCTTTATATCGAAGCTTTAATCCAGAGCACACTTTAGTTTATAAAATTTATTATCAGGATAGTTTAATAAATACTTTAAAAGAAATAGTAGGAGGTTACCTTCATTTGTTTATTATTGATCCAGTCTTTACAATATTTTATATAGCCCTGTTTGTATTATTAGCTGTTATCTGGATTCAAAGAAAAAAATATGAATAAGCAAAGCTTTTTTGTGCATAAAATAAATTTAGTAATTATCTTAATTATTTTTTTTATAGCTTATTTTTTTATTTCCTTGCCTTACTACTCAGGAGATGTTAAAAATCATATTGTCTGGGGAGCAAGTATTTTAAAAGAGGGAACACAGGGCTTTTATGATAGAGAATTCCATGATTATTCTTTTCCCAATTATCCACCTGTCTCCATGCTACTGTTTGCACTCTGCGTAGGGTTATTTAATTTTTGCACCTGGATTGCAAATTACTTAAATCAAACAGTTCGAGTTTTTCCCTCAGGAATTGTTCCTTTTTTGAAATGGGATAATACAATAATTTCTTTTCTAAAACTTCCCGCTATAATTCCTGGCTTAGGAATTGGGGTCTGGTTTTATTTAATCTATGATCATTTGAAAAAAGCCCCTCAAAAAGTAAAACTTTTAAATATTATTTTACTTTTAATTAATCCAGCTATTATTTATCTGAGTGCAGTCTGGGGACAAAATGATTTATTACAAAATCTATTTATTTTATTTGCATTTTACTTTTTAATTACTAAAAAACCATTAACCTCTGCCCTCTTTGGGGCATTGGCTATTTTATCTAAACAAACAATTCTAGTGATCTGGGCTTTATATATGCTGACTTTTTTAAAGCTTTATGGAATCAAAAAAACCTTTATTGGCGGACTAATTACTTTAGGAGTAATTTATTTATTCTATCTGCCTTTTAACAATCATGGACTCCTTTGGCCATTTGAGTTTTATGTGAGAACCCTATCCATTTCAACTGGATTTTTAGTTTCAGATGATGCTATTAATTTCTGGGGCTCATTTGTAAATTTTGCAAAAGTAGATGCTTCCCAAACTTTATTTATTCTAAGTTATGAAAAATGGGGATTTATTTTGTTTGGGCTGTTTAGTTTACCTTTGCTTTACTTATTTTTGAAAAGAAAGTTTTCTAAAGAAGAGTTATTCCAATTTTTATTTCTTGAATCTTTGGGTTATTTTTTCTTACTCACTAGGATGCATGAAAGGTATTTAATCCCGGCTGTTTTATTTGCTGCAGTTTTAAGCATTTATGGAATAAAATACTGGGCAAATTATATTTTCTTTTCGCTATTATTTTTTATAAATCTTTATCAAGGTTTAGTTCAACCCGATATTCCATTATTAGATGTTTTGCTTACACAAAAAATCTTTTTACATATATTAGTAGTAATTTATGGATGTTTTCTGGCTTACAATTACACCTTTTTTCTTAAAAAGGAATATTGATTAATAATCTAAAAGGGGTATGACTTCTACTTCTTTTGTTTTACCTTGATGTTTCACATTATCCGTAACCAAAGTAGCATTTTCTTGCTTTGCTAAGGCTATAAAACTGGCATCATAATAAGTGATCCCGGCCTCATCTGCTATCCTGTAGGTCTGTTTTGCTAGTTCTTCTGATAAGGGAATAAATGTTAATGGTAGTTGTGAAATAGTAGCTAGGGCTTCATAGGCTTGAGATAAGTCTAGTTTTTTCTTCATTATGGCGTTACCTACTTCATATTTAGATAACTCCGGAGCCAAAAGATTTACATAACCAGCTTGAGCATCAGAAAGTAATTTATCGGCCTGATCTACAAGCTCTTCATCAATTTGGTTTATCCATTTTACTGTAACCGAACTATCAGCTACGATTTGTTTCATTATCTTCTTGCTTCCCGATCTTCGGCGATGAATTTAGAAAGGTTTCCTTGTCCTTTGCCTTTAAAAGAACGTACCCTTTTAATTTGTTTCCATAATTTGTCCCAATCAACTTCTTTTTGGTGATGGTGGGGACGGATGGTAATTTCCTCGGGATTGATCACTGAAATAGTAATTGCGGACATAGGATTAGCCCAGTTAAGAGTTTTTCTAATGGAATCAGGTATAGTTAATTGTCCTCTACCTCTAATAATGCTGATTGCTTTCATCCATTCAGATTATCAGAAAATATGAAATAAATCAACCTACCGCTTATAAGTACATAGAAAATTTATTAATGAAAACCGAAGGTTTTATTTAACCCGCGGAAGTTTATAAACACCTGGACAGATGAATCTAGTTGGAGACCGTCAAACCTATGGAAGGAAAGTAGTCTCTTAAAAATTGACGCCAGCCTGGGTTTTTAGAATTGCTGCCATTTCTTATAAAATTTATAGCTAGATATTCATCTTCACTATTTAGATTTCTAATACCAGTTAATCCAGCATTTATGATATATGCTAGAGATTGTACGCCATAGGCATCTGCTTCATTTTCTATATTATGATCTCTGTCCAAATGGCTTAAGATTTGGGCTCTAGATCTTACCGAGCTAGGTAGTTCAGCATTGGGCGCATCAACCGCTTCTTCTTGCATAAGATGTTCAGATTCGTGAGCAAAACTTAAGGCGATATCTCTGGCAGTTGATCTTCTGACCATTTCTACAGAATCACCTCTAATAGTAAACATGAAATTTCCCCCTCTAACCCTATGCCCTGTTGTCATAACTATTTGGTCTCCATTAGGATTTTCGTTTGGTCTAGTATCTAAAACTAAAATACCACTTGCAGTTCTGCTTAAAATATAATGAGCCCTTTTTGAAAAAATTTCATTTTCTGACTCTGACATAGGAACTAAAGTAGCATTCATTCTACTTAAAGCCTCTCTATCCACTTCAGCATCACTCATTGGTTTTCTATCAATACTAAATCCTTTAGTATTCCAAAGATTGATTTCTGTAGGACTTTTTGTAATCCCTAATCTATTCACCTCACCAGCAATTAAATCAGCTTTTACGAATGGACTTTTAACACCTAAGGATGTATTAAATGGTTCACACTGAGCTGCCGCTGCAAGAGCTAAGCCTGTTCCTAAGACCGCTGCGGCACCTCTTAAAACCCATCTACGAGTCCTCTTTCTATTAATAGTATTTTGTTGTTCTAAGGCTCGTCGCTCTTGTGCCCGTAATCTTTTCTCTCTTTTAGTTTCTCTTGGCATTTGGAAATTATAAAAGATACGTTTTAAATAGTCAAACTATGGGTTACTCTCTTAATCTTTTTTATATTGAATAAGGGGGTAAATAAACATAAAAGAATAATAATTATAGAGATTGTACTTACAATTGCTCCGATCAACAGTGAATTGGGTCGATATATAAACTCTACTTTATGATTTCCTTGGGGAAGCATAATACCTCGAAAATCATAATTAGTTCTGTGAATCTTAGTTTCAACTCCATCTACAAAGGCTTTCCAACCTGGATAAAAACTATCTAGCACAACTAGATAGCCATTTTGGTCTGAGTTGGTATCAATTGAAATATGAGAATTAGTAATTTGTTTATAATTTAAAGTGGAGTTAATTGGGGCAGGAGTGGAACTTTTAAAGTCTAAATCATCTGAGAAAGCAACCCAGCGGATAGGGAAGTTATTATGAACTAAATTAGTTAAAGCTTGTTCATCACTGGATTTGACTACTTGGTTGACTACAAAAGCTCGGGGTAAGCTGTCTTTGTTTTCTAAAACTGCCACACTATGATCTGAGAGAACTTCCTTGTAATTTGGAGTTTGGAGAAGATAGTTAACTGTGCCACTAGAGCTTGGTAAGCCTTTTTCAAGCTTTAAAGCCAGCATAAAGCGGGTGTTAGTATTGGCAAGTAATCTGGAGTTAAAGTTATTTAAAATCCCCCATCTGGGTTGAGGAGCAGCCTTAACATCATCAGAGTTGGCAACAGCTAAAAGTTTAGCCATTCTTAGGGGATAAATTCCATCATAGCCTTCAATAGTAGATAGACCATATGGCACCCACATATTAGCAGGAACTACATTAGGTTCTGCAACAAATCTATCATTTGGAAACTTTTGCAAATAATCTGTTAAAGCTGTTTTTGGGTAAAGAAAGCGAAGTGGCGCAAAATCATTAAACTTTAAGCCAAACCTAAATAACTCAAAAATTAAAACTAGAATAAAAATAAAAGGCGCAAATTTTCTGGTTTGTTTAATCCATTTGATAATAATAAAAACAAGTAACAATCCAGCAATTATTGCACTAGGTAAAATCAGGTTTTTAAGAGCCACTCCTGTGTTTACTAAAGCTACATTACTGTCATATAAAACACTGTCTGTCATTAAAAAAAGCCACTTGTTGAGTAAATATTTAGTGATTAAAAGACCTGAAATAATTCCTACTGCGCTGGACATGATCCAAAGAACAGGGCTTAGGTTAAATTTAAAATTGGGTTTTTTCAAAGCTTGAATTCCAAAGGAGGCAAGTAAAGCTAAACCAAAATTGATTAAAAAGTTTAGTCTGTTCATGGTGATGGTTGCTCCACCCCAGACTCCTGCTTTATATAAAAACTCACTAATTGGGTTTTGAATTGAAACAAAGATAGTAATAGCTAAAATTATTAAAGCAAATAGGACTTCTTTTTTGTGCAAATATTCTTTTATACCAATTATTGATAAAAGCAGGCTAACTATTCCTGTATATAAAGTTGCATCAATATGATCTCCAATTCCCCAGAAATTACCTGTTGCATCACTACCAAAAAAATCTGGGGCAATTAAAGTTAAAAAGTTTTGTGAGGCAGTAAAAGGATTTTGTGAACCCAGAGTTTCTAATGTTCTTTGGGAACTGACTGTAAGTTCTGCAACTGGTAAAGTAAAAACTGCACTTAAGGATACTCCCAAAATAAAAAAGAATGCTAGTTTTAAATCCTTTAAATAGTTTTGGGATTTAAATAAATACCAAATGCCTAAACAAAGTAATGTTGGGGGAATAACTGGCAAATAGCCTGCAAAAATCTGAAAACAAAAACAAATACTTAAAAATATTCCCCATTTAATCTTGTGGGTTTCTAAATATAAGTCCTCAAAAAGCAGCAAAATAGGTAGCATCATGCTGGTTGTTGCTTGGGTATTCCATTGCAACCAAAGCAGGGTATAACCTCCAAATCCATAAGCAATTGAACCAAAAACAGCAGGTAGAGTATCAAGTTTTAAACGGCGCAAAAAAAGATACATGAACAAAGAGGCAAAAAAAGTTGTAGACATGGTTTGTAGAGTCCAGCCTAAAGTATCTGGCAAAAATAGATAAAAAATTATGGTGGGAAAAAGAATACCCACTTGCACACTGGCATATAATGGATAGCCTGCAAACATATGAGGATTCCATAAAGGAAACTCACCTTTTTTAATATCATCTATGGCTAAAGTTTTTAAGGGATAAAAAAGTGAGATAGCATCTGAAAGTTTAGTGTTTTTAACTGGAACTCCAGCCACATAGCCCCAATCATAATCATGCCAGGGGAAATATGCCCCAGGTAATAAGTCAGTAGGCAAAGGAATTAATCCAAAAAAGACTTTATAGAAAAATATGCAAGTTAAAATTAAAAAAAACAGACTGGCAATGCCAAATTCTTTAAGAGTCATTAGACAAAGAGATTATATTTGATTATTTCATAAATTGCTTTAACTCCATCTTTCCAGCCAATCTTTTTACCTTCTTCATAAGTTCTACCGGTATAGGAAATTCCTACCTCATAGATTTTTATGTTTTTAATTTTGGAAATTCTGGCAGTTATCTCTGGCTCAAAACCAAATCTTTTGGTTTGCAATTTAGGAGCAATATTTCTAATTAAATTTCCTTCAAAAACTTTATAACCTGTTTCCATATCAGTTAAATTTAAATTAGTTAAAATATTTGAAAATAGTGTTAAGAATAAATTAACTTGGTAATGCCAGAAATATAGTACTCGGTGGGGTCTATTAGAGATAAATCTTGAGCCATAAACTACATCAGCATTATTTTTAACAAAAGGCTCAAGCAAAATAGGATAATCAGATGGGCTATATTCTAAATCAGCATCCTGAATAATAACAATTTCTCCTGTTGAAGCCATCAAGCCTTTTTTCAAAGCTGCTCCCTTACCTTGGTTTTTTTCCTGAAAAAGAGCTTTAATATTTATGTTTTTGTTATTTTGTTTAGTTTTTTCTAATTCTTTTACAACAGTGGCAGTTTTATCAGAGGATCCATCATCAATAATAATAATTTCTTTCCCATAACCCAAACTATCAGCTTTAATTACCTGACTTAAGGTTTCAGTAATGGTTTTCTCTTCATTGTAAACAGGGATAATAATAGATACGGTCTTCATGTATTAAATTTATTATATGCTATTTATCTTTATAGAGAGAAGGTCTCTGATTCCAAGCTTTAACCAGTACCTAAGATTTTGAATTATAAAAAACAACTCCCAACCCTGATAAGTCTTTGAAGTAACGGGGTGTATAGCGGAATGCTAATTGATGGCCATAGCCAACGAGAACATTGCCTTGTAAATAACTTGTAACAGAGTCAAGATGATGATCAACCATCTCCGGTAAAGGTCCAGTTTCCAAGGGATAAAAGTCAAGATACTGAATTTTTTGGTATCCACCTCCAAGGGCTAGGTTCATTTTCTCATCTTTATCAACCCATCTATACCACTGAATTCCTGGAGATTCATATGCTCCTCGGGTGAGCACAGCGCAACGGAAAGTGCTCATAAAATCAGCATCTTCACCAACAAAAGTTAATAATTTGTCTTCATCCAGTTGCATGGAACCATCATTTACTAATGGAGTAAAATCTAATTCTATTTCTAAATGGTGTGCCCTTTTGGTGGAATCATAATTTCTTCCAGCCCTTATAAGCTTGTTTCTTCTAGTATTGATGCTTTTTAAATCGGCATTCCCAATTCGGTACCCTGTGCCGGGGGCAAGCGTCATAATCTGAGTTCCATCAGTCCACCGGTTAGCTAATGTAGTGTTTACTTGTGGTAGGATTAATCCTGAGGGAAGAGGTAATTCTAATTCTCTTCTATCCTCAACTATTTCCGGACGTGCAGATTTTCTAGCTACAAAAGCATGATCTTCAAATGGATAAAAAACTCGGCCTATAATCTCTGGCATGTTATTTGAATTATCTCATATTAAAGGCAAATCTACAACTATAGGATTACTTTGGTTCACGATCCTTGCCTTAATTGATTCAACACAATAGAATTAATGTAGCGTGAAAAGTACTAAATTTATTCTGATCGGGATTATTCTTCTCTCAATTGTTTTAAGGACTTTTCAGTTAAACAAAGTCCCTCCTGCTTTATTTGGAGATGAGATTGATGTTGGCTACCAAGCTTACTCACTTTTACTCACTGGCAGAGATATTGGTAACCAGTTCCTGCCTTTTTATATTAAATCCTTATCAGAGCATAGAACTCCTTTATATATTTATTCTGCTGTGCCTTTTGTAGGTATTTTTGGGCTAAATGAGTGGGGAGTGAGACTGCCTGCTGCCTTTTGGGGAATTGTTTCTATAATTGGGATATATTTTTTAGTAAAAAGGTTATTTGGAGAAAAAACTGCTCTAATTGCTGCATTTTTACTCACAATTTCTCCCTGGCATCTGCAGTACTCTAGAGCCTCATTTGAGGTGACTGAATTACTAAGTTTTCTAATATTTGCAACCTATTTTTTCCTAAAAGGTTTGGAAAAACCAAAATATTTTATTTTATCTGGGCTAATTTTTGGCTTAACTCCCTATATCTATAGTACTGCTTTAGCTTTTGTACCCCTTTGGGTGCTTTTTTTAATTGCTACTAATTATAAACAGCTTTTAACTAAGCATTTTTTAACCAAACAAAGCCTTTGGGTGATTTCTACTGTAATAGTGGTTTTGATCACAACTTTACCAATGTTTTACTCTTTATATACAGGAGAGGCCAAAGAAAGATTTGGGATTATTAGTATTTTCCAAGACTCAGTTTTAACAGATAAGTTAAATATAGCTAGAAAAACTCAGAGTTATTACACTCCTGATGGAAATATCCTTAAATCAAATCCAACAGTTGATCATATTTTTTCCAACAGACTCTTTATTTTTGGACAAGTTTTTTCTCAGAACTATTTAGAAAGCTTATCTTTTGATTTTTTGTTTACTAATGGAGATCCAAACTTCAGACAAGCTATCTTTGAGATGGGGGAGCTATATAAATTTGAGATAATTACCATCCTTTTAGGCCTTGGAGTTCTTTTGCTTAAACTGCCTATAAAATCCAGGTTTTTTGTTTTAGGTTGGTTACTACTTGCCCCAATTCCTGCCTCTTTAACTCAAGATGGAGGATATCATGCCACCAGACTCATTATTGAGTTAATTCCTTTAACCATTTTAAGTGCAATTGGTGGAGTATATTTGCTAGAGAATTTTAAAAAGCATCTTTTTAAATTAATCCTAGTGGTTGTTTTGATCCTAGCTATTTTTAATGTCACTTTTTATCTGCATAGATATTATGTAAATTACCCAGTTGAAAGCTGGAGATGGTGGCATGTGGGTTTTAAGGAAGCGATTAATTATGTTCATGAGAGGGAGGATAAGTATGATACTGTAGTTATTAATAATACGTATGAACCATCTTTGATTAGGTATTTGTTTTTTACTAAATTTGATCCAGCTTTATTCCATAAAGAATTTACAACAGATAAACCAACTCCCAATATTACTCCTGAAATCAGTGGTTTTAAATTTGGAGATAAATTATATTTTGGTTCAATCTCTATTACTCATGGCAGGAAAAATGAAGCAATTGACAGAATGATGAGAAAGGGGATTTTGTTTATGGTCTCAGTCAGGGATGATTTAGATGGAGAAGATTTAAGAACTTATGAACATACTAATTTTAATATACTTAAAACTATTGTTGATCCCAAAGGTTATCCAATATTTTTCATTATTGAGGGAACTTAAAAAATGCGCATAAAAATACTTTTGATAATTATTTTAATATTAGGTTCAGTTTTAAGGCTCACCTCACTTGCTAAGTTTCCAGTTGGTATATCTGCTGATGAAGTAGGGCAAGGTTATAGTGCCTATTCAATTTTAAAAACTGGTATGGATGAATGGGGAGAAAGATTGCCACTTTTCCCCAGAGGCTTTGGAGATTATAAACCTCCCTTATATACCTATCTCACTATTCCTTCAGTTGCTTTATTTGATTTAAATGAGTTCTCTGTGAGATTACCTGCTGCTATTTTAGGCATTTTAACCATTCTTTTTGTTTATTTACTGGTTTTTGAGTGGTTTTCTAAAAAAGATTATGCTCTTTGGGCAGCCTTTTTAACTGCTATCTCTCCTTGGCATATTCAGCTATCAAGAACTGCCTTTGAAGGCAATGCAGGAGTATTATTTTTTGTTATTGGTTTATGGAGTTATTTTAAAGCCCGCTCAAATACTGCTTGGATTTATTTATCTGCAGTTTGTTTTGGTTTAACTCTATATAGTTATCACTCATATAAATTATTTACGCCACTTTTTGTTTTAATGCTTTTGATTTTAGATAGAAAAATTTTAAAGAGCAAAAAAATAATATTATTTCTTGCAATTCTAGCTTTATTTGCTTTGCCTCAGGTAATAAATCTTACCAAAAGCTCAACTAGACTTACTGACGTCAGTATTATCTCCCAACTTAGCCCAGACCAAGTAAATAGCGTGAAATTTGAATCATCTGCCCCTGTTTTTTTAAAGCCTTTTTTTGATAACAAATTAACACTACTTGCTGATAAATTTGTAAATAATTATTTCTCCTACTTTTCTTTGCAATTTTTCTTTACTGGATCCCGTCCAGATAATTCTTATCTGAATTTTCCTTATACCCCGCTAGTTTATTTAGTAGAACTTATTTCCATCCTCTCATTTTTAATTTTTGTGAGAAAACATAACCATTACAAGTTAAGTTTAATTTTTGCTTGGTTTTTACTTGCTCCCATTCCTGCCTCACTTGCTACTGACTCTGCTTCTGCAAACAGAGTGGTAACTTTTGTGCCTTTGTTATCAATTATTTCCTCAATTGGTTTAGTTAATTTTTTAAACTTTTTTGAAAGTAAGGTTAAAGTAAATAAAAGATATTTGGAGTCTTTAACTGTTTTAGTTTTTGGAGTCTTTTTAATAACTTTTTTGTATCAATACCTGTTTCATGTTCCATTTAAAAAAGTTGACTCACTAAGATCAGGTTATAAACAAGTGTTTACAGAAATTATTAAAAGAGAAGATTTCCTAGATGGAATTGTTATCTCCCATTCTTTTTCTGAGCCACAGATTTATGTTGCCTTTTATAAAAAGCTTGATCCAGTGGTTTATCAGCAAGCCTCAAAGGATTGGCTCAGATATGAGTTAGAAGGCAAAACTTATTTAGATCAGTTGGGAATTTATAATTTAGGTAAATATCAATTTAGAGATGTAGCTTGGAATGATGATAGGCTTAGAAAAAATTATATCTTTGCTGGAGGTTTTACTGAGTTTCCTAAAGATATAAATCCGATTGTTGAAATTAAAGATAAAACTGGTAGGGTCTATTTTAAAGTTGTTTCACCTGAGGGAAACTCAGATAAAAAGATTTAACTCATGGACAAAACAAAATTTGCTCTTCTAGGGATTTTTATACTGGCAGTTATCTTAAGATTTAGTTTTTTAAGTGTCTCTCCACCTGCTCTCAATTGGGATGAAGCTTCCTTAGGGTATAACGCCTATTCAATTTTGCAAACTGGTAAAGATGAATGGGGTAGATTTTTACCCCTAACTTTTGAAGCTTTTGGAGATTATAAACTACCAGTCTATGTTTACTCGGCGGTGCCTTTTATTGGCCTTTTTGGACTTAATGATGAGGCAGTGAGACTACCTTCAATACTTTCAGGAATATTTGCTCCCATTCTGCTTTTTTTAATTGTTAAAAACTTAACCAAAAATAATAATTTAGCTCTAATCCCAGCTCTTCTACTTACTATCTCACCCTGGCATATTTTTTTGTCCCGTGCAGCCCTTGAAGCAAACTTGGCTTTAACTATTTTTTTAATTGGGTTTTATATTTTTTTGATAGGGTTAAAAAAGCCTTATTTTTTAATTCCTTCAGCTGTTTTTTTAGGACTCACTGTTTTTACCTATAATTCAGCTCGGATTTTTGTGCCACTTTTTATCCTGTCTTTAATGTTTACATATAAAAGGAAACTACTTTCTCTAAAAAAACACTTAGTGCTGCCTGGTCTAATATTATTTATTTTAATTGGCTTAGCTGGTTATTTGGCTATTTTTGAAGATAGTAGCTCAAGATACTTTTGGGTAACCATTATTGATGAGGGAGCAATTAACTTTTTAGATCAATCAAGAAACCATTCCACCTTGCCAGATCTTTTAACAAAAATTGTATATAACAGATATTCATATTTTAGTTTTGAGTTTATAAAAAATTATTTTTCCCATTTCTCACCCAGTTATTTATTTTTCCAAGGTGGATCAAATTATCAGTTTTCTACTCCTTCCTTTGGGATAATGTATTTGATAGAGCTACCTTTTTTACTAATTGGTGGTTATCAAGCTTTCAGGAAAAAAAGTCTTAACCAAATTTTTTTAATCTGGGTATTACTTGCTCCAATTCCCTCAGCTATTACTAGAGAAGCCCCTCATGTGTTGCGCAGTATTTTTATGCTAGGAGGGTTACAAGCCTTAGTTGCCTTAGGGCTTTGGCAAAGTTACAGTTTAATTAAAAATTATAGTAATGGAATTAAAAGGCTGAGTATTGGTTTGATTACCTTAATATTTTTAATTCAAAGCGCTCTTTATTTAAATAACTATTTTTTTGTTTATCCCAAAAATTATTCAGAGTCATGGCAGTATGGCTATAAACAAGCTTTAGATTATGTTTTATCAAACCCCGAGTTATCTTCTAAACCTTTATATATCTCCAAAAGGTATGGTGAGCCACATATTTTTTATCTTTTTTACACCAAATATGATCCTTTAAAGTACCAAACTAATCCTACTCTAGTGCGTTATGCCCGAACTAACTGGCGCTGGGTAGATAGATTAGATAATGTTTACTTTATTAATGATTGGGAGGTAAAAGAAAAACTTAAAGACCAACATGGGGTGCTAATCACTGCGCCAGATAATTATCCAGGAAACCCACCTATTTTAAAACAATTTAAATTTTTAGATGGAAAAGGAGCTTTTGATGTGGTGGAGATCTAAAAAAATTGAACTGGGGCTTTTAACTTTAATCTTACTTTTAGGCCTTTTTTTAAGAAGCTATAAAGTTTCCTCAATTCCTCCTGGCCTAACCTGGGATGAATCTTCTTTAGGCTATAATGCTTTCTCCATTTTGCAAACTGGAAAAGATGAATATGGGGCATTTTTGCCCATCAATTTAAAATCCTTTGGGGATTATAAACCAGCATTATATGCATATTTAGATATTCCCTTTATTGGTCTGCTGGGGCTTTCAGAACTGGCTGTTAGACTGCCTTCTATAATTGCAGGTGTTTTATTTATTCTTTTAATTTATTTATTTGTAAAAGAGCTATTTAAAAATAGTAGCTTGGCTTTAATTACTGCTTTTTTTGCCTCAATCACGCCTTTGTCAGTCCAATTTTCAAGAATTGCTTTTGAGACAAATGTTGCTACAGTTTTTAATCTGGCGGCAGTTTTTGCCTTTGTCAAAGCTCAGAAAAATTCTAAGTGGTACTTATACTCTTTTATTCTTTTTTCTTTATCTTTTCTAACCTATCAGGGCTCAAGACTAATCGTGCCCATTTTTTTAATTGGCCTTACATTTATATATAGAAAAAGCATTAAATTTTCCTCAAAATCTTTGATTTTGGGCTTTGGGTTGATAGGGGGTATAGTCGCAATTGTTTTAGTTAATGTGTTTTTGCAAGGACAAAGCAATAGACTGCAAACCACAAATTTCTTTGCCTATACCAGATCTAATGAAACCATCGATCAGATTTCCAAAGAAGATGGACTGTTAAAAAATAGTTTACAGTTTCAGCTTTTGCATGGAGAGTGGTTTTCTTACCTTAGTGGTTTGATTGAGCGCTACACTATCTATTTTTCACCCAAAATGCTTTTTGTTCAGGGAGACTATGATCCGCGCCATAGAGTTCCGGAAATGGGAGTTTTACCTTACTATTCATTAATTCTATTTATTTTAGGAATTTACTTTTTAGCAATAAAAAAAAGCAAAGAGGTAGGGTTAATTGCTTTTTATCTAGCTATTGCACCTTTGCCCGCAGTTTTATCCAGAGATTTAATTAATATGGTGCGGGCTTTGAATTTACAAGTTCCACTTACTATTTTAGAGGGTGCAGGTGCATATTTTCTGATCCAAATACTTAGCAAAAAAACATTTGGGAAAATTATTCTAATTGGTTTAATAGGAATATTTATTTATATATATGGTATGTATCTAGACAACTATTTTGTGCATATGCCCAAAGAATACTCCCAAGGCTTTTTATATGGCTATGAGGATTCCCTCTTACTCGCTGGAGCTCAAGATAAACAATCCTGGAATAACTATGATCATGTAGTAATTACTGATTTTTATGGGGAGCCTTATATTTACTACCTTTTTTATACTTCCTACTCTCCTCAAAAATATCAATCTCAGGCCAAGCTTGAGCAAAAGAGTTTAGATGTAGGTACAGTCAGGCAAATAGATAATATTCAGTTTAGGCATATCTCTTGGCCAACTGAGCGAGGAGATAAAAACACTTTATTTATTGGCACTAAAGAGGAACTACCAGATCAGGATGTTTTGCCCTTTAAAGAATATACTTTAATAGGGGATATCAACTTTTTGGATAAAACTTCCGCCTTTAGAGTAGTAAAAATTGCCAAATAAAATAAAAAATGAAATTAAATTTTAAATCAGCTAAATTATGGATTCTAATTTTAATTATTTTGCTTGCTTTTATTTTAAGGTTTTGGAGAATAAGTGAGTATCCTGCAGGGTTTAATGCTGATGAGGCAGCTATTGGTTATAGTGCTTATTCTCTTTTAAAAACTGGTAAGGATGAGTATGGCACACCTTTTCCCTTATCCTTTAAGTCTTTTGGTGACTACAAGCCTGGGTTATATTTTTACTTTGTTATTCCATCAATTTTGCTATTTGGTTTAACTGAATTTGCAGTTAGACTTCCTTCTGTTTTATTTGGAGTAGGAACAGTCCTACTTTTATATTTTATTTCAAAAGAAATATTTAAAAATGATAAAGTGGCTTTGCTCTCAGCCTTTCTTTTAGCTATTACTCCCTGGCACATTAATTTTTCCAGAGCCTCTTGGGAAACCAATTGTGCAACCTTTTTTATAACTTTAGGAGTTTATTTATTTCTTAAAAAAGATAGGGGTGTTTATTTTATCTTTGGCTCACTATTTGCTTTTTTAACTGCCATGTATGTTTACCAAAGCCCTAGATTGGTTGTACCTATTTTTGTTTTAGGTTTAGTTTTTCTCTATTTTAGGGAACTTAAAAGTTTAGTTTTAACTCACTGGAAAAAATACTTAATTAGCTTTGTTATATTAGGAATTTTGTCTCTGCCTTTAGTTTTCCAGTTCTTAGGAGGAAATGGCTCAGCTAGGTTTAATGGCTTATCCTTTTTAGCTGATCCCGGGCCAATTAATAGAATTAATGAGTTAAGAGGAGAACATCAAAATCCTAATTCTTTAACTGCTCAAATATTTCACAATAAAATAAGTACTTATTTGCAGCAATTTTTGGGTCATTACCTAGATCATTTCTCCGGAAGCTTTTTGTTTATTACAGGGGATCCCATTACTCGAAATTTAGTTCCTGAAACTGGTGAGTTTTATTTAATTGAAAGTCTATTTTTAATTATTGGGCTAATTGGTTTACTAAGAGCTCATTTCAAAGAAAAATGGCTGATTATACTCTGGTTACTAGTTTCACCCCTTGCCTCATCTTTAACTTATCAAACTCCTAATGCAGTGAGAAGCTTAACTATGGTTGTATCTTTAACTTTAATCATGGGTTATGGATTCTATCTTTTAATTTATAGCTTATGGTTTTTGAAAAACAATAACTTTAAATTAATAGCTAAGATTCTAGTCATAGGATTATTTTTGTGGATAGCTTTTGAAACTGCCCATTATTTAGAGGAGTATTATATTCATTATCCAAAAAGATATCCTTTAGCTTGGGAGTATGGTTTTTCTCAAATGGTTCCAAAACTTCAAAAATTAGAGGGAAATTATAAAAAGATTGTCATAACTGATAAATATGATCAGCCATATATTCTGCTGCTTTTTTATAAAGCTTCTCTTGCTCAAAAAAATGGAGAAAACTTTAATCCAGGGGATTTTCAAAACAAGTTAATCTTATCTGAACGGGATAAATTCAATTTTGGGACAATCAGAAGCTTTGATAATTATCAGTTTAGAGAAATAAAAAGTGATGAAGTGTTAAAATCAAAAGACACTTTATTTGTTCTTCCCTCAAAAGATGGCCTACCAAATAACATTCAAGTTTTAGATGAGGTAAAGTTTCCAAATGGAGAAGATGCCTTTGTTTTAGTGGGTACTTAAAATTATGATAAAACTATCAGTTGCAATTGCTACATTTAATGAAGAAAAAAATATTGGGGATTGTTTAAAGTCTGTTGCCGGTATTGCAGATGAAATTGTGATAGTGGATGGAACTTCAAGTGACAAGACAGTAGAGATTGCTAAGAGCTTTGGAGCAAAAGTTATAGTAACTGATAATCAAGCAATTTTTCATATTAACAAACAAAAATCCTTTGATGAAGCCAAGGGGGATTGGATATTATATTTAGATGCAGATGAGAGGGTGAGTAAGGCGCTCTCTCTTGAGATAAAAAAAATCATTCAACTGAGTGATGAGGAAATTGAAGACTATCAAAATAATTTAAAAAACAAACAACTTTTTTTGAAACATCAACATATTGTTGAACAAAGAGATGGAAAAATAGGTGATGATAGTAAGCCCTATGTGGCTTTCTTTGTGGCTCGTTTAAATTATTTTCTAGGTAAATATTTAAAATATGGAGGAGTGTATCCAGATGGAGTAATTAGGTTATTCAAAAAGAATAAAGCTTATCTACCTTGTAAGAGCGTTCATGAGCAGATGGTAGTTGAGGGAAGAGTGGGGTGGCTTCAAAATGATTTATATCATATGGCAGATCCGACTTTTGAAAGATATTTAAAAAGAAATAGTAGATATATTGATTTAATAGTTGGTGAACTGAAAAGAGATAAAGTATCAAAAAATTTTAGTAATGCTTTAAGTTATTTTATATTAAAGCCTTTGGACTGGTTTTTTAGGACTCAAATTAGACACAAAGGTATTTTAGATGGATTTCAAGGTGTTGTTTTTTCTTTCTTTTCTGCTTTAAGATTTCCTAGAGCTTATTACAGATATTTAATGGAGAAAAATTAAAATGAGCAAAGCTCTAATTATATTATGAGAATTGGTATTAACATTTCATCAATGCATTCCTTAAGCCGCAAGCGGGGCATAGGCAAATATAGTCAAAATCTGGTAGATGCACTAAAACAATATACCAAAGAGGAAATTGTTCTAGTTGAAGACAAAAAAGATCACAAATTAGATATTGAGCATTTCCCAACCTTTGATTTTTTCAGAAGAACATTGCCAATTATTCAAAAAAATAAAACAGTAGTAACTGTCCATGATGTTATTCCTTTAATTTTCCCAAGACATTATCCCAAAGGCATTAAAGGGGCAATTAACCTCCAGTTTCAAAAAATTGCTTTAAAAAAAGTAAGTAGCATTATTACAGATTCAGAAGCCTCTAAAAATGATATCTCTAAAGTCTTTGGAATAAATAAACAAAAGATTCATGTAGTTTATTTAGCAGCTGATCAAAGTTTTAAAAAAATTACTGATCAAAAAAAGCTAAAGATAGTTGCAGATAAATATAATCTGCCAAAACAGTTTGCTTTATTTGTAGGCAATGTTAACTGGAATAAAAACTTGCTTAACATGGCAGAGGCTTGTGTTAGAGCAGGCCTAGATCTTTATTTAATTGGTGGAGGGTTCAACCAAAAAGATAATTTAAATCATCCTGAACTAAGGTCATATAAGCAGTTTCTAGCAAAGTATGCAGATAATCCACTAATTCACACCTTAGGTTTTGTGGATGATCAAGAAATAGTTAGTTTATATAATTTAGCTCAAATGGCACTTCTGCCTTCTTTTTATGAGGGGTTTGGGTTACCAATTTTAGAAGCCCAAAGTTGTGGCACACCTGTCATTACCTCAAACATTTCATCTATGCCTGAGGTTGCTGGAAATGGAGCACTTTTGGTTAATCCTAATAGTGTAGAAGAGATAGAAAAAAATATTACTGAGCTTAAAGAAAATTTCACACTTCAAGGAAAATTAATTAAAGCTGGATTTTTAAATGTAAAGGAATTTACCTGGGAAAAAACTGCTAAGAATACTTTAAAGATATATCTAAAAAATAACTAATATAGTAGACTATAGTTAAAATAATGTCAGCACTAGACACGCAAGAGATTGCAAAACATAGAATTGGCGAGATTAAAATAAATAGATTTAAATTGGGTGCTTTAATGGAAACCTCTGGAGCTATTCATGCAAATGAGCGAAGACCACCCGCAACACATGTTATTGCAGCAGATCCTGCAGACTTTTTATACGGTTATGTAAGGAAATTGTATTTAGGTACTGATCAAACCATAAAAGATGCTTTTAATCTTCTTAGAAGAGAACTTAAGAGAGTTCCAGATGAGTCGGATAACCCTCTTTATTTGGGTAGGAGATATCATTATCAGGTTAGACGTTTTGGCGTTAGAAGGGGATTTGAATATGTAATAGGGGCTCAGCCTCCTGATCCCAGTTATTTTGAAGAAGATGGAAGAACTGCTGGGATTCCCACTAATAACTTGAGGATATGGTTAGAAGGTGAACGTCAGTATCTATGGCAAAGACCTCCGGTACTAGTAATGCCTTCAATTCCAATTTTAGTAAGTCCTGAAGTAGGAGCCCATTATGCACACGAGGGTATAAGATATGAAGAACGTCCTTCAGAAGCAAGAAAGAGAATCGAAAGAGGAGACTTTAAGCATTTTATATTGGGGGATTTAGTTGAGCCAGTATCTATGGATGACTTAATGGATCCTTCTAGAGATAGGTTTGATCCTCAAGCAATTATGGATATGTTGATTGTTGGCCTTTCTTCCCCATTACTATATCCAAAAAGTTTCCCCCGACACAGCGATCATCCTAGTCTAACAACAATAGACCTATAATTATTTTTCTCCAAAAAGCTTATTTAATATTGGGGTTTTAAGTAAGACTAGAACTGTTATCAAAGAAAGTATAAAAACCAAAGATATTTTTTCTAAAATATATAGCCATAAATTTGTGTGAATTAAATGAATTGCCAAATTTGCGTAATGATCAAGTAAATCAATCATAATTGGATGGATTAGATAAATTCCAAAGGCAGCGGAAGATATAAAAATAACAATATTTACTATCAACTTATTTCTAAGTTGAGGAAATAACTTATCAATATTTAAAAGTAGAACAAAAGCGCTAAGAGACATCCCGATTATATTTAAACTTAAGTATTCCCCAAAATAGTTGCCTCCATTTGAAAGAAAAATTGTTTGAACATTATTTAAAGATAATTTTGTAACCAGAAATATTAAAAGACTGGTTAAAAAAACAAGTAAAAAGCAAAGTAAGGTAAAAATAGTGGCCTGCTTTTTAGAAAGCTCAAATTTCCTCAAAGAATCCCCAGCTAGATAGTAGCCTAAATACACGCTAAAAATTGTAAAACTATTTATGAGGGGAACCCTCAAAGCTGCGCTTATAAGAATACTATATTGAGGAAGGATATAGGTAATTAAAGTGATAAAAAAACCAAAACAAAAAGCCCCAATTACTAAATTTACTTTATGAGACTGAGAAGATAGCTTTAGGTGTTCTTTAAGAGGGGGAGTAATAAGATAAAACCCTAAGATTATAAACAAATAATATAAATGAAAGATTTTTGAACTTATGAATAAATCTACTATATAGTTTAAGTTGAATTGTTCCTGATGCCAGATGTGCCTAAAATATAGATAAATTAAAGACCAGCTTATAAGGGGGATAATAATTCTAAAGAAGGTTTTTTTAAAAAACTGCTGGCTTATAATTGTTTTATTTATATCCAATAATAAATAACCACTTAACATAATAAAAAGTGGGACGCCAATTCTAGATAAGGAATTAATGAAACTTGCAAACCACCAGGATAAGCCTCCTAAATAATTTGTTCTTTCGATTAAGGCATCAGTTACATGAATGGATACTACTGCAACAATAGCCACAGTTCTGATAAAACCAGCTGAAAAAATGAATTTAGTGGTGTTAATCATCTTATTTATATATACTAGATTTGTGCTTAAAAAAGATATACTGGAAATTCTTGGGATATTTATATATTGGAGGTTGTTACTCTTTTTACTCTCTTATATTGCAGTACTGGCACTTGTAAACTTTAATCCCTCATTTCCATATTATGCAGAAGAGTTAGTGTCAACTCATTTACCTGATTGGATTTGGGGATTTGGTAACTTTGATGGGGTGCATTACTTAAGGATTGCAAGAGATGGTTACAGTTCTTCTTACACTCAGGCTTTTTTCCCGCTATTCCCACTTCTCATTAAACTTTTAACTTTCAATAATCATTTTTTTATAATTGGTTTTTTGATATCAAATATTTTCTTTTTAGGTAGTTTGTTTATTTTTTATATCCTGACCAAAGCTGAATATAATAAGGATATAGCACTGAAATCAGTTTTGCTTTTAAGCTTTTTCCCAACCTCTTATTACTTTGGAGCAATTTATAGTGAATCATTATTCCTGTTTTTAGTTCTTCTAAACTTTTTATTTTTAAAAAAACAAAATTATCTTTTGGCAGGGTTAATAGCTGGTTTGGCTTCTGCAACCAGAATAATTGGTATAACACTTTTTCTAGTTATGTTAATTGATTTTATTTATAGCCTTAATAAAAACCATTTTAAAATTTCCTCAATTGATCTTTTTAAAAGATTATTTGGGTTATTCCTTGCCCCAATGGGTTTAGTTTTTTATATGTTTTATTTAAAAGTTTATTACAATGACTTTTTATATTTTTTAAATGCTCAGCCCTTTTTTGGAGCATCTAGAAGTAGTCATCCTTTTATATTATTGCCCCAGGTTTTATACAGATATTTTAAAATACTTATTAGTGCAAATCCTTATACCTATTCTTATTTTACCTCGGTGAATGAGTTAATCTTTACTTTACTTGGAATCTTTTTGCTTTTTATTACTTTTAGAAAAATTAACAGACTCTACTGGATATTTATGTTGATATCTTTTATAGTTCCAACCATGACAGGTACTTTATCATCAATGCCCAGATATTCATTAATGCTTTTTCCTGCCTTACCTTTTCTTGTTCAAAAGACAGATAAATACTTGAAACTAATCATAGTTATATTTGTAATTTTTCAAGCTATTTTACTTTCCTTATTTATTCGGGGTTATTTTGTCGCATGAAGGTTTCTATTATTGTTCCTGCATTTAATGAATCGAAAAAAATTGGTTCAGTTCTGGAAGCGCTCTATTCTCTGAAATTTCCTGTTATAGTGGTTGATGATGGGTCTTCAGATAATACTTATGAAATTGCTAAAAAATATGAGTATAAAAATAAAAGCCTATTTAAAGTTTTAAGACATCGGTTAAATTTGGGCAAGGGGGCGGCTTTAAAAACTGGTTGTGAAGCAGCCTTTTTACTTGGGGCAGATGCAGTAATTTTAGTGGATGGGGATGGTCAGCATAACATCTTAGATATTCCCAAATTTATTTCAGCACTTGAAACAAATAAATATGATATTTTATTTGGATCAAGAAAATTAAGTTTTAAAACTCCTTTTGTGAGAATGCTTGGCAATAAACTCGCTTCATTTTTAGTTGTATCTTTATATGGAATTTATATTTCAGATTTATTATGTGGTTTTAGAGCCTTAACTAGAAATGGCTATAAAAAACTAAACCTTAAATCAAAAGGTTATGGAATTGAAACAGAAATGGTAGTAAGAAGCGGAAGAATTGGTCTTAAAAGTTGTGAAATCCCAGTTGAGACTATATACTATGATAGGTTTAAAGGAGTGACTATTTTAGATGCTTTTGGAGTGTTAGTTGATGTTTTGAAATGGAGACTTGAAATATGATTATTGGTTTACAACTGGTAGCAATTATCTTTGCTTTGGTAATGATTTATGTCTCTTATTTAAATTATTCAAGAGGTGAATTATCCAGAACCGAAATATTAACTTGGTATATTATCTGGATTGTTACTATTGTTTTTGTTTTTTTTCCACAACTGCTGTCAAGTTTTGCTCAAACATTTTCTATCTCTAGAGTCTTTGATCTACTGGTAATAGGTGGGTTTATATTAGTTATCTCCATGGTTTATAAAACCTATGTTTCAACTAGAAAACTTGAAAAGAAGATGGAAGAGTTAGTCCGTAATGATTCTTTAAAAGAGCTCAAGCATGGCAAAAACAAATAGTTTACCAGGGATTTCAATTGTTATGCCGAGCTTTAACTCTGAGCAATTTATTGCAAAATCAATAGATTCTGTAGTTTCCCAAAAATATCCTAATTTAGAACTTTTTATTAAAGATGGAGGATCAACGGATAAAACTGTTGAAATTATAAAAAAGTATGCCAAAAAATATCCCAAAATAATTAAATTTATTTCAAAAAAAGATCAAGGACAAACAGCCGCCATTAATTATGGATTAAAACAAGTAAATCATGAGATTGTCAGTTTTTTAAATAGTGATGATGTATATAAACCCGGGACTTTAAAAATAATTGGAGAGTTTTTCATGCAAAACCCTGATTTAATCTGGTGTGTAGGTAAATGTGACATTATTGATGATAAGGGGCAAGAGATTATGCAGTTTGTAACTGAATATAAAAATGCTTGGCTTAGATTCCCTAATTTTTCAACCCTCTTAATCTTAAATTATATCTCCCAAATGGCAGTTTTCTGGAAAAGATCAGTGCACCAAAAAGTAGGTTATCTTGATGAAAAGGAGCATTATGTGATGGATTATGAGTTCTGGTTAAGACTCTGGAGCAAATATAATCCAAAATTTATTGATCAGACTCTTGCAAGCTTTAGGGTAACTAAGCAAACAAAAAGCTCAACTGGTTTTACCACTCAATTTAAAGATGAACTAAAAGTTGCCCAAAAATATACAAACAACAAATTCATTTTAGGGTTACATTATTTGCATTCTCAAGCAATTATGCTAAGTTATTCATTATTAAAATAATTCCTATGGCTGACACAAAATTCTGGAGTGGGAAAAAAGTATTGGTAACTGGAGGCGCAGGCTTTCTGGGTTCAAAAATAGTTCAAAAACTTAAAAATCTAGGAGTCAAGTCAATTACTATCCCAAGATCCAAATCACAAGATTTAAGGATTAAAAAAAACTGTGCTAATGTTGTAAAGGGCATAGATATTGTGATCCATGCTGCAGGTAATGTTGGTGGAATTGGTTATAACAGAGACAACCCAGCCACTCTTTTTTATGATAATTTAACTATGGGTGTAGAGCTGATGGAAGAAGCCAGGCTTTCAGGAGTTAAAAAATTTGTTGCGTTAGGTACCATATGCAGTTACCCAAAATTCACCCCTGTCCCTTTTAAAGAGCAAGATTTGTGGAATGGTTATCCTGAGGAAACTAATGCTCCTTATGGACTGGCTAAGAAAATGATGTTGGTTCAGTCTCAAGCTTATAGAGCACAGTACGGTTTTAATTCAATTTTTTTACTCCCAGTTAATTTATATGGACCAGGAGATAATTTTAATCCAGCTTCCTCCCATGTTATTCCAGCTTTAATAAAAAAATTTATTGATGCAAAAGAAAAAGGTAAAAGTGAGGTTGTTGTCTGGGGGTCAGGTCTGGCGACCAGAGAGTTTTTATATGTCGATGAATGCGCAGAGGCAATAATTTTGGCTACAGAAAAATATAATAAAAGCGAGCCCATCAATATTGGTTCTTCATTTGAAATTTCCATTAAGGACTTGGCTGAATTGATAAAAAAACTTGTGGGTTTTGAAGGAAAAATAGTTTGGGATAAATCTAAGCCTGATGGTCAGCCCAGAAGAAAACTTGATACACATTTAGCCAAGCAAGAATTTGGTTTTGAATCTAAAAAATCCTTTGAAGAGGGCTTGAAAAAAACCATTGAGTGGTATCAGCAAAGCCGATGAAGTGGGGAGGCCTTTTGGTTTTAAAATAACCTTCTAAAACACCTGGATCTTGTCATAAACAAAGTAAACCTTATACGGAAAATATATCAATCTAATAAGTATTGCTACTTAAAAACAATGAACAAACTTAAAAAGGTTTTGAGAACATAATTGATCATATATGTGATTTTTTAAAAAACTCGGAAAAGTGTTTTACTGCTTGACGGATCAATTAGTCACATATACGATACTTCCTATGCGTGTGCTTATTACCGGTGGGGCAGGGTTTATTGGCTCTCATCTTGTCGATAAAATGATTAATCATGGTCACAGTGTGGTGGTGGTAGATGATTTGTCTGGTGGAACAAAAAAAAATTTAAATCCAAAGGCTTTATTTTATAAACATGATCTTAGAAATTTAGATAGAAAAGATAAGCATAATATTTACCAAATTTGTGAAGAATTTAAACCTCAAATAATTTATCATTTAGCAGCTAATGCAGCCGAAAATTTAGCACAGTTTTCACCTGTTGAAATAACTTCGAGAAATTATGGAGCATTTATTCATACTTTAACTGCAGCCTTAAAAGTCAAGAAAAAAGCTTTTAAAAGATTTATTTTCACCTCATCTATTGCTACCTATGGCTCACTCCAGACTCCTTTTAAAGAAACTGATAAACCTGAGCCAGAAGACCTTTATGGAATAAGTAAATTGGCTGCAGAGGAAACTCTTAAAGTTTTATCCAAAGTTCATGAATTTGAGTATGTTATTACCAGACCTCATAATGTTTTTGGTCCTCGTCAAAACATGACTGACCCTTACAGAAATGTGGTGACAATCTTTATGAATTCCTTAATGAAGAACAAGCCCTATTATATTTATGGTGATGGCAAACAACGCAGATGTTTTTCTTACATAGAGGATGTAGTTGATGCTTTATATAAGTGCGCGATCCTTGATGTTAATAAAAAAGTTTTTAATATTGGTGCAGACAAAGATTATTCTTTAAATGAGCTTTCAAATACTATCCAAAAGGTTGCAGGAATAAAAATCCCACCTTTATATATTGGTAACAGGCCCCAAGAGGTTAAAGTAGCAATTGCAGATCACTCCCAAGCCAAAAAATATTTAGCGTATCAAGATAAAATTTCTTTAGAAGAAGGTATTAGAAGAACTTGGGAATATGCAAAATCCTTGGGACCTCAAGAGTATGATTATGGAGAAATTGAAATACCAAGTCCTAAACTACCTGCCAACTGGAAAGTGAAAAATGCCAAAAAAAAGTAAGAGCTTAGGTGGGGTAAGTTTAATTATTCCAGTTTTTAATGAGGAGAAAACCTTAAAAAAAATAATTCGAAGATGTGCAGATCAAAAAATTGTTTCTCAACTAGTTATTGTAAATGATGGATCAACTGACAAAACAAAAAAAATTCTAAGTAGTTTGGAAAAAGTAAAAAAACCTCAAATTACTATTATTCACCACCCTAAAAATATGGGAAAAGGAGAGGCGATTAAAACTGGAATCAGTAATTCTTTAGGAGAATATGTAATGGTGCAGGATGCTGATCTAGAGTATTCTCCTGAGGAAATAGTTAATTTATATATGCAAGCCAAAAAATCAAAACAAGGAGTGGTCTTTGGTAATAGGACTACTTATAAGAAAAAAGGCTATATATTAGCTCAACTTGGTAATTGGTATTTGAATAAAATGTTTAATCTATTATTTGATTTTAAATTAATGGATAGTTATACCTGCTATAAATTAATGAAAAGAAAAACCTGGCAGGAATTAGCTCTTGGATCAAGTGGCTTTGAGATTGATTCAGAGCTTGTTTCAAAATTAGGAATGAAGAAAATTCAAATTATAGAGCATCCTATTTCTTATAATCCTAGAAAATACTCGGAAGGTAAAAAAATCAAATGGTGGGATTTAATTAAAGCAACTCAAGTCGCTCTAAAAGTCCGTTTAAAATATCCAAATATTTAATCACCCTGACTCCAAAGGCTAGATCCGTCTGAGTAGCTTCTCCACGAATAACTTTGCAAAAATCTTTTAATTCCCTTGCTAAGGGTTTATCTGGGAGAAGGATATCATCAAATTCCAAAGTACCCTTTTCACCTGTCACTTTAAAACTTCTTTTTTTAGAAGTTGAGTTCCAAGCTATATTTAAATCAGCAACTATTTGTTTTGGAAAAATTAATTTAGCTTGAAGACTAACCACCCTGCCAGCTTTGTTTTTATATTTTATAATCTTTAGATCTAGAGGACCTTTTCCCATTAAATCTAAAAATAATGATACTCCATGGGAACCCCAATCATAGATTAAAGCTGTATCTGTTCTTGGTTTGTTATTTTCCCCAATAAACTCTAATCTTTGAATTTTGCCAATTTTCCCAAGCTCTTTTTTTATTTTTAAATAGCCTTTATGAAATAACAGGGTGTGGCCAACCAAAACCGGAGTTTTTTTTTGTAAAACTAGTAATTTTTTTGCATCAGTAAAATTGGTAGTTAAGGGCTTTTCAATTAAAAGTGGTAGGTGGTGTTTTAAAAAAAAAGAAGCTATCTCAAAATGTGTGGAGCTGGGGGTTGCAATAATAATTCCATCAATCTTGTAATTAATTAGTTCTTTATAATCAGACTTTCTAGTAGAGATATATTTGATAGAAATGTCTTTTAACTGGGATACAGTATTAAGATAGTTTTGACCCATTGATCCCAATCCAACTAAAGCAAGTTTCATTAGAGATTATAATCTGCTTTAAACCATTTAATTGATCTTTTTAGTCCAGTTTCTAAATTTATCTTGGGCTGATATTTTAACTCAGATTTAATTTTATTAAGATTAGGACATCTCCTTTTTGGTTCATCGGCTGGGTAACTTTGCGGGTAAGCTTTTCTTCTTGGTTTAACACCATTTCCAACTATATTACAAATCATTGACGCCAACTCATACATATTAATTTCAGGTGTATCATTTCCAATATTATAAACTTCACCAGCTTTACCTAATAATAAGACTTTAAAAATTGCAGTTATTGCATCGCTGATATAGCAAAAAGTTCTGGTTTGATTACCCGTATCATGAACGGGCAAGTTCTTACCTTGAAGTGCTGAGTATAGAAATGTGGGAATGACTCGATAATCCGTATGTCGCATCCCAGGACCATAAACATTAAAAGGTCTAACGATTTTAGTGGGAATCCCATAAATTTGGTGATAGGTTAAGCAGAGAGTTTCTGCTAGTCTCTTTGACTCATCATAGCAAGCTCTTGGCCCAGTTGATGAAACATGGCCAGCATAAGTTTCAGGTGTAGGAACATGCGAAGGGTCTGGGTCTCCATAAATTTCACTAGAGGAGAAAAATAGGAAACTTTCTACTCTATTAATTCTAGATAACTCAAGCAGATTTTTAGCCCCTAAAATTGCACTTTCAATTGTCTCAAGAGGGTATTTTTTATAATAAAAAGGAGAAGCCAACCCAGCGGCATGAATGATAAAATCAACTTTTTCGTTTAAAGTAAAAGGAAGCCTCACATCATAATGCAAAAATTTAAAGTTTTTATCATTTATATCAATTAAAAAGTTTTTCTTGGAACCTGTAATATAGTTATCAACAGAAATCACTTTACATTTATTTTTTAGAACAGATTTGTTTAGTAAATATAAAACTGCATTAAGATAACAGCCTAAAAAGCCTGATCCCCCAGAGATTAGAATAGTTTTGCCCTCTAACATACGGGCTTCCTTTCCAATCTCTTTTACAACCGAATTTAAATCCTCAGAAGAGATTTTTTGCATATTATTTATACTATTTGTGGTGTGGGGACAGGAATTATAAATTGACCACCATTTCTTTTATACTCGGATAACTTTTGCATAATTGGTTCTGCAAAGTTCCAAGCCAATATAAAAATATAGTCAGGTTTATCTTTGGAGATTCTGGAAGGTGAAACAATTGGAATATGCATTCCAGGACTAAATAGACCTTGTTTATATTCACTGTCATCAACAATATAGTCTAGTGTTTCATTCCCAATCTTGAAGTAATTAAGTAATGTATTACCTTTGGCAGGCGCACCATAACCCACAATCTTTTTGCCTTGTTTTTTAAGTTTGGCAAGGAGTTTAGTCAGATCTTTTTTATTGCCTTTAATTCTCTTATCAAATTCTAGATAAGTTTTTAAGTTATCTAGTCCCATTTCTTGCTCTTTTTTAATGAGATTATTTACGGATTTTTGAATCTTATGTTTAGATTTTTCTTTGGCTACAAAGACTCTAATGGATCCTCCATGGCTTGAGGTTTGTTCAACATCTATCACTTTCATCTGGTGTCTTTGAAAGAAAACAGTGAGGGGTTTAACAGAAAAATAAGATAAATGTTCATGATAAATTGTGTCAAATAAATTTTTTTGAATAAAGACTACTAAATAGGGGGCTTCAATTACGAGTACTCCATCATCTGTTAATATCTGCTTGGCAGTTTCAGTTACTTCATCAATATTGTCGATATGGGCAAAAACGTTGTTGGCAGTAATTACTTTGGCTAAACCGTATTTATCAGCAATTTTACTTGCTATTTTTAAATTAAAATAAATTGGTAAGGTTTCTATCCCATTTTCAGTGGCTTTTTTGGCAATTTTGACAGCTGGGTCAACCCCTAACACTTTAGCTCCTAATTTCTTAAAGGGTCTTAATAAGATCCCATCATTGGAGCCAATATCTATAACCAAATCTCCTTTTTTTAGATTCAGCTTAGTGAAAACACTTTTGGCGTATTCTTCAAAGTGTTTAATAAAAACTGGAGAAGTAGACGAGACATAGACATAGTCTCTAAAGAGTAAATCAGGGGAGACTACATGGGAAAGTTGGAGTTGGTTACATAAAGGACAGTAATTGACTTGTAATGGGAAAAATGGCTCATTTTGAGAGGCTAATTTCTTTTTACTTAAAAAAGCGTTGGCTGGGGGTGTTTTTCCTAAGTTGATAATTTTTTCTAATTTTTTATTTTTGCAAACCCGGCAGGAGGTTAATTTAAATACATCAGCGTTTTGCATACCTAAGTAATTTGAATTCTTTCCGTATCAGTTTCGTATTTGTCTTGTTCTCGTTTCTCCGTTGTAAATGCCATAAAAACACTATCTTCTAAAAATTCCATTGAATGGGCAATACCAGGTTTAGATAAAACTAAATCTCCGGGTTTTAATATGACCGACTCCACGGGAGAATTTTTTCTCTGCATATTCTTTTCAGAGTACCTAAATTTACCACTTAAACAGTAGACAAAATGAGCATCTTTTTTATGAAAATGATTTCCTCTTTGAGTCCCTTTTTTGGAAGTGATATATAAAACCGCCCGTAATGGATATTCATCGGTATCAACAAGTCTGGAAATATAACCTCTGTCATCTTCAAACTCAGCCTTAATTTTGGTAACTTTAATCCCCATAGATATTGGCCTAGTTTAAAGAAAAAAATAGTTATTTGTCAATGAAGAAACAAGTTATTAATTAGTCTATAATTAATATTTGATGAATCTGTTAATAAAAATAATTCTTTGTTGGTACTTCTTTATTTTTATATATATCCAACTGCTTTCTTCACTGCATCTTGTTACCCAAAACTGGGTGATATGTTTAAATATAATTTTTTTTATGCTCCTTTTTATTTTTTTAAAAAGAGAGCTTTTTAATTTTTTCAAAAAGCAAAGTTTTAAATCTAAGACTAATTTATTTATTATTGTTATTTTGAGTCTTACTTTTATTCAGGGAATTTTTAGTGCCCCCAGTACAACTGATTCAATGGTTTATCATTTGCCTAAAGTAGTTTACTTCATTCAAGAAAAAAGTGCTTTTCAGGAGGTGATAAAAAATACCCATGATTTTAAAGCTCCTTTTGGAGAATACATTGTCTTACAGTTCTATTTAATTTTTGGCGGAGACAGATTGGCATTTTTCTCTCAATGGTTGGCTTTTACGCTATTAATCTATCTATCTGGAGTAGTTGCCTCACAGCTTAGTTTGCAAAAAAACATTCAGAATTATGCCAGACTCTTTACTGCAACTTTACCAATTGCCCTGATGCAGTCAGCTAGTACTCAAGTTGATTTGGTGGCCGCCCTGCTTGCTCTGATTTGCTTACACTTGAGCTTATTAATGCTGAAAAAATTTGACTGGACTTATGGGGTGTGGTTGGGAATAGTAGTTGGTTTGGGCTTGTTTACCAAAGCTACTTTTTTCTTTTATATACTTATACCTTTTTTTATTCTTAGCTATCTATTCTTTAAAAAACCTAAAAAAGTTTTACAAATTTCTTTTATAAGTTTAATAATCATTGTATTAATTCAGTTTCAGTTTAGTTCCCAGAATATAAAACTGTATGGAAGTATTTTAGGAAAGCATATTTTGCCAGATGGGTCAGAGCTTACCTATACTAATGAAGAAAAAAGTCTGCGCGCAGTTTTATCAAATACTTCAAGAAACATTTTGGTAAACCTACCAGTCCCCATCTTTAATAATCAAACTTACCAGTTAATGGTGAGTTTCCACAAACTCATGGGGCTAGATATTGATGACCCAAAAGTTACTTGCTGTGAGACCCATTTTAGTGTTTCTCCAGTACTTTATCCTCAGGAGGACATAGTAGCAAATCCACTGCATATAAGCTTAATTTTATTTACTCTTTTGAGTATATTCATTATTAAATTTAGAAATAAAAACAAACTGGCATTACTCGTCTTTTTATCAACCTGTGTTTCTTTTGTCATGTTTTCTGCAGTACTTAAATGGCAGCCCTATCATCCGAGGTTGGAGATTCCATTTTTTATTGTTGGGGTTATCTCGGCTTCAATTTTACTTTTAGAGTCAAAAATTGGCCAGATTATTCTTAAAATAACTCTTCTATTATCCTGCATTTTAGGAATAACTATCATTTTGTTAAATGTTTCAAGACCTTATGTTTCATATAGTCTGTTTTATAGTCAAGTCCAAGCTTTTTCTAAGCCAGGAGCAGTTTTACCTGAGGCTTTTTATATTAGACCAAGAGAAGAACAATACTTCAATTCTGAGCATTTAATGTATCAGCCATATGATGTAATTACAAATAAAATAGCTTCAGAAAGTGGCTCAAAAATTATTAAATTGGATTTATCAGATGATTTCGAATATCCTTTATGGGTATTGCTGAAAAGAAAAACTCCCGATTTTAAAATAATTCCTTTAAAAGACCCCAGACCAGCCAATTTTTTAATCAGAACTGCTATTGATCAGCAGAGTAAAGTGGGGTTTGATGAGTTAACTTGCCAAAAAATTCAAGGGGGAGTAGGAGCCTCAGTTTGTTTATATAAGATAACCAGTTATTTTAATAAATAGGGTAACCAGAATTTTTGATCATATTTTTTCCAAGCATGAACTCCAAAGGGTAATTTACTGTTATTTAGTTTAAAACATCTTCTTGGAAATCTTTCAAAACCAAATTTTAAAGCTTCCTTAAAGCTTGCAACTTTATAACCAGCTAAATATTTAGGTGCCTCAAGAGACCAGAAACCATCTTCAGCAAAAGGGTAATTATCTGCTGGTGCATTCAGCCAGATTTTATGAGATTTGAAAGATAGAATTGCCCAAATAAACCATAACTTCTGGGTTAGATTTTTTTTACTCTTTCTTTTTATAAGTGGCTCAAGATTTTCTAAAACAGCTAAAGCACTACTGACTTTTCTTAAAGAAAAACCGCCATTACCGCCACTTGCAGGAGAGCCTTTTTTATGGGAGAGCGTTCCGATCACTGGTCTGAACCAGGGGGGAGCAATATAATCATAGTCTTTGGTACACCATAATTTTAATTGATCTGAAAAAACTAGGACATCTAGTTGATAAATTAAAATATATTGATAATTTGTAAACTTAAGATAAAATTCTTTATTCAACAGTAGCTCATTATATCCGCGCCAAGTAGCAAAATATTTTCTAGGAAACTTGATATATTTAAAGCCTTTTTGGGAAAGATTTGAGGGTTTAATATGATTTGGAATTACAAAAAACTTATCATATTTATTCAAATATTTATTTAAATGAGTTAAAGACAGTTGATCATCTGCATTAAGTTGATCTTTGTGGGTAGGAATAACGATGGCAACTTTCTTAGAATTATTCATATTTTAATACAATATTTTGAACATTGTTAAAATCTTTGAAAAAGGCAGATTTTGGGTTATCAATTAAACCAATAAGATCTTTTTTAGGTTTAGAAAATAGATATCTAGCATGTAAAGCTTTGGCCATTTTCAAGACAAATTTTGGTAGATAAGAAAGAAGCAGGTTTACTCTGGCTACCAAATACTGCTGGGATGAAAAACTAAGATATATTTTCATATTTGTATCAACAATCTCTGAGATTTTCTCTTTTTTTACATTCGAAATATTTTGCATTATTTTTATAACAGATTTTTTAAATTTTTCAAACTCTTTATCAAATCTGCCTTGTCTAATATAATCTCTTTCAGTTGGCCAATAACTGTAGGAGGTTGAAAAAGCTTGTCTAGCTCCATAAAAATTAGGCAGCCGTTTCATTTTTCCCAAAATAATGGTTAAGACTTCAGGTAATCTTTCACCAAATAGAATTGGATCAACTTTTGATTCTAAAAGCTCTTTATAACAGGCTTTGACAATTTTTGTTCTTCTGAGGGCATATAAAACCTGCTGACAATCAAATGGTTCTACCCGGAGTCGCTCCAAGGGATCAGCTGAGGTAATGGAACGGTAAGGGTAGATATACATCCACCAGAACTTTTTTTTAGAAGTCAAATTTTTATGGGCATAAAAGGAGATATAACTACCATGAGCTGAGGCATAATCAGGGTTTTCCTCTAAAAAATCAACTGCTTGCTGAATTCCCTCAGGAATTATGAAATCATCATCAGCGCAAAAGACTGTATATTTGGCTTTAGCATACTTTAACATTTGTCCAAATTTATGGTGTGAAACAGTAGTAGGGGAGAATTCATCCCGGTATAATATCTTTAATTTTGGAAAGGAAGCGGCTATTTTCTTATTTAATCGTTTATTCTTTTCAGATGATGAGTCAGCAATAATGATATTAAAATCCAGATTGTACAAATTATAAAAACTTAATATTCTTTCAAGATAATCAGGTCTATTGTAGGTAGGGATAAACAAGTCAACCTGACTCATGGCTGCTTGAGTTTATTCAAAATCTTAAGAAAAATTTTACAGATATAGTCAACATCTGCTTCGGTTAATTCCAGAGAATAGGGGAGGCTGATTCCATAAGGAGATAACTGGTAGGAAACTGGATTTAGCTTTTTATAGTTTTTCCCTTGAGTATAAGCTTTATAAGCAGGTTGAGAGGAAACAGGATAAAAAAATGGTCTGGAATCAATACCAGCTTTCTTAAACTCTTCCATTATTTTTTCTTTTTCAATTAGGTAAGGCTTACTTAAAATAGCATTAATGATCCAGAAACTGCTTTTTGTGCCTTCAGGTTCTGCGTTCAATTGTATACCGGCAATGCCATCTAAACGCTTTTTATACCAACCTAGAATTTGTCTTTTTTTAGAGATCAGAGTGTCTACTCGCCTGAGTTGAGCTAATGCTAAAGCTGCTTGAATATTGGTCCATAAATAGTTAAAACCTATTTCAACTGACCAGAATGTTTTTTTATTATAGGGAATCATTCCATGATGGGAAAGTATTTCACACTTGTCAAAGAGTTTTTTATTAGTGGTAGCGATCATCCCGCCTTGACCAGCAATCATGATTTTGGTGGCGTTAAAGCTAAAAGCACTGATGTCTCCAAAAGTTCCGGCTTTTTTGCCATGATATTCAGCTCCCATCGCCTCAGCCGCATCTTCAATTACAAAAATCTTATGTTTTTTAGCAATTTTTAAAATCCTGTCCATCTCAGCCATGTTTCCGTATAGATCAACAACAATAACGGCTTTGGTTTTTGGAGTAATGGCTTTTTCAAAAGATTCAGGGGAGATGCACCAGGTATTTTCATCAATATCTACAAAAACCGGAGTGGCGCCGACATAGTGAATAGGGGCAACTGAGGCTACCCAAGTAATGTCTGGAACGATGACTTCATCACCTGAACCAATTTTTAAACTTAATAAAGCCAAATGTAGAGCGGAAGTACAGTTGGTGACCGGCAGACAATATTTAAGGCCAGTATATTCCTTAAATTCTTTAATAAATTGATCAAGATGCATGTTCCGGTTGCTATACCAGCCTTTTTGGACTGCCTCAGTGACTAGTTTAACTTCCAGATCAGTTATTGAGGGACCAGCTGAGGGAATTTTTTTAAGTTTCATAATTATTTTTTATTTCTAAATTTAGCTACTCTAATGGCATTAATATACTTGCCTTTAACTAGAAAGTGATTTTTAAAAACTCCTTCGATCTCAAAACCTAGTTTCTTAAAAATCTTAGCTGAGGCTTTATTAATAGCATAATATTCAGCGCAAATCTTATCCAATTTTAAAAAGTCAAAGATATAATTTGCAACTGCTGCTAATGCTTCACTGCTATAACCTTGGCCCCACTTACTTTTGTCCCAAATCATAATACCCATTTCAACCCTTTTATTATAGTCACTAAAACTATGCAGCCTAATATTTCCAATGTGTTGATTAGAGTCCTTTAAAAAGATACCAATAAGCATTGAATCACCTTTTTTATTGCCCTTTTCTAAAACATACTCTTTGACCTGTTCCATACTCCAGTTTCGATATCTTGATTCAGTTAGTCCAATTATTTCAGGGTTGTTAAGACTTTGAACATACTCAGGAGTAATATCTGAAATTGTAAATATTCTTAGGTTTAGCCTGGAAGTTTCTAGATCCATCTTAAGTCTTCGCTTATTAATTTGTTTTTAATTAAAGATTCAAGTTTTTGCAGTCTGTAAAAGTTAATATTTTCAAAATCTTTTTTTGTTAAATGAATCTCAGCAAATTTCTTAAGCATTTCTTCAATCCCTTGCTCAATGGAAAATTTACATTCAAAGCCAGGTAGTGTTTTCTTGATTTTTTCAAAAGAAATTTTATAATTCCTGCTATCAACCCCATCCTGAATTTTTCTATCTTTAATTAATTCTTGATTTTGCCCGGGAGCTTTCTTTAAAAATTCAACTTTAGATCCTGGAATTTTTTTACTGACCATTTGAGCAAGCTCTATGACCTGATAATTTTGTGTTGAATTTCCTACATTTAAAATAACTGGAGTTGGGGAAGAAACTTCATAGTCAATTGCAAGCTTAATTGCCTGGCAAATGTCCCTAATATGAACAAAAGGTCGCCAGGCCTGACCATTTGAGTTGAGGATGATTTTATGAGTGGTGTAGGCCATCGCAGTAAACATATTGATTACCAAATCAAATCTCATTCTAGGTGATAATCCAAAGACGGTTGCAAATCTAAAAATTATTGGGGTAAATGATTTATCGGTTAATTTAGTTAAATCTTGTTCAATTTGGAGTTTATTTAAAGAGTAGGGAGTTTGAGGAAACACTTTTGAAGACTCATCAGATAGTCCATCAACACCTTTGCCATAAATTGAGCAGCTGGAGGAAAAAATAAACTTTTTACCCAGTTTTTTACAAAGCTTAGCAGTTTTTACAGTGTGTACTCTAACTGGGTCATAAACTTTTTTTGGATCAAAGTTTTTAAATGGGTCATTGGAAATTCCTGCTAAGTAAACTACAACATCATAAGGTAAAATATCCTGAGATTTTATATCGCGGACATCTTTATAAATAGTTTGCACATCTTGATGGGGGTAAAGTACACAGTCTTTGATAAACCCAGCATCCATCCCAGTCACTTCATATTTATTTTTCAAAAGGTAAGGAGTAAGTACACTACCAATATAACTTTGTGAACCAGTAACTAGAATTTTTTTCATTTGATTGACTGAATAGTTTTTATTATACCTTGTTTAATTGTAGTTTTTGGTTCCCAACCAATCTCTTTTTGAATCTTTGAGATATTTGCATAGAATGAGGATAATGAATCAGTTTGCTTAGAAGAAGCTTTCTTAAATGGTTTTTTTAGATTAAATTCATCTGAAATGATTTGGATTATTTCTTTAACACTAGTTAATTTGCCAGAACCAATATTGTAAATTCCACTTTTCTTGCCTTTTTTAATAATTTGAGCGATAGCTTCTGCTAAGTCCTCAATATAAATGAAATCATTTTGAGCATCAGGGTTTTTAATCCCAGGAGTTTGTTTATTTTTGGCGCAGTTAATTAAATAGGGAATTAAGGATTGAGATTTTTGACCGGGTCCATAAACATAAAAAAGTCTAGTCCAGATAAAATTAATATCTTTATCTTTGGTAACTTCCTGGCCCAGCCAAAAAAGTGAGGTTTTGGATGAGGTAAAAGCATTAAATGGTTTAGGTAAAGTTTCTTCAGATAATTTGCCTTGGCTATTACCATATTCCCAGCAGCTGCCGGTTGAGATTATTGTCTGGCAATTAATTTGAGATAGAAAGGTATATAAATCAAGACCGTATTTTAAGTTTTTTAAGCTGTTTTCAATTCCATAATCTGGAATACCTTCCCAGGCCATATGGACTGTGACCTCAGGCTTGAATTTTTGGACTACCTTACTCCAGCGATCAATACTTCCTAACGATCCTTTTAAATATTTAACTGTTTTATATGGTGATTTCTGACTGGAAGTAGTAAGAATTAGTAACTGGTCATCTTTGAGTAAATCAACTAAAGGTTTACCTACAAATCCAGTTCCTCCCGTTATAAATATCCTCATTTCAACACTTTTCTCTTAGGAACAAAATCAGGATGACTTTTATCTTTGTCAGAAATAATTTTTATTTGATGTGGCCATTTGAAGTTAAAGATTGGATCATTAAACCTAATTCCTTTTTCAGCTTTGGGGTTATATGGTTTTGAACAGTAATAATGAATAATTGAATTGTCCTGTAAGGTTAAAAAGGCATTAGCACAGCCTGGAGGAATATGAATGCTTGAACGGTTATTTTCATCTAGCTCAAATGATACCCATTGAAGATAAGTCTCAGAGCTTGGTCTTAAGTCAACCATAATGTCATAAATGGCGCCTTTAATGCAGGACAAGGTTTTTCCTTCACCATAAGGATAAATTTGATAGTGAAAGCCTCTTAAGGTATGTTTATATTTATTCTCTGAAATATTGGCATGCATTACCTTATTTGCAATACCATGTTTTTTAAATTCTTCCTCAGCAAAGTGTCTTCTGAAAACCCCTCTATCATCAATAAATGGCTCAGGTTCAATGAAGAAAGCTCCCTTTAATTTTTGTGCCTTAAATCTCATATAAGTGATTCTACAATATCTAATAAACTTTTAGATGGACGAACTAGAATTGTTTTACAACCAGCAGTTCTACCTGCCTCCATATCTCTTTTGTCATCGCCAATAAAAACAGCTTTAGTCAAATTAATATAGTGCTTCTGACTTGCTTTATATAATAGACCGGGTTTTGGTTTTCTGCAATCACAATTGTCATTCCAACCATGAGGACAATAAAAAATCCCATCAATTTTGGCACCATACTTTTTTAATTCAGCTTTTAAATTTTTATGAATTAAATTTAAATCTTGAGTAGTCATTACTCCCCGGGCTATGCCAGCCTGGTTGGAGATAAGATAAATTTTATAGCCTTTGTCATTGAGTAATTTTATAGCTAGAATCGCCCCTTTTAAAAATATAAACTCATTCCAGTTTTTAACATAATCTGCCTGTTTTGGCTTTTTATTAATTACTCCATCCCTATCTAAGAACACCACTTTTTTTTCTTTTAAAAACTTTTTCGCTGCTTTTACCCTAGTTAAGTCACCAATGCTGTAATACTTGTGATCTGTGACATGGGCTGCCAATTTTTTCTTTTGAATTAAATCAGGCAAAACTACATCTTCAAATTTTGAATTACCTTCAGGCAATAGCTCCAGAACTTTTTTGCTAAGAATAAAAAAGCCAATATCTACTCCATTTAAATCAGGGCTTAGTCTTTGCTTGTCATAAGCTTGAACTAAACCATCAAGATCCACCAAGATGTTATTTCTACCAGTTTGGTCTTTGTTTGAATAAACTACCACTTGAGCATCTACCTTATTTCTATTAAACATTTGAGAAAGCTTTGTAAAATTTAAAGGCCAGTAATTATCACAATAAAGCAGCAGGAAAAATTTATTGAGTAAAGGGTAAGCATTTTTGAGCCTAATACCACTTTGATTTTCTTCACCTTGAGCATCTAAAAAAGGCAGGTGAGAGTATTTAATTTTTATATTAAACTGAGCGCCGTCTTTAAAATAATTTCTGATTTTTTCTCCTTTATATCCTGTCAGAATTAAGATTTCTTTAATGCCTTCCTCTTTTAGCATTAAAATTAAGTGCTCCAAAAAAGGTTTTTTGTTGACTCTAATCATTGGTTTAGGGTTATTTAGAGTAAAAGGTCTAAGTCTGGTACCTGCTCCACCAGCTAGAATGACAGCTTGAGTAATTTTTTTTGAGGTTATTTTAGCCAATACAACTTTTCATCCAATCTTTTGTTATCAATTAGATATTTAAGTTGGGGTAATCTGTTACATCTTCTTCCCCTAAAATCATCTTCACTAAATTTAATTTTGTCAAAAAACTCAACCAATTCTTGACCACCTTTATCTAAATCCCACTCAGGTTTAAAGTAGTCTTTAAGGACGGATAAAATCTTTTTAAAGGAGACTTTATAGGTCCTTGAGTCTTTGCCGTGTTCACCGGTAAAAATTAATTGGCTGTTTGGAACTGCTCTTTGGGCGGCTTCGGCTAAATCTCTAACGGTATAATTTCCATCCTTGATACCAACATTAAAAGCCTGTCCGGAAACGAGATTAAGCGGGGCTTCAAGCCCTGAAATAAAAGCTGAACAAACATCCCGGACATGAACTACCGGCCTCCAGGGAGTGCCATCACTTTTTATTTCAATCTTGCCTGTGGTATAAGCGCAAGCCACCAGATTATTAAAGACAATATCACATCTGAGCCTAGGACTGACTCCAAAAACTGTTGAGGGTCGCATAAATACTAAATGAAAATCTTTGGTTCCCATTTTTTTAAGAGCTATTTCAGCTTCCCATTTAGTTTTGGCATAAGCAGTGATGGCATTTTTTTGACTGTTATCTTCTTCCAGTTCTTCATCTGTTTCAGACACTCCATACATGCTTTGAGAGGATGAATAAATAAATCTTTTTACACCTGACTCTTTGGCCAGTTTGGCTAAATTGAGAGTTGAGGCAAAATTTACATCTAGAGTTAAATTCGGATCAAATTCTCCTAGAGGATCATTAGATAAGGCAGCGAGATGAATAACCGCCTCAATATCTTTTAAATCAACTTTGGAAACATCCCGGATATCTTTTTTGATTTGCCTGACTAATTTTTTCTCATAAGGAACTTGAATTAATTCCTCATAGTAATGGGTATCCAGCCCCACCACTTCATAACCTTTTTGCAGAAGAACTTCTGTTAAAACTGTCCCAATATATCCCTGGTTTCCGGTAACTAAAATTCTCATCTGTAAAAAGTATTCTAGGTGTTTTGACTGGAATAATCAAAAGAATTTTTAAAATATAGAGTCATTAAATGTAAAATTACAGAGTGGATTCCTTCAACTAGTTCATAGGCACCTTTAGGACTTTTAACCACCACTTTGGCATCAGCCATTTTAGATAATTTTCCACCATCAAAACCTGATATACCAATGATTGGGACTTTATATTTTTTTGCCAGAGTGACAGCCTTAATTACATTTGGAGAATTACCTGATGAGGAGATAGCAATAATAGTATCTCCTTCTTTAATATAATTTTTTAGGGGTCCTGCAAAAATCATGTCAAAACCCACATCATTAGCCCAGGCGGTGACTTCTGATTCAGTTGTAGGGAGTCTAATTGCCTGAAAACGTCTGAGGTTTTTATCCAAGTGGTGCGAGAAAACTGTTTTATTAAAATCAGCTACCCAATGAGTAGCCATGGCTTGTGAGCCGCCATTACCAAAAACATAAATTCTGCCATCCCGCTCATAAGTGGCTTGTAAAATATTTAAAGCTTTGGCAATCTCTTTGACTGGTAGTTTCTCCAGAAGTTTAATGCTTTTTAAAAGGTAGCCTTTAATATAATCTTCCATATTTAATCAATAAAACTATTTGAAACCACTTCCACTCCTGAATGGGTAAATTTAATAGGCACCTCCTGAAAATCCGTAAGACCCAATTTCTGAGCTTTTCTTTTTAAAGAAGCTCTAATGGATTCTTTTTTTTGAGGTGGTACCAAGAACATAATACAACCACCTCCTCCTGCACCGAGTATTTTCCCGCCCCAGCCGCCGGATCTGATACCAGTATTATACAGTCCATCAATTATCTCACTAGATGTTTTAGAGCTGAGCATTTTTTTCTTTTGCCAGTTTTCATCTAAAAGTTGTCCCATCGCTTTGAAATTTCCTTTCATTAATTTCTTTCTAAATTCTTCAACCAATAAAACCATCGACTGTAAAGTTTTCTGCTGTTTTAAAATATTAGACTTTTGCTCAGTTAAGATAGAGGATGCTTTTCGAGTTATTCCTGTAAAAAAGATGAGCATATGATTTTCTAAATCTAAGCGTTTTTTAAAATCAAGAAGAATCGGTTCAATATTTACACTTTCATTAGGATTAAACTGAAAGATATTAAATCCGCCCATTGAGGCTGCATACTGATCTTGTTTGCCAATTGGCTCTTTAATTCTCTCAAGCTCTATTTTACAGGCAATCTCCGCAATCTTTTTTTTATCTAACCTTTTTCCTTGATAAGTAGATAATCCCTTAATTAGTGCTACCGTAAAAGCTGAGGATCCGCCAAGTCCAGTCCCTACTTGCAAATGAGAAAAAGTTCCAATTTCCATATTGTCTGAAATACCCAAATGAAGCAAAGATTCTCTAATCCGATCATTTTTTAATTGATTAACTTTTTTGACATTTTCAATTGCCGAATAACGCACACTAATACCTTTAAGTAGGGGAGCTGGGTTAATTACCACATAAACATATTTATCTATAGTTGCTGAGATAACTTGACCAGGGGAAGTGTGGTAAAAATCAGGTAAATCAGTTCCCCCGCCAACAAAACTTATTCTAAGCGGAGCCCGAACAATAATCATAGGTATCTTAATTGAGAATATATACCATTTATTGGCTACTTACAAGTTTAGATAGTCTGTAGATTGATAACAATTTTTTTCGGGATTGATAGAGTATGGGTTTTTCTACAAGTAAATAAAAAATTGAACCAATTGATAAGGTTACTACGCCTACTATACTTACAAGGATTAATGGCCCAAATATTTTATCAAAGCCTAAATTAACTAGAGTCCTCCCCATTCCTGATATTAAAAATTGATGGGTGAGATAAATAGAAAAAGAAGCATTTCCCAGAAGTAATAATAATTTAGGGAAAAGTAATTTAGGGATTTTTAAAGTTTGATTTATTTCTTTAGAACTGATTGCAGTAATTATAAGAAAAGCTGGAATACCATAACCAAATAACCTTAGATTATCTAAAAAGCCAAAATATCTTTCATATAAGATAGTCAAGGAAAAGATAACAACTCCTGCAATGAGTAGGGAAGAAGTCTTTTGAAAGCGATATCTAATTACCAGATAAGCACTTAAGCAGCCAAATAGAAACTCAAAACTGTGATAGTTAAATATTATATAAAGAACAGGATTTTTAAAAAGGGTGATACCAATTAGGGAATAGATTATATTTATCACTGTGACAGATAGGATCAAGGTTAAAATAGGCAAGATCTTTTTAAATCCTAAAAGAATCATTAAACCAAACATTAAGTAATAGAATATTTCATAAGATAAACTCCAGGCTGAATGAATGATTGGGGGGTGGTTTTGGGGATAGAGCAGTAAAGAGTAGAAAATTGTTCTAAATTGAGTTTCATCTCCTAGCCCGTATTGGGGAAAGAAAAAATAAAAAGGAATAATAATTAAACTGATCACCCAATAAACTGGATAGATTCTTGAAAATCTTTTTATTAAATATGGCCAAAGTTTAGAAATCTGACCCACATCTTTTAAATGAATATAGCTGATAATAAAACCACTTAGCACAAAAAAGAGTTCTACTCCTGAGTCTCCGCCTAAAGAGAAAATTCCATATAAAAATTGTTTATTTAAAACCCGGGTGGAAAAGACATCTAAATGAACTAGTAAAACTAAAATCATGGCAAAGGCCCGAATAATTTGTAAACTCTCTAATTGATTTTTCTTAGGTGGCATAAGGTATTTAATTATATATGATATACTCGAAAGGATTATGGCGCAGGATCAAAAACTCTGGCTTAAATTAACCCCAGAAGAAGTTGCCTCTTATCATGAACAACAGTTTAAAATACCATATAGAAGTACGGTTTTTTTCTCAGAGTTTTTAAAATCCCAAAAGCTACTTAGTCCAAAGGACTCAAAAAATATCTTAGATTTAGCTTGTGGTGAGGGCGCAGTCATTAGTTTTTTATCTCATAAATTCCCCAAGGCTAAATTTACAGGAATAGATTTAAATAAAAACCTGGTTAAAAAAGGTAACAAATTTTTCAAAGAGTTGGGAGTGAATAACTGTAATCTAGAAGTTGGGGATTTGTATGCTTTAAGTAAAAATTATATTGGTGCCTTTGACGGAGTAATTAGCTTGCAAACACTTTCCTGGTTGCCCTCGTATCAAACTCCTTTAAAGCAAATGATTAAACTTAAACCAAAATGGATAGCCATCTCTTCACTTTTTTATGATGGTTTTGTAGAAGCAGAAATTAAGGTGAGGGATTATACTAACTCAAAGGGCAAGAAAGCTCAAGAGGTTTTCTATAATGTCTATTCTTTAAAACTTATCGAGAACTTTTTTAAAAAAAATGGTTATGGAAAATTTAAATATATTCCTTTTGTGATTGATCAAGATATTGCTAAAAATAAAGAGGGTCGGATGGGAACTTATACTGTCAAAACAGACCTTGGTTCAAGACTTCAAATCTCAGGACCTTTACTTATGAATTGGTATTTTATTTCGGCTCAAAAAGTTTAATGTATAAGCGTAAAAAAATTATTGGCATAATACTTGCTCGAGGTGGATCCAAGGGGCTCCCTAATAAAAACATCAAACCGATGTTGGGTAAACCCTTACTTGGTTATACTATTGAGCATGCTAAAGCCTCGAAATATATTGATGAATTAGTGGTTTCAACTGATGATAAAAAAATTGCCAAAGTAGCGAGTAAGTTTTCCTCACCGCCACCTTTTTTAAGACCTCAAGAGTTTGCTCAGGATAACTCTCCCTCATCGGATGCAGTACTGCATGCAATTGACTGGTTCAAAGAAAATAGAAAAAAAGAATTTGATGTGATAGTTTTACTGGAACCAACCTCACCCCTACGAAAAAAGGAAGATGTGGATCAGGCTTTAAAGCTACTTATTGATAATTTTGACCAAGCTGATAGTTTGTTATGTTTAGGTGAAATACCTTCCGATACTGAGCATCCCATTGGCGCAAAAATTGTTGAAAAAGGTTATATTAAGCCCTTTATCAAAGATGGCATAACTTTTTATCAACGGCAACAGCTGCCTAAAGCTTACGGAATTTATGGCGGTATCTATATTGCCAAAGTTGCAAAATATAGATTGACTAAATCATTTCTAGATGATAAAACAATTCCATACTTTGTTGAACGTTGGCAGGAGTTTGAGATAGATGACTACATTAATTGGCTATGTGTTGAAGCGATTATGAAGAATAGGAAAAAAACTCAAAAGTGATATACTTTTTTAAAGAGAATTTTTTATGAAAACAAATTCTGGAGTTAAATTATGGGATAGAGCAAAAAAAATTATTCCTGGGGGAACAATGCTTTTATCCAAACGCCCGGAAAGATTTTTACCTGAGTTATGGCCATCATATTTTAAAAAAGCTAAAGGGGCAGAAGTCTGGGATTTAGATGGAAAAAAGTTTATTGACATGGCCTATATGGGAATTGGGGCCTGTGTTTTAGGATATGCAGACCCAGATGTTAATAAAGCTGTTAAGGCTGTGATTGATACCGGTTCTTTTTCAACGCTTAATTCACCTGAGGAAGTGGAACTCGCAGAGTTATTACTTAAAATGGAACCTTGGGCGGGGATGGTTAGATTATCCAGAACTGGAGGTGAGGCTAATGCAATTGCCATCAGAATTGCCCGGGCTTATACTGGCAAAGATAAAGTTGCAATTTGTGGATACCATGGTTGGCATGATTGGTACCTGGCTGCTAACTTAGCTGATGATAAGAATTTGGATGGGCAGTTGATGCCCGGTTTAAAACCTAAAGGTGTACCCAGAGCCTTAAAAGGCACTGCTTTAACTTTCAATTATAATAAAATCCAAGAACTGGAAAAAATTGTCAAAGAAAATGATATTGGGATTATTATCATGGAGCCCATCAGAGAGCATCAACCAGAAAATGATTTTTTGAAAAAGGTTAGAAAAATTGCTGATAAAATCAAAGCAGTTTTAATTTTTGATGAGATTACTTCAGGTTTTAGACTAACGACAGGGGGTGCTTTTAAAAAATTTGATGTTACCCCGGATATTGTAGTTTATGGTAAAGCCATGGGGAATGGTTATCCGATTTCTGCAATTGTTGGTAAAACCAAAATAATGGATGCAGCTCAGGAAACTTTCATCTCCAGTACTTTTTGGACCGAAAGAATTGGTCCAGCTGCAGCGATGGCGACAATTAATAAGTTTAGAAAACTTAATGTTGCAAATCATTTAACAAAAATGGGGGAGCGAATAAATAAAGGTTGGACTAAACTCGCTTCTAAGCATAATTTAAAAATAAAAATTTATGGAATGGCGCCTTTAACAACTTTATCTTTTGATTATGGAGAAGAGAGCCAATTGATACACACTCTTTTTAATCAGGAAATGGTTGAGCGGGGCTTTTTGGTTTCCAAAGCAGTTTATTTATCTTTTGCTCATACTGAAGCTATGATTGATAAATATTTAAAATCAGTTGATATAGTTTTTGGTATTGTAAAGAAAGCTATTGATCAGAGAAAAGTTAAGAAATTACTTAAAGGTAAGGTTGCTTATTCAGATTTTAAGAGATTAACCTAGATTGCGGTCCACCCACCATCGACCATGAAAGTCGATCCAGTAATATATGAGCTGGCATCAGAGGATAAGAATAAAACTGCTGAAGCAATCTCTGAAGGCTGACCCATTCGCATCAAGGGAGTATTTTCTTCATATTTTTTTACAAAAACTGGATCCTGGTTATCAAAAATACCTCCCGGGCATAAGGTATTAACCCGAATATTATATTTTCCAAAGTATGAAGCTAAAAAACGGGACAAATTAGTAATCCCCCCTTTGATGGCAGCATAAGCCATTGGTGGATTCATTTGAGTGTTTTTATAGATATTGAAATTGTTTCCAACTACCCCATAAATTGATCCAAAATTAATTAAACTGCCCCCGGTTTTTTGTTTTTTCATCAGTAAACAAACTTTGCGACTGATCCAACTATAGCTGGATAAATGCATATCAACATTTTTTTGAAAAGAGGAAATTGATAGTTCTTCATCCTCAATGCCGAGGCTCCAGTCTTGAGTTCTTGGATAGGCAGTATTTACCCAAATATCAAATCTGCTGTATTTTTTATGCAATAAAGAAAGATTACTTTCAATATTCTCCAAATCCGTGATATCAAAAAACTCAACAGAGGCATTTAGCTTTTGAGCTTTAAGTTTTTGCATCAGTTTATTTGCTTTTTTTAAATCAATATCTAAGATTACAAGTTTTGCTCCAGCTTGTGCTAAAGCTTGAGATATTTCAGTTCCAATTAAACCAACCCCCCCTGTTACAAAGGCTATTTTTTTATCCAATGAAAATTTTTTTATGTAATTTATCATAATTTGGTTGAATCATATATTTTTTCTGTCAAATCTACAATTTTTTTAAATTCTTTTTTGGTTTTAATATCTTTTTTCCCTCCAAAATACTGATCTGTGATCTGGCGCTGTTTGGCTGTTATATTAAAACTGGGTTTGGAGAAAGCTTCCAAAGTTTTAAGATAGGGGGGAGAAGACCAAAAGTCTTGAGTCAGTTTTTTCCATTTTTCATTTGTTTGAAGTTTAGGAAATTTATGGAAAATAATATGGGGTTTATTCATAAAGATACAATACCCAACATGGGTACTAGCATCATTTGAGATAGTTAAATCTGATATCTCGATCAGCGTTTTTAAGCGCGGTACAAAATTTGGATCCAGGATGTGGCCTGCACTCACACATTCAAAGCCTAAATCCTGATAGATTTTTCCCAACCCCAGTTGAATATCTACCCAGTATAAACAGACTCGAACTGTTTTAAAATCTTTAGCAATATTTTTAATCTTTGAAAGAAACCATTTATTGTCATATTGTTCAACCAAAGATTTTAAGGAATGACCTGGAAAAATTAAGATATTTTTACCTAATCGTTTTTTCTCTGATTGAATCTTTGAAGGTGAATAAAAATGAGGTGCATAATGGATAAATGGGCCAATATTAAAGACATTTTTTTTATATTTTTCTAAAACCCCAACCCGATATTTGTTGTAGGTAACAAAACTGGGTAAGTTAGTCTCTAGTTCAGCTTCAGAAACCTGATCTGTTAAATAGACTCCATGTTCAGAGATGAATTTAAATTGATAATCTTGAGCTAACCCCAGAAATTTTTTAAAGATGGTCGCATGTCCATACCAGTCATTTGGGGGATGAAGTTCCCGGGTAAAAGGAGAAAACATGCTAATATCTTTAGCTAGTAAATTAATATCAGTCAGGGGTAGCCTCGCTCTTTTTTGGATTTCCAGATTGTAAAGTGTTTTACTTAAAGGATTTTTATTTACAAAGTAAAGACTTTTTTTAATAATTTTTTTAAGTGCCATTGAGGATTTTACTATACCACTGAATATTTTCTACTTGTTCCTCAATTGAGCAAAGAGATTTTTTGTTTGTTAGAAAAGACTCAACTTGCTTGTAGAGTCCTGGCTTAAATTGAGTGTCTAGCTTATCATCAAGATCTAGATTGTTTATTTCAAAACTACCCTTTTTTTGCATCTGAAGTTTTTCTAAAGGTTTAAATATTAAACGGTAATTAGAAGTCATAAATTCTATACTCCATCTGCCAGGGGACAACCAATTAGCATGATAGGAAAATGGTTTATTTGTCCCAGAGATTCCAATGCCTGTAAAAATTGCTGCCTTGGGGTGCCATTTTAAAGAGCCTTGAGTATAAGCTATTAAGCTAGTAGGTTTTCCAGCTATAAAAAAGGCTAAATCCATGAGGTGACTGGAGTTATGAAGCAGCCAGTTATTCTTAATTGTCTGAGGTAGATCTAGTTTGGAAATCATGTCAGAGAGTTCATTGAATTCAAACTGAAAAGATAAAACTCCGCCATCTTTTTTAATTATTTCCTGAGCTTTTTTGACCGAGGCGTAAAATCTGCGGTTGTAAGCTATATAGATCTTAGCAGATTTTTTAGAGGCTAAAATTGAAAGTTTTTTTATTTCCTGATTATCAAGACCACCAGGTTTTTCCAGAAGAATTGATTTTAACCCATGTTTAATTAAATCCCCACAAACTATTGCTAACTGATCTCCATTTACCGCTACAATTGCCAGATAAGAACTGTAATCGGAGGTTGCCAAAAACTTAGCAATGCCTCCAGTTACAGGTGTAATTCCAGTTTCTTTTTTAAATTTTAAAGCTGAGGATTTACCTCTGCCAACCACGCTAAATTTAAGCCCCAAGGTTTTTAACACTTTGGCATATCCTAAAGCCATGCTACCTGTTCCAATGAGTAGTAATTTTGAATTTTTCATTTTAGGTAAATGGGAGCTTATCATATTTTTTTTTGGAGTGATCATTCACGAATTTATAAAGTGGCTTAAAAAGATTTAGGTGCAGCTTTTGAGAGATTGTATAAGGGGTTAAATTACAATTACCTGATTTTAGTAAATCTTCAACAACCAAATTAGTCATTTCACTTTGATATAAAAATGGAGTCTTTTTAAGTTCCCATTTCCAATTTGATTTAACACTGGAAATAGAGGACTCCCCTAGAGTCTCAGTAGTAAGGATTCGATATTCAGGTGAAATAATCTCCATGACCTGAGGAGCATTACCACCAGGATATGAAGTTAATGATCCAATACTACAATTTTTAGAATAAATCAATAAAGTCCCATTAAGTTCCAAAAAACCTTGGCGTTTACTCTGAGCAAGTACAGGATTTAGCTGGCTTATATCAATTCTAAAATCATCACAGTCAGTAAGCAGAGAGAGATGATCAAGGTAATGGATTGCATTTGAAGCCAGACCCCAATCATTGCCTGAAATTAAATATTGGATTTTCTGACCTTGAACCTCCTTTTTTAAATTAGCATAAAAAGGCATAGTCCTTCGGCTGCAATTAACCCAGGCTTTGACCTTATTCTTTTTTAAGAGTTGCTCCATTTGGGAATAGTGCACAAATTTATCAAAAAGTATTTTTTCAAAAATAATATATTTAACTGAAGTTGTTTCAAGAAGCTGCTTTCCTACTGCAAAGCGGATGTTGGAATTTGTAGCAATGATTGCAATATCAATTTGAGATGAAATTTTATTTAAGTCTTCTAAGTAATTTACTTGATGTTTTGAATTTTTTGCTACCTCATCATACCTTTGTTTGGCAATTGCTAAAGAATTCTTAGAAGGGTCTACAACTTGAATAAAAAGAGGTTCTTTAATTCTTGCTAGTGATTGTAAATGTCTGCTCCCAATATTCCCTGCCCCTACTAAAAGAATATTTCTTATCATGAAAAGTACTATATCATAAAAATATTTAATTCTTGTGCTAAAATCTAGCCAATGAGCAAGAGTTTTAAAATTGGCTCCTTTGAAGTTAAAGAAAACTCCCAAGTTTTTATTATTGCTGAAGCTGGAGTGAATCACAATGGCAACTTAAATCTGGCCCTAAAATTAATTGATGCAGCAGCTCAAACTGGGGCAGATGCTGTTAAATTCCAAACTTGGAGAGCTGAGCAGTTGGTTACCAAGAGTGGCAAAATGGCTGATTATCAAAAGAGAAATTTGGGTAGGGAAGACTCTCAGTTTAATATGCTCAAAAAGCTTGAGTTAAAAGAAGAGTGGTATCCTAAACTTATAAAAAGAGCTCAAGATAAGGGGATTATTCTTTTGTCTACCCCGCATGGTGGATTTGAATCAGTGGATTTACTAACTAAATATAATTTTCCGGCTTTTAAATTTGGTTCAGGAGATATTACCAACTTACCCCTTCTTGAATATGCTGCCAAAAAAAATAAACCCATGCTTATCTCAACTGGTATGTCTAACATGGCTGAAGTCAAAGAAGCGGTAGAGACAGTGAAAAAGAGTGGTAATAATAAAATTCTAGTGTTTCAATGCTCTACTGATTATCCACTCTCACTAGAAGATGTGAATTTAAATGTTTTAAAAACTTTTAAAGAGCAATTAGATGTTTTAGTTGGCTATTCAGATCACACCCTGGGGGATCAAGTGCCAACTATGGCTGTGACAATAGGTGCAGTGATGATTGAAAAACATTTAACTCTAGATAGAACAATGACTGGACCTGATCACATTGCTTCTTTAGAACCTAAAGAATTTAAAGAACTGGTGATAAAACTTAAACAAATTAAAAAAATCTTGGGTTCAAATGTAAAAAAACCCCAAAAAGCAGAGTTGCAGTATTTAACTGTTGCTAGAAAAAGTCTAGTTGCCTCAAGGAATATAAAAAAGGGAGAAAAGTTTACAAAAGATAATTTAACAATTAAAAGACCAGGAGATGGAATTTTACCAAAAAGATACAAAGAAATTATTGGCAAAAGAGCAAGTAAAGACATTCAAGAAGATACCTTGCTTACAAAAAAAATGATTGTTTAGATAAGTTAACTTTGAATGGGAGGAAATATGAAAAAAGTAGTCTTTATTACTGGTTCTAGAGCAGATTATGGTCTAATGGTTCCCGTTTTAAGAGCCATTCAAAAAAGTCCTAAACTCGATTTGCAAGTTTATGCAACCTCAGTCCATCTAATGAAAGATTTTGGCTACACTTTTGATCAAATTAAAAAAGACTTCCCTGATGCCATCCCTATTAATGAAGTTTTTAAATCAGATGATAGAAAGGGGATGACTAAGTTTATTGGGCCTTTTATGGAAAAGTTTACAGATCTTTTGGTTAAAAATCCTCCAGATTTAGCCTTAATTCCCTGTGACAGGATAGAAGCATTTGCAGCAACTTTAGTTTGCTATTATTTAGGAATTCCAATTTGTCATGTTCATGGGGGGGAGAAGACTTTTACTGTGGATGAATCAGCCAGACATGCTATGACAAAATTATCCCATATCCATTTTGCAGCCACCAAAGATGCAGCTTTACGAATTGAAAAACTTGGTGAGGAAAAAGAAAGAATATTTATAGTCGGGGCACCAGTTTTAGATTTGATTTTAAATCAAAAGTTCCCAGATAAAAAAACAGTTTTTAAAAATCTTGGTTTACCAGAAAATTTGAGTCAGTTTATCTTAGTGACCCAACACCCAGTTAGTGAAGAATTTGAGAAATCAGGTAGTCAAATGGAGGAGACAATTAAAGCAGTCAAGAGTTTTAAATTGCCAGTGATTGTAATTTATCCTCCAGCTGATGCAGGTGGCAGAAGAATTGTTCAAGCCATAGAAAAAGAGAAAAATAACCCTCTTTTTCATATTTTTGCCCATGTTCCGCACCAGGAATTTTTAGTTTTAGAAAAAGAAGCCGCAGTCTGGGTGGGTAATTCAAGTGCTGGAATTATTGAATCAGCTTCTTTTCATACACCGGTTGTAAACGTTGGGATTCGTCAGCTGGGTAGACAACAAAATGGCAATATTATTAACGTGTCATGTCATGCAACAGAAATAAAATCTGCCATTAAAAAATCTTTAACCGATAAAGCCTACCTTAAAAAAATCTCTAAAATAAAAAATGTTTGGGGAGAAGGTAAAGCCTCTCAAAAAATTGTAAAAGTTTTAGAAGAATTAAAGATTGACTCAAGACTTACTACTAAACAAATAAGTTACTAAAAATATTTACTTGAAATGGAAAATTAGATGCTGTATTCTCCAGATTGAATTTAAAATATGAAAATTTTAGGAATTTGTTCAGATATTATAATTACTTCTGCTGTTTTAATAGAGGATGGTCAGATCTTAGCAGGTGCTGCTGAAGAACGTTTGGTTAGACAGAAAATGTACCGGGGTTTTCCTGAACAAGCGGTTAAGTTTTGTTTAAAACAAGCAAATTGTAAATTAGAAGATATAGATTATGTAGCTTTAGGTTGGAATCCAGCTTTGCATTTAAAGCCTTCAAGTTTGCGTTTTGGCAGTGTAGTTAGATGGAGAGGGGAATTACTGCATACAATTCCTCATGCATTACTCAATCTTTCAGCAGATAAAGATGTCGCTTATGTGGAACAGTCCTTAAAACAATCTAAAAAAGATATCAAGGTGATTTATGTGACTCATCATTTGTCTCATGCCGCCAATGCTTTTTACATTTCACCATTTAAAGAAAGTGCTATTTTAACGATCGATGGACGAGGTGAATGTGATACGGCTGGCTTTTTTGTAGGAATTGGTAATAAGATTGAGGAGATTAAAACAATTGATTTACCCCATTCATTAGGACTATTTTATGGAACTTTTACTGACTTCTTAGGTTTTGCGCCACACAGTGATGAGTGGAAAGTTATGGCACTGGCTGCCAAACATTTTAAAAATAATAGGTATTATCAAAAGATTAAAGATTTAATCAGATTGCTGCCTGAGGGTAATTTTGAGCTTGATTTACGTTACTTTAGTTATTATTTATCTGATAGATCTCACTGGTATTCTCCAAAACTAAGTGAACTATTTGGGCCATCTCGTGGAGTGGGTGAACAATTAACTGATAGGCATTATGAAATTGCAGAAGCCTTACAAATGGTTTCTGAGGAAGTTGTGGTACATATGTTAAATTGGCTTCATAAAAAGACCCATCAAGACAATTTAGTTGTGAGCGGTGGCTTTTTTATGAACTCAGTTTTTAATGGAAAGATCCTCAAACTCACTAAATTTAAACAAATTTTTATTTCATCTTGTCCAGATGATAGTGGCACTTCAATTGGGGCAGCTTTATATGTTTATAACCACATTTTAGGAAAAACTAAAAGATATGAACAAATCCACAATTATTATGGTCCTTCATATAGCAATGATGAGATAAAAGAGACCTTAGATAAGTACAAAATTCCTTATGAATATGTTGAAGATATAGAAAAACAAACTGCTAATTTTATCTCACAAGGTAAAATCATTGGATGGTTTCAGGGCAAGATGGAATTTGGTCAGAGAGCTTTAGGAAATAGATCAATTTTGGCAGACCCCAGAGATCCTAAGATGCGAGATAAAGTTAATCTGGCGGTCAAATATAGAGAATCTTTTAGACCTTTTGCTCCATCAATTTTAGAGGAGCAGGTAACAGACTATTTTGAGTGTTTGAAAAAAGATAAAGTGCCTTTTATGGAAAAGGTTTTTATGATTAAACAAAATAAAAGAAAACTTATTCCAGCAGTTACCCATATTGATGGCTCAGGTAGACTGCAAACGGTGAGTATTAAAACTAATCCCAGATATTACAAGTTGATCTCAGAATTTCAAAAGATAAGCCAAATTCCAATTGTATTAAATACTTCGTTCAATTTAAAAGGAGAAGCTATTGTTTGTTCTCCAACTGATGCGTTAAGAACTTTTTTCTCTTGTGGGCTAGATATTTTAGTTTTAGGAAATTATGTTATTTCAAAATGATTAACATTTCTTTAATTGGAGGAAATGGTTTCATTGGTGAATATTTATACAATCTTCTTTTAAAAAATGGTGAATCTCAAGTACAAAGCCTGGGTAGGGAAGCTAAGTTAAGCTATGAGTTAAAAAATGCAGAAGTGATAGTCATTATGACTCAACCTAATCAAATTGTTGTGGACGAGGTAGCAAAAGTTATTGGACTCTCGAAAGTATTAAAAAAAGTCATTTATTTATCAACTACCCTCATATACCCAGATTCTCCTTTCAAACAAAATGAAACTGTTAAACCTGAACCATTGTCAGATTATGAACAAGCTAAATTGAAAGAAGAGCTTTTTTTGTCAGATACAACCCAAAGGTTTGGAGTAAAATTATCTATTGCCAGGCTTTCTAATGTGTATGGGGATATTAAAAACAAAGGAATCATCAGTAAAATACTGATCTCTCAAATTAAAAGCCAAAGCCCTAAATTGACTATCAGTGGAAACCCTAAATTAAAAATCAGAGATTATATATTTATAGAAGATGCTGTTAATCTGTTGAAGTATTTAGTTTTTTATAATCAGAAAACACAAAAAGAGGTTTTTAATATATCCACGGGAAGTGGTTATAGTTTGGACCAAATTATCCAACTAATAGAAGATCTATCGAGCAAAAAATTTGAATATATATCTTCTAAAGAAACAATTGAAAAGAAAATTAATATTGGCAATAATAAAAAAATACTTAAAAAATCAGGCTATAAAATTGAAAATAATATAAAAGAGGGTATTAAAAAGACTTACTATCGCTATTTAAATGCTTTGATATAATAGGGCTCTTTGACGCAAATGATTGATCTAAATAAAATATTTAAAAACAAGAGAATTCTAGTCACAGGCGGTACAGGTTCTATCGGCAGCGAAATTGTGAGACAGCTTTTAAAATATGATCCAAAACAAATAAGAATTTACTCCAGAGGTGAAACTAAGCAGTTTCATCTACTAAGAGAACTACTTAATTCTTCAAGACATGAGAGGATTTTAAGGTTTTTAATTGGTGATATCAGAGACAAAGATAGATTAGATCGGGCGTTTAAAGATATAGATATTGTTTTTCATGCAGCGGCTTTAAAACATGTGACTTTTTGTGAAACAAATCCTTTTGAAGCAATCAAAACTAATGTACAAGGGACTCAAAACGTTCTGGATTTGGCAATAGATCATCAAGTGGAGAGAATGATTGCCATCTCAACCGATAAGGCAGTTTATCCCAATACTTTTATGGGGATTACTAAACTAATGACTGAGCGAATGGTGATTGCAGCTTCTAACTATTCAGGTAATCAGGCTATTAAATTTGCGGTGGTTAGATTTGGAAATGTCATTAACTCCAGGGGTTCAGTTATTCCAATTTGGATGGATCAGATTAAAAAGGGTGAGCCCCTGAGTGTGACTGATAAAAAAATGGAGAGGTATTTTATGAGTATCGCTGATGCAGTAAGTTTAGTTTTTTCAGCTGTTTCTCAAATGCTAGGTAGTGAAATATTTGTTTTAAAAATGAATAAATATAATATATATGAATTGGCTCAAGAGCTAGTGAAAAGATACAGCAATGGCAAGAAAATCAAAATAAAAATTACCGGCATGAGAGATAGAGAAAAATTGGATGAAAGGCTCTATACTGAGGAAGAAAAAGATCTGATGATAGACCAGGGCTTATTTAATATTATTTTACCTGATAAACAAACTTATCTTAAACGCTTGAATAAATACAGTAAAAAAAAGCCCCTAAAAGAAATTAAACCTCTGGATATCTTTAATCTAATATGAGTAAAGTTATAGTAACCGGGGGAGCAGGATTCATTGGTTCCCATTTAGTAGATCAGTTGCTAGCTTTGGGTAATCAGGTTATTGTAATTGATAATTTTTCAACTGGCAGGTTAGAAAATTTAAAAAAGAACAGATCCAAAATTACTCTTATAAAAGAAAGTATGCTGCTAGAGAGCAACCTTTTAAAACAAACTCCAAAAATTTTGTTTGATGTTTCATATTTCTATCATTTGGCCGCCTTACCCAGAATAGAAAGATCATTACTTGACCCAATTGGCACTCATCACACCAATGTTAGTGGTACTTTGGCAGCACTAGAGTTAGCTAGAAAAATTAAGGTCAAAAGATTTATTTTTACCTCAAGTTCTTCTATCTATGGAAATCAGAAGGTTTTACCCTTAAAAGAGACCTTACCCCCAAATCCTTTAAATCCTTATGCTTTTCAAAAGCTTTTGGGAGAGTATTACTGTAAACAATATGCTCAAGTTTATAATTTACCCGTCATAGCTTTTCGTTTATTCAATGTTTATGGCTCAAGAATGTTTTCTAAAGGGTCATATAAACTAGTTTTTACTAAATGGCTTGAGCAAATTGAACAAGGCTTTCCAGCACATTGGGATCCTAAGCTTAGAATTCCACGTGGACAAGTTGTCGC